>Ga0208048_1000446_pt1 | contig 22343 bp, 19 predicted proteins | sample Malawi_45m_30L_FD_184163 | JGI IMG/M metagenome (GOLD analysis project Ga0208048, IMG submission 184163) | Freshwater microbial communities from Lake Malawi, Central Region, Malawi to study Microbial Dark Matter (Phase II) - Malawi_45m_30L... | ecosystem: Environmental > Aquatic > Freshwater >...
TGGCGCGTGGTCATTGACACGAACCTTAACGCCGTCTTCCTCGTCTGCCGCGCCGTCGTGCCCGTCATGCTGGAGAAGCAATACGGCCGCATCGTCAACATCGCTTCCATCGCCGGCAAGGAAGGCAACCCGAACGCCGCGCACTACAGCGCCGCCAAGGCGGGCGTCATCGCGCTGACCAAGTCGCTCGGCAAGGAACTCGCGCAAAACGGCATCCTCGTAAACTGCATCACGCCGGCGGTGATTCAAACGGACATTCTCAAGCAGGTGGCACAATACCATATTGACTACATGCTATCGAAGATTCCCATGGGTCGCTTCGGCAAGGTGGACGAGGCCGCCGCACTGGTCGCATGGCTCTGCTCGGACGACTGCTCTTTCACCACCGGCGGTGTCTTCGATCTCTCTGGCGGGCGGGCGACATATTAATCGCCGGAGGGCGAGCGGGGCAGGATAAAAAGCTCAAAACAACAGGGCTCTAAGAGCTAAGTTGAGCTGTTCGACACTCCTTGGTGCACTTCAGTGAAATCCACTGCTGACTCAACTAGAGCGAGCAAAACAAGAGACGCCATAAACCAGAGCTAAAAGTTGGGTAGGGAGTTTCGCTTCACTTAAGTGATAGGTTGCAACTGATCTTACGAGGATGGCGGAGTGCCGTGCTTATAGTTGCTCACGATACCTCCAGCGTTGAATTGCAGCCGTCGGAACCGCATCTTTTTTGGACATGATTACGCCAAGCCAATTTGATTTTGATGTGGTGGTAATCGGCGGCGGCAGCGCGGGCTATGCGGCAGCCAATGCGACGGCTCGGGGCGGGCTGCGGACGGTGGTCATCGAGGGCGGCCGGGAAGTAGGCGGCCTGTGCATCCTGCGGGGCTGCATGCCCACGAAAGCGCTGCTCTACGCGGCGGAGGTAAAACATCTCGCCGAGCACGCGGCGACCTGGGGAATTCATGTGCCGGAGGTCCGCTTCGACTTCGCGAAAGTCATGGCGCGCAAAAACACGATGATCGCCGACTTCGCGGGCTACCGGCGACAGCAGTTGGAGAGCGGGCGGTTCAAGTTTATCCGCGCCAAAGCCTGCTTCGTTGACCCGCACACAATCGAGTTGGACAATAGCCAGCGGCTCACCGGCGCGCACTTCGTCATCAGCACCGGCTCCGTCGTATCCGCGCCGCCGCTGCCGCAACTCAACTCGGCCGGGTTTCTCACCAGTGACGATGCGCTGACTTTGGAGCGTCTGCCGCAGTCGCTTATCGTGCTCGGCGGCGGGGCTGTGGCGGTAGAATTCGCGCAGTTCTTCGCGCGCTTCGGCGTGCGAGTGACATTGCTCCAGCGTAGCCGCCACCTGCTCCGCGATTTCGACACCGATGCCGCAGAAGTGGTCGAGAACGTCTTCCGTCGAGAAGGCATCGAGATATTCGCCGGTACGCGCCTGCTGGACGTGCAGGTGGAAGGCGGTTTGAAACACGTCAGCTTTGAACACGCCGGCCGAACCCACACGGTGAGCGCGGAGCAAATCTTCCATGGCCTGGGCCGATCGCCCAACGTCGCCGGCCTCAACCTGCCCGCCGCTGGTGTCACACTTGACGCAGCCGGCCGCGTCGCCACCGACGCGCAGATGCGCACTTCCGCGCCGCATATCTTCGCCGCCGGAGACTGCGCCGGGCCGCACGAGATCGTCCACCTTGCCATTCAGCATGGCGAAACGGCGGCGCACACGATCCTCGGCGCACGCCCACCGCGCGCGATGGACTATCGGCTCCTCATCAGCGTGGTTTTCACCGAGCCACAAGTTGCGTGCGTCGGTCTGACCGAAACGCGGGCACGCTCCCAAGGCCGGGAGTTCATCACAGCCAGCTATCCCTTCAACGACCACGGTAAATCCCTGCTGATGGAAGCGAAGGATGGCTTTGTCAAACTGCTCGCCGACCCGCGCACAGGCGAGATTCTGGGCGGCGCGTGTGTGGGGCCAGCCGGCGGCGAACTCATCCACGAGATCGTCGCCGCGATGGCAAAACGCACCACGGTAAGCGAACTTGCTGCCCTGCCGCATTACCATCCCACTTTAGCAGAAATCTGGACTTATCCGGCGGAGGAGTTGGCGGCGCAGGTTGTCGGTTGACAACGGCCGCAAACCAGTTACCTGTCATGCGTTTGATTAAGAAATTTCTACGCTAAACAAAATGGATGCTCGCTCTGTTCTCAATATCTCCGTGGGTGCTGACGTGCCTGATTTCACGATGGATACTTTCGAACCATCCAGTGGTTCATTTGGCAGTTTCGTTTTGGCCGAACAGAAAGTTCAGGGCAAATGGACGGTGTTGGTTTTCTACCCAGCCGACTTCACGTTCGTATGTCCCACTGAATTAGCCGATCTTGCGGCCCACCAAAAAGATATCGAGGCTTTAGGAGTAAAAATCGTTTCGGTTTCTACTGACACCAAGTTCGCCCACTTGGCTTGGCGCAATTCTGAAAAATTGCTGGCAGGAGTGCATTTTACCATGGCCGCAGACCCAACTGGACGCATCGGTCGAATGTTCGGCGTTTATGACGAGAACTCAGGCCTGACGCTACGCGGCACCTTTCTAATCAGCCCCGCCGGAAAACTGGTATCTGCAGAAGTTAACTTCTATAACGTCGGTCGGGATATGGGTGAACTGCTTCGCAAGTTAAAGGCCAACACTTACCTCGAAAAAAACCCTGCCGAGGCGTGCCCCGCCAAGTGGATCCCGGGCCAAAAGACGCTCAAACCCTCGGAAAAAATGGTGGGCAAGGTTTTTGAAGCCCTCAATCAGTAGCCAAAAGTTGGGACGAGGGGCAGCCAGTTTAGAAGCCTCGTTATGTTAGCATCGCTCTACTGTTACCTTGGCATTGTAGTCCGGAACTCCGCCAGCGGCATCCACGATGCCCCGCGGAATAAGGTGGTTTGCTTCAGGCCAATGGACTTGAAGATTACCGCGTGCGATGGGTGCGATAAACACCTTGGCTAAGTAGGTGCCAAGCTCGTTGCGTAACGTCACACGGTCTCCGTGTGCCAAGAATAGTTCTGTGGCGTCCTCGGCAGCCATCAGCACAGCATCGCGGGCGGCGCCATTGAGTGGATCTACCTCGGCGTAAACAAGAGAGTTGAATTGCTTACCGCGCCGGGTCGAGAGCATGAACTGTCGATTTGCACTGACCGATTGTCGGTTTAGAAAAATCGTCCCGCCGGAAAATTTGACGGGTTCGCTTGGCAGCGCAACTGCTCTGAAGTGTGCCTTGCCATCCGCCGTGGCAAATTTGCCATTCTGGCATAGGTGCGCGCCGCCATATTGGAATGCATCCCCGGTGTCTTTAAGATGCTGTAAACCTTCGTAAAAGGGAACGATGCGCGCGATTTCCTCACGCATTTGCCACCCGGTTTCACAACCGAGCTGCGCGGCGCGCTCGGGAAAGGTCGCCACAACCAACTCGCGGAGAATTTTCCATTCCGCTTTCGCCTCCCCGACCTGGCGAGGAATCTCGGGACTAAAAGCGACTCGGCGTTCGGTGGTGGTTTCATGCCCGCCGTCGTCTTGTTCGTAACGAGTCTTGGCAGGCAGCAACAGAACAGCCTCTCTCGCCGGAATCAACATTTGGTCAGTGAGGATGATGTCTTGGTGCACCCGCAGCGGGACGTTGGCCATCGCGGCGCGTACGTAATCTGGGTCAGGCAAAGTGCGAAGAAAATTTCCTCCTAAGCAATAAAGCAAGTCGAGTTCACCGCGTCCGGCAGCTTCGACCATTTCTACGGACGTGATTCCGGGCCAGTCCGGCACAGGAAAACCGTATTGCTCGGAGAGCTTCTTTGCATTCTCAGCGTTAATAGGTATGCCGCCTGGAAATGCAGTGGAGTAGGCGCCCATTTCCGCACCGCCCTGAACGCTACTATGACCGCGAATGGGCATGAGTCCGCATTTGTCTCGGCCGACCCAGCCTTTCAGAAGTCCCAAGTTCAAAACCATACTCACGCCATCCGCGCCGTAGTTGTGCTGCGTTATTCCCATGCTCCAAACCAACACGGCGTTTTTTGCGTCACGAACGAGTTCAGCGAATTCTTCCATGCTGCGCCAGGGCAGGCCGGAGTGCTTGCCTAATGTGGCCCAGTCGAGCTGCGCACAAGCGGCCTTGAGAGAATCAAATTCGGCCGTGTGCTCGCGAATGAAAGTCTGATCCACCCAACCCTTCTCAATTAGAATTTTTATGACTCCGTAGAGAAACGCAATGTCGCCGCCCTGCGTAACAGGGAACCAATAGTCCGCGATATCCGTGCCAAAGAGCGCGCTGGTCGCAGTGCTAGGCACCCAATATCGCTTCATGCCCGGTTCAAGATATGGATTCACGAGCACAACCTTGGTGCCGAGTGCCTTCGCTTCGTGTAGATACTTTGTAGTGACGGGCTGGTCGTTTGCCGGGTTAGCGCCAAAGAAGATGATTAGGTCTGTGCCATACCAATCCTTGTAAGAACATGTCGAAGCCGCTACGCCAACGGCGTGCTTCATCGCGCTAGTGCTAGGCGCGTGACAAAGGCGTGCGGCATTGTCCACGTTGTTAGTACCCAGAAAACGCGCCGCCTTTTGCGCCATGTAGTAGATCTCGTTAGTTACTCCGCGTGCGGTCACGAACATCGCCCAACGCTTGGGCGTGGTAGCTCGAAGCTTCTTCGCCATCAACGCGTAGGCCTCTTCCCACGAGATACGTTTAAAACCCGGCGCGTTACGTTCACGTAGCATTGGGTATGGTAAACGACCCAATTCGCGGAGCTGCGTGTTGTCGAGCGACTTAAGATTTGCGACGTTTTCTAAACGCTGCACGTCCAAAGCTGGCATTGTGTTTAGCCGGAGCAAGTTCAACCGCGTCATGCAAAGGTGAGTGCCTTTGATAGTCCAATCATGCAGGCCGGCGACGCCTAGTGCACAGCCGTCGCACACTCCGCGGGTAAGAACTTTGTAGGCGTAACCGAGATTATCCCGATTTTGCCAAATGATGCCTAGCATATCGCGGAAATGCTTGGGCTTGGTGACGCCGACGCCAAAGGGCAGAACGCGCGAAAGACGGTCTTTCCAAGTTTTCTTAATGCGATGCGTTTGCATGCCTTGACAAGGTTTCACCGATCCTAAGAAAAAACTCAACGCGCAGCTTTAAAAAGAAACGCCGCCTGCCGATGAGCGGCAGACGGCGCAAAAGAAATGCAGGGGTTTACTTTTTTCCCTTTTTCCCCGGGCCGCGCCCCGAAAACGTGAGTTCCGCGATACCGGACTTGTCGAGTTCGCCGAGGCCGACCTTGGTCAGCTTGGTGTATTGCCGCCAAGTCGCATCGGCAAGCGGTAGGTTGAGCTTTTGTTCTTTTGCAAGGCGCAGGGCGATACCGCTGTCCTTCGCGGCGTGCGCTGCACTGAAGAAGCACGAATGATCGCGGTTCATCATGTCCTCGCCGTCGGTAACCAGCACACGAGAGTTCGCACCGGTCTGACTAAAGACTTCCATAACCGTTTTTAGATTAAGGCCAAGGGAGTTCGCGAGGCCGAGGCCCTCGGCGAGGCCAGCGGTGTTGATGTTCATCACCATGTTGACTAACGCCTTAAGTTGTGCGGCCTTGCCGGCAGTGCCAATATAGCGGAGCAGCTTGCCCTCGTCGGAAAGCTTTAGGAGCAGTTCCTTCACTTGAGTGAAAGCGGTCTCCTCACCGCCGCACATGAGGTAGAGCGTTCCCGCGCGGGCTTGATTAATGCTGGAAGCCATGCAGGCTTCGAGAGAGGAGGCCTTGGCTTTCTTAGCGAGCTTCGCCACTTCGACATGAACTTTGGGCGAAATCGTGGCGCAGTTGATGAAGACCTTTTTAGCGGCTGCGCCCTTGCCCTTGAGCAGGTTGTCGCGCTTGTTCGTGTAGATGTTGCGCATGGCTTGATCGTCGGTGACGACGGTGATGACGACGTCCGCGAGCGTAGTCACGCGGGTGAGCGTGGAGCACGCCTCACAGCCCAACTCCTGCGCAAGCTTCTGAGCCGACTCCGCACGCATGTCATAAACGGCGGTGACGGAATATCCCACTTCCTTGAGCCGACGCGCCATGTTCGCGCCCATCCGGCCGACTCCGACGAATCCGATTTTTGCTGCCATAAGTATCTGGTGTTTACGCACCCAAACGCTGGGGCGGATGAAATAGCTGACAAAGATTGATGATAGTGTAAGGCCCGCACGCTCCAAGCCCAAAGTTGCCGGGCTTGCGTTGCGGCCGGCCGTCTGTATCATGTCAACCATGCGACCGAACTCATTTGACGCCACGACCCACGAACGCCTCGCCACCCTAGGCCAGCGTGTTCTCAACGGTGGGCGTATGGATCGCGCCGAGGCACTGTGGCTCTTCCAACTTGAGGATACCGCCGACATTTTCGAACTAATGGCTTGGGCTAACCGCATTCGCGAGCGTTACAAGGGCAACAAGATCCACCTTTGCTCCATTGTGAACGCCAAGGCCGGAGCTTGCTCTGAGAACTGCAGCTTTTGTGCGCAATCAGCACATTACCAGACCAGTTCACCGCGCTACGGCTTTGTGGATCCCGAGCCAGTCCAAAACGCCCTAACAGAGGCCCAGCAAAACCAGGTGACCGCCGTTGGTCTCGTTGCCGCATGGCGCGGCCTTAACGAAGGTCCCATGCTCGACGAGGTGTGCGACCGCATCGCCGAGATGAAGGCCAGCGGCAAGTCCCGGCCCGACGCATCCCTCGGCCTCATTAAGAGCCAAAAAGTCGCGGACCGCCTGAAAGCCGCCGGCCTTGAATGCTACGGCCACAACCTTGAAAGCTCGCGCCGTTTTTTTCCGCAGACTTGCTCGACCCACACATTTGACGACCGGCTTGAAACCATCGGTTACCTCAAGGCCGCCGGCATCAAGATTTGCTCCGGCGGCATCATCGGCATGGGTGAGACCCGCGAGGATCGCTGCGACCTCGCCCTGTCCCTGCGCGAGATCGGCGCGAACGTCTGCCCTATCAACATCCTCAACCCGATTCCCGGCACACCCTTCGCCAAGAACCCGCCGCTGCCGCCGATGGAAATCCTCAAGACCATCGCCTGCTTCCGGTTCATCTTGCCGCGCCAAGAGATCATGATCGCCGGCGGCCGCACCGTGAACCTGCGCGATCTCCAAAGCATGATCTTCGCCGCGGGCGCAAGCGCGCTCATGGTAGGCAACTACCTGACCACCTTGAACCAACCGGTGGAAAAGGACCTGCAAATGCTGAAAGACCTTGGCCTGGACCCGAGTTGGGAAGGCCACGACTTCACTGACCAAGAGGAAACCGGCTGCGGCTGCGGGAGCAAGTCCTGTGAGACGGCGACGGTCGCGGCCTAATGCAGTGCGATTGCTGAGAAAACGATGGCTTTTCTCGCGTGACTTTCAGCAGAGCACGTGGCATTTCCTCCGGCGCTATGCAAAAGAAAATTCTGCTTCCATTACTCACGTTGACTTTGATTTTTGGCGTCACTTTCGCGTCCGCGCAGGACAAAAAAGACGAGAAGAAAGCCGCCGCAAAAGAAGTCGCGGTGTTCAAGTTCAAAGACTTTGGCGAAATAACCGTGGAGTTTTATCCCGAGGTTGCGCCAGGTCATGTCGACAACTTCAAGAAACTTGCGAATCAAAAGTTTTATGACGGCACGCAGTCGCATCGGCTCATTCCCGGCTTCATGATCCAACTTGGCGACCCCCTTACGAAAGACCCCAGCAAAGAGGCTTTTTGGGGCACAGGTGACCCGGGCTATAAAATCAAGGCGGAGTTTAACGACCGGCCGCACGACAAAGGCGTGCTCTCAATGGCCCGCAGCGCCAGCCCCGATTCCGCCGGGAGCCAGTTCTTCATCTGCTTTAAGCGCGTAGCGCACTTGGATCGCCAATACACGGTCTTCGGCAAGGTGCTCAAGGGCATGGATGTGCTCGACAAGCTTGAGGCCGTGCCCGTCGGCGGCGCCCAAGGCAGCAAGCCACAGCGCCCCGTAGTGCTCGAAAGCGTCAAAATTCTCTCTGCCGAGGCCGCAAAGTAATTAACCACCTCCAATCTCGCTCCATGAGCAATGCCAACGAAGTCGCCCTCATCAACACCTGCCACGGCCAGATGGTCGTTGAGTTCTGGTCGGACGTCGCACCCGGCCACGTCGAGAACTTCAAGAAGCTCGCGCGCCAGGGCTTCTATGACGGCACTGCGTTCCACCGAGTGGTCAAGGGCTTTATGATCCAAGGAGGCGACCCGCTCACCAAGGATCCGAACGAGGAGGGACGCTGGGGCACGGGCAATCCTGGCTACAAGATCAAGGCTGAATTCAATGACCGTCCGCACGTGCGCGGTGTCCTCTCGATGGCCCGCTCGCAGGATCCCAACAGCGCTGGCTCGCAGTTTTTCATCTGCCTCGCGGACGCGCGCTTCCTCGACAAGCAATACACCGCGTTCGGCACGGTGATCGGCGGCGACGACGTGCTCGAAGCCATCGGCAGCGTGGAGACGACCTTGGCCGGCGGGCGCGAGAAGAGCCGTCCCACGCGCCGCATGAGTGTGGAGACCGTGCAAATCGTCCCGCGCGAATCGGTGAAGGTGTAGCGGTTAGAGCCGACGTGAGGGCTCTGACTACTTTCCGCATTCCGAGTTCGGCGCTTCGCGTTGGTTCAGTCCCCTGGCAGCTTCCACCGACCCAGCAGGCGCACGTCGTCCAAAAGGAACTCGCGCGGCCCCTCGCCGCTGAGTTCGATGCTGAACCAGTCCGTGGCAGCGGCTGAGAAGTTTGGAAAGGAACTGAAAGCCAAATCCACCCTCCGCCACTTGTCATCAAGCGCAGCCTCGACGGTAGACACGACGGCCACCCCGTTGGTGGTTCCGTGTCCCGTGTGCAGGATGAAACGTGCCTTACCGTCCCCACCCGGCGCCCGTAACCACACGCGCAGGCCCGTGGCTAGCTGGTTTGTGTAATGCCATCCCCGCACTCGCGCGGTGCCGATACTCAAGGTTTTTTGCCCGGCGGGCAGCGTGACCGACAGTGACGCATTACCATCGTGCGCGGCCGAGGAGGTCTTGATCAGCGGCAGGCCCGCAGATGCCGGCGACAGTTCCCATCCAACCGCACCCTCCTCGAACCCGTCTAAAAAAGGCCAAAACACCCGCGTAGTTTTTTCCATTCCCGACAGGCGCGGCGAGACCACACGCATCGGCGAGAGCACGGCGGGCGTGGGCAAGCCATCGCTCACAAAATACACCAGCGGCACATCGAGATCATCCACGGGCAGGACAGCCTCCCAGATCGCACCACGCCGCGTGAACGGCAGCGTGCGCCAGTCGCGCGCGGGCCAGTGACCGGGCGCATCCGCGCTGAAGTGGATTGTAAACTTGGCTTGGGCGGGCGGGTTGACCGGCTGCCAGCGCACCTTGAGTTGTTCAGCCAGATGCTCCGCCGCCAGCGCGCGGAAAGTTTCGTCGTTGATGGCATTGGTCGCAAGACCGCGCGGGTATTGCCCTGCTCCGGGCAGCCACGCGTCGGCCAGCGGCTTGGTTTGCGCGCGGGCCGCGAGTGAGCCGGCGAGCAACGCCACCAGTAGCGTGATCCGACCGGGCCGGACGCTCGTGCTCACTTGCCGGACTTGCCTCCCCCGCCGCCGCCACCCTTGCCGCCGCCAGCGGTCAGGATAGTGCCGGTGATCACGCCCACCGCGAAGAAGGCAAAATACATTTGTGCCGCAGGAAGCGTGAGTTTCTTGGGCAGCACCGGCGGCAGCGAGAAGTCCACTGTGCCGCGGTTGTTCATGCCCATGAGCACAAGGAACAGCAGCACGACGATGAGGAAGAGGGTTTTTAAAAACAGCTTTGGATTCATATTAAGTTAAGGCAGATATTAGCAATGGATCGAGAAATTGTCAGCACGCCTTTAGGCGCGGGGACTTGGCGGGTCGCCCGGCCTTGCGGGAAGCACGGAGCGGCGTATCATAATTCAGTGAAGCTCATTCCAGCCCTGGTGTTTTTCGGCATCGCTTTCGCCTTGGTCACCGGCTGCGAGACAAAAAGTTCAAACCCCGTTGTCATGTCCAATCCTGTTCCTGCCACTTCGCTTGCCAACACCGCGTCGAACCCGCCCGCCGACACTGTCACCCGGACTGATGCCGAGTGGCGCAGGCTGCTCTCGCCGGAGCAATACCATGTCCTACGCGAGGCGGGCACGGAGCGGCCGAACGGCCCGGCCTACGAAGAATTCAAAAAGCAAGGCGCGGGCACTTACGTTTGTGGGGGCTGCGGCGCGGAGTTGTTTTCTTCCGCACACAAGTTCGATTCGCATTGCGGCTGGCCGTCCTTCTACGACCCAGCCAACGCGAAGAACGTCCGCACGCGCGAGGATCGCGCCTTTGGCATGACACGCGTGGAAGTCCTCTGCGCGCGCTGCGGCGGACATCTCGGCCACCTCTTCAAAGGCGAGGGCTTCCCGACACCGACCGACCAACGCTATTGCATTAACGGCGTGGCGCTGAAATTTGTCCCGAAGCCTCCGACAGAGAAAAAACCTTGAGCTCAAGCGGTTTACTTCGACTCCCAGCCGCGTGCTCAAGGCAACTCCACGTTTGCACCCCATTACCCTCCTGCTTTATTTTCATCACGCTTATGAAAAATCTGTTCGGTTGTTCCGCCCTTGTCCTCGCACTCGGTCTCACCTCCACTGCGGCGCAGGATGCCAAAAAGAAACAGCCGGCCAAGAAAGCCCCCGCGCCCAACGCCGGCCAGGCCATCAACGAAAACAAGGCCACGCCGCTCGAACGCATCAAGGTGCTCAAGGACTTCAAGGTCGAGCTGCTCCACTCCGTCCCCGCCGCCGACCAAGGCTCGTGGGTCAACCTTTGCACCGACGGCAAGGGCCGCATCATCGCCAGCGACCAATACGGCGGGCTGTTCCGGTTCGCGCCGCCCGCGCCCGGCCAACCGCTCGACCCGACGAAAATCGAAAAGGTCCCTGCCGCCATCCGCGCCGTGAACGGTCTGCTCTGGTTCAACAACGGCCTCTACTGCGCCGTGAATGACTACGAGAACAAAATCCCTAGCGGCCTCTACCGCGTCACCTCCTCGAAGAACGACGATGTGCTCGACAAGGTTGAGTTGCTCCGCGACATGCAAGCGCGCGGCGACCACGGAGTCCACGCCATCGTGCTCGCTCCGGATGCCCAGTCGCTCTTCCTCATCACCGGCAATGGCACCAAGCCGACGGCCTTCAGCACCTCAAAAGTCCCGCTCATCTGGGGCGAGGACCATGTACTCCCGCGCATGCCGGATGGCCGCGGCTTCATGCGCGAGGTGCTGGGCCCTGGCGGCATCATTTACCGCGTGTCGCTCGACGGCAAAAACTTCGAGGCCTACTCCTCCGGCTACCGCAACATCTTCGATGCTGCGTTCAACCGCGACGGCGAGCTGTTCACCTACGACGCCGACATGGAATACGATTTCAACACGCCGTGGTATCGCCCAACGCGCGTGAACCACGTTACCAGCGGCAGCGAATACGGCTGGCGCAACGGCGCAGGCAAACGCCCCGAGTGGTATCCCGACAATCTCGGCGCGGTCGTCAACATCGGCCCCGGCTCACCCACCGGCGTGACTTTCGGCTACGGCGCGAAGTTTCCGGCCAAGTATCAGGAGGCACTCTTCATCCTCGACTGGAGCTGGGGCAAACTCTACGCCGTTCATCTCAAGCCCGAGGGCTCCAGCTACACCGCCACGCGCGAGGAATTCCTTTCCGGCGCGCCGCTGCCGCTCACCGACGCCATCATCCACCCGCAGGACGGCGCGATGTATTTCGCCATCGGTGGGCGTAAGGTGCAGTCCGGCTTCTATCGCGTGACTTACACGGGCAAGGAATCCACTGCCCCCGCGAAGCCCACGACCGACCCCGCCGCCGCGAAGGCCCGTGAACTGCGCCGTTCGCTCGAAGCCTTCCACGGCAAGGCCGACCCGAAAGCTATCGCCGCCGCGTGGCCGCACTTGACCAGTAGCGACCGCTACTTGCGCTGGGCAGCGCGCACTGCGCTCGAATGGCAGCCCGCTTCGACATGGGCCGACAAAGCGCTCACCGAGAAGGACGGCGGCAAACAAGTCGAGGCTCTGCTCGCACTCGCGCGCCTCACGGGCATTGACCCACAGCATCGCAAGCCCACCGACCCGCCCGTGGACACCGCGATGGCCGCGAAGATTTACGCCGCGCTCGACAAGGTGGATTGGAAGAAGCTCAACCAAGACCAGCGCCTCGCGCTGGTCCGCACTTACTCCATCAGCCTCGTCCGCTTCGGCCAGCCCGATGAAGCCACGCGGCAGCGCGCGATTGCCAAGCTCGACCCGCTGTTCCCGGCCGAGAACTTCCCGCTCAACTGGGTGCTTTGCGAAACGCTCGTCGCGCTCCAGTCGCCGAACATCGCGGCCAAGGGCATCGCCGCCCTCAAGAACGCGCCCGGCCAGGAGGAGCAGATGGAATACGCCCGCTCCCTGCGGGTGTTGAAGACCGGCTGGACCACCGCGCTGCGCACCGACCAGTTCAACTGGTTCCTGCGCGCTGCGAACTACCGGGGCGGCGCGAGCTTCGAGAAGTTCATCGAGTTCATTCGTGCCGGAGCCGAGGCCACGCTGACCGACGTGGAGAAGACCACGCTCGCCGACTTGCTCGCCAAGAAGCCCGTGAAGAAATCACCGCTGGAAGCACTGGCTGAGGCATTCGCCGGCCGCAGCCACGTGAAGGAATGGAAACTCGACGAGCTCGCCGCCGCCACAGATAAGGGTCTCAAAGGCCGCAACTACGAGAACGGCCGGAAGATGTTCGGAGCCGCCGCGTGCTTCGCCTGCCACCGCTTCGGCAACGAAGGCGGCATGACCGGCCCCGACCTCACCGGTGCGGGCGGCCGCTACAACGCCCGCGACTTCCTCGACCAAATCATCAACCCGAGCAAGGAGATCAACGAACAGTTCGTCCCCGTGGTGCTGACCAAGGACGACGGCGAGACCGTCACCGGCATCATCGTGAACCTCGCCAACGACAGCGTGCAGGTGAACACCGACCTGACCGACCCGAACCAGCGCATCGCCGTGGACCGGAAGCGCGTCGTGAAGATGCAGCACTCAAAGGTCTCCCCGATGCCCGAAGGCCTCATCAACATGCTCAAGCAGGACGAAATCCTCGACCTCGTCGCCTATGTCCTAAGCGGCGGCGACGCAAAACACGCGATGTTCAAGTAGACCGCAGCGCCCATTACTTGCGATTGGATTTGAAAGGGCTCTGTCATGTCATGAGAGACTAATTGGTTCTTACTCTAGTCTCTTAGGGTCGAACACAACGCCAAGCTACCAAAAAGATCTGGCGCGGCACGCGAGACAATTTCTTGGGAGCGCGCAAGGATTTCCGCAGAGGACTCACACTCCAACGCAAATCTTGCAAGTTCCTGACATTCGGCAAGCTTTAGCCGCCGAACGATGTATTTGATGGGCGGCACGAGCGGCGGCGTAATGCTCAGTTCATCGACGCCGAGGCCAAGCAATAACGGAACTATCGCAGGGTCACTGGCGATCTCGCCACAGATCCCCGCCCAAATGCCGTGCCGATGCGCAGCATCCACGGTGTGCTTAATAAGACGCAACACAGCCGGATGTGTTGGGTCGTAAAGGTAGGCGATCTTCTCGTTCAATCGATCTACCGCCAACGTGTATTGAATGAGGTCGTTGGTGCCGATACTAAAGAATTTCACGCGTTTGGCCAGTGAGTCGGCGATCATCACGGCGGACGGAATCTCAATCATCGCGCCGATCTCAATGTTTTCGTCAAACGGCACGCCCGCAGTGCGTAACTCTGCCTTGCACTGTTCCACCAGTTCATTGGATTGCGTCAATTCCTCCAAACCCGAGATCATGGGATACATGAGCTTCACATTGCCCTCTGCACTGGCGCGAAGGATGGCGCGGAGTTGGGCGCGGAAGATGGCGGACTCCTGGAGGCAGAAGCGAATGGCCCGCCAACCGAGGAAGGGGTTCATTTCAGCCGTGTCCTGCGCAATGCCCACGAGGTTGGGCAGCTTATCTCCGCCGAGGTCAAGCGTGCGGATGATCACGGGCGCGGGCTTCAAGTCAGCCGCGACCTGACGATACGCCTGATATTGCTCCTCTTCACTGGGTAGCGTCGAACGGTTGAGGAAAAGGAACTCAGTGCGGAACAAACCGACGCCCTCGCCACCGGCCAACTTGACTTCGGCCCCATCAGTGGCCTCCTCGACGTTGGCGGACAGAGTAATCTGCGCACCGTCAAGGGTGACGGCGGGCTGGTCGTGGATTTCGCGTAGTCGCTCTTCAAAACTTTTTTGCCGCTGCTCGATTTGACCGTATTGGAAAAGCGTTTGGTCGGTCGGGTTGAGGATGACTAGTCCAGTGAAACCGTCCAATAGCACAGTCTGACCGGTGTGGATCTGGTGGCTGACATTCTGCAAGCCGACGACCGCCGGGATGCGAAGCGAGCGCGCCATGATGGCAGTATGTGAAGTCTTGCCACCCACATCCGTGCCAAAGCCGAGGACCATCTTCTTATCCAGTCGCGCGGTGGTGGACGGCGCGAGATCATGCGCAATGACGACGCACGGGGCCTTGAGATTGGCCACGTCCACGGATTCTTCATGACCCAGCAGGTTGTTCACCACACGCCCAGCTACATCGCGTAGGTCCGCGACGCGCTCGCGGAGGTAATCATCCGGCAGCGACTCCAACGTGTTGGCGAAGCGCTCGGCCACGACGTGGAAAGCCCACTCGGCTGTCACCTTCTCGTCAGCAATCATGCGCGTGACCCCCTCAAGCAGCGTCGGGTCATCTAACACGAGGACATGCGCCTCAAAAATGCTCGCATCCTTTGCACCCATGGCTTGCGTCACTTGGTGCTGGATGTCGTGTAATTGCTGACGCGTGGCAAGTAACCCTTGCTCCAACCGCTCAAGCTGACGCGGCACATCCTCCTCGGGGACTGCCTGCCGCTCGATTTGGACGCGCTGCTGGCCGAGGACGAGAATTTTTCCGACGCAGACCCCCGCTGAGACGGGGATGCCGCGAAAAGTGGCTTCTCCCATGGCGGTGCGCTCAGGCATGGGTTTCCCTTAACTGAGGCGGGGGAATTTGGGAATGCAAAACTCAGGCGGTGACTGAAGAGGTGGCGCTGGGGCTTGTCGCGAACTAAACCTGTAGCAAACCTCTTAATACTCGCATCACAACCACGTAGGCTATTTGTCGTTCTTACCCTTTTTCGTCTTGGCTTGGCTTTGCACCTTCTGCATCTGCTGCTGCTCAGTGGTCGCCTTCTTCTGAGCGGACACAACTTCCTTCTTCTGCTTTTCGATTTCCGCACGGGCGGTCTTCACTTTTTCCTCGGCGTCACGCTCGGCTTTCTGTGCGGCTTTAACGTCGCGATCATCCTCGGCAGCTTTCTGCGTCTGGGCCTGTAACGCAGCCACCTGCCGGCCCGCCTCAAAGGCCTTGGTACGCAAAGCTTGGATTCCTGCATTGGTCTCGATGCGCTCGCGTTCCATTTCGGCAGGCCGGCGAATGGTCTTGGAAAGTTCAGCCGTCAGTTGCTTCTGCTGCTCCTCGGACAAAGATTTGTCGTCGCGCAATGACTGCAGGCGAACGCTGGCTTGCTCAGCTTCCTTGGCGGCGGCCTGATAATCTGCCTGCGTGCGAAACTCCGTCGACAAAGCGGTTTGTGCGGCGTTCACTGAGCGCACCGCGGCGTCCCGCTGCGCAACCGCAGTGGGCAGGCCAAGCTTTTTCCCGTGCTCGGCAAGTGCGGCGGCGCGGGCTTTGGCAATTCTCGCCTCGGCGGCATCGTGCGCGGCCTTGGCCTTATCGAAGTCCTTCTCGGCCTTGTTCAAGTCAGCGTTGGCGTCCTTGAGCTTGTCCTTCGCGGCGTCAAGCTCCTGCTTGGCTTGCTGGGTGGACTGGGACTTCGCCTTGTTCTGACTCTGGGCGGGGGCGGAGGCGGCGGTCACGAGCAGGACCACGCACGCAAGGTAGGCTGAGATGAGACGCATACAGAGCATTGGACGGCAATTTACGAAACTGAGTTACGAGGTCAGGCCACCTGCTTGCCACCGTCCCACACACACGGGGCCAGACCGTGCGCCTTGCGCAGCGAAGCCCACGGCTCCTGCGTACCCACGTCCACGGGGTCAGGGTCGGCGGCCTGTATATCCGGCAGCACGGCGGGCGAGAGAATGGCGAGGAACACAAGCGGTTCCTTGTGCGGGTTGTAAGTGGCGTGAATGGTGCCGGGCGGAATGTGCGCCATCTCGCCTGCACTGAGAATGCGGTAATTGTCGCCAACCCATTGCTCCGCCCGACCGTAGATAACGTAGATGATTTCCTCGCGGTGCGGATGGTGGTGAAACGGATGGCAATGACCGGGAGCCATGTTGGCGCGCACCAGGAGCAGATCCTTGGCGGCCACAACATCTGGGCGGCAAAGCCACTCGTTGTTGGTCCACGGGTTGGTCTCGCGGAGGGCGTCCGCGATTTGCACGAAGCGGCGGTCTGAAGGGTTCATGTCAACAAGCAGATGACTTTGCCCGGAGCAGGGCTACATCTTCTTCCCAAACCTCTTCGCCGCCGGGGCCTTTAGCTTCTTGAAATCGCGCGTCAAATTCGTGAGTGATGCCTCGACACCCATTCGCTCTAGGCTGCTCGCGCCGACAAAGCCGACGGCATCGGTGCCCTGCATCACGCGGTTCGCGTCTGCGGGCGTGTTAATGGGACCGCCGTGACAAAGGAAAAAGATGTCCTTTCGAACGCGGCTGGCGGCATCAATGATTTCCTGCGTTCGTTTCAAGGTGAAATCCCACGTCACCACCGCCTTGGTCACACCGATGCTGCCGCCAACAGTGGTGCCGACGTGCGCGATAATGGCGTCCGCACCAGACTTAGCCATCTCGACGGCCTCTTCAGGAGTGGCGACATAGACGACGCTGAAAAGGTCCATCTTTCGCGCAAGAGCAACCATCTCAAACTCTTTCTGCACGCTCATGCCCGTTTCTTCGAGTACGCCGCGGAAATGGCCGTCCACGATGGTGTGCGTCGGGAAATTGTTCACACCGCTGAAGCCCATTTCCTTGACCTTGCCGAGCCAGTGCCACATGCGGCGACGCGGATCGGTCGCATGGACACCGCAGATGACGGGAATTTCCTCCACCACGGGCAGCACCTCGTATTCGCCGATTTCCATCGCGACGGCGTTGGCGTCACCGTAAGCCATGAGGCCGCAGGTGGAGCCGTGGCCGCTCATGCGGAAGCGGCCGGAGTTGTAGATGATGATGAGGTCTGCTCCGCCCTTCTCGATGAACTTCGCGCTAATGCCCGTGCCCGCGCCGGCGGCGATGATGGCATCGCCCTTTTTGATGGTACTCATCAGGCGGTCGCGAACTTCCCCGCGGGTGTAGGGATTTCCTTTTCCGGTCCAAGGATTAGGCATGGGAAATTAAGTCTAGGATTAGAAACAAAAGTAGGAAAACAAAGGCGCAAGCAGACAGATGAGTCCTGCCGCTCTCGCTCTCGATTCTGCTGTCATCATTTGAATAAGGTTAATCTAGGGGAGTGTCCGCGGGGAATAAAAGCCGGAAAAATCGGCTAAATATCGGCATGACCATAAAAGAACGCGTTGCTCGCGAACTAGGCGATCGACCACTCGAGCCAGCGAACATATCCGCGCAAGCTTGGGTCTACCCAATTTTACGCACCATCGAGTTCGAGTCTTGGGGTGATAGCTAAGGCGTCAAGCGTCAGAGAAACAGCGCGTGCCGCCAGACGCTGTCAGTAAAATTTCGTCGATCTTCCCTTTCCGCCATTAAGAATTTTCTCTCTCGCCCGACCATCTTCGCACGTATCCTAGAACTAATGAGCGCGCCTAAAACCTGTGCCAACTGCGGAGCCGACGTGCCGCGTGGGGCGCTGGCGTGCCCAGAGTGCGGCGCCGATGAAAACACTGGCTGGAACGAACGCGCAAATTCGCAGCGCACGGCAGAGCAACTGGGCATCCCCAATACCGACTTCAACTACGATGACTTCGTAAGGGAGGAGTTTGGCGGGCAGCGGGAAAGCGCGACAAAGACGAAAGGCGTAAACTGGTTATGGTGGGTGGTAGCATTGAGCCTGGCAGCGGCATTTGCCGCCGCTTGTTTAAAATGACAGATATCTGAACCACTAACGAACAAAAGCATGGACTAATCGGTTTGCGTGGTCCTCCACTGGGTTCTGATTAACGCCGCTCAGGAGTTTTCATTTCGGTTTAACCCGTTTAACATACGCTATGCGAATTTATCTCTGGATCGGCCTTGGGAGCGCGCTGGGTGGAATGCTGCGCTACGGGCTGACAGAATGGGTGACCAATTTGGCGAGCAAAGGCTTCCCCCTAGGCACATTGCTCGTGAACATCAGTGGCTCGTTCCTTATGGGGTTAATCGCATCCGCTACGCAACCGTCCTCGGGCTGGTGGGGCGCCGAGCACGGGCGAGCGTTTCTTATGGCCGGGCTATGCGGTGGCTACACCACTTTTTCGGCCTTCAGCCTGCAAACACTGGAGCTTATCCGCAGCGGTCATTGGCCGGCAGCGGCCTGGAACATTTTGCTTTCGGTCACACTCTGCCTGATCGCTGTGTGGCTAGGCTTCCGCGCAGGAGAATTGTTCAGTCGGTAAAAAACATTTTAATTCGTAGCCACATCACCATTTCGCGGATAACGCGGATTAAGGGTGAAGGTTACAGTCCTGTCAAATTTTTGATTCCGCACCGTAATAAAACAGCTTTCGCTCCTTGATCATCGCGGCAACAGCCGATGGCACCATGTCCTCCCACGCGGGGTCAGCAGTACGGATTTTAGCCAGAACATCGCGCGAAAAGATAGGCAAGCAGCGGTCGTCGAAATCGCGTAGACTCTCAATAAGTCGGTTCTCGACCAGGTAGGCGTAAAGATGTCGGAGGTGCGGTGCAACTCGCAAGTTTCCTGCAGTAATGAGTGCCCCAGTCTTGGTCTCGCGCAGCGGATAGACGTAGAGCTTAAGATCGTTTTTAAAAAGGCGGCCAAAACTTTCAAGGATGCCACCCTCAAGATCACAGTAATACTTATCTTCAAAAATCTCCCGCAGGGTTGGCACGCCCATGACGATGCCAATCATTTTCTTAGTGTGACGGAACAGGTAAGCTGCGAGCCGATGGTATTCACCGTAATTTGAGATGAGTACGTCCTTGCCTAATGCTCCAAGGATATCCACTCGATCGAGAAAGTCTTTAGGATCTATGCGGTCACCTTCGATAAGATTTTTCAGTGTCATCTCCATCAGCACGGCAACTTCCTCGCCCTGCACCTTAGGCTCTTGGACGAAGAGACTGGTGGCGCACTCAAGCATGTCGAGCGTGGTCTTGGTTACCGGTCGAAAACTGCCGCGCTCAACCATAATGGACTTCTTGTAAAGCACGTCAGCGGGCTCCACGACTTCGCCATTAGCGAGGAACATTGCAGCCTTGGTCAACCCGCGTTGCACTAGTTGGAGTGCTATCACGCGATTGTCTACGCCCTTAAAGGCGGGACCGATTAGCTTTACCATGTCCACTTCAACGCGCTCAGTGGTGAGATTATCCATCAGCGCATCGAGCAGGGCCGCAGGGTCATGGTAAAGGTAAAGCGCACCGTGAACGAGGTTGACTCCGATGATGCCCAACGCTTCTTGCTCTTGCACGTTCTCGAGGTCTAGTAGCCGAACGTGAATTATGATTTCCGAGGGCTCCCCCAATGGCTCAGTTTGAAAACGGACGCCTAACCATCCGTGCGCCTCAACATCTTTTCGAGAAAAACTCTTAGCCGCGACGGTGTCAGCAAAGACAAAAAACTTCGTGCTTGAGCCACGCTTCTGGCCGAGTCGTTCGATGAGCAAACCATGCTCGCGTTCGAGCATGGCCGTAAGCCTCTGGCGACTGACGTAGCGCTCGCAAGGTCCATAAATTGCATCGCTCACCGTCATGTCGTAAGCAGACATGGTCTTAGCAATGGTTCCGGCCGCGCCGCCAACGCGGAAAAACCACCGCGCCACCTCTTGCCCCGCGCCGATTTCAACAAAAGTGCCGTACTTGGAGGAGTCGAGGTTGACCTGTAACGCTTTCTGATGCGTGTCGGTGACTTCGCGTTCCATTTGTTTAGGGGTTAGCGGCAGAACGGCCTGCCGAAGTGAAGGGAACCTGAACAGCACAAGCAGGCAAGTGAAGAATTGATAACCGCACGCCGCAATTTCACAGCGTCTCCACAATCAGCGGCTGTTCTAGCGGCGGGCGAGGCGAGAGGGCAAACGCGGTGCGTAGCCGCGCACAGGCATGCGTCGCCTGCTCTATGGACATTGCATGAATCCGCGCAAGCAAATCCCCCCGCTTGAGTTTCTCGCCGGGTTTGGCGAGCGCGTCCACCCCGACTTCCGGCTGGATGATGGAGGCTTTCGTCATACGGCCACCGCCGAGGTCGCGGACAATTTCACCGATGATTCGTGCATCACATCGTATGACAAAGCCTTCCTCCTCGGCGCGACACTCCTGCACGACGGGCGCGATGTGATCGGTTTGAAGTTTGGCATGAAAGGCTTCAAGATCCGCCCCCTGCGCCTCAAGTAGTTCATCCCACTTTCGGCGTGGCGCGCCTGTGGCTAGGCAATCGCGCACGGTCTGGCGTGCGGCGACGAGATCATGCGACCTGTCGGTTTGCAGGAGCAGCGAGGCAGCACATTCGACCACGAGTGTCTCCACATCCCGAGGCCCGCGCCCTTCGAGGCACGCGATGGCCTCCTTCACTTCTAGCCAATTGCCAGCAGCGCAGCCGTGTGGCGCGCTCATATCCACGATTAACGCGCGCGTCATTACGCCGCACTCGCTGGCAAGTTGCACGATGGATCGCGCGAGATCGCGGGCCTCCGCACGCGAGGGCATGAACGCGGCCGGGCCAAACTTCACGTCCATCACCAGGGCAACGAGCCCCTCAGCGAGCTTCTTGGAGAGGATGCTAGCCGTAATCAATGGAATGCTTGGCACGGTGGCCGTCACGTCGCGCAGCGCGTAGAGCAACTTATCAGCAGGAATCATGTTCTCCGTTTGACCACCCATCGCTACGCCGATGCGCTGCGTTTGCTCGACCAGCCGTTCGGGACCGAGTTGCGTGGTCAGTCCGGGAATAGATTCAAGTTTATCAAGTGTGCCACCGGTGATGCCCAGCCCGCGCCCCGAAATCATCGGCACGCGGAAACCGAGGCACGCGAGGAGCGGCGCGAGCGGGAGGGAAATTTTGTCGCCCACACCGCCTGTGGAATGCTTGTCCACCACGGGGCGCGGGTCGCTGGGGAATATTAACACTTCGCCAGAGTCGCGCATGGCCAGCGTTAATGCGCGGGTTTCCCCACCGTTAAGACCACGATAAAACACGGCCATGAGAAACGCCGCCATCTGGTAATCGGGAATCCGTCCGCCCACGTAGGCCTTGACCATCTCCTGCAACTGCGCCGACGTGAGCGTGCGCCCGTCACGCTTGGCTTCGATAAGCGGGAGGAAGTTCATGCGCTAGGTAAGGGCGGGGGGAGAAGTCAGCGGTCGTGCTCACGAAAGCGGCAGAGGCATAGCTTAGCCGCGCCGCGTGTCGCAAGGGAATTGAACGAGGGAAAATCGCGAATCACGCGAACTGTTCAAATACCACTGAGAGCTGCACTAAAGGACAAGGTTCGCAAGGAAAACGGAAATTGTCCTCCGCGAACCGCTACCTTCGCAGCGTCTCTGCACTGACGTTCAGGGCGGCGGCGCGGGCAGGCCCGACGGCTTGCTATTCACAAAGTTTCCCTCCTCGCAGCCGCGCACAAATCCTTCCGTGACGCGCTTCAAGTCCTCCCAGCGACGGCGGATGTCCTTAGCCTCAGTCTTGGTGACCTGGTTATCCCCGGCCGCGGTGGCGATGACGCCGAGCATGTCTGCGAACTCCTGAACAATCTGGTTCGTAGCCGGGATGACCTGATACGGATGTGGCCAGTGAGCCTTAGGATTGTAGATAAAAAAGCCGCCTGCCCGCTCGCAAATCCACTGCGGCAGGCGGGCGTCGTTGGTGCTCTTGATGAGCTGCTCCATGCGGTCCAACGGATTGGCGAGGCCGCTACCCTCAACCTTTTCCGTCGGCTCGGCCCACTTGTAGATCATGGACAGCGACAAGTTGAGGTCAGCGGCGATTTGCTTGGCACTGGTGTCCTTGAAGACTTCGCGGAGAAGCTCATGGGATTGCATGGCG
>Ga0208048_1000449_pt1 | contig 22275 bp, 24 predicted proteins | sample Malawi_45m_30L_FD_184163 | JGI IMG/M metagenome (GOLD analysis project Ga0208048, IMG submission 184163) | Freshwater microbial communities from Lake Malawi, Central Region, Malawi to study Microbial Dark Matter (Phase II) - Malawi_45m_30L... | ecosystem: Environmental > Aquatic > Freshwater >...
GCGGGAGTGGTGAAATGGCAGACACGCAGGTCTTAGGAACCTGTGTCTTCGGACGTGTGGGTTCAAGTCCCACCTCCCGCACCAGAAGAACATCGCCTTCGCAGTCTCTACCCATAATCAAGTGCTTCACCCCATTTTCAAGCTAGAGCTAATCGTGGGAAGATTCACGCCCCCTGAAAGTACTTACCAGAAGTGCTGAACTAATGAGGAGCTGAAAAAAGTGGCAGATAAGAATTTTTTATCATGGGTTGGATTTAAGGGCGAAGAAAGTGATGCCAGTAAAACAAATCTTAACGCAGGATCAGCATCTCTAGATCGCATCCGCGAACTTGAATCCCAGCTAAACGATCTTCGTTCCCGCCGCGACATCACAGGGCTAAGCAAGGAAGAGTTTGAAATTCTGGCGACCGAGACTGCGATGTCTATCATTCGCACCGCTCAGCAGCGCGAAGCTAAAGCAAACTCAAGTGCCGAGAGAGTGTTAAACGAGAGCAAGAAGCTAGCAACTTCAACTCTAGAACAAGCTGAAGCAAAAGCTAAATCACTTCTTTCTCAAGCAGAATCTCGCGGTCGTAAATACATTGAAGCAGCAGAAAGTGATGCCTCAGATATTCTCTCTCAAGCTAATTCTGAAGCTGAAGACCTTCTTACTAGCAAGAAGCGCGAGGGTGGGGCAATCACAGCAACTGCTAAGAAAGAGGCAGAGCGCCTAATCCTTGAAGTAACCACTGAAGTTTCAGAGTATAGAAACTGGCTTGCTGGAGTTATTTCAGAGGCAGAGCGCTTATATCGAATTCAGAGTCAGTCACTTGATTCAGCAGAAAATGCGATTTCACAATCTAGACAGAGACTTGAGAGCGCATTTAATCGACTAGCAGAGCTACAAAAGCAGGTAGTCTCCGCAATTTCTGCTGATGGCACACCAAGTGCAGATACCAAAGTGGCTGCAAAGATTAGCGCTGCAAAAAATGGTGAAGCCAAAAGCGCAGCAAAGAAAACTCCAGGTAAAAAGAGCGCAACTAAGAAACGTCGGTGATGTCGTCTAGCGCTCGCTATATCCAATCAGTTGATGGCCTTCGCGCCGTTGCAGTTCTAGCAGTTCTGCTCTATCACCTAGGTATTGATTGGATTCCAGGGGGTTTTCTTGGAGTTGATCTTTTCTTTGTAATCTCAGGTTATGTAATTACTGGACTTATTCTTGACTCAATCGATAGATCAGGCACTCTTGATCTAAGAGCCTTTTATTTAAGTCGGATAAGAAGATTACTTCCGGCTCTCGTTGCCATGATCATCTCCACCCTTCTCTTTATTGGCGTTTATGCTCCAGAAACTGTTAGAAGATTCGTCTCTGATATTGGCTATGTCTTATCAGGATCTATGAACTGGGCTTTGGTAGCAAGACAGCAAGATTATTTTGAAAGCATTGGCCGCCCTCCTTTATTGCAGCACACTTGGTCGCTGGCAGTTGAAGCACAGTTTTATCTGCTCTGGCCACTAGTGCTTCTCTTTATCTTGAAGTATTTTGGCAAAAAGAGAGTTTCAATTGTCGCACTTGCCATCGCGATTGCATCAGGGGTAGCTCTCTTTGCCTACTCAGTGCAGATTGATACTCAAGCATCAGCTATTAGCCATGTTTATTTTGGAACCGATACCCACTCCATTGGACTGTTTCTTGGATCTGCACTAGCCGTCAGTTGGAAACCAGCAAATCTCAACAGAGAGATAAGCAAGAGAGCTCAAGACTTCATTGATCTAATTGGGGTAGTTGGTTTACTGGGATTGCTTGGAACATTTCTCTTCATCAATGAAAGTGATCCAACGCTCTATCGAATCGCATTCCCACTATCTGCTCTGTTTGGATGTGCCACGCTAATCTCAGTTGTTCATCCTGCCTCTAGATTTGCACCAATACTGAGCACTAAAGCGCTGATTTGGATTGGTGAGCGATCTTATGGAATCTATCTCTGGCACTGGATTGTCTTTCAATTAACGAGGCCATCTCTTGATTTAGTTGGAGATGATTGGGCTTTATATGCTTTAAGAGTATTGATTGTATTTGCCCTTGCCGATATTTCGCTTCGCTACATCGAAATACCAGTAAGACGTGGATATTTCGAACTCTGGTTCCGCGGCATGAAATATCGCACCAAGTCAGTGCGAATCAGGCAGAAACTTTCAACGATATTAACCATAGTTGCTTTACTTGGTGCAACAACCCTTGTTGCAAATGATGGAATAAGAAAAGCAGATGAGATTGCAGCGCAAGAGAAATTAGCAGCCGAGGTCTCAGAACCCGTTGATCAAGTAATCACCAACCCTGATAGCCCCGGGCTCTGGGTCACAGGAGATTCGGTAATCCTTGGAATCAGAAATGTTCTAGCTCAATTTGAACGAATTGAATTAATAAATGCCAGAGTTGGCCGACAAATTGGCGAGCTAATTGAAGTTGCAAGAACTGATCAACGCTTCGTTGGCGCATCGCCAGTAGTATTAAACCTAGGAAATAACAATCGCTTAATAGAGCGCGATGTTGTGGCGCTAATGGAAGTAGTTAAGAATCAACCAAAAATTATTGTAGTAAATACCGCTGTTCCAAGATCTTGGAAGGGTGAGAACAATGCGCTAATAAAGAGTGTCACCTCACGATATCCCAATACCATCTTGGTTGATTGGGATTCCATATCAGTAAATCATCCAGAGTTCTTTGCCTCCGATGGAGTTCATTTGAATCCACCGGGAGTTAATGCTTATGTCTCTGCAATCCGCGAAGTTTTACAGAAATAAAAAAGACCGCCTCTCTTTTTTTAAGAAGCGGTCTCTTTTAGTAATTTAATTAATTCTGATACTTGCCCTTTAGTGAGAACTTAGCAGCATCTACTTTTGTGCCATCTGAATAGACAGATTGCAGCAGGAATTGAGTTCCACCTTCATCACTTGCTAGTGCGATATCAAATGAAAGTTGTTCGGCGCCAACTGTTGAAACTTCAACAAAGTCAACGGCGTTATAAGAGACTGATACGGCATAGCCGGTTAATCCATCACTTGCAGCAGGAGCCTTCCAGCGAAGGGTCACTCCACCAGATGCATTTCTAATCGCAACAAAGCCAGTAGGAGCTTCATAGGCTGTAATTGCGGGTTCTTCACTTTCACTCTCTGATGGTTCAGCGCTTGGCTCCTCAGAAACTGACTCAGTTGGAGTTGGCTTAGCCTCATCATCACTTGATGAGTTGGTGAGTGCAAAAATTGCTAGAAGAACAACTCCTGCAATAACTAGAAATAGAACGCTATTTGATTTCTTGGCTGGCGCTTGCGCAGCAGGAGCGCTCGCACTCTTTGCTGGAGCTGGTGTTGATGAAACTGATGTCGTTCCTCTTGATGGAACAGGAGGGATTACTATCTTTGAAAGATCGCTTCTTGAGCTTGCTTTCTTCGCGCTTTTCTTTGCAGGGCGTTTAGCTGCGGCTTTCTTAGGCGCACGCTTGCTTGCCTTCTTAACAACTCTCTTCGCAGCTCTCTTAGCTGGGCGCTTTGCAGGGGCTTTCTTAACGCGCCGCTTTGCAGAAGCTTTCTTCTTTGCCGCCACTATTACTCCTTCGCTCTAAAACTTTGCGCACTTGCTCTTAGTAATCTAACTAGGAGCGCGCTTTTCTATTCCAATCCTACCTGCGAGTGCGCACTTTCAGTGGCTATGAAAGGGAGAGAAAAGGTGAAATTTTTGGGGCGATTTGCGCTAGAGCTTTACCTCTATGGCTAATTGAATCCTTGATTTCCGGGCTCATCTGCGCAGTTGTAATGTTAAAACCCGTTGGTTGAAATATTGGGTCATAGCCAAAACCTTGATCCCCTATGGGGCTATTAATTATCTGACCCAAGAGCTCACCCCTTGAAATAATGCTCTGCCCATCGGGGCGGGTGAGTGCTAATACTGCAATAAATGAGGCTGATCGCTCAGTAATCCCATCCATCAGCTTTAAAACCTTGGCATTGTTTGCTGCATCATCGCCATGAACTCCGCTATAGCGAGCCGAGTAGATTCCAGGCTCACCACCAAGGCTATTTATTGCTAGTCCGCTGTCATCAGCTAAGGCAGGAAGACCTGAGAGTTTAGTGACCGTACTTGCTTTTAGCAGAGCGTTCTCTTCAAAACTATTTCCCGTCTCTTCAATATCTCCAATATCTAGCTCTGCCATAGAGATAAGTGAAATTTCTGGAGCGTGAATTTTTAGCATCCGCTCCACCTCTAAAACTTTGCCTCTATTTCTAGTTGCTAGCACTAGAGTCTTTTTCATCTTTCGACTTTAAATACTATTTAGCGAGGGCTTGAGCCTGCAGCGCTGCAATCTGCTTACAGCCATTTGCTCCAAGATCTAATAACTTATCAAGCAGAGCTCTATCAAAAGGCTCTCCCTCTGCTGTTCCTTGAACTTCAATATATTTTCCCTCACCAGTGCAGACAATATTCATATCAGTCTGGGCTCTTACATCTTCTTCATAGCAGAGATCAATCATTGGCTCACCATCAATGATTCCCACGCTAACTGCCGCAACTGAGCCAATAAGTGGTGATTTGCCAGCGATATGTCCTGCTTTCATCGCCCAAGAAATTGCATCACTTAACGCTACATATGCCCCAGTTATTGCTGCCGTTCTAGTTCCACCATCTGCTTGGAGAACATCGCAATCTAGGACAATTGTGTTCTCACCTAAAGCTTTGAAATCCACAATTGCTCGAAGCGATCTACCAATTAATCTTGAGATCTCTTGAGTTCGTCCGCCTAATTTGCCTTTAACGCTCTCTCGATCTGAGCGGCTATGTGTGGCCCTTGGCAACATCGCATATTCACTAGTCACCCATCCTTTGCCACTTCCTACTAACCAACGAGGAACTCCTGGGGTAAATGAGGCGACGCAGAGAACTCGAGTATTACCAAATGAAACTAGTACAGAGCCTTCAGCACTATTGAGCCAATTACGCTCAAAGGTAATTGGTCGAAGTTGCTCAGAGCTGCGCTTATCGCTGCGTTTTACCTCAGACACTTAAATGCTCTCCATTCATTTAAATTAAATCTGACCCTTAACAAAGTTAACTTCAGGGCCAAGAAAGCGCCGTGCTAGATGGGCAAAGGTATCGGTGTCGCCACTTGAAATGAATTGATGACTTGGCGCGCTCTTCTCAACTCTTAGAAGAGAATTTTCAACTAAGACTTTATAGAGCTCTTTTGCGGTCTCCTCCGCACTTGATACTAAATTGACCTCACTTCCCATCACATAGGAGATGACTCCGGTAAGGAGCGGATAATGAGTGCAACCTAAAACCAAGGTATCAACTCCAGCTGCCTTGAGCGGCGCTAAATATTCCTGGGCAACCTTGGTTACCTCATCTCCTGAGGTCATCCCGCTCTCAACAAATGAAACAAACTTAGGACAGGCAAGTGCCGTTAGCTCAAGGTGTGGGGCTGCAGCAAAGGCATCGTTATAGGCCTTAGAATCTATTGTGGTTTGGGTTCCAATAACTCCAACCTTGCCGCTCTTGCTCGCAGCAACAGCTCTTCGAACTGCAGGTTGAATCACTTCAATAACTGGAATTGAGTAGCGCTCCCTGGCATCTCTTAACGTCGCAGCACTTGCAGTATTACAGGCGATAACGATTGCCTTAACCCCGGCGCTGACTAAAGAGTCCATAATTTCTAGGGCGAAGGAGCGAACTTCAGCAAGGGGCCTTGGTCCGTAGGGGCCGCGAGCGGTATCGCCAAAATAAATCAGGGCCTCATTTGGCAGTTGATCGATTACTGCTCTAGCCACTGTTAGGCCGCCAAGGCCAGAATCTAGGATGCCAATTGGAGCTGAGCTATTCAGATTGGCCATAGCGGTAAGTCTAAAGGTGCTTTTCTACGAGGTTTGGTCTCATTTATCAGAGGAAAGTCTTCCATCTTCATCCAGAAAGTGTCCGTTTTGCCCCGAAAAAAAGGAATATTTCTTAAGAATTACCGAAGAAGTGGCTTGAATTACCCGTGAGTATCAAGCACTCTTCACCTAATCGCATCTGCCGAGGCTTCATATGGGTCTACGGAAGGCGCGATTACTTAGCTCTAAATGAGTCGAGTAAACCTAATTGCCCACGGAGGCTTATCGAAATGCAACTAGACGCATCTCAGTGGAACACGGTCTACAACATCCTTTCCTTTGGACTTGTATCAATGCTTGCAACAACCGTGTATACCTTAGTTTCACAAAACCGCGTTCTTCCCAAGTATCGCAACGCGCTTGTTCTTTCATCGATGGTCACCTTCATCGCTGCTTATCACTACGTGAGAATCTTCGATTCTTTCAAGGAGGCAACGAAAGAAGGGACATTTGAAGTAGTTCTTGATAGCAACGCAAGTTCAGTAGCGTTCAATGAAGCATACCGTTACGTTGACTGGATACTGACAGTTCCACTACTTCTTGTTGAAGTAATCGCCGTGTTAGCTCTTGCGAAGGAAGCAGCTCGCTCACTAATCACACGCCTTGTTCCTGCATCAGCAGCGATGATCGCACTTGGTTATCCAGGAGAAGTTTCTGCTAATCAGGGTGAAAAGATTATGTGGGGCGTTCTCTCCACAATTCCATTCCTCTACATTCTTTATATCCTATTCGTAGAGCTTGGTAAGTCCCTAGATCGTCAGCCTGAGGGAGTTGCAGCCACTGTTGGTCGCCTCCGGCTCTTGCTGATTGCAACATGGGGCGTATATCCAATCTCCTACCTCCTACCAATCATCGATGCAGATGGAGCAGCAAGCTCTGGAGCATTCGTTGGACGTCAACTTGGTTACACCATCGCTGACGTAGCAGCTAAGTGCGTATTCGGTCTAACAATTCTTAAGATCGCACGCATGAAGTCAATTGCTGAAGGAATGAAGGACGATCACTAAGAAGTAAAGAAGTAGGAATCAGGGCTCGGGAAACCGGGCCCTGATTTTTTTTATTCTGGAGGGATTTCTTCCAATAAGCCTTGTTGTAGCCAGCCGATCCAGGAATAAACTGCGTAGACAGCTTTCATGGGATCGCTCTCTAACATGAGCTCATATTTATTATGAATAGCCTTGGTATCAATATCTGCGCTCTCTTGATGGTTGCCACCAATTCCAAGTCGCACCGCAAGTGCAAGCCTTAAGTCATTAAGTCCTGAGAGCCAATCAAGTAGCTCTGCGCTATTGATAATCAGCTTAAAAGAGCCTTTATCAATTGGAGTATTGCCACCAGTAATCTCCTCGGGCTCTCCTTGGCTAGTTAGAGCTTCATAAATGATTCGAGCATGTGCTTTCTTCTTTTCGCGAAGCCCATATTCGGTATAACGGCGAAATTCACTAGAGGAGGCTAAATCTTCATACGCATCAGGAAATAGCCTACGCAAAACAGGATCATCAGGAAGTGCATCAGAATCAGATATTCCTACGATGTGCATTAATGGATCTTGCGCTTCAGCAAGAGAGTCGCCTTGAGAGAGAAGCTCTAGAAGTTGCTCGGTCAAACTTATTAATACATGAGATTCTTGAGTTGAAATCTCAATCGAGATCTCGCCATTTTCTTCCCGTTTAAATGATGACATTTAATTAATACTCATTATCTCGTTGTAGCGTTGCCCAAAGGCCATACTCATGAAGCCGCTGCACATCTCGCTCCATCTCCTCGCGAGTACCGCTTGAAACTTGAGCTCTTCCCTCATTATGAACTTTTAACATCAACTCAGTTGCTTTCTCTTTTGAGTAACCAAAAAGCACCATAAAGACATAAGTAACATAGGTCATTAAATTAACCGGATCATCCCAAACTATGCAGACCCATGGTCGATCTGCTTTTAAATTAACTTCGCTATCTACTTGCGTAGCGGTGCCTAGCGCCATCACTTACCTAAAGTTCGTTATTGGATTGATCATCTGGCCCTTTGCGAAGGCCGGCATGAATCTCTTTACATGTTGGACAGATTGGAAACTTATTTGGATCACGAGATGGAATCCATCTCTTGCCACAGAGCGCTGTTACTGGTTTTCCAGAGACAGCTGATTCTACAATCTTTTCTTTTCTAACATAGTGTGAGAATCTTTCATGATCCCCTGAGTCCAGCTGCTCTTGAGTGCGAGTATCAATCAAGGTATCGCCATTACTACTTGGTTTTCCTCTACCAAATAGCCCCATCGCCTGCTCTGGCTCAAAAGCTTGCTTCATAGCGCTAATAATAGGGCGAGTAGGCAGAGCTCCAGGTGCTAACTCTGGGGCCGTAAGATATGCAGATGAAAGATCTCTTGCGCAGCCAAGATCTGCTCAAATCTGATGTGGAGATGCTTCTTGCTACCGCATCCGAGTTTGCAAGTGAGCCACTCAAGGCATCAAATCTTCTTGCCAATAAAACTGTTGCAATCTATATGTCTAAGCCATCAACTAGAACTCGTCTGGCATCTGAGAGCGCAGTAGCTCATCTTGGTGGCACTCCTATATTTCTTCGCGGCGATGATCTCCAAATTGGCCGTGGGGAGACCATTGCAGATACTGCCAAGGTAATAAGCCAATTTGCCCAGGCGCTAATAATTCGCACCTTCGCTCAGAGCGATGTCGATGAATTGGGAGCTAATGCCAGCATTCCAGTAATTAATGGCCTTACCGATTATGACCATCCCACCCAAGCACTTGCTGATTGGCTAACTATCCGTGAAGTATTTGGAAAAGATATCTCAGGAAGAAAGTTCACATATTTTGGCGATGGAAATAATGTCACCACTGCTTGGTTAATGATGGGAGCAATCATGGGCGCTCATGTGGTTGCAGCAACTCCTGAGGGAAAGTTTGCTCCTAAAAAAGAAATTGTCGAGCTTGCAAATAAGTTAGCTTTAGAAAGTGGCGGAAAAGTTGAAGTCACAAGTGATGCTAGATCTGCAGCGAGCGGGGCAAGTGTTTTATATACCGATGTCTGGATGTCGATGGGAGATCCTGAGGCTGATCGAATTGAGAAAGAGAAAGCCCTTGCAAGTTACTCTGTAAGTGATGAGTTGATGAGCCTTGCAAGTAAAGATGCAATCTTCATGCACTGCTTGCCAGCTCATCGCGGCCAAGAGGTGAGCGCATCTGTGATGGATGGTCCTGCTTCAAAGATCTGGCGTCAGGCCTATCATCGCCGAACTACCATTCAAGCCATTCTCTATCACAGCCTGCGCGGAGAATTAAAGGGAAGGATTTGAATCTAATTGCATTTAAGATTCACCCATTTGAAGTGGCAGGTCTTTTATTCAACGAGATAGGCTTTTGATATGCACGTAGTGGTTCCTGCTGAGAGTAAGGCTGGGGAAAAGCGAGTAGCACTCCTTCCAGACATCATCTCTAAATTAACTAAAGCAGGGCTTAGCGTCTCTATCGAATCAGGCGCTGGAATACATGCCGGGGCAAGTGATGAGAGTTATAAAGAGCAAGGCGCAGCGATATTTAGCGCAAGTGATCAGAGAAAAGAGTTAGCAGGCGCCGATGTAATCCTCTCAGTGCAGCCGCTAAGCCCAGATCAGGCTAGTAATCTAAAAAGTGGCGCAATTACTATTTCATTTCTCTCAAGTGTTAGCGCTAAAGAGAGCATTGATGCACTTGCTAAATCTGGAGCAACAGCCTTTTCACTAGAGGCGCTACCTAGAATTTCAAGAGCGCAATCAATGGATGCGCTGACTTCCCAGGCGCTCTGCGCTGGCTATAAAGCAGCGCTTGTGGCAGCAGAGCTCTCCCCGCGCTTTTTCCCATTACTTATGACTGCAGCGGGAACTGTTACTCCTGCAAATGTTTTAGTTCTTGGCGCAGGCGTTGCAGGGCTTCAAGCAATTGCAACTTCTAGAAGGCTAGGAGCAGTTGTCTCTGCCTATGATGTTCGCCCATCTTCTGCTGATGAAGTTAAATCGATGGGCGCTACTTTTATTGATTTAGAGTTAGAAGCACTTGAAGGCTCTGGAGGATACGCCAGAGAGATGAGCGAGGAGCGCGCAGCAAAACAACGAGAACTTCTCACTCCTTACATCACAAAATCTCATGTCTTGATTACCACTGCTGCAGTGCCAGGAAGAGCTGCTCCAATGCTAGTAACAAAGCAGATGTATCAAGCAATGGCTCCTGGTTCAGTAATTGTTGATCTTGCCGCTGAAAGCGGTGGAAATGTTGAAGGATCAAAGCCGGGTGAAGTAATTACTGTTGGAAATTCAGTTTTGCTCTGGGGCGGAAGAGATGTTCCAAGTCAATTGCCATTTCACTCTTCCTACTTACTTTCAAGAAATATGGTCAACCTTCTGCTCTTGATGGTTAAGGATGGCGCAATTGCTCTGGATTTCTCTGATGAAATTATTGACGCCTCAGCTCTTACTCATGGTGGAAATCTAAGGAAGGGGTCCTAAAACCATGGAAGCAATGGCGATAATTTCCATTTTCACGCTCTCTATATTTGTTGGATTTGAGGTAGTTTCCAAGGTCTCATCAACTCTCCACACCCCACTTATGAGCGGTGCCAATGCAATTCACGGCGTTATCTTGGTGGGCGCAATTATTGTGGCAGACCATAGCGCTAACTGGCTAGAACTTGGTTTATCACTTGCTGCAATTGTTCTTGCCACAATCAATATGGTTGGTGGATTTGTCGTCACAGATCGCATGCTTGAGATGTTTAAAGGCAAAGGCGCAAAGAATAAAGGCTCTGGTGATAAGTAAATGAGCCGCTTTTTATATGAATTAATCGGTCTTAGCGCTGGTGTTATGTTCATTCTGGCACTTAAGGGGCTATCGCATCCAAGAACTGCAAGGCGAGGAAATCTTCTAGGAGCAGCAGGAGCAACAATTGCAACCCTTGCCGTCTTTTTCTACAGCAGCGATGGCGAGCTACCCTTAAATAATCTTGGTTGGATCTTAGGAGCTATTGCTTTTGGTTTAATTATTGGAGTTCCTGCAGCAAGAAGAGTCCAGATGACGGCGATGCCGCAATTAGTTGCACTCTTTAATGGCGTTGGCGGCGGAGCAGCAGCCCTTGTTGCCATCGTTGAATATCTAAAGCTAGGCCAGAGCGCATCAACTACAGTTGTTATTGCTACCGTATTTACAGTTATCGTTGGCTCAACATCGTTTTCAGGTTCAATTGTTACCTTCCTAAAGCTGCAAGAATTGATGACCACTCGCCCTGTAGTTTTTGCTGGGGGAAGATTTGTTATCGCTGGAACTCTTCTTGCCACACTTGGATGCGCCCTCTGGGTTATCTCATCACTTGGCACGACCCCACTACTAGTTCTTGCAGGTCTTTCACTTGTCTTTGGTATTTTATTTGTGCTTCCAGTTGGCGGCGCCGATGTTCCTATTGTTATCTCGCTACTAAATGCCTTTACTGGTTTAACAGTTGCCGCTGGCGGCTATGTCCTTGATTCAACGCTACTAATTATTGCTGGAACTTTAGTTGGCGCCTCGGGAACAATTCTTACTCGCTTGATGGCAGAGGCTATGGGGCGCTCACTCTTTGGAACTCTGTTTGGAGCATTTACTGCAAAACCTCAAGATAGTTCAGGCGCTGGGGAAGATCGGCCCGTTAAATCAGGATCTCCTGATGATGTGGCTATTTTGCTTAACTATGCGCGCAGAGTTGTAATCGTTCCAGGCTTTGGTCTAGCAGTTGCCCAAGCTCAGCACACAGTCAGAGAGCTTGCAGACCTCTTATCTGCCAAGGGAATTGATGTGGCTTATGGAATTCATCCAGTTGCAGGTCGCATGCCAGGTCATATGAATGTTCTTCTGGCTGAGGCCAATGTGCCATATGAGCAGTTATCTGAGATGGATGAAGTTAATCCAACATTTCCACAAACTGATGTTGCCCTAATTATTGGAGCAAATGATGTGGTTAATCCTGCTGCAAAAACAACTCCAGGATGCCCAATATATGGCATGCCAATTCTTGATGTCGCGCAAGCTGGAAATGTAATTTTCCTAAAGAGATCTATGAGACCAGGCTTTGCTGGAATTGAGAATGAACTTCTCTTTGATTCTAAGACTACGCTTCTCTTTGGGGATGCCAAGGCCTCTTTGACAAAGGTTGTGAGCGCACTTAAAGCCCTCTGAGGTGACAGGTTCATTTAAGAGTAGAGTTCTGTTATGGAATCACTAGCGCTTGCAGTAGCAATTCTTGTCTCACCTGCTTTCTACGGTGGACCAATAGCTCTCCTACTTTCATTTTTTAGACCAAAAGCAATGTCTAGTTTTCGCCGCTGGTTCATTATTGTTTTAGCAATTGCCTCAACTTGTGTAGGAATATTCTTAATTGTTGAAAATATAAGTCGGGGTTCGACTCTCATTGGAGCACTTGGTTTGAGCACTGGACTTGGATCGCTATGGCAATTGAAGAGATATAGAAAACAAACTCCTTAAAATTTCTTTAAGGAGTTTCTCTGGTGGAGGTGCCGGGAATCGAACCCGGGTCCTTCGACACTGAAACAGGGCTTCTACGGGCGTAGCGCGCTATTCGTTTTCTCTGTCCCGGTTCTCTCGCACGCTAGTAACCGACAGACTCAGTTGTGAAAGATTTCCTTACCGATAGCCACAACAACTTCGGTTAGTAAGCCCCCCTATCGACGTTGGATTCTGAGGCGGGGAGCGCGCTCAGGCCAACGGATTACTTAGCTCGCTTAGGCAGCGAGGCGGTAATCAGACGAAGTTTTATCTGCGTCTGTATGTGTGCACGGGTTTTTGTGGTTAACGAGATCATCCCGGCTTCCTCGGCCCGCTTCCCCTGGCTCAACAAACGAAGTCGAGACCGTTCACCCCCGCGATTAACGTGGATTAGAAGCTGTGCACAAATTATAGAGCAGAGATAGGACTTCAAAAAACCTGGCAGATACGCTCAGTAGCGCTATAACTGAGAATCAATCTTCGTATCTCTTTGACTTTCCCCTACTACTTTTTCCAGTTGAGCGATGAGAGAGTTCTCGATCAATCTCGCGGTTTGCCTGTTTCTCCATCAGCGTTGCGCGCTTATCGTGGGCTTTCTTGCCCCTGGCTAGTGCAATCTCAACTTTTGCTTTGCCATCTTTAAAATAAAGTGAGAGTGGAATGAGAGTTAGTCCGCTTTCTTTTAAGGTTCCAATCAGGCGATTTATCTCGCGCTTACTCATTAATAGTTTTCTATTTCGCCTTGGTTCATGATTAGTCCAAGAACCCTCATTATATTCAGGAATATGAACACCGCTTAGGTATATCTCGCCATCTTGAATCATTCCAAAACCATCAGTAAGTGTTGCTCTTCCAGCTCTTAGAGACTTAACTTCGGTACCGAGAAGGACCAAGCCTGCTTCAAAAACCTCATCGATGAAATAGTCATGTCGCCCCTTCTTATTCTGGGCAATTAATTTCTTTCCTATTTCTTTTACCACGGCTTAAGGGTATCTCTCCTGGCCAAGATATCCCTGCTAACTAACTGCTTTGAGTTAATCCTTTGGGATAAAGGATGCTAAACCGCCTAAGACCTGGAGTGATTTAAGGCCAATCTCAGCAGGGGCTACTGCCAGATCGGGAGTTATTCCAACTTCCTCAATGATGCGACCCGATGGAGTTAGAAAGAGTGCAACAGTTAGCTCAAGTTTTGAACCATCATCAAGTGAAATGAGCTCTTGAACTGAACCTTTGCCATAGCTGCGTTCGCCAATAACTACGCCTCGATTTCTATCCTGGAATGCTCCAGCTAATATCTCAGCAGAACTTGCAGTGTTTCGGTTGATAATTACAACCACTGGGACCTTTATTGGATTTGAATTTACTGCACGAAATACTTTTTCTGATTCATTTACTTTGTAAGAAACGATGATGCCACTGCCAATAAATTGCTCAGCCACAGCAACTGCCTCTTCTACTAAGCCCCCAGAGTTATTTCTCAAATCTATTATCACGCCAGACTTGTAATTAGCACTCTTTAGAGCCTCTGAAACCTCGTTCGCTGTTCCTGAAATAAAGGAGGCAATTTCAACTAGCGCTACCGAGCTACTAACTTGTGTGAGTTCAACACTCTTTGCCTGCACTTTGCCAGTCTTTATCGATGCAAGAATTCTTTGCTCATTCCTAACCACAAGTAAATCAACTCGTTTTCCAATATCTGCTCGAATAAGTGCAATAGTGGAAGCAAGAGATGCGCCTGTTACTTGAGTGCCATTTACTTCGATTAGCTCATCTCCTATTGCAAGATCAGAATTTGCTGCAGGTGATCCCTCTTGAATCGAGGTAATTTTGATTACTCCCCCACGGGATTTACTCAAGTAAATACCAATTCCAGTAAATGAATTAGAGCTCTGAGCTTCAAAGGTTTTTAGGGCCTCTCTTGGAAAGTAATTAGCCCACTCATCACCTGATGCTTTTAGAACTCCTTCAATAGCAGCTCGCTCTAATACATCACGATCTATATCTTTGGCGCTACTTTCAACTACGCTCTTTATCGCTTCATCTACTGAACTACTATTTCTAGACTCACCGACCTGAATTCCTATTGCAAAAACTAGTGAAGTTATCAATACTGCTAGGACGGCTTTCCGAAGCTGATCTGGGTTAGTTAGCCTCTGCCGACTATTTATTACCTTAGGAGAATCAATAACTTTAGAAAGATTAACTTCACTGACAGTTTTCGACCTTGTAGCGGTTGAATCTGGCTTTTTTTCTCTTCCACCAATTACAGCGCGCTTGGAAGCAGGTGATTTCTTCTTTTCACTCACTTGAAAATCTCCTATTGCTTCCTTATTTGATAAAGCGTTCTAATTGCAAGGCGGTAACGGTAGCCCAGAAGCACACTAGAACTCAACTAAGAGCTAATTAGCGCTCAGCGATAGGGCAAGTAGAAGTTAGACTTTTAAGTACTTTCGAAGAGTCAATATCGATGCCAGGGATGAAACTAAAAGTCCAGTTCCAAGAAGATAAGCAGATACAACCCAAACGTCATTCCAGGTAAAGAAGTTAGTGAAGGTCAAAAGTGGCGCTATTCGATCATCGATTACATACTTTAATGAAGAGAGTAAGCCAACTGAAAACCCCCAACCAATAATTGCCGAGAAAACACCTTCGAGAATAAATGGAAGTTGAATGGAGAAAGAACTTGCGCCAACTAATTTCATTACATTGGTCTCTCGTCTTCGATTAAAGGCAGCAATTCTTAGAGTATTACTAATTAATAGCGCAGCGGTTAGCACGCTGGCAAATCCAATTGCTAACGCTCCATCGCGCAAAACATTTAGTAACCTAAAGAACTTCTCTAGAATTGACCTTTGATCTTGAACTACATCTACTCCAGGCCGACCTGAGAAGGCGCTCTGCACTACTGCAAATTGCGTAGGGTCAGTTAGCTTTACGCGAAATGACTCTGGCAATTGATCTGCAGTGACATTTTGTGAAATAGCTGAATCTTTAAATCTCTCCTGAAAGCGCTCAAATGCCTCAGACTGTGATTCGTAATAAACCGTTTCAACAACTGGAAGTTCTTCAAGATCTGCCTGAATCTCAAGTCTCTGCTCTGAGGTGATGATTCCTCCGGCGCAAGAAGGTGAGTCAGAGAGGGAACCGCAGAGATAGACCGAGACTTCGATCTTGTCATACCAGTAATCCTTCATCACTCGAACTTGAGAATTAGAAAGCAGGCCAATACCAAGAAGTGATAGCGAGATAGCAACCGTTACTACAACGGCAAAGGTCATAGTTAGGTTTCGACGTAGGCCAATGCCTACTTCACTAAGAATAAATCCAGCGCGCATCGCTACCCCGTATATCCATATACTCCGCGAACCTGATCGCGGATTACTTGGCCTTTATCTAATTCGATAACTCTCTTGCGCATCTGGTCAACAATTCCAGAATCATGGGTAGCCATAACCACAGTAGTTCCCTCGCGATTGATTCGATCAAGTAGCTTCATAATTCCAACAGAGGTTGCAGGGTCTAGGTTTCCGGTTGGTTCATCAGCAATAAGAATCGCAGGATTGCTCACATAAGCCCTTGCTATCGCAACCCTTTGTTGCTCCCCGCCTGAGAGCTCTCCAGGCTTTCGATCAGATTTATCCTCAAGGCCAACTAACTCTAGAACTTCTGGAACTTCGCGAGCGATTTCTTTCTTTGAAAAACCTAATACATGCAAAGTAAAGGCCACATTTTCGGCAACTGTTTTATTTGGCAGGAGACGAAAGTCTTGAAATACCGTGCCAACTTGGCGCCTTAGCTCAGGAACTTTCCAGCTAGAAAGTGTTCCCAAATCCTTTCCTGCAACATGAATCGTTCCAGAAGTTGGTCGCTCCTCCCTTAAGACAAGTCGAAGGAATGTGGATTTTCCAGAACCAGAGAGTCCAACTAGAAAGACAAACTCACCCTTCTCGATTGCAATCGAGACGTTATCTAAAGCGGGTCGGTCATTTTTAGCATAGCTCTTAGTCACGTTCTCAAAACGAATCACGGGTGTGATTTTAGGTAGAGCTAGTGAGAAAGCTGCGGATAAACCCGCGGAATTAGGGTGAGAAATAACGCAGAATTACCAATTGAGCGTATAAATCCTGCTTTATTTTCTCTCTCTACGCCATCGAATTCCAGCGGAGATAAATCCATCAAGATCGCCATCTAGAACCGCTTGGGTATTGCCAGTTTCAAAATCAGTGCGATGATCCTTGACCATTTGGTAGGGATGAAGCACATAGGATCGAATTTGATTCCCCCAAGAGCCTGTTGTATCACCGCGGAGCGCATCAATCTTTGCTCTCTCCTGTGCATTGCGTCTCTCCAGCAATTTTGATTGGAGCACTGCCATTGCAGTAGCTCTATTTTGAATTTGAGATCGTTCGTTCTGGCATGAAACTACAATTCCAGTGGGGATGTGAGTAATTCGAACAGCAGAGTCAGTGGTGTTAACTCCCTGTCCTCCAGGCCCTGATGATCGATAAACATCGATTCGAATATCTTTCTCATCAATTTCAATATCATCACTTTGATCAACAACTGGAACTACTTCGACGCCAGCAAATGATGTGTGGCGCCGGTTCTGCGAATCAAATGGAGAGATTCTCACCAATCGATGAGTGCCCTGTTCGACAGATAAAGTGCCATAACAGTATGGGCCACTTACTTTAAAGGTGGTTGATTTGATTCCAGCCTCCTCGCCATAAGAGGTCTCTAGAACACTAACTCCATAATTATGGCGCTCGCAATATCTGAAAAACATTCTTGAGACCATCTCCGCCCAATCAGAGGCATCAACACCACCAGCCTCTGAGCGAATAGTTATAAGCGCATCTCGATGGTCATATTCACCACTTAATAGCGTCTGTATTTCAAGATCTGATATTGCTGAAGTTAAAGAATCTAACTCTTTTAGTATTTCTAGCTCAGCTCCATCACTTGACTCATTATTGGCAAGTTCTAACATAATCGGAAGATCAATGACTCTTGATCTCAGGCTACTTACTTTATTTATAGTGCTATTTACCCTTGAGAGAGCGCTCGTAACTTTCTGCGCTGCCTCTGGATCACTCCAAAGATCAGGAACCCCTGCTTGCGTCTCTAGCTCCACCTGCTCTTTTCTTAACTTACCTAAATCTAAAACAGCTTCTATTGATTTCAATGTAGCATCAAGGGCAGCTATCTCGCCATTAATATCACGCTCTGCCATGGGTTAAGGATAATGCGGAATCTCAATAGCAATTAATTCAGCATCAACTATCGCATTTGATGGCTATACTTCTCTCGCACCAATTTTTTAGCATGGTGGGCGTAGCTCAGCTGGTAGAGCACCCGGTTGTGGTCCGGGATGTCGCGGGTTCAAGCCCCGTCGCTCACCCCATTAACACCTTAGTTACAGCGCTGTTTAAGCAGTTGCTACCAAAACCTTTTCATCAATTAATTCAGAAGTAAGAACTTCTTGATTTAATCTCGGTCTTCCCGGAAGTCTTTTGGCAGCGATAACCACTCCATCTTCAAATAACTCCCCGCCCCAAATACCGCAAGGTTCCTTTCGTGAAAGAGCTCCTTGTAAGCACTCTTTCTTTACCGGACATGCGCTGCAGAGGCTCTTGGCATAAGCGATCTCATCGCTCTTATCAGAGAAGAAGATTTCAGGATTGGAGGTGTGACATGGCAAGCTAAATGCTTGTTCACTGCCATATGCGCCAGTGACTGCATCTAGTCCGATCATGGCGCCTTCGCCCTCGGCCCAGCCTGGAATTAATAGTTCGCTAAAGAGAACGCTCATCGTTCTCACCTCTGCCTTCCTTTTTCATCTCATTTTTAATTACCTGGATAAAGAAAAAGGGGCCCGAATCCTTTTGGATTCTAGGCCCCTGGGCTTTGCTTAATCGGTCTTATCCGATAGCGCTCCAGGTGCCGAATCCATCGGCCTTGGTTGACTTGGTTGCAAAATACTTGTAACCAAATGCAGGCATGCTCCAATGACGATGTGTGCGATTTGCGCTCATCGTTAGTGAAGTACTTCTTGCTGCTGTCATGGTTTGGCAAGAGTAATGCATCGCTAGCAAATGGCGCAAACTAATTAATTTACTAACCCTGCCTCTGCTAAAAATGGGCTCGCTACTCCGTAGTAGGTAAGAGCCAGGCTCTGCTGCGCTCTAGTTACCCCCACATAAAACAAACGTCTCTCTTCCTCGATTGAGCTAGCCTGCCAGGGGAGAACTTCAGCGCTGACTCCTGAGAGATAAACCTTGCGCCACTCCAGACCCTTTGCAGCGTGCAGCGTTGCAAGGGCCACTCCAGGAAGGATCGGGGGGTTATTAGTCTCTGAGCGTTCTTCAAGTTCTCGAAGAAATGCCCGAAGAGAGGTAAGCCCCTCTGCCTCAAGTTCTCCCGCTAATTGCAAAAATGAGCGTACATATTCACTCTGACCAAATGGTTTTAGACAATCTCGCAAGTCAGATAGCCAATCAGATTCTGATAGCACTGAAGCGCTTCTTATCGCCCCAATTATCTCTCTAACCTGCGGTCTATTAAAGAAGCGCTCTGAATTTCTTATTTGATTCTCAATACCTGCAGCATCAAGAGCGCTCTCTAGAAGCTCTAATTGACTATTTGTTCTAGTAAGAATTGCTATCTCATTTGTTGCAAGGCCGCCTGCGATATCTTCTTTAATTAGCGAAACTAGCGCCTGGGCCTCTTCGCTCTGTGATTTATAGCCCTTAGCCATTGGTTTTTCGCCATGGCCATTTATCGCATCTAGCTCATGGCCAAGATTGGCACTTCGCAAAATAGTATTTGCAGTATTAATAATTTCAGGAGTTGAGCGGTATCCAGCGCTCAGCCTAATTACCTCAGCGTTTGGATATTTAGCGGTGAAGTTAAGAAGAAAAGCTGGACTTGCTCCAGCAAAAGAGTAAATCGTTTGAGCTGGATCTCCTACGACGCAGATATCTTCTCTTCTTCCTAGCCATAGATCTAATAGTCTTTGTTGTAGCGGTGAAACATCTTGATACTCATCAACTGTGAAATATCTATATTGATCTCTGACTCTCTCCCTAACTTCTCGTTCTTCCTCAAGCATTCCAACAGTTAGTAGTAAGACATCTTCAAAATCAATGGCGCGCTCTTGCTTCTTTAGTGATTCATATGCTTCATAGACTTTTGCCACCTGCTCGGCGCTTATCTTGCTACTTGGGTTAAAGACTCTGGAGTAAGTGCTAAGTCCTTGCAAGTATTGATCTGGGGCCAGGGTTAAAACTTTTGCCCATTCAATCTCTCCTGCTAAATCTCGAAGTAGCGAACTTTTTTTACTACTTGAGATATTTGCTCGCTTCATTGCCTCGCTTAAAAAACCAGTTTTACTAGTTAATAACGAGGGAAAACGCCCCCCTAGCGTCTCAGGCCAGAAGTAAATTAACTGCTTTAAGGCCGCCGCATGAAAGGTCCTTGCAGCAATACTTGCAACACCAAGTGATCTAAGCCTGGTTCGCATCTCACCTGCTGCCCTTGCAGTGAAAGTAAGAGCGAGTACTCGCTTTGGGTCAATAACTCCAATATCAACGCCATATGCCAGGCGATGAGTTATCGCTCTAGTCTTTCCAGTTCCAGCTCCAGCAATTACACATACTGGCCCCTTTAGAGCAGTTGCAACACTTCGCTGCTGGGGATCAAGTGATGAAAGAATCTCATCAGCTAATTGCGCCACGACTGACCTGACAATTCACTCTCTGCATCTGGGCCATACCAAGCATTAATCATCGCTCGAGCAACTGAAATAATTGGTGGTAGTAGTAGCTCGCCACTTTCACATTTTGACTTTAACTCTTCTCGAGTTAGCCAGACAATCTCTTCAATCTCTTGCCCATCTGCAACCACTGAGTCAGGATTTGAAACATTAGCTTCATAGGCAATCATCACTGATGCTGGAAATGGCCATGGCTGTGAGCCAAGATATTTCATCTCAGTAACTATCCCGCCACACTCCTCTTCAACTTCTCTGATAACGCAACTTTCAAATGACTCACCTGGTTCCACAAAACCTGCAAAAGTTGAGAAGCGCTTCTCAGGCCAGACTTTCTGTCTCCCAAGCAAGATTCGATCTTTACTATCTTTAACCAAAACAATAATTGCCGGATCAGTTCTTGGATGATGCTCAGCGCTACAGACCAGACACTTCCTAACAGAGCCACCAAGAATTGATTTAGTATCCTCGCCACATTTAGAACATCTCATATGGCTCTGATGCCACTGCGATAAAGCAAGGCTATGAACTGCTGCACCAATTTCTAGATCATTTAGGTGAGCACCTAGCGTTCTTAAAGATTGAAAGTTCTCTCCAAATTCTTTTTGATCACTCACCTGATGCGCAACAAAGTAGGCCTGGCCATCACTTGAAAGCCCTAGAAAATATCGCTCACCGCGCGCTAATTCAGGTGAGACAAAAGTCAGCCCTTTATCGCTACATTCAAAGCGATCAGCGACCATAGAAATTATCTTTGCCTTGGAGAAGAGCTCATCAAGTGATGCAGAATCACTGCGCAGATGGGCCGCTCGATCTAGCTTTGAGCGCGAGAGCGGGAGGTTTAGCAGCACGGGGCGACCCTACTAGCCTGCCTTCATGGCATCTACCCAGGGCTTTAGCCTGACCTGCTGGAACACCCTTCATGGCATGGCAATTCCGCCAAATTCTGGGGCAACGCTTCAAAGCGCGGTAGGTGAGATTCTTCAAGAAGTTAATAGCGATGTAATCACTCTTCAAGAAGTTGATCTCAATCAAAATAGATCATCTGGAGTTAATCAGGTAAGTCATATTGCCAAATTAATTGGCGCAAATTATTGGGCCTTTGCTCCCTCACTAATTGGAACACCAGGTGAGAAATGGAGCTCAGTTGATAGCAATCTGATCTACACCCAAGACTGCGTGATTCCAAATCAGGCGATGTATGGCATTGGAATTGTTTCAAAAGTAAAAGTTAAATCCTGGCATCGAATAAATCTTGGAAGATCAGCTATCGGTATGCCGCTTTTGGTTCCAGGTGAGAGGAGAGCGCAATTTATCTATGTCTCAGATGAGCCAAGGAGCGCTCTAGTTGCAGAGCTTGAAAATGGTCTATCAATTAGTACCACTCACCTCTCATTTGTTCCAGGAAAAAATGTTGCACAACTAAGAAAGATAATTAAATGGCTTCCAAGTATTGCTGGTAAACATATCCTCACCGGAGACTTTAATCTTCCATGGGGAGTAGCAGCAAAGATCTCTAGGTGGCAAGATCTTGCTCCAGGTGCAACATATCCATCATGGAAGCCAAATATCGAATTTGATTACATCTTAAGTAAAGACATTGATATAGATCAGGTTAAGCCTTTGATTCATAAGCACAATGGCTTAAGTGATCATAGAGCTCTGAGTATTACTCTGAATTAAGCAACTTCAGATTTTTTACTTAAGCTCTCTCGATGACTCTTATAGATTGAAAGTAGTTCATTTCGCTTAACTTCAGGCATATTAAAGCTTGCAGCATAGGCAGACCAGGCTTTTAATTGACTTAACTCACTGCAACCATGAAGCTCTCTGATTAGCCGCTCCCAATCACTCTTATTTAATACCTTTCCAGAGCTACCTCTGGCAGCCTTTGCCATCTCCTCCCTACTTGGGCGCTTTCCCTTGGCGGCAAAACCTAAATTAGCAAGGCAGCGACCAATACTTGAAGTCTCGCAATTCTCACTGGCATTAGCGCGATTAACTGGAGAGGTGCCTTCAATCTCTGTAGCAAAGCCAGTTGATTGCGGGCGAATATCTTCAGAGTTGGTATATGCCTCGCT
>Ga0208048_1000450_pt1 | contig 22223 bp, 16 predicted proteins | sample Malawi_45m_30L_FD_184163 | JGI IMG/M metagenome (GOLD analysis project Ga0208048, IMG submission 184163) | Freshwater microbial communities from Lake Malawi, Central Region, Malawi to study Microbial Dark Matter (Phase II) - Malawi_45m_30L... | ecosystem: Environmental > Aquatic > Freshwater >...
TGGCCTTTTGTTGCCCGATCGCAACATCCACCGACGCTGCCTGCCGCCAGAGGTCAACATCAGTGAAAGGATGCATTTGTTCAGTTTCGACAGGCCCCCTGACGCTGCTTAATCAAAACAACCCCTGCAAGCACTGTAACCCTCTTAATCATTACAGTCGGCAGCACTGATACTGACAGAACACCGCCGCCACACAATGCTTGTTTTCACTGATATTGAGTCGTCATGCTGGCTGACCCTGTCAGGGGGCTGGATGTTTGGGAAATTTGCAGTGTTTCAGTTGTCTGGATCAAAGGGCCGTTCTGTTCGGCCAACAACAGCTGCACCGTCGGCAACACCTTTTGAATCCATGTCGCTTCCCGGCAACAGGCCAGCCAAATGCTGCCTGCAACTGGCGCACTACAACAGCATCGTCACGCTGCCCTCCCAGCTGTCCTTTGCGTACCGATTGTCGCATGGTCTGCAGGGTACCAGCATGTTGTTCAACTTCAGAAATCTGTTCCTCGCCTCTGTCGTTGCCGCTGCGGCCTCTGCCACTTTGCTGCAACCCTCAGCCGCGGCTGCCGAGGACTCAGGCTCCAGCGGCACCATCCGCCTGAAGCTGATCAAAGTCAGCTCAGTCCCCAAACCATCCAGCAGCGGCTCATCAGCTAGCTCTGGCAATGGCTCCCTGGCTTCAGGGTCCGGGAGTGTCGCAAAACCGGCTGCACCGGCAACCAGTACAGCCCTCCTGGTGACTCCAAAAATCGCTGTTTCCGGCGAGTCCACTCCTCCAACGCCGCAGTCGAAGCCCGCGGTTTCCGTTCCCTCAATAAAGTCGCCCGTCACAACTGCACCGACCGGAACCACGTCTGTGAAGACGACGTCCGTTCCGAAGCTCGGCACAGTGACGCCTGCGGCCAGCACAGTGACGACCGCTAAGACTGCTCCTGCGGCGCCGGAGTTCAAACCGGTGGTGAGCACCACGGAGCGGCAGCCGGCTGCCAGCTCGGTGCCGAAGCCAGCCACCAAGTCAACGACTTCCACCACGAAGTCGACACCTCCGGCCCCCGCAACAACGTCTGGCAGCACAAAGCCCGCACCTGCTGCTTCCACCAGCTCGGTCCCCAGGCCCTCAAAACCGGCCGTCGTGCAAAAACCGGCCGTGCAGACGCCTCCCAAAAAGGAAGAGCCCAGGCTCAAGACCACTCCCGAGCCGACAATCCCCGTGAAGTACGACCGCAAGGACTGCATCAGTAACAAGGGCAAAAGCAAGGGCGGTTCCGGCGTGTAGGGTGATGGCGGGTACTACGGTGGTGACAAGCCGGCAACTCAGTATCATTGATTCCCGTCGCCGCACAGGCCCCTGCAATCCCAGCGACTGCCTGTTTCAACCAACGACTCTTCGTTCTGCACCCCGCCTCGGTTGTAGTCTGTACCTCAATTCTGTTGAATACAAGGTTCAGTACTCCAACAACCCCGGACGACTCGCCCGAAACTGCAGACGGACGGATCGGCGGTTCCGCTTCAGAGGGCAGAGCAGGCGTGTCAAAGTCTGAAAACTCAAAATTGCATGCTGCAGCCAGCAGCAGAAGTCGGCTGTGGCTCGTTCTTACTGCCATTTGGCTGACGTTACCCCATGCTACTGCGGACGAATCGGCAGCGGCTCAGTCGGCAGCATCGCTGAACACGCCGCAGATCAACGTGCGGTCCGGTGCCACCGGGCGATTTGTGTTCGGTCGCTGGGGTGCAGTGACCGCCACGGTCGCCAACCCCGGTTCGCAGACCGCCAAAAGTCTGGTCGTTGTCACACCCTCCTCCGGCGGCCTGCAGTACGCCAGACGCCTCGAGCTTCCCGGTCGCACCTCTTTTGACGCCACCTGGCCGGTACTGGTCAGCGGTCAAAAGCCGCAGGGACTGGTGGATTTTCGCTATCTGAATTTTCCCACTGGGGAAGACGACGGCATCATCCGCACTCGCAAGGACGAATCCGAACTGCCGTCGTTCTCGGTACTGGCCTCAGAAGGACCGATGGGACTGGCCGGTTACATTCCGGACAACCGCGAAACCGCAGCAGTCAATGACAATCTGGTCGGACTGATCCAGGCGGCTCGTTACAACAAACTGACCGTGGCCGGCCTCACATCCTTCCTCGCTCGCGATATCAGCCATCACAGCGAATGCCTCGAACCACTGGATGCTCTGGCTATTGGCGACCCGCGACTGGCAAATCATCCAATGGCCTGCGATGCCATTCGGCTCTGGCTGCAGCGTGGCGGCCGCATGTTCCTGCCGCTCGACGTAGTCGGCGATGAAGTGGTAAAAGTTCTGCTGGGTGACAACTTCCCGCTGACGGTGGTTGGTGAAACATCGGCCACCAAAGTTGTCCTGGACCTCAACCCGGATTACTCAAAGGCACAGTATCCAGTCCGCTCGGTCACTCGCACCTTCCCCGAACCCGTCCGCTGGTTGCGAATTCAGTCTGGTGCCGGTGAAGTCATCTGGACTGTGGATGGCTGGCCGGTGGCCCTGCGCATTCCTGTCGGTCGCGGTTTCGTCGTGCTGACCACGATCGAATCCGCCGTCTTTCTCGAATCACGCGGCGAGGCCCCCAACGGAGCTCCGCCATTCACCACCATTGCTTCCAGCCGCCGCATGCTGGACACCCTGTTCGACTTCCGCCCGCAGCCTTTGATCCGCGAGGAAACCGCCGCTGCTCACGCTGCCAGCCAGGTGGGATATCAGATCCCCGGCCGATTCACCGCCCTCCTGCTTCTCTGTATTTTTCCGATTGCTCTCGCAGTTGCCGGTGTTGCGGTGCTGCGCCGTTCTGCCGGAGAAAAGCTGATCTGGCTGGTGCCCTGTCTGGCGGCCGTCAGTGCGGTACCGGCTCTGCTGGCCGGCATCAGCATCCGATCGGTGGCTCCCAATACCGTGCTGGAAACTCGTGTCATGATGGCTGGCACCGGCGCCCGAGATGTCGTTGCCGACGGCTATACCAGCGTGTATGTCCCGGCTTCACTTGACCTGCCGGTTTCTTCACAGACCGGCAGCATTTTGGATGCTCAGGCGGAAGCCGCCAATCAGGATTACCGCCGGCTGGTCTGGGAAGGCGCCGCTCGAAGTCACTGGGAACAACTGAATCAGCCCTCCGGATTGAAAACCTACGGTTTGCGGGCAGTTCGCTGGTCTGACCAGCAGTATCGAATCGTGGGCAGCTTTGACCAGCAGGGTTTTGTGGCATCGCTGCAGGCTCCGGGCTTTGAAGCTGCCGAGGACTTTCTGGTGACGGGGCTGACGCCGGACCGCATGCGACTGTCGGTCGTGGACGGCATGCTTCGGGCCGGGCCTCAGGATCTTCTCGATCCGGGTCAGTTCTGGTCAACCACACTGACCACAGAAGAACAGCGTCAGCGCACAGGTCTGATGGAATCAGTCTTTGACAACAAGGATCGGATTGAGCCATTTCCGGCCGAGCCATTGGTGCTGTGCTGGGAGGGTTCTGATCAGACGCTGACGGAATTCCAGTCGGACAATCTGCGTTGTTCCCAGAATACTCTGATGATGCAGCCGATTCGCTGGAAGCCTCCGGCAGCCGGTGCCCCCATCACGCTGCTGTCGCCGTTTATGTCAATGCGTTCGATTGAGACGCAGTCGGGCGGATTTGGCGGGGTGTACAACAACCCCAGACGACAGTGGGTGGCGATGGAAACGGCCTCGGATACTTTGCTTGAGTACCTGTTGCCGGAAGTTTGTCGCCCCTTCCAGCTCGACTCGGCCGAACTGGTCCTGTCCATTCGCGCCGGTTCACGAAAAGTCCGTCTGCTGTCGGGCACACCTGACAATTTACAGATGATTACCGAACTGGACAGCCCGCTGGGGAAACTGACCATTCCGGTGCCGGCTGAATTGGTAAAGCAGGCTTGTCTGCAGGGCCGGTTTTACCTGCAGATTGAAGTCAGTGCGGTCACTGGCAGCGGTGCCAGTGATCAGGCCATGGGCGAACAGGACGACAATTACTCGGTCAGTCAGTGCTTGATTGTTCTCAAGGGCAGTCGGCTGGAAACCTCCGCTGAAACAGCCCCCTGACCTGGCCTCTGCCACACCCGTCCGAATTGCACACACGCACACCTAATTCTTTCTGAAACACAATTAACAGGCCGACCTGCAGGGACCTGATTCGAAGAAAGCAGACAGCTATGGCCAGTGACCAGCCAGTGGTTGAAATCAGTGAGTTGTCCAAACATTACGGCGAATTTGTGGCGCTCGACAAACTGTCGCTCAGCCTGAATCGCGGCAGCATCCTCGGCTTTATCGGTCCCAACGGTGCCGGCAAGACCACGACGATCCGCATTCTTGTCGGTTTGTCCCGTCCTACATCCGGTACTGCAAAGATTGCCGGGGCAGACTGTGTCCGCGAGTTGTCGAAGGTGCGGCGGCTGGTCGGCTACATGCCGGACAAATTCGGTTCGTATGACAACATGCGAGTGCGTGAGTATCTGGACTTTTTCGGAGCGGCCTTTGGGATTCCTCGCCGCGAACGTCAGAAACGAGTTTCAGAGGTGCTGGATCTGACCAACGCGGTCTGGATGCAGGACCGTTATGTCGAAAGTCTCAGCCACGGGATGCAGCAGCGAGTCGGGATTGCTCGCACACTGCTGCATCGGCCGGAAGTGCTGATCCTCGACGAGCCTGCCAACGGTCTGGACCCTGAGGCTCGTATTGAGATGCGAACCATTCTGCTGCGACTGGCGGCTGAGGGCCGCACGCTGATCGTAACCAGCCATATTCTGCCGGAACTGTCCCGTATCTGCGATCAGGTGGCGATTGTGGCCGGGGGAAAACTGCGAGCGATGGGAACGCTGCAGGAGGTGACTCGGACGCTGTCGCAGCGTCGGACCGTCGAAATCCAGCTGCTCAGCGGTGAAGGTATGCAGGCCGCTGCAGCTCGCGTCCGCAAATCGCTCGAAGCCGATGCCGAAGTCACGGCCTCCGAAGCGGAAACCATCATCCGTGCTCGCACGTCCGCAGGTGACGATACCCTGGGCGAACTGTTGCGGGCGATGGTACTGGCTGGTGATCGGGTTGGTCAGTTCCGTGAAGTTGCCGGGGACCTTGAAGAAGCCTTCGTCACTGCTGCTCGTGAAGCAGAGGCTGAACGTGATGCAGCGGGTGCCGCACAGGCCGGCAGTCGGGAGGTGTCGAAATGAGCGGCATTGGAGTCATTCTGGGGCGTGAGCTGCTGGCCCTGCTGCGCAGCCCCAAAGTCCTCGCTATTCTGCTGACGGTTTCTTTGGCGGCGGCCTTCGTGGTCCTGCTGAAGTGGCCCACAACCGCCATCGTGGACCTCGACGGAGCCCGCGGACGGGAAGTGTTTCGCTGGATCACCTATTCGATGCTGGCAGCATCGATTCTGGCAGTGCCCGTGTTTCCTTCGACACTGCTGGTGCGTGAAGTGCGCCGCAGAACTCTGGAACTGCTGCTCAATTCGCCGCTCTCCAGATCGTCGATTTACTTCGGCAAGCTGCTGGCCATGCTGGGGTTCGTCGTGCTGCTGCTCAGCACCACTGTGCCGGCCATGGCTGCCGCCTACCTCATGGGCGGGCTGACTCTGACCGGTGATATCCTGCGGATGTACGCGTTTCTGCTGGTGGTCTGCCTGCAGCTGATTGTCATCGGCCTGCTGGTGGGCACGTGGAGCCGCAATACGGAATCGGCGCTGCGCTGGAGCTACGGCGTGACCTTCGGGCTGACGATCGTTCCCTGGTTTCCGGATGCTCTGTTCCCCGGCGGGACCAGTCCGCTGGCAAAGGGCATGGCCCTGCTGAAGCTGATTTCGCCAATTCCCGGACTGCTGCAGATGCTCAATCAGAACTCGTTTAGCGGCACCGGACTGATGGAATCGCGAGATGCCGTCATGTTTTACCTTGCGTTTGCCGGACTGTTCATTGTGGTGGGCAGTGCCGTCTGCATTTCACGGCTCAGCCATGCTCTGCTGGATCGCTCGCGTTCACAGGGTTACATAACGGACGATCAGGAAGGCTGGATTCAGGCCAGTCGCCGACTGCTGTACATCGTTGACCCGCAAAAACGGTCAAAAGGCATTCCCTGGCTGGTTAACCCGGTGATGGTCAAGGAGTTTCAGTGTCGTGAATTCGGTCGCATGCACTGGCTGCTGCGACTGGTCGCCGGCTGTGCCGTATTGTCCCTGCTGCTGACCCTGGCGTCCGCCCGCGGGACAGAATCGCGTGGTGTCGAATACACCGGTGCACTGATTATTGTGCTGCAGGTTTCTCTGATCGTACTGCTCACACCAGGACTGGCAGCCGGTATGATTGCCGGTGAGCTGGAAGGTGGCAGCTGGAATCTGCTGCGGGCCACTCCGCTGGGACCAGCCCGCATTCTGTTCGGCAAACTGGTCAGCGTTCTGCTGACGCTGGCCCTGCTGCTGTGTGCCACGCTGCCGGGTTATGCGGTGATCATGCTGATCAAACCCATCCTGCAGCCGCAGGTGGTTCAGGTACTGGGCTGCCTCGTGGCATCTGCGATTCTGGCCATGCTGATCAGTGCTGCGGTCAGCAGTCTGTTTCGTTCCACAGCCATAGCAACAACAGTGGCCTACGGTGTGCTGATCGGACTGTTTGGCGGAACCATGCTGGTGTGGGTCAACCGCGATGCTCCGTTCGGGCATGCGATGGTCGAGAACACACTGCGACTGAATCCGATGGCCGCTGCACTGAATGCCATGCAGGCCCAGGGCTTCACCAGTTACAACCTGTTACCATCAGCATGGTATGTCGCAGCAGTCTCCTCAGCCCTGCTGCTGGTACTGTTGTTTGTGCAAACCCTGCGACTCACCAGACCCGACTGAACGACCCATTGCCCTTGCCTGCCCAGCGGCTTCAGCCGCAGCTCAACGGGGGTGTATTGTGTGATACTGGTCTTATAGGACCCATAGGACAGCACAACGACCCCCGGCACGCACGCACGGTCGACCTGCGTCCATCATTCGGCTTCAACCCTGCCCTTTGCGATTATCCGTGTTCATCCGTGGCAAAAAAACACCCCAGTCCGTGGCCGCATGCCGCCCATGTTTTTTCAAATCCGTCGCTCGTATCTTGTACTCGGTATATTTTCCACGGTGGCGATCGCCGTGATCGGCGGCGTTTCGGTCTTTGCTGCCGCCTTGAACATCGATCGGTCTTTTCGTTATCCGGTTCCCATGGCTTACGGGTGTGGCTATTTTTGGGGCGTGTGGTTTGTCCTTGCCTTGTATTCAACAGCGTTCGCCTGGCCTGATCAGCTGACCGTAACTGCCGACTGGATCAACCACAAAGGCGTCTTTCGTACCGACACAATTCCGGTTGCCGCAATCACCGCCGTGGAATGGATCCGCAATCCCAGTCGAGTCGTCGTGCGATATCCGCACGGGTGAATTAAGATTGAACTGGATTGTTATGTACCGGATGCCCGCGGGCAGCTTGTGCAGTTGCTGCATTCGCTGACAGCCGCAGAACTGCAGTCGGGCTGGTCTGCATTCGAAGTATCTCATCTGCGGAACTGTCAGCCGGCACCGCGGTCTCGCGGTGCCGCTCTGGTTTGTTTGCTGCTGTACGCGGCCCTGTTGGCTGGCGCGGGCTACGGGTGGTTGTGGCAGCTCGGGCTGCCGTTTCTGCTGGTGTCAGCGGGGGCCGGGCTCACTGCAGTCTGGTACCTGGTGCGGATTTTCAGGTTTCAGCCGCACGTGCCGCCTGCGGCAGGCCCTGCTGAGCCTGTGCAGCCAGTTGCAGCACGTGAGCAATGACCTGAGTACGCCAGCGAGGCGCTGTCGGGCCTGATCCAGTTCCGCCGCATTGGCCGCCTCTGCTCTGCAATCCGAGATCAGATTTTGAATCACTACGGAACAGAATTGTATTTCGAGGCAACTGTCCTGCCTGCAAGGAGAGTTTGGAGCTAGACGATTCAGAAATCAGGTGGGGTTACGATAGCTGCTGTTATTGTCAGAAGCGATTTCAACTTCCGGAGGCGGTTGTCGTCAGTTGGCGTGCGACGCTGAAAGCCAAGGCAACCGCTGAGGAGATGGCAGCGAAAGCCAAGGCTGGTGTTAAGGAGATGGCAGCCATTAAAAAGTGGCTGCCTGTTGCCACACGGGCACGCAGCAATTCCGGTGCAGCCGCTGTCAGAAATCACATGTCACAACTCCGGACGACTACCGACCGCAGACGCTGCAGCGATATCCGGTTTTCAGTATCTCACGAAGGGAAACAGATTCGAGGCGTACAGACAATCATCACAAGATCCCCTCAACCCATTGCAGTGACATGGCTGTCGTAGTGAGTGGGTTTCCGGCAGGTCTTGAAATATGGTCTCTTGATCTGGGTTCGTTGCATACTCAATACGCCCTGGGTGTAGATTGCCCCAATGCATTAAGAAGGCTTGAGTACACCCGGAACACACTGCCCAGTTGACAAATAGTCGCGTTTCGCTTCGCGAAACGTGCCGCCCTTCTTTCACCCGGCTTAGCCGAAAGAGACCCACAGAGAGACCCGCAGGCGTGCGAAACTGGCAAAACTGGGGCGAAGCCCAAAAGCAAGACCCGCGAAAAAACGAGTGTTTTTCGCGGGTCTGCGGATTTATTCGCGAATGTTCGCGATGGGTTAATGCTCCGACAGGGATTCGAACCCTAGACCTACTGATTAAGAGTCAGTTGCTCTACCAACTGAGCTATCGGAGCCTTCAGTTTTTGCTGGCGGAATGATACAGGTGACAGAGCCGGACGCAAATGTTTCGCCGGGAAATATCGCAATTTCGAAAAATGCGGCCGCTGAATCTCGCTACCAGCCGCGGAATTCAAACCACACAAACCCATTGCAGTCCCGTTTTTCACCCTCCGCCTTTCTTTGTTGCCCACGACGCAATTCATGACGTAGACTGCATCCTGATCAGCTTTCTCCTCAAACCGCTCACAGGACCTCAGGGGTATGACCGTTAGTTTCGCAAGGCCGGATGTAGCCGATATGACTCTGCGAGTCCTGTCGCGCTCCGTTCATCCGGAGTTGCTGGAAACCATCCGCGAATTGCGGTTGCCCATCGGCAAACACTCGGCCATCCTGCGTTTGTGCCGCGACGGTCACGCCATCGAATTTCGCGCTAAAGAATCGGCCGTCACCGAACTGGCCGTCAGCAGACTGACACCCACGCCAGCCTCCGGCTGCGCTGTCAGTCGACGACTCATCGGCTACAGAACTCATACCGTCGTTGCCGGAGGCATTCACTACGAATGCAGCTACCAGCTGGAAACCACCGATCCGGAAATCTATCTGCAGGTCCATCGTGAAATGGAAGCCGATGCCAGAAAAGCGTCGCTCGCCGTCACACTGCCCGGCAGCTCAAACGCCAGCCCGCCCTGCCTCTCCTACCTCTGCAGCGACCTTCTGAAAAATGGCATCGTCGTACACTCGTTCCACACCTTCCCAGGCAACGGCGCTATCCTGCGCATCCAAAGCCTGTTCGAATACGTTTGAACAGCCAGCCACACAGCACGAACGACAAATGAAAATGGCCGGGAATATTCCCGGCCATTTTGCGTTGATTGTGGGGCAGTGCTCGGGCTGGAAAGCCCGAGCAACGTAAGCAGGACGCTGTCAGCGGTAGCGAATCTCAATGTCACCGTCACTCTCGTATTTAACGTCCATGCGGCGATATGGCCGGAGATGTCGCAGCGTGCGCGCTGAATAGATGATCGGAGCCACTACCGGTGCCGGAGCAACTGCCACGGGATGAACTGGCGTGTGATAGTAGGTGGACAGCACAGGAGTTGTTGCGACTGTGACTGTCGGTACCGGATACACCGGGTGCGAATACACCACAGGGGCCACCGGGGCGACGTATGCCGGTGCTGGGAACACCGGTGCCGGATAGTACGGGGCTGCGTAAACCGGAGCACCATAAACCGGCCAGGCAGGACCCGCAACGACAGGCCCGGTAAATACCGGACTACGCAAAACGATCCGGTCACCAGCAACCGCAGAATCTACCAGACACACCGTCACGACGGCAGTCAGAATTGTCATCAAAGCCTTGTGCATGAGGTTTGCCCCTTGAGCGTCAGAGAAAACAGGAAATTCAGGAGTAGTTTACCGATTCCCGCAAGCATGTGAAGTAAAAGTAGTGGCTGAACGGGAATTGGGAACTTCGGGAAAGCAAGGCAAAGAACAGGCCGGGCCAAGAATGAGCGGGCGACGCGGGGGCGACTTGGGGCGCAGCCACGGTTGAACAAGGGTCGGTTTTTGGCCACGGATGAACACTGATTTTCATGGATAATCGCAGAGAAACGGGATCGAACCACGGATTGGGCCATGGTTTCAGCCGCTAATCAATGCTATTGAAGGAGCAGTTTGTGCTGGGGCCTGCAGGTTCGATAAGTCCCATAGGTCCCATGCGACCTGTTTCTGCCCGTCACCGAGGAAACAGCCATCGACGGAAATCTGCGGGCGATCTCGGTTCGGTGCCTGCGCTGCTCGACAGACCGTACTCCAATTCTGCACTGCCGGACCGGTTTGTCAGGGGGCCAGGACAGTGACAGGGGCCTCGAAGCAGGGCTGTGGAACAGCATTCCCCATTCCCCATTTTCGCTAACGCGATTCAGCACCCAGATTGTGGTCTTCAATCTTCTTGTGCAGCGTGTTCCGGTTGATCCCCAGACGCAGCGCCGTTCTCGTCTGCACTCCCTGAGTCTGTCGCAGTACCTGCAAGATCAACTCTCGCTCCACAAAATTAATCACGTGATTCCACGCATCTGTGCTGTCATCACCAATTTCCGACAGCTTGCGACTGACCAGATCGGCACAAACCACCGACAGATCATCACTGCTGCGCCGGCCAATTCGCACCGGAGCCAGCCCGCGAACATGCGGCGGCAACAATTCGGGTGTGATCTCACCCTGACTGCTTAATACCAGCGCACGCTCAACATAGTTCTGCAGTTCACGCACATTGCCCGGCCAGTCGTAATCCCGCAAATAACGCAGTGAGTCCGGATTCACGCTGGCTGCCGGAATGCGATTGGCCTGAGCATATCGCCAGACAAAGAAATTCACCAAAGCGGCGATGTCGTCGCCCCGCTCGCGCAACGCTGGCAGATACAGCGGAATCACATTCAGTCGATAAAACAGGTCCTCGCGAAATCGACCGGCCGTGATCTCATCCTGCAGATCCACGTTCGTTGCCGCAATCACTCGCACGTCCACTCGGATCGTGCGAGTATCCCCGACACGCTCAAACTCGTGTTCCTGCAAGACTCGCAGCAGCTTCACCTGCAGCTGGTAACTGACACTGTTGATCTCATCCAGAAAAATTGTGCCCCCGTGAGCCGCCTCGAAACGCCCCGTACGATTCTCAATCGCACTGGTAAACGCACCCTTGGCATGACCAAACAGCTCGCTCTCCAGCAAACTTTCCGACAACGCACCACAGTTCACGCGGATAAACGGTCCCGAAGCCCGCGGACTCAACTCATGTAATGCCCGCGCAATCAGCTCCTTCCCCGTCCCCGTTTCACCAGTCAACAACACCGTGGCCGTCGATGGGGCAACCTTGCGGGTCAGCCGGTAAACCTCAAGCATCGCCGGACTGCTGCCAATCAGCCCGCTAATAAGCAAATTTTCGTCTTCCGGTCGGTTCATAACCCTGACACTTCCAGAGAGCAGCCTCTGCTGCTGTTTTAGGCCAGCACGTGCCTGTTTTTAAGGCAGGTGAAGGCCAGGACGAATTGAAATGGGTGAGGGAAATAGGAGTCTGCACGCATTTTTGCTGGGAAACACAGAAGCAACAACTGTTGCACCATTCAATTCAGCAACAAATGCGCCAATTCTCAGCAGTCGTGCAGCAATGCTCATTCGTTGCTCGGGCTTTCGGGCCCGAGCCCACACCCCTCAAACACGGCATTTTGCCCTTTGATTGTGCCGTTTTACGGCACAATCGGCGTTACCTCTCGGTGTGTGGCAGGACGCCGCGTCACATATGGGAGACAGAACTCGGACTGGAAAGCCCGAGCTACTTGGCGGATAGGCGGCCAGGCGGGGGGGGGCCGGCGGCAGGCACGGCAGGCATGGTTCCCGGCGCGGGGCGCCTCAGGTGTATTCTGTGCAGCAGTCTTGACCCGATTTGCAAACCCCGTGAGAATAGGGCCGGTTTACAACGGAATGGCAGGGCAGCGGGAACGGAAAGACTGATGAGCGAGCCTGTTTCAAACGAAGAAAATCTCCGGCGGGTGCGTGAACGAGTCATGCAACTAGCACGTGAGATTGAGCAATTGTCCGGTCAGGAGTTGCCGCCACCGCAATTTTTCTCCGAGTTTCTTGCGCGAGTCGTCACGGCGATCGGGGCTGTTGCCGGCGGAGTCTGGCTGGTTGACGAAGGCGGCAGGCTGGCCCTGGCTGCTCAGATCAACCTCGAGCAGACCGGGCTGGCCGAGCGTCCCGGTGCGATGTCGATCAACGAGCGGCTGTTGATGGATGTGCTGCAAAAAGGGGAAGCCCGCACGATTGCTCATGGCGGTGAAACGCAGCTGCCGACCGAGCATGTGCTGGTGATGGCCGCTTTGCACCGTGAGAAAAAGTGTGTGGGTGTGGTGGAACTGTTCCAGCGTTCCAATGTGCCGGTGAAGGCGCAGTCCGGCTATATGCAGTTTCTTGAGCAGATGTGCGGCTATGCATCGCGGTTTCTGGAAGGCCGGCGTCGCAATCAGGGTGTGTCTGAAGATCTGAAGAGTCAGTTCTGGACGGATTTCGAGCAGCTGATGTTGCGGATGCAGCGTTCGCTGCATGAGCAGGAAGTGGCGGATGCGGTGGCCAGTGACAGTCGCGCTCTGCTGGGCTGTGACCGCATCGCGGTCGCGGCGCGGAAGGGACGCAGCGTGCAGATTATGGCGGTGAGTGGTCAAAGCAGTGTGAATCCGCGAGCCAATTTGATTGTCGCCATGGCCAAACTGGCTCGTCGCGTGATCGAGATGGGTGAGACGCTGAAGTACACGGGTCGCATCGAAGGACTGGCTCCGCAGGTGGAAGAGCCGCTGGCGGCTTTTGTTCAGGAGAGCGGTTCGCGAATGGTGCTGCTGGTACCCACCTTTGAATCTCCGCCGTTCGTGCGGAAGCAGGGTGAGGAGGCAGATCGTGAGCAGCGGAAGACTCGCCCCAAAGCCACCGGCTGTCTAATTATCGAGCAGATTGCTGAATCCGAGCCTAATCCGCAGCTTGAGCGGCGTGCGGAGCTGCTGGCGGATCATGCCGGCGCTGCCCTCTGGAATGCTCGACGCCACGAACGCATCTTTGGCCTGAAACTGTGGACGGCCGTTGGTTCGGTGCGGGAGTGGTTTCATGGTCGCAAGCTGATGATCACTCTGGCGGTCGCGGCCGCAGTGCTGGTGCTGGTCGCTGCCATGACAATGATTCAGCTGGAGTACCCGGTTACGGCGGAAGGCAAGCTGATGCCGGTCGAGCAGCATGCTGTGTTTGCTACCTGGGATGGCCTGATTACTAAGGAAGGCCTGAAAGTGGATGGCAATCAGGCGGTTGCCGCGAATGCCGTGCTGATCGAGCTGGAGAACGAAGAGCTGGACGGTCAGATTGAAGAGGCGGCAGCGACGGTCCGCAAGCAGCAGATGCTGGTGCAGGCCAAGGAAGAAGAGATTCGCAAAACGGAAAGTCAGAAGAACTCGGTCGACACCGAAACGGCTCGTAATGGCGAGCTGAATCGTGAACGCCTGAAGGTTGAAATGGAGCGACTGCTGGGCGACGAACTGATTGCTCGCCAGCAGTTAAAAACGCTGGAAAATCGGCGTGAGACAAAGTTGAAGGTACTGGCTCCGGCAGACGGCAGCATTCCTGATTTTCAGCTGCGTCAGATGCTGGAGAATCGTCCGGTGCGAACGGGGGATTACCTGTTTGACGTGATGAACGAGCAGGGTCCGTGGCATATGGAGTTGCTGCTGGATGAGAAGCGCATGGGGCACCTGCTGCGTGCTCAGCGGCAGAAGCTGGCGGTCAGTGAAAGCATTGAGCTGGCTGGGGCCTTTGTGTTGGCCAGTGACCCTGAGAAGAAGTATCCGTGTCGTCTGACGAAAGTCGCCAGTCGTTCCACCACGGATCAGGAGAAGGGTGCGGTGTTTGAACTGACGGCGGTCGCTGATGGTGATCAGGAGCTGCCGCCACTGCGGATTGGTACAGAAGTGACGGTCCGCATTTACTGTGGCAAGACTTCGCTGGCCTACTGGTGTTTCGGGGATGTCGCGGAATTCCTGCAGCGTTACGTCTGGCTGTGATCAGTGGTCAGTGGGCCGTGTTGGTGTTCGGTGTTCAGGCGAGCCGCGGATGGGAGTCCGCGGGTGTGCTTTTTGTTGCACTGCGGCCGGCGACGGCATCCATCCTCCTGGGTGCACGCGGTGCAACGCGTTGTATCCCCTGTCCCCTGTGTCAAGCTGTAGCTCGTAGTAGCAACTTCAGCCGGAAGCGAGTCCCGACGCAGCCATTTTCGGCCACTAATGAACACGGATTTTCATGGATAAACGCGAGGGGCAAACGGCGGGTGAGGCCTGCGGCTCCCCTTCATCTGGTGCCATACACCGGAGCTTTCCAGACTGTTGGCCTTACGCGAAGCCGCGAAGGGAAACGCACGGGGACTCTTGAATCCCTGCGCTGCGGTATGAATCAGCTGGCGTTTTTTGCGCCGCTAATCAACGCTGATAAACGCTGGCGGACACGAATGTCGGTGGGGTTGTGATTCCTCTGTTTCCGTCGTGCTCGTGCTCCGCATTCCACACAACCCTGTTCTTTCACTACGGTCGCAGAGGAAACATCACGGGCGTGCTGCTTCTCGTGTCACGGGGGCGTTTGGCTTCCTCGCGGCCAGCAGTTTCCGCAGTCCGGACAATCTTTTACGGCGCCCAGCCAGAACCAGGCCTGTGCTGCGGGTGCCGGTGACAGCAGTTGGATGTCGCGACGGGCATAGTAGCCTTCGGCCACGCCTTCGGCGTCATCGAGTCGTGCGAGGCAGTCGCTGTCGACTTCGTAGAGTTCACCTGCGATCGACAGACCGGCGGGCCATTCGACCAGTCCGGGATAGTGTCCGAGGTCAAACAGTCGGTACAGGGGGCGGGTGCTGGCGGTTCCAAGCAAGCGGGCGGACTGCAGCAGGTGGTGGAGTGCCCGGCCGCGTTTGAGTGAGCCGTAGACGAAGACGATCGCATTCATGCTGGAAGATCCTGTCGGCGGGTTCTGTCGGTTGCTCGGGAATTCTGCGAATCTGTCTCGGTTTTGGCAACCGCCCCCTGTTCGCAGCCGTCGGAAGATCAATAATCGGGCGGTTCTGTCCTAGCGGTCCTGTGGAGTCGTCCTGCAGGGGGGGCGGTACCGGAATTCTGGGTTGCTGCAGATTGAAGATCAGAAAAGGAACGTCATGTCTCTAAGCAAGCGTCCGGCGACTCTGGCGGAACTCAGGGCTAGTGGCTGGAAATCGCGTTCGGTTAAGCAGGAGATTCGTGAGAATTTTCTGCAGCAGCTTGCGGCGGGTGGTGAACTGTTTCCGGGAATGATTGGTTACGAGCACACAGTGATTCCGGAGATCAGTCTGGCTTTGTTGGCCGGTCACGACATTTTGTTTCTGGGTGAGAAGGGGCAGGGTAAAAGCCGGCTGATGCGGCTGTTGCCTCGTTTTCTGGATCCGGTCATCCCGTATCTGGATTTGCCGGGCTGTGCAGTGCACGAGGACCCGTATGATCCGATTACGAAGCAGGGTCGGGCCTGTGTGGCGGAAAAGTCTGAGTCTGAAATTCCGATTGCCTGGTGGCCTCGCGAGCAGCGTTACGCTGAGCGACTGGCCCCGGGGACTCGTTTTGCCGATATCATTGGCGAAATTGATCCGGCGGCGCTGGCTGCCGGCGCCAGTATGTCGGCCGAAGAGTCGTTGCATTTTGGCCTGATTCCGCGCATGCATCGTGGTCTGTTTGCGATGAACGAGTTGCCTGAGCTGGATGAATTGGTGCAGGTTGGTCTGTTCAACATTCTGGAAGAGCGAGATGTGCAGATTCGCGGGTATCCGATTCAGTTCGACCTGGACGTGATGATTCTGTTTTCAGCCAACCCTGCGACTTACAACCGCAGCGGCAAGGTGATCCCGCAACTGAAGGACCGCATTGGTAGCCTGATTCAGACTCATTACCCCGAGGACCGGGATGCCGGGATTCGGATTATGGAGCAGGAGTGTGAGGTACCGCTGGACGGTCAGTTTGCGGTGGTGGTGCCATGGTTTATGAAGCAGATTGTGGAAGAGATTAGCCGCCGGGCTCGCCGCAGCCGTTACATTGACCAGCAGTCCGGAGTCAGTGCGCGGTTCAGCATCGCCAATTACCAGACGATGATCGCCAGTGCTCGTCGTCGCGGTGCGATCCTCGGTGAAGTCCCTGCGGTGCCTCGGATCAGCGATCTTGGGCATCTGTACGCGTCGTCACTGGGCAAGCTGGAGATTGATCTGATGAGCAGTCATCAGATGAGTGAGAAGCAGGTGCTGGATGCGGTGATTGGCGAAGCCGCGAAGTCGGTGTTTGAGGAGTATGTGGAACAGCACGGGCTGGATGAAATCTCAAAGATCTTCGCGAAGGGAGTACGGATTGAGGTGGGCGATCTGTTGCCCAGTGCTCATTATGAAACCTTATTAAAACGTGTGCCACCGGTGTGGGAACGGGCATTTGAAGTGAATGCGGCCGAGAACGCAGCGATGCGTGCTTCATGTGTGGAATTTGTGCTGGCAGGGCTGCATGCGACTGAGCGGATTAGCAGATCGCAGAAGCACGGTGTGGTCAGTTACGAAGTCTGACGGCAGTCAGTTGCGGTCGCTGAGTGCGATGATAACGGACGCTGTCAGTAGCACGGCGCCCAGCAACCGCAGCAGCATAACGCTGCGGCTGTGCTGCCGTTCTGCGGTGCCGAAGATGCCGGACAGGAGTCGTGTCAGTGCCACTGCCCACAGTCCCCGCAGGGCATACACAATATTGATTCGTGTGGCATCTCCGAAGCGACTCAGCGACCACGACATGCTCATGGCCTGCACCGCCATCAGCAAAGTCCCCAGCAGCAGCGGCACAAGGATTGGCGTGCCGAGCAGCTTACGGGGTCTGTCGGCGAATGGCAGTAGCGCACACGACCACAACCCGGTACACACGAACATCGCGGGCAGAAACACTGCAGCGCCCCAGCGACGTCCCCACAACTGCAGTCCGGCGTCAAACAGTGACAGGGACACCGCTGCCAGCACGGCCAGCCCAATCGTCAGCAGGCTTCGCGGCACAGAACGCTGACTACGATCACCGGCTGCTGCGCCGGCCTGTATAAATCCAACACCCAGTGTCGCCAGTCCGGCACCCACCCAGACCGGTGCGGAAATCGGTTCACCGGCAAGCCCCGACAGAATTACCGCGACGATGATCACTTTGACTCCAAACACCGGAGTCGCCACGGAAACGTCACCGTGCTGATAGGCAAAGTAAGTGAAGACCTGACCGGCTACAAAACTGAGAGCCACGAGGGCCGCCTGCCACCAGCCCTGCTGCGGCAGCAGTTGCCCGGTTGCCAGTCCGCACAGGCCCCAGCCTGCTGCCAGCCAGAAATTTGCCAGCACCGTACTGGTCCAGGGACTGCCGCCAAGCGAGATGGCTCGCTTGGCATTCAGCATCCCGAAAACAAAGACAACACTGGAGAACAGCGGAAACAGCAGGTGCAGCGGCAGTGTCACGGAGCAGCCTGTTCCGAAGCTTCTGAAAACTGCTTCCAGACCGCAGGGATGCTGGCGGCAGCCGCATCGCCGTCGTGAATGTACAGGCCGTACCGCAGTCGAAGTGTCTTGCCCTGCTCCAGATGCACGGGTTTCGATTCACTGACGCCGTTTGTGTAGGCCTTTTCGCCAAACGGGCTGATAGAGAACAGTCCGTAGTCCCGCACGTGATAGCGCGACGGGCGGAAGTTCTCAGGATGATCCATGATCGTCACACCCACAGCTTTGCCAGCCACTTCGCCGCTGTAGTCGACCCATGGAAAGGTGCGGCCCCAGCACCTCGCAGTTGTGGCTGAACCGTCACTGGCTGTGACCCGACCACCATTCTTCTCTTTCATGGAAGGCGCTACGCGAAAGCCAAACAGGCCTTCCTTCGTGTCCTCGAAGACCACCGGGCCATTGACTGCGGCGAAAGTCATGTCGTATTCCAGCAGGCGGTTGGCGTGAATCGTAATCGTCGCTGTCTCCTCGACTTCGGCCTTGCCGGATTCCGGATTCTGCCATGCGTTAGTAGTGCGGATTACGGCCGAGCTGCCTGCGGCCCGGATGATCTCGGTGCTGGAGTTCACAATTTTTCCTTTTTCGGCCCAGAACTTGATTCCGTTGACTTCATCAATGGCGTTCCAGATCCCCTTGTGGTGCGGGTGATCAGCGTCAGAGGCATCGCCAAGGGCTCGGTTCACCACCACACCTCCGGCGGTGGTGACAGGCAGGAAGAAGGGCTTTGGCAGAGTACTGCTGTAGTTGAAGGTGGTGAAGGGCTGGCCGCTGATGCGAATGTCCAGGGTGCTGCCTTCACCCTTGCTGACAGTCACCTGATCGGCGGCCGTGACTGGCGCTGGGTTACTGGTGAGCAGCAGGCAGGGGCAGATAAAAGTCAGGAACAGACGGGTAATCATCGGTGGCCTTTCTTATCAGTATACGGAATCTGCTGCGGCATTCTGCAGCCCAGGCATCCTAACGATTCCCGTGAGATCCGCCCAGAGACTGGGGGATTAGCCGGGAAAGGGGCGTTTTCGGCGAATTTTGCTCGCTTCCCATGTTTCCTGCCTTCCCGCTTCCCGCTCGATTCTGCCTCCTGACGGGGACGGGTTTACACGGTCTGCCAAAACCGATATACCTTAAGCTCAATTCGCGGACTGGACGTCGCCTGCATTCGGAGCAGGCAGCCGGAGCAAATCCTCGGATGACCGAATGAACGACACCAAAGTCATCGGGTACCTGTTTTCGATGGAGGAAGCTACCTGTGTCGGATATTACTGATAAAGTTATTTCAATCGTCGGCGATCAGCTGAACGTACCACGAGAAGAAATCACACGCGACAGCTCGTTCGTAGACGACCTGAAAGCTGATTCTCTCGATATCGTTGAACTTGTGATGGCTCTTGAAGACGAATTCGAAGTCAAGATTCCTGACGAGGACTACGACAAGATCAAGACCGTTGGCAATGCCATTGATTACATCAACGGAAAATCAAAATCCTGATCGTGTCGGCTGAATGTTCCGGACAATCTGGCGGAAAGACGGCACAGCGGATGCTCTGCCGTCTTTCACCATTGCCCTGGTAGTTCCATCAGCCTGCTTCTGCGCCGAAAGCTGAGTGTATGTCACGCCGTCGAGTAGTGGTGACAGGCCTTGGCGTTGTCACCCCGCTTGGCTGCGAACTGGACGACGTCTGGGACGCTGTGTGTCGCGGTAAAAGTGGCGTCGGCCTGGTGGAAAGATTCGACTGCCGCGAATTTAAGGTTCGCTTCGGCGGAGAAATTCGGCAGTTCGACGCCACCCGTTACCTGCAGATGGATGCTCGCGATCTGCGTCGCGCCGATCGCTTTTCGCAATTCGCAATGGTGGCTGCCGAACAGGCGGTGGTGCAGGCCGGTATCAACTTCAGCACGGGCGATGCTTATCGCTACGGCGTGCTTGTCGGCAGCGGAATCGGGGGGCTCGACGAAATCGAGCTGCAGCATTCCGTGCTGTTCGATCGCGGTCCCGATCGCATCTCGCCGTTCATGATTCCCAAGCTGATCATCAACGCAGCCAGCGGAAATCTGTCCGTACGCTGGAAGCTTCGCGGACCAAACACCTCCGTCTGCACTGCCTGCGCTTCCGGCACCAATGCCATCGGTGATGCCTTCCGCATGATCCAGTGTGGCATGGCAGATGTGATGGTCGCGGGAGGCACCGAAGCGGCGCTCACGCCCATGGGCATCGCCGGCTTCGCACGCATGGGTGCACTGTCGGTCCGCAATGATGCCCCCCAGGAAGCCAGTCGACCGTTCGATGTTGATCGCGACGGTTTTGTGCTGTCCGAAGGTGCCGGGATTCTGATTCTGGAAGAACTGGAATTTGCCCTGCGTCGCGGTGCGCGCATCCTCGCAGAAGTCTGCGGATACGGACTGTCCTCAGACGCCACTCACCTGACATCTCCGGATCCGCAGGGGACGGGAGCGGCGCGAGCAATTCAGGGGGCCATCCTCGATGCCGGTGTGAAGCCGGATGATATCGATTACATCAATGCTCACGGCACCAGCACGCCCCTTGGCGATGTCGCGGAAACCAACGCCATTCGGACTGTCTTCGGACAGCATGCAGACGCCATTGCCGTCTCCAGTACAAAAAGTCAGCTGGGACATTTGCTGGGGGCGTCCGGCGGAGTCGAATCGGCATTCTGTGTGCTGGCCCTCGAACGCCAGTTGGCACCACCCACGATCAATCTGGACCACCCGGATCCCGCCTGCGATCTGGACTATGTGCCGCACGAACCACGCAGCATGCGGATTCGCTGTGCCATGAAGAACAGTTTTGGGTTTGGTGGCCACAACGCCTGCCTTGTCTTTCGCGAATACCGCTGAGACCGTCGATTGTTTTTCATCAGAAGTCTTAAGTTTTTGCCAAGAGCATGTTGAAACAACAATTGTTTTTACACTAATTCGAATATTAGGTTGTTGACGCTTGCCTGCTTTTCCTTTTCTGACCGTTGCCACCCCATGAAGAATCCTCTGCTGGCTGAATATTTCTTCCTGCAAATCGCCGTGATATTGACGGTCTGCCGGATCGTCGGCATTGTGGCTCGCCGCTTCGGGCAGCCGCAGGTGGTGGCTGAGATGATTGCGGGTGTGTGTCTGGGGCCATCGCTGCTGGGGCTGTTTTTTCCTGAGCTGCAGGCGGCCATTTTCCCCTGGGACGCCAAAACTCGCGATTCACAAAGCTACATCTACCCGGTCTCGCAGTTGGGACTGGCGCTATACATGTTTATTGTGGGGATGGAGTTTCGTCTGGATATTGTGCGATCGCACTGGAAAAGTGCGGTTGCCGTATCGCTCGCCGGAATGCTCAGTCCATTCCTGCTGGGTAGTCTGCTGGGACTGTACTTTCACAGCTCCACAGATCTGTTTCCGGCGGGCTCAACAGCATGGGCGTCTGCCATCTTTCTGGGTGCGTCCATGTGCATCACGGCTTTCCCGATGCTGGCCCGCATCATCCACTTCAAAGGGCTCAACGGTACGCGTATGGGCACCGTAGCCATCGGTGCCGGGGCCATCGACGACGGCTGTGCCTGGTGTCTGCTGGCAGTTGTGCTGTCCAGCATCGAGAAATCGCCCACAGCGGCACTGATCAGCATTGGTGGTGGAGTTGTTTTCGTCCTCGTGGTCTCGCTGCTGCTGCGTCCGCTGCTGCTGCGTCTGGAACGCCTGCTGACTCGTGACGGCCGGCTGACTGAACCAGGCCTCGTGATCTGTCTGGCTCTGATGGCCCTGGGGGCACTGACGACGGACAAACTGGGGCTGCACGCGGTGTTTGGTGGTTTCATCGTTGGCACTGCCATTCCGCGCGGCGCGATGGTTCGCGGCGTGACCGAAAAAGCCGAACCTTTGACAGTGGCGCTGCTGCTGCCCATGTTTTTCACCTTCAGCGGGCTCAATACCAGAATCGGTCTGCTAAACACGACTTCCGGCTGGCTGATGTGTCTGCTGGTGATGGCGGTGGCGATGATTGGCAAAGGAGTCTCCTGCTGGATGGCCGCGCGGGCTACCGGATTCCCCAACCGAGAGGCGATTGGAATCGGCATCCTCATGAATGCGCGCGGCCTGATGGAACTGATCATCATCAACATCGGTCGCGAACGCGGTCTGATTTCCGACCAGCTGTTTGCTATGCTGGTGATCATGGCCATTGTCACCACCCTGATGGCTTCGCCGATCTTCGATCGCCTTGTCGGCCCCACAACCCCGCCCGCCGACGCTTAGTGCGCGGTCCCGCTACCCCGCAACTCTAGCTTTCCAGACGCCGACGACAAAACTCCCGAATGTGCCGTGGAACGGCACATTCGGAGCGGAAACAGGGCGTTTTTTGGGCAGATCTCGGGCTGGAAGACCCGAGCCACGGAAAACGCAAACAGGCTAGCCAGCAGGGTTGCTCG
>Ga0208048_1000453_pt1 | contig 22152 bp, 16 predicted proteins | sample Malawi_45m_30L_FD_184163 | JGI IMG/M metagenome (GOLD analysis project Ga0208048, IMG submission 184163) | Freshwater microbial communities from Lake Malawi, Central Region, Malawi to study Microbial Dark Matter (Phase II) - Malawi_45m_30L... | ecosystem: Environmental > Aquatic > Freshwater >...
GAAGTTCCCGCGTTGGGTCGAGTTCGAGGAGGTTCAGGTCTTCGTAAATGCCCTCAGGCTTCACGTCGTCCTTCGGGCGAATCTTCGGTGCGACCTTTTCGAACGTGGCGCGGGTGACGACGACGCGGACGGTTTGCTCGCCGCCGCATTTGGCGCTGTGACTGAGTTCGATTTCCGGCGTGGAGCGGCGCTCGAAGTGGAAGGGGTCGAAGGGGAAAGCCGGGGGATGGGGTCTCGCGTCTGGGGTCTGGTGAGAAATGAGACGCTTCGCGTCGGAGAGGGAGAGCGTGGTAATCTGCGCGAGCAGGTCGGTGCAGACTTCGATCTCACGCGGCGAATCCTCGGTGAGCGAAACGCGGATGGTGTCGCCGAGGCCGTCGCAGAGCAGCGAGCCGATGCCGATGGCGGACTTGATGCGGCCGTCTTCACCTTCGCCGGCTTCGGTGACGCCGAGGTGGAGCGGGTAGTTCCAGTCCGGCCCTTCCTGCGCGAGGCGCGCGGTGAGCAGCCGGTAGCACTCGATCATCACCTTCGGGTTGCTCGACTTCATCGAGAACTTGAAGTTGTGGAAGTCGTGCTTGCGGCAGATGCGCGCGAACTCCAGCGCGCTCTCAACCATGCCCAGCGGCGTGTCGCCGTAGCGGTTCATGATGCGGTCGGAGAGCGAGCCGTGGTTGGTGCCGATGCGGAGGGCGCGCTTCAGCTCCTTCAGCTTGAGCACGAGCGGCGTGAACTTCTCCTCGATGCGGCCCAGTTCGGCCACGTAGGCGTCGTCGGTGTATTCCTTGACCGCGAATTTCTTCGAGTCGGCGTAGTTGCCGGGGTTGATGCGGACCATCTCGACCCAGTTCGCGGCCTCCATCGCGGCATCGGGCTTGAAGTGGATGTCGGCGACGATGGGAACCTGGCAACCGCGCGCGCGCAGCTCGGCGACGATGTTCTTCAAGTTCGCCGCGTCCTTCACGGTCGGCGCCGTGATGCGCACGAGCTGGCACCCGACCGCAACGAGGTCGAGCGTCTGCTTCACGCACTCGGCGGTGTCCATCGTGTCGCAAGTGAGCATGGACTGCTTCACGACCGGATGATGCGCGCCCATCCGCACACCGCCACGCGCGGGGTCGCCGATGGTGATTTCGCGGGAGACGCGGCGGCGGAAGAGGTAGGGAGAATCGCAGTAGCGCATGGGCTAAAAGCCAGTGAGTAGGTGCGGGGTAAAAATTGAGATAAGAAAAATAGCCCACGACCGCAGGCACTTGCTAGGCATCCAAAACTTGATTCTGCTCCGCATGCTTACTTGGATGGGGACGGCGACTCCACTTGGCTTTTTTGCTCGAACATGGACTTAAACAAACTCGAGCGCTTCCATAAGTCGTTGAACGAGACATAGGCCATAAAAGTTAGCAGCACGACGGCGAAGGCGGTGGTGGCGTATTCTTGGAGCTTCACGCTGAGAGGCTTGCCGCGCAGCTTCTCGTAGATGGCCATCATGATGTGGCCGCCGTCCAGCACAGGGATCGGGAAGAGGTTCAGGATGGCGAGGTTAATGTTGAGGAGCACCATGAAACTCAGGGCGAGCCGGTAGTCGGTCTTCACGTTCGCGGCGAGCATCGCCAGGATGCCGGGTGGACCGCTCAGGTCCTCGATTCCCACGCCGGTTTCCTTGGAGTGGAACAAGGCGTTGAGCGTGCGCCAGGTGCGGTCCCAGACTTCTTGAAGCTGCACCCACGGGAGCGGACCAGGCTTCTGCACTTCGTAACGAGTTGGCGTGTTGGCAAACATGATGCCGATGCGCGCCTTCTTCGCCCCGGCATCTAGGATGCGCGGGGTGATGCTGAGCACCTCGCGCTTGCCAGCGCGCTCGACGATGAGTTCCGTTGCCTGCCCGCCGCGCTTGCCGACGAGGTCAATCAATTGAGCTTTACCCACAACTGGCACGCCAGCGAAGCCGATGATGACGTCTTTGGGCATCACCTTCGCCTCGGCGGCGGGACTGGTGGGCGAGACGTCGCCTACGACGACCTTCTCCTCAGAGTCGAGGTTGAGCATCTTGAGTTTGAGCGCGTTATCGGTGCTAGCGGCGAGGTGATACGTTTTGCGCTCGCCGGCCCGCTCGATGATCACCGGGAGCACATTCGTGGGCGCAAGAATGGTCGCCTCGAACACCTCGGACCACGACTTCACCGACTGGCCGTAAACGGAAACGACGCGGTCGCCCTGGCGGATGCCGAGCTTGTATTCCTCTGAATCCTGGGCCACGTGGCCGATGACCGAAGGATTCACCGGCACCGGCAAGCCGACGAAGTAGATGAAGGTTGCGATGGCACAAGCGAAAACGAAGTTCATGAACGGCCCGGCGACCGCCACGAGAATCTTCGACCAAGGCGTGACAGGCGGGAGCGGTTCGCCTTTCTGCTCCCCCTCCAGGGCCTCGGACGTGAGCATTTGCGGCAGCTTCACGTAGCCGCCGGCGGGGATCCACCGGATGGAGTATTCGATGCCGTCCTTGGTCCAGCCCCAGATTTTCGGCCCGAAGCCGACGGCGAACGCCTCGACCTTCAGCCCGCGCTTGCGCGCGACCCAGTAATGGCCCCACTCATGGATAGCGATAGCCGCCCCAAAAAGCAGCAGGACGGCGAATACGACGTAAATCCACTCAAAGAGTTGTGCCATGTGACAATGCCGGTGGTCCGACAGCAATTAGCTTACCGGAAGGTTTCTGCGCTGGCAATTGGACAAACACCTACGGCCTTGGTTTAACGGGAAGAAGGAGCAAACTGCCGCATTTGCCGTAATTTGAAATCACTCACCTAGCAGCAGGCGTTGGCTCCTTCACTTCGCCGGGTCGTAGTTCAGCCACGGGCCCAGCCAGCGTTCGGCCTCGGCGAGCGACTGGCCTTTGCGCGCGGCGTAGTCGATCACCTGATCACAGTCAAGTTTACCAACGGCGAAATACTTTGATTCGGAATGCCCAAAGTAAAAGCCGCTCACACTCGCGCCAGGCCACATAGCAAAGTTTTCGGTCAGCTTGATGCCGGCGTTTTTTTCCACTTCAAGCAACGACCAAAGAATGCCTTTCTCCGTGTGGTCTGGACAGGCAGGGTAGCCGGGCGCGGGTCGTATGCCACGATAGGCTTCCTCAATAAGTTGCTGCGGCGTTAGTTTTTCATTCTTGCCGAACCCCCACTCGTCGCGAGCGCGCTTATGTAAGAATTCGGCAAAAGCCTCGGCCACCCGGTCAGCAACGGCCTCGATCATGATGGCATTATAATCATCGTGGGCTTGTTTGTATGCTTCAGCGAGGGTTTTAGTCTCTGCGCCTGCCATCACGGCGAAACCGCCAAAATAGTCAGGTTCGCCCTTGGGCGCGATGAAATCGGAAAGACACCAATTGGGGCTACCGTCGGTCTTTTCCGATTGTTGGCGAAGGAAGTGGAAGGTGGTGCAGACGGTTTGCCGAGTTTCATCGGTGTAGATTTCTACGTCGTCGCCAACGCGATTGGCCGGAAAGAAACCATAGACCGCGCGGGGCGAGAGTGATTTATCGCAAATGACTTTGGCGAGCATCGCCTGCGCATCGGCAAAAAGTTTGCGTGCCTCTTCGCCGTGCTTCTCGTGCTGAAGAATCGCCGGATAAACGCCGCGCAGTTCCCACGTGTGGAAGAACGGCGTCCAGTCAATGAAGGCCGCGATTTCTTCCAGCGAAGGCTGCTCCAACACCCGCACGCCGGTGAACTCCGGTTTCGCCAAGTCGGTAAAGTTAAGCGATGGCGCGTTGGCGCGAGCGGAGGTAAGGGAAAGAAGTTTCGCCTGCTTGCCGGCGTGCTGCTCGCGGAGGCGCTCGTATTCCGCGCGGTGCTGGCGGATAAATTCCGCTTTGCCGTTCTTGCTCAACAGGCTCGTCGCCACCGGCACGGCGCGCGAGGCGTCAAGTACGTGGACGACTGGCTCGGAGTAATACTGAGCAAGTTTGATGGCGGTGTGGGCCTTGCTGGTGGTCGCGCCGCCGATGAGCAGCGGTATCTTGAAGCCCTGCCGCTCCATTTCGCGTGCGACATGCGCCATTTCGTCAAGCGAGGGGGTGATGAGGCCGCTTAAGCCGATCAGGTCGGCGTCCAGCTTCTTCGCGGCCTCCAGAATTTTTTCGCACCGCACCATCACGCCGAGGTCCACGACCTCGTAGTTGTTGCAGGCCAGCACCACGCCCACAATGTTCTTGCCGATGTCATGGACGTCGCCCTTCACGGTCGCGAGCACGACTTTGCCCTGCGCCTGCACGGCCTGTCCGGCGGCGGCCAGCGCGGCCTTTTCCGCCTCCATGAAGGGCGTGAGATACGCGACGGCCTTCTTCATCACGCGCGCGGACTTCACGACTTGCGGAAGAAACATTTTACCCGCGCCGAAGAGATCGCCCACCACGCTCATGCCCGCCATCAGCGGGCCTTCGATGACCAACAGCGGTCGACCTAACTTGACACGCGCTTCTTCAGCATCTTGCTCAATCCAAGCGTCAATGCCTCTCACCAGCGCGTGTGATAAGCGCGCCTCAACAGTGCCTTGTCGCCATGCTTCGAGCACGGCGATGTCCGCCTTGACGTCCTTCGCCGCGCCGCTGGCCTTGAGTTTCTCGCTGTGCTCCACGAGCCGCTCGGTCGCGTCGGGACGGCGGTTCAGTAACGCGTCCTCCACCAACTCCTTCAGCTCCGGCTCGATGTCTTCATACACTTCGAGCATGCCGGCGTTCACGATGCCCATGTCCATGCCGGCGCGAATCGCGTGGAAGAGGAACGCGCTGTGCATCGCCTCGCGCACCGGGTTGTTGCCGCGGAAGCTAAACGACACGTTCGACACGCCGCCGCTGACTTTCGCGTGCGGGAGGTTCGTCTTAATCCACCGCGTGGCTTCGATGAAGTCCACAGCGTAGTTGTTGTGCTCATCAATTCCGGTGGCGATGGTTAGTATATTTGGGTCGAAGATTATGTCCTCTGGCGGAAAGCCGATCTCATCCACGAGGATGCGATAGGCCCGCGCGCAAATACGGATTTTATCAGCAAAAGTCGCGGCTTGGCCGTTTTCATCGAAGGCCATAACCACGACGGCCGCCCCGTATTTCAAAACTTTGAGCGCGTGTTCGCGGAACAAATCTTCGCCGCCCTTGAGCGAGATGGAGTTCACGATGCCCTTGCCTTGAAGGCATTTTAGGCCGGCCTCGATGACCTCCCACTTCGAGGAATCCACCATGAAGGGAACCTTGGCAACCTCAGGTTCGCTGGCGAGCAGCTGTAGGAAGCGCGACATCGCGGCGACGCCGTCAATCATCCCTTCATCCATGCACACGTCCACGACGTTTGCGCCGTTCTCGACCTGCTGGCGCGCGATGGCGACGGCCTCGTCGTATTGGTTCTCCTTGATGAGCTTCGCAAACTTGGGCGAGCCAGCGACGTTCGTGCGCTCGCCAATCATCATGAACTGGCCAATTTGCTGAGTGAAAGGCTGCGAGCCAGAGAGACGTAGCGGACGAGTGGGTTCGGCGACGGCGGGTGATCTAGCTGCCCTGTTCTCATCGCACTTTTCTATTTCCCCCGGAAGTGCCGGATTGAGAGTGAAGACAGTACGAACATTCTTTTCGGTGATGACTTCTCTCGGATGCCTTCCCTCCAGTGTCTTGGCAATGGCGGCGATATGCTCAGGCGTGTTACCGCAGCAACCGCCTGCGATATTAACAAGGCCACTTTGCGCAAACTCACCCAGAAAGCTGCCCATGTCCTGAGGGTTTAAATCAAAGCCCGTCGGCGACAGCGGATTTGGCAAGCCTGCATTTGGGTAACACGAAATCGCGCAACTTGCCTTCGTGGCGAGCTCTGCCAGAAAAGGCCGCATCAAATCTGGCCCAAACGAGCAGTTCAGCCCAATCGACAGGGGGTTAATATGCTTTACCGCATTCCACAGGGCCTCGACTTTTTGAGCGGAAATCAATGTCTCGCCGCCGAACCCGACTGCCGCTGAAATGGAGACAGGTAGGGAAACTTTGTCCGTGTCGAAGACTTCACGAATCGCCACGAGCGCGGCCTTCGCGTTGAGCGAATCGAAAATGGTTTCAACTAATAAGAAGTCTGAACCGCCTCTGATAAGCGCTCTAACCTGATTGACGTAGGCTTGCTTTACCTGGTCAAACGTCACTACACGGAAGCCCGCGTCGTCGGCGTCCGGCGAGTTCGAGAGCGACACCGTCATTGGCCCGATGGCGCCGGCGACAAAGCGCGGCTTGCCATCGGCGTTTGACACACGGTCCGCCCACTCGCGGCATTGGCGGGCCGAAGTTTCATTAATTTCCCACGCGAGGTCGCCGAGGAACTTGTCCTCGATAATTTTTTGGTAAAAGGCGGGGTCTTTGCGCCCGCCGTGCTCACGAGGATCATCAACGAAAAACTCGCTTTGGCCGATGCTTGTGGCAGAGAAGGTGTTGGTCTCAATGATGTCCGCCCCGGCCTCGAGAAAGCGCCGGTGGATGTCGCAGATCATCTCAGGTTGTGTGAGTGAAAAAAGATCACCGTTGTTAAGTAGATCTTTTTTCGCTTTGGCGAAGCGTGTGCCCCGAATGTCGGCCTCCTTTTTGCCGTAGGAACGGATGGTCGTTCCCATCGCGCCGTCAATAATGACAATGCGCTCGGTGAGTAGCTTGCGAAGCAGTTCAGCGTGACGAGATTGACTCATGACTCAGATCGAATTGTCACTGGTGGGCAAAAAGATGATAAAGGCTCAAGCTCGGGAGCTTACCCCCCCATCATTCGCCGGCTTAAGAAACACCACTTTCACTCCGGCTTTTTTCTCCTCGGGCCTGTTAAATGCGTCCATTAAGGTCGTCGGTGCGGTGACGGCGGGTTGCGCGATGGGCGCAGGCCCACCGGCATCGCTCACGGGCGCAAGCGCCTCACGAAGTGCGCCTTCCACGAGCGAGGTGCAATGCACCTTCGTCGGCGGCAACGGGCCGAGGTCTTTGGCGAATTCCTCCCCGCGCATCGCGAGTGCTTCGGAGGCGGTCTTGCCCTTGATGAGTTCCATTGCGAGGCTTGCGGCGGCGATGGCCGTCTCGCAGCCGAAGGATTGGAAGCTGGCGCGGTCAATTACCTTGCGACCACCTTGCTCCTTAAACTTAACCCACACCCGAAGCATATCACCGCAATCGGCATTGCCCACGGTGCCAATAGCATCGGCGTTGGGCAGTTCACCCATGTTCTGGGGATTCGCCATCGCGGCGGCGACCCGGTTCTGAAAGTCATCATTCATAGTTGCAAGAACATATCGCAAATGCGCAAAGGCGCGAAGTTAATCCTCAAGTAAAAGGCCATTGCCCCTAGGCCCCACGCAATAGATGCTTTTGAAGAAGTAGCCAAACTTCATTCTCTTCAATAGCCGCACCACCTTGAGCCTTGAGGCCAATTTAAGTTCGTGGATCAACCTTCCTCCAGCCTGTATCGCGGCATCTTCGCATCCTCCTCCTGCGCCCAAGCATCAATGCCGCCGCGCAGGAACTTGGCACCCGTAAAACCGTGGCCGGCGAAATAGGCGGCGGCGTCCAGGCTCGCGGTGCCATTGTGGTCGTAGAAGACCAGCAGCGCGTCGCGCGCGGCGGTGCCCATGAGCGACTGCACCAGCTCCTGATTGACAAATTCCGCGCCGTCGAGGCGGACGGCGTCCCATTCTTCGCGCGTGCGAATGTCGAATAGACGCACGGTCTCGCCCTGCGCGCGGCGGTTGACGACTTCTCGCGGGGTGATTTCAAGTTGTCGGTCCTGCTCGTGGCTCGCCTGGATGTGTGCGATAACCTCGGCAACTTTCAGCCCGCCATTGCGGTCGCAGAGTTGACCAAGCGTCTCCGTCGGCTGGAAGCCACAGCTCGCGCAGCCGCCGAGATGATACTTGCGGAATAGCGCTCGTCGCGCGCCGGGGTAGGCGGCAAGCACTTCGGCCATCGTGGTCTGCGGGGCGAGTGATTCAGTCACGGTCACGCGGGACTTAAGCACGGATGGCGAGGTACGACACGGATTTTCCGAAAGGTTCAGGCCAATAAATCTTTGGAAATCAGATTCGAGGGCGCTGAAAACCAACTACACCGAACACTGATTGCTGCTTCAGTCAGAGACTTATTCCGTGTCTGCTGCGGGAGAGCGGGCGGGCTACTTTTTCGGCGCTAGCTCGGAGACGACTTTTAACATGGCGTCGGCGTCGGAAGTGCCCTCGAGAGCGGTGCGAAAATCCTTGTTGTGAAGCATCTTTGCGATGTTTGCGAGCGTATGCAGATGCTTCTGGAACTGGCCTTGAGGGACGAGGAAGAGCATGACGAGCTTTACGGGCTGGTTATCGAGCGCATCAAAGTTGATACCTCTAGTGCTGCGGCCAAACGCGCCGGTTACCTCTGAAATAAGGTCGGTGCTAGCATGTGGGATCCCGATACCGAAGCCAATACCGGTGCTCATTGAATTCTCGCGCTTGCGCACGCCTGCGGCAATAGCCTCGCGGTGCTCAGGCTTGATCTTCCCGCAATGGACGAGTAGGTCGAGCAGTTCATCAATCGCCTCCCAGCGATTGGTGGCTTTCAAATCGGGAACGATTTGCTCTTTTTGAAGGATGTCCGCAAGCGTCATATAAGAAACCGCTTCGGAATTTCGCCGCAAGAAAGCAGACGATTCAAGAACGAATTCCGAGCCACACGGCGAGCACTCTCCAAAGGTGGGAATAAATTGTAGTGGTGAGGTACAGAGGCGGCTGAGATATTGCGAGATGATTGACTTAACATTATTGCTTCCGCACGCTTAGTGACGAAGCATTTTTGACTATGAATAACCTCACATTGCGCACCTGTGCGCTTCTCTCAGTGATCGTCATACCGGTTGCAGCGCTGGCCGCTGATGCTGACTCGACCACACCACTCCACTCCAACTCGGTGCCGCAGGCATTGGGGTTGATGGTGTTGTTCGCACTGGTCGGCATTGTTACCGCTATCCTCGGTTACCGACTATTTGACAAGTTTACGCCCGGCGATCTGCATAAAGAAATTATCGAGAACAAGAACACCGCTGCTGCCATTGTTGCCGGCACGGTCATCCTAGGTGTGAGCATCATCGTTGCCGCGGCCATAATTGGCTGAACGTGCCGGCCTAGGTGAAACGCAGCCAACATATTCGGTTGGTCTTGATGGGCGGCCTTTCTTCGGCGGCTCTAACGGCGGGTGATTCGACGGCGCAAGTGAGCGGACAGCGCGGCTTTGCGCTTCAGGGAAATGCCTTCACGAACGACCACCATTTACCCTATGCCGGTTTTTATCATGCGCCTTATCGAGCGTGGTATCCGCACCGCTACAATTACTTCGATCCCCAGCGGAAGCAGTATTTCCACGGTGGTCAGTGGAGCGATCAGCCGCATCAGAGCCACACCAACATATCGATGCCGCTGCCGCAGGCCGTGGCCGCCGCTATTGCCGCGCAGCCAAAGCCGCCTGCGCAGAGCAGCACGACGCGCAGCGGTTTTGGCAGCACCTCGCGGTCGTCTTGGGGAGGCATCGGTTCTTAATGAACCGCCACTCCCTCCAACCGCGTGCGGATTGGCCGGCGAAGGTTCAGCAAGTCGGTCTCAACTTTCACTCGCACGCGCACGGGCCGTATTGGGATGAATCTGCCTGCTACGAACTCGCCGCAGACGAAGTCGCCGCACTCGAAGTCGCCGCGAACACACTGCACTTCCTGTGCATCGAGGCCGCCGATGCGGTGATTAAACTCGGCTGGTGGGATCGCCTTGGCATACCCGCCGCTGCCGTGCCCGCCATTCTCGCCAGCTGGGAACGCGACGACTTCAGCCTGTATGGACGATTCGACTTCGCTTTTGACAGTTTGTCCCCACCGAAATTACTCGAATACAATGCCGATACGCCGACCACACTGCTCGAAGCTGCTGTGGTGCAGTGGTTCTGGTTGCAAGACGCACGTTCGTACAGCGACCAGTTCAACTCGATTCACGAGCGACTCGTCGCCGCATGGCGACGTTGGGGCGGCGAGATGCTCCACTTTAGCGCCATCAAGGATCATCCTGAAGACGAGCAAACCGTGCTTTACCTGCGTGACACCGCCGTGCAAGCGGGCGTGCCCACGCAGTTCGTGCATGTTGAAGACATTGGCTGGAACGGCTCGACCTTTGTGGACCTCACGGAGGTACCCATGAAGCAGTGCTTCAAGCTTTATCCTTGGGAGTGGCTCTGGCACGAGGAGTTTGGCGTGCAGCTCGCGCGCGATACGACGCGTTTCATCGAGCCGACATGGAAAATGCTTCTGAGCAACAAGGCGTTGCTGCCGATTTTGTGGGAACTGTTCCCGGGCCACCCCAACCTGCTGCCGGCCTACGAAGCTCCCGAACCGCTCGGTCAAAATTTTGTGCGTAAACCCAAACTCAGCCGCGAGGGTGCGAACGTTACGCTAGTGAGCAATGGCCAAATCGCCGAGGAAGTCGGTGGTGATTACGGCGCGGAAGGTTTCATCTACCAAGCGCTCGCGCCGCAACGTGATTTCGACGGTAACCACCCCGTTTTTGGCGTTTGGGTGGTAGATCATGCCGCCGCTGGCCTCGGTATTCGCGAGGATACTCGGCGCATCACCAACAACCTGAGCCGCTTCGTGCCGCACTACTTTAACTAACGTGAGGCGCACTGGGCAATGCTTGGCGGTCCTCGCTTTTATCATTCAGCGCAACCCGCGGAGCGTCAGGCGCAAGCTCGCCTTAAAGTCAAAGCTCATCATGTAAAACGTCGCAGGTAAAAGGCCCATGAGCACCATAAATCCCACCCGCGTCAGCGTCGGCATGACCGGCACTTTCGCCGGTAAGCCTTACACCGTCATCGCGCGCGTGGTGATGTCCATGGATGACGGCGGCGAGACCTACTATTGGAACGAGTTCTACCTCAGCGACGGCTCCGACCGCATCGCGATGCTCGTGTGCGAGCAGGTTTATGGCGCACAGCAATGGCGGCTCTTCACTGAGTTCGCGCCCCCGCAACCGCTAACCGCGCGCGAAGCCGGTATGAAAAAAGTTGGCGAACGCGTCAACCTAGACGGCGTCACCGCTGCAATCACCGTTGTGGACGAATCGCGCGTTCATTTTATCGAGGGTCGGGCACCCGATTGGGTCTCCGTCGGTGACGTGGCGCAATACTTGAATGCTGAAGCCGGCGGTAAGATGTGGGTGGTGAGTTGGAGCGGTGACGAGGTGGAATACTATCGCGGGCTAAACCTGAATAGCGAACTCGTTGCGCAGGCATTAAATCTGCCAGCGATCCCCCTAAAGGCTGCGTCCGTCATTAGCAAGGTTGGGATTGGTGGTTACGGTGCTAAACGGGTACTGAACTTGGCCGTGGTTTTGTTCGGCCTAGGTGTTGTGGCGATAATGCGTAGCTGTGATGGCACAAGCGGCTTAGTCAGGCATGAATCGGCGTCAATAACCCGCCCCATTGTCGTCCAGCGTGTGCCCGCCCCGCCCCCGCCGCTAACGGCCGGCACTAATGTTGTAATAGCCGGCCACAGCTATCAGGTCGTCACGCATCGCGTCACCGGATTTACTAAGGTAAATGCGCAATGGAACACGCACCATTATCAGGTAAGCAATGAAAACGGGCAGACGAACCTGCTGGTCGTCTTGTGGCAATCAGTTACCCCGAGCCTGCATCTTTTCTCGCTGCAAAAGGCGGAGCGTCACCCTACGCCGCAGTTGTCCGCCTCGATGCGCGTGGGCGAGCAGATTAAACTCGACGACTTCGAGGGCACGATCACGGAGTTACTAATGTCGCACGAGGTTTCGCGCACCGGTCCGCCCATTGCGGGTTTTGGCACAAACGGCCTGACCTACCACTATGTCGCAACGGGTAGTAACGGGACGTTGTTAGCCAGTTGGAACACAGAGCGCGTTGTTTTTCATCGCGGTCAGGCGGTGGTCAAGTTGACGCCTTGATGCGCGGTAGTGCAGATGTCCACTTGGCGTTTTTGTGGTGGCAAAAACCCAACCGGAAACTGCACTTACCATGCCCCCACTACTTTGCTGCCGCATTTAAGGCCTCGAGGACTATGCCGGGTGTTAGCAACGTTGGCAGCAGCATCGGTTGAGCTTTTGGGTCACGCGGATAGACCAGCACCATCGGTACTCCGGCGCGTTCAAATTTCTTAAGTTCTGCCACGATGGCGGGAGTCTCGTGGGTATTGTCGGCTTTCAGGGTGACCACCTTGAGGTCCGCGATCCTTTGCTTGGTGGACTCAATATCGATGCTCGTTCGCTTATTGACTTGGCAGGTAACGCACCAGTCGGCTGTAAAGTCCACGAGTACGGGGTGTCCGGCGCTACGAGCTTTTTCAATCGCCTCCGGAGACCAAGGCTCCCACTCCTTCTGAACTCTTGCTTGCGCTAAGGAAACAACTGCGGCCACGAGTAATAGCAGGGACAGAAAACCTGCCACTGCCCGGCGGTTGGTAGCCCTTTGAACGAACTCGCCCCAAATCCAGACCGCCGCAGCAATCAACACCAAGTAAAGACCGACCCACCAAGCCGCCTTTCTGCCGAAATCGGGCACGGCAATGGTCAGTGAAAAAAGCCAGATTCCGGCACCGAGCATTGGGAAGCCCATCGCGTGCTTCAAGTGGACCAACCAGTTGCCGGGCCTGGGCAGGAATCGCAGCCATGCGGGCTGGAAACTCAACAGCAGGTACGGCAAAGCCAAACCTGCGCCAATGGCGAGGAATAGTAGGGTAATTCGCAGGGGCGGTTGGGCGAACGCGAAGCCGAGCGCGGGCGCCAGCAGCGGTGCTGTGCAGGGCGTGGCCAGCGCGGTGGCGAGGACGCCGTTGAAGAACGCGCCGGTTAGGCCTTCCTTGCCAGCCAGTTCGCTTGCGGAGGTCATCGCGCTGCTGCCGAGCGAGACTTCAAACAGCCCGAAAAGATTCAGCGCCACGAGCGTGACCAGCGTGGTCATGCTGACGAGGAACACGGGGTTTTGAAACTGCATCCCCCAGCTCGCACTCCGGCCGGCTTGCTGCACGGCAATGACTGCACCCGCGAGCACCGCGAAGGAAACAAGCACGCCTAAGCAATAGATCATCCCCAGCATCCTTAAACGCGCGGGCGACTCTTTCGCCTGATTCAAGAAGCCAAAAATTTTCAGTGCAATAACCGGCAGGACACACGGCATGATGTTTAGGATGAGGCCGCCAAGGAACGCGAGCACGAGGGCGTGGCCGAAGGACGTGACTTCGCCTCGGGTGGAAAGCGGAGCAGGGGAGAGGGGTGACTTTTGTTGGCCGCCCGTGCCAAGTGTACCGGTTGGAGCCTCCTCGCTGAGGGCCAAGTTGACTGCATAGCCCGTGGGATTTGGCTCGTCCGCGCGTTCGACGAGCAGGCCAAGCAGTTGCTTGGGCCAGTCGCCCTCAAATTTCTTGACGGGCTTCCGGAGCACGATTTTGCCATTGGCATTGCTGACGACTTCTGTCGGGCCTGCGATTTCAAAGCCCTCGCCGCCGTAGGGGAAGAAGTCCGGCTTCGGTGTGCTGGTGGCCCACTCAATGAGCAGCGCACGGGAGCCGTTCGTGCCTTCGAGGCCTTCCCAACGTGCGGCGGCGACCAGGTTGGGCAAATGCTTGGGGAGAAGTCTTTGCCATTCGGTGAACTGCGCAGCATTAGGAGACAGCCTGGACTCTGGGCCTACGCTTAAAACGCCCTTCACGGTGCTTTTTGCCGGCACGCAAGAGCCGCCGGTTTCACACTCCAACCATGAAATCTTAGCGATCAATTCGTGCATGCCCACGGGCATGTTCGAGGCAAGCTTTAGCGGTACAAGGAGCACGACCTCCTTGCTGTATTCGTAGCTTGTTAGATTGTCGGCGGAATACTTGCCCGGCACGGGCCACTCAATCTCTCCAGCGGTTACGCCTGTGGGCAACTCCCAGACTATCTTTGTGGGGAAGCCAACATCGCCGCCGTTCCGCCAGTAAGTGTGCCAGCGCGGGGCCATCGTGAGCCGCACCCCCGCGAGGATGGTCTCGCCAGGCTTGGCGGCGGCCTTGTCCAGCAGGAGGTCAACCTGCGTGGCGGCCGCGCTGGCTGCGGGCGTGAACCAGCCGAGTAGAGAGAGGCAGGTCAGCGCAAGAAACCCGTTTTGCATGGCTGTATGATGGCTACGGGGCGTATTTGTTTGAAAGTATATTGTCCGCCTCGCCGGAAATTAGTCGGTTAGACGGAAGAAACTTACTGGCAAGCTAGCTCAAGGCGGGCGTCGAATTTGTACAAGGATCACAAAGCTGACACCCATGGATTTTTGGAAAAGTAGAGACGGATACTGGGGCGTTTTTTGAGTTGGCTGCGAAACCTCTAGCTTGAATATGACCAATCCAGCTTTGTTAGATCCGCTGCCCTGCTTTTGAAACCCAACATCTGCCTGCCCTTAACTCTTGTGAATCCGATTCACATCCGCTGGCGTTGCCAGTGGGTAATCTTTTTGCGGAAGCTCGCGGCGGTCAGCCAATACCAGCGTTCATAGCGGCGCAGGGCGGCGGCGCGCTCGGCGGCGTCGTCCCGAATAAAGCGCGTGCTCACGTCGGCTTCGGTGGAGGTGGGCTTCTCGAACACCGCGTTGAGCCGCGTGCCAGGTAGATCACCATCAAGAGAGTCCACGCGCTTGACCGCGAAGCCGTTTTTCTGCGCGAGCCGGTGCAACGTGCGCGGCGAGAAGCTGTAGTGGTGCGCTACATGAAAGAAGTGCGAAAGCCGCGAGCCAGGGGCCTCGATATTAGGCACCTCTACAACAAAGTGGCCGTGCGGCTTGAGAAGTTTCTTCACCGTCAGCAGTGTGGCCGTTGGGCTGATGGTATGTTCGAGAACGTGGTTCATCACCACGAGGTCGAAGCTCGCGGGCTTGAACTTGTGCGAAACCTCCTCCAGTAAGCCATTGTGAACATCGAGGCCCTTTTTCTCGCGTGCGAACTGCGCATGGCCCTCGTGCGGCTCGATTCCAGTGAAGTGCCCCGTGGTGCCAACCACCTCCTTCATGCTCCAAAGCAGCGCACCGACGCTGCACCCGATCTCTAACACACGCACGCCGGGCCTTAAGAAGGGGCGGAGCTGTGCCAGAATCGGACGTATTTTGGGCAGCCGACGGCGAAAAAAATTTTCGTCCGGCATGGACTGGTTTTTGTAAGCGCCCCAGTAGCTGGTGTGGTAAAACTTTGCGTTCTCGCGCTCAGTTGGGCGTGGGTTGGTATACACCAGTCCGCAGTCTGAGCAGATTACGGTGGTAAGCTTGGAGCCGCCGCGTCCGCGCGTGGCGAAGACTTGGTGGCGCGCGCTTCCGCAAAGGTCGCAAACCTGTTTGGGCTCTTCAGTTGTGGCAACAGTGGGTTTCATCCGCCTCCGGCTGTCCAGAACCAACGCCGAACTGTTTGCGATGCGCGGTCAATTGTCAAAGTCGGCGTGCGACGCAGGGATGCAGCGCGCCGGCTCACTTGTTTTGCGAATATCGCTGAGTGCCCGTCACTAGCCCCAACGCCGTGCCCGCGAAGCCCACAAAGAACAGGTACACGTTGAACCACGGCAGATACGCCCAGGTCTTCCACGACTTCACACACCACGATTCCATGTTGCTCAAGTTGCTGCCTACGAAGATTGTTATTGCCGCTGGCAAAGTGCAGCCCGGCACGAATAACAGCGGCACCAGTGCATACAGATACTTCGCCAGATGATGTGTCCAGTGGCCCGCGTAGGGGATTCGCCGCAGGCCGAAGCCCCAAGTGCGGAACAACGCACCGAACGACTCTGCCACTTGGTAATGCTTCTTAACCAGATGCACCCAGCTCGTCTTTAACGACTGGAAATGGTAGTGGATGATTTCCACGTCGCTCACGAATACCTGGCCCTTCTGGCTTAGGCGCATGAACAGGTCCATGTCCTCGCCCGCAAAGTGGAACTGGGCCGTGTTGTAGCAGCCGATGCTGCGATACACGTCCGCCCGGTGCAGGTCGAATTTTCCGCTGATGCCCTGCCGGATGCGCCCGATCCACCGCGCCATCAGCACTTGTCCCCAGAAGTTGTATTGCAGAAAATTCTCCAGCGGCAGCGTTACCAGCGCGACGACGGATACGCGGCCCGGCACCTCGTGAAGCTGTCGCAGCATCCGCTCGAGCGCGCCCTTGTCCTCCGGCACGCAGTCCTGCTGCATGTTTAGGATGTAGTCGCCGGTGGCCTCTTTCGCGCCGAGGTTGTAGTCCCAACTTAAGGCAACATCCACCGGGTTCTTCACCAACCGCGTGCCGGGCGGCGGGCTGTCAATTGGCTTGGGGCTGCTGTCTACCAAGATGATCTCGTGCGGTGGGATGGTCTGCGCTTGGAGTGCCGTCACTAGCCGGGGCAGGTCGCCGGCCTTCCCGTAGATTGGGATGATGACGGAGACCCTCGGGTTCGTTGGCATGTTGCTATCCATGTTTCGACCTGCTAGTGCTAGGACGCGCGGAAATTACTTGTGGCTAAAGGGCTGTCGAGGGCAAAGGTGGTCGGCCGATTAGCCCCAGATTGCGCCCGCACCGCCGCTTTGATTTACTTTGCTCAATGAACGCATTCCTTCGCGCTCAACTTCTTTTCGCCACCGTGTTATTCATTTCCGCTGTGCCAAGCGCCCTTGCCCAGGTTCCTGCCGACTTCGCCCCGCCCGCGCCGCGTTTGCAGGCCGTGGTGGACAGCGCCGTGGCTGAGGCGCGACGGCAGTTTCCGAAACTTCAGGCCGGTCAAATCGCCGTCACGCTCGTGGACTTGCGCGACCCTGCCCGCCCCGCGCGCGGCAGCCATCGCGGCGGCGATCAGATTTACCCGGCAAGCGTCATCAAGCTCTTCTACCTCGCTGCCGCGCACCGCTGGATGGAGGACGGACGGATCGCTGACACGCCCGAGTTGCGTCGTGCAATGAGCGACATGATCGTCCACAGCTACAACGAGGCGACGCATTACGTTATTGACCTGCTGACCGGCACGACGAGTGGGCCGGAGTTACCGGAGGCGGAGTTGAAAAGGTGGTTTGATCAGCGTAATGCCGTTACGAGGTGGTTCGTTGAGTTGGGTTACCGCAACGCTATTGCTCACAAGAAGCCCTGGTGCGAAGGCCCCTATGGTCGCGAGTCGCAGGCAATCAAGGCCTTCGAACCAAAGCGGAATTTTCTCTCCACGGACGATACCGCGCGGCTGATGACTGAGGTGGTGTTGGAAAAATGCGTTTCAGCCAAGCGTAGCGGCGAGATGCTCGCATTAATGAAACGCGACCCTTTCAGCAAAGAGAAGGACGCCGACAGCCAAAATAAGTTCACCGGGTCTGCACTGCCCGAGGGTGCAAAGCTTTGGTCTAAGGCTGGTTGGACCAGCCAGACTCGCCATGACTGCGCGTATGTGGAACTGGCGGATGGCAGGAAGTTCGTCCTGGTAACTTTTACGGAAAGTCACGCTAACGAACGCGGCATTCTTCACGCGGTCGCGCGCAAAGTGGTGGCTGATCTAAAATAGAGTGGGGTAGGGGAACCGAGAGCCTAGCAGAAAAAACGGCGCGGGCCGAAGCCCGCGCCGTGTCTTGATTAACGGGGTTCCCCGAAGAAGTGCTGTTGACCAAGCCTAACCTTAGTTTAATAGGATATGAGCAAAGCACCAGTGATGCCGTTATTTTTTTGGCTTCTTGCCGGACGTTGGCACGGTCTGGATGGTCTGTAGGATGCGACCCGCTATTTTATAGGGATCACCCTGAGAGTTAGGCCGGCGGTCCTCGAGGTAGCCGCGGTAGTTATTGTCCACGAAACTGTGCGGGACTCGGACGGACGCGCCGCGGTTGGCGATGCCGTAGTTGAACTTGTCAATGGATTGTGTCTCGTGCAGGCCGGTGAGGCGGAGATGGTTGTCCGGGCCATACACAGCAATGTGCTCATTCTTATATTTGTCGAACGCGGCCATGAGAGCCTCGAAGTATTCCTTGCCGCCGACCTCACGCATGTGATCGGTGGAAAAGTTGGAGTGCATGCCGGAACCGTTCCAGTCCACGTCTTTGCCCAGCGGTTTGCAATGCCAGTTGATATCTACCTCATATTTCTCGCAGAGGCGCATGAGAAGATAACGGGCTACCCAGACTTGGTCGGCGGCATTCTTGGAACCCTTGCCGAAAATCTGGAACTCCCACTGACCCTTGGCTACTTCGGCGTTGATGCCCTCGTGGTTGATGCCGGCAGCGAGACAGAGTTCTAGGTGCCGGTCTACGATCTCCCTAGCGATGCTGCCAACGTTTCTGTAGCCGACGCCGGTATAATATTCGCCCTGTGGATAGGGGAAGTTATCGGCCCCGCTCGGGAAGCCCAGTGGGCGGTTGTGTTGGTAGAGGAAGTATTCCTGCTCGAAGCCAAACCACGCGCCCGGATCGTCAGGAATGTTCGCGCGGCCGTTGCTAGGGTGCGGCGTCTTTTTGTCGGGCATGAATACCTCGCACATCACAAGCGCACAGTTTTCACCGCGGGCGATGTCGGGATAAACCGCCACAGGCTTTAGCATGCAGTCAGAGCTTTTGCCCTCGGCTTGACGAGTCGAACTGCCGTCAAAGCCCCACCAAGGAAGCTCCTCTACCTTTGGAAAGCTTTTAAATTCCTTGATCTGCGTCTTGCCGCGGATGTTTGCAACGGGTTCGTAACCGTCCAGCCAGAGGTATTCCAGTTTGTATTTCGCCATGTGCGTGAGTGTTGTTAGTTGAATCAGGTGCGATGCAAAGAAGCTTATGCTTCCCCGTGAATCGTTCGAGAGGCAGTTGAGCAGGGCGGATGCCACGGAGCAAGGGTTTTTCCGGCCGCTTGGGACAAACGCCCATGTTTCCGCTGTTATTATGAACTTTCATTATTTTCAACGCCACATCTTCGTCGCCCTCCACTTCACCTCCGCTGGTCAGAATTAGCCATGCTGCACATTTCGGCGCGACACGGCCGGGTCAGTTCGACATGCTCCTTCAAGTTCGCTTTGGCGCGCGGACAGGCCATGCTCAAAGTCAAAGACACGCTACGGGCGACGGTGAACCTGACCTTCGACGGCCGGGTCATCAAAGTCTTTCACGGGCCGAATGCCGCTGACCGCTTTGCCAACGAGGCGCGCATGCTGCGGCATCTGGAAGCGCGTGGTTGCCTTTTCGTGCCCCGCGTCCTCGAGGCGGACGCAGAGAAACTGCGCCTCGTCACTACCAACTGCGGCGGGCGAGTGGAGCATCTCGACGATCGGCGACGGGCAGAAATATTCGCCGAGTTGGAGCGCTTTGGTGTTCGCCACGACGACCCCGAGGCACGCAACGTGACTTATCGTTCTTCCGACGGGCGGTTTTGCATCATTGACTTCGAACTGGCCACGCTGCTGCCTGGCTCCACTCCCAACGCATGACCCCGCCCGGTTCTGCCCCTGCTCCCATGACCCTTCGTTGGTCCGGTTGGACCGACGTGGGCCGCGTGCGCAAGAACAACGAGGACGCCTTCCTCGCGTTGGAGTTTGACGCCCTCGAGGCACGGCGGTTGGGCAAGATTGGTGAGTCGTCCACGCAAAACGCGGACTTCGCCTTTGCCGTCAGCGACGGCATGGGTGGCGCGATGGCTGGCGAATACGCCAGCCGCATCGCCGTGGAAAAGATCACCACCTTGTTGCCGCGTTCGTTCTACCTGTCCGCCAAGGGATTAAACGCCGGGGTCAATGACGTGCTCGTTGAGCTGTTCGATCAAATCCACCGCGCGCTTGCATACGTAGGCGGCAGCTACGAGGAGTGCGCCGGCATGGCCACCACCCTGAGCCTTGGCTGGTTCACGCCCGGATGGCTTTACTTCGCGCACATCGGCGATAGCCGCATCTACTATCTTCCCGCGTGCGGTGGGCCGCTCCGGCAGCTCACCGAAGACGACACCCACGTCGGTTGGTTGCAACGCACTGGCAAGCTGACCGAGTTCGAGGCCCGCGCGCACCCGCGCCGCAATGTCCTGCAAAAAGCCCTTGGTGGCGACAACCGTTACGTGGAACCCCAGATCGGCGCGGTGGGTTGTGAGCCGGGAGATATGTTTCTGTTCTGCACTGACGGCCTGAACGGCGGGCTGTTTGATCACCGTATCATTGACCTGCTCCGTGAACCAGAGGCCAGCTCAGGCAGCGCCAACCGCGCACGCCGCATGGTGGAGGAATCTGTTCGCAGTGACGGCCGCGATAATGCTACGGCGCTGGTAGTACACTTGGTTTGAGGTTGGGCGCACTCGTCACGCGCACGCCTTCAAACTTAACTCCGAAATCGAGTTGCCCATCTCGCGCCGACTGCCTTGCCCCATTGAACAAACTAAGCGCCTGGATTTAATCCACAAACGCCGCCTCGTTCGACACGAGCAGCACATGCGCGAGCTTGTCCCATGTGGCGAAAGGTTTCGGCACATCAAGGCGCGGTTTGGTGAAGTCCGCTTTCGCATCCCACGCGGTCTCGAAACCGCCCGGCGGCGCTTGCTTCGAGCGCTTTATTGGGTCGGTGAACTTTACTGTCGGCGCCCAGGTAAAGCTGTCGCTGTTCGAGTTCTCGCGGCAGTCGGCGATGAAATCTACGGTGTCGCCAGCTTTCACGGCGAGGCCCGACGCCTTCACCTCCGCGGAACCATTCTGCACCACGGCTTCGCCCACCACGCCCGCGCTGCTGCTCACGATGCGACCCCGCACGCCGTCGCCTAACGTGTTTACGTGCGCGAGCGTTCCGCTGATGGACACCGTGCCGTCGCGCGGCGCAACCCAGCGGCGGATGACGGCGTGCGCGGCGTCGCGGCCAGGATGTCCGCCCTCCGCGCGAAGCAGCAGATGCCCAAGCTCCTTGTCCGGGAAGTCTTTCGCCACCTGCCATTGTCCGCCGGTGAAGAAAGCGAACGGCGTGAAGCTCTTCACCCGCTTCGCTGTCGCGTCGAATTCCCCGTAGCCGTAGTGCCAGCCTGCGTTGAGAATAGTTCTGCCGACGCCTTGCGCTGGGCGGGTGAGGAATTCCTTTGCCATTGTAAGCTCGTCGATAGCGGGCCGGCGTTGGTAAATCGTTTCGTAAAGAAAGCGGATGCGCGCGTCGTCAGTGGTGATTTTTTTAAAGTCCTCCCGCGCGACGAGCGCCTGCGCTTGCTGTAATACGAACGGCGAGTTCATCAGGAAGAGCGCCTGCTGCGGCACCGTGGTGAGGTAGCGCTGCGATACGCTTACGTCCGGACTGGCGAAGTCAAACGTGCGGAACATGGCCGGGAGGTTCTGCCGGTCGATGTAGCCGAATACCGTGCGCCGCCCGCTAAACGGCTGCGCGATTAAGTCCACCGGCAGCCCGCTGGTCGCGAGGTCGAGTTTACCGGCGGCCAGCAGCAGCGAATCGCGGAGCTGCTCGAAGTCGAGTCGCTGCCGGTTAAACTTCCACAGCAGCGTGTTCGCCGGGTCAGACTTCACGCAATCCGCGCGGTCGTCGCCGGCTTGCTGATACGTGGCGGAGAGCATGATGAGGCGGTGCAATTTCTTGATGCTCCAGCCGTCGGCGACAAAGCGCGTCGCCAGCCAATCGAGCAGCTCCGGGTGCGACGGCGGGTCCGCGCGCACGCCGAAATCACTCGGCGTGCGTACGAGTCCCTGCCCGAAGTGCCAGCCCCAAACCCGGTTCACGAGCACACGGGCGGTGAGCGGATTGTCCGGGCTGACGATGGCGCGGGCGAGTTCGAGCCGGCCGCTGGCCTTCGCGGGAAACGGCGCGGGCTTGCCGACGGACGCCACTTGCAGGAACGCGCGTTCCACTTCGGGGCCGCGATTGCCGGGGTTGCCGCGCACGAATACGTAGGGCTTGGTGGGCGAAGAGTTATCGAGCAGCGCCATCGCGCGCGGCGGAGCGCCAGGATGCGTGGCGTCCACTTCGTCCACCTTCGCCTTGAGCTGGCGCAGGCGCGGGCGGGCGTCTTCGAGCAACGTGTCGTTCTCGGGCGCGGGTAGATTCGGCGGCGCATCGGCGGCGCGCAGAGCGAGGCGCAACCATTCCTTGTCTTTGTCCGCGTGCGGCGTGGCGGCGTCGGCGTCGGTGAGCAACTTGCCGTAACGCTCGGCCAC
>Ga0208048_1000454_pt1 | contig 22145 bp, 15 predicted proteins | sample Malawi_45m_30L_FD_184163 | JGI IMG/M metagenome (GOLD analysis project Ga0208048, IMG submission 184163) | Freshwater microbial communities from Lake Malawi, Central Region, Malawi to study Microbial Dark Matter (Phase II) - Malawi_45m_30L... | ecosystem: Environmental > Aquatic > Freshwater >...
GTCAGGCGATAGTCGCGACCCTCGTGCCGGAACGTCAAGCGCTTGTGCTCAAAGCCCAGCAGGTGCAGCATGGTCGCGTGCAGGTCGTGGACCTCGACGGGGTTCTCGATCACGTTGTAGCCAAACTCATCGGTCTTGCCCCAGCTGATGCCGGGCTTGACGCCGCCACCAGCCAGCCAAACCGTGAAGCAGCGTGGATGGTGATCGCGGCCGTAGTTCTCGCGAGCGAGCGGCCCCTGGCAGTACACGGTGCGCCCGAACTCCCCGGCCCACAGGACCAGCGTGTCATCAAGCAGGCCGCGCTGGCGAAGATCCTTGATCAGCGCAGCCTGCGGCTGATCGACCGCACCAGCCTGCGCACGCAGTTCTCCTGGCAGGTTGCCGTGCTGGTCCCAACCGCGCATGTACAGCTGCACGAACCGCACGCCTCGCTCCGACAGCCGTCGCGCCATCAGACAGTTGGCCGCGAACGAGCCCGGCGTGCGCACGTCGGGCCCATACATCGCCAAGGTGGCTTCGCTCTCGTCGCTGAAGTCCGTCAGTTCGGGCACCGACATCTGCATGCGGTACGCCATCTCGTGCTGCGCGATGCGCGCCTGCACTTCGGGATCCAGGCTGTCCTGGAACTCGCGCGCGTTGATCTCGCTGACCAGGTCCAGCATCTGCCGCCGATCCTCGCGCGTCAGTCCATCGGGGTCGCGCAGGTGCAGCACGGCATCGCGGCCGGCGCGCAGCTTGCAGCCTTGGTGCTCGCTCGGCAGGAAGCCGCTGCCCCAGAAGCGCGCACTCAGGGCCTGCATGTTGCCCAGGCCCTGCGTGATCATCACCACGAAGCTCGGCAGGTTCCGATTCGCGCTGCCAAGCCCGTAGCTCACCCACGCGCCGAAACTCGGGCGCCCCGGCTGCTCGGTGCCGGTCTGGAAGAACGTGATGCCCGGCTCATGGTTGATCGCCGAGGTGTGCAGCGAGTTGATGAAGCAGATCTCGTGCGCCACGCTGCCGGTGTGCGGCAGGAGTTCGCTGAGCCAGACCCCGCCTTCGTTGTTCTCGTGGCGATCGAAGCGGAACATCGTTGGTGCCACCGGGAATCGCGCCTGACCGCTGGTCATCCCCGTGATGCGCTGGCCGTTGCGCACGGAATCCGGCAGGTCCTGGTCGAACCGATCGACCAGCCCCGGCTTGTGGTCGTACAGGTCGAGCTGGCTCGGCGCACCCTCCATGTGCAGGTAGATCACGCGCTTGGCACGCGGCGCATAGTGCGGCAGGTTCGACAGGATGCCCGCGGCCTCGTTGGAGACCGATCCCGCGAGCGCACCCTTGGCCATCGTGAGGTCAGCCAGCGCCGCGCCGCCCAAGGCGGCACCGAGCGAGCCGGCGACCTTGCCGAAGAAGCGACGACGCGTCAGGTTGAGCAGGTACTCCTCAAGCGGATCGGCCGGGCCTTGCGTGATCGGGTCCTTGCGCATGAGGTGCTCCTTCGCGTTCAGTCCTTCACGATCACGGGGTCGCTCGCCAGGATCGCGTTGGCGACCATGGTCCATGCGGCTAGTTCGGCGGGCTCCATCGATCGGCCGGCGGCATGCTCGCCGACGGCCACGAGCTTCATGGCGTCCTCGGCGCTGCGGGCAAATCGAGCTCGATACAGGTCCAGGTCCTCGAGCAGGCGCTCAAGCAAGCCAGCACGTGGTTCATGCGCTGTGGCCCGCACAAAGAGCGTGCGCATGCGCGCCGCATCGCTGCCGGGCTCGGCGAGCACCCGCGCTGCGGCCGCACGCGCTGCCTCCACGAACTGCGGGTCATTCCAAAGCACCAGCGCTTGCAGCGGCGTATTGGTCGACATGCGCCGCGTGGTGCAGAACTCACGCGTGGGGGCATCGAAGGTCAGCAGCGAGGGCGGCGGCACAGCCCGTTTCCAGTAGGTGTACAGGCTCCTTCGCCAGAGATCGTCCCCGCTGCCCTGCTCATACGCGCGCGTGTTCGACTGCGGCATCGCGACTTCCTGCCACAGCCCCTCGGGCTGGTAGGGCTTCACGCTGCGGCCACCGAGCTCTTCGACGAGCAGCCCACCCACGTAGAGCGCTTGGTCGCGGATCTGCTCGGCGGCGAGCCGCTGCCGCGGATACCACGACAGCAAGCGGTTGTCGGCATCGAAGGCAGCCACCTCGGGCCGCGTGCGGCTCGACAGCCGGTAGGTCGAACTCGTCACCAGCAGCCGCACGAGCTCGCGCATGTTCCAACCGCTCTCGCGGAACTCGATCGCCAGCCAATCCAAGAGCTCCGGGTGGGTGGGCAGATCGCCCTGCAGGCCGAAGTCCTCGCTGGTCCGCACGAGCCCGCGGCCAAAGAGCAGTTCCCAGACCCGGTTCACCGTCACGCGAGCCGTGAGCGGGTTGCGATCGCTCACGATCCACTGGGCCAACCCAAGTCGATTGCGTGGCAACTCGTCGGGCCACGAACCGAGCACCTTGGGAATGTCACGCTTGACCTTGCGGTTCGCATCAGGTGCCGTGTACGAGCCGCGCATGAGGACGTAGGTGTCGCGCGGTGCACCGAGCTCGCGCATGACCATGGTCTGCGGCGACTCGGCCTTCGCGCGCTCAATGCGCGTGTCGATCGATGCGACGCGCTGCGCCGCCTCGCGGTAGCGCGGCGAGTGCTGGACGCGCCAGCTGTCGCGAGCCAGCTGAAGGGCGCCGTCATGAACTGCCGGGTCGGGCATGAAGAGCCCAAGATCCGCCGACGCCAAGACGGCCTCGGGTCGGTCAGTCCGCGCGTAGAAGCCGCCCCGCCCGCCCGTGTTCACGATCTTGAAGACCAGCTGGCTCTCACCGGCCGGCAGGTCGATGCTGATGCGGTCTTGGTCGGGCGCGACGGCGCGATCGGTGGCGTTCGCATGGACCTGCTCACCGTTGCGCCAGACCGTGATCCGGTCATCGCTGCCCAGAGAAAGCTCCAGCGTGCGTGCCGTCGGCGCAAACACCTGCCGTGCGATGTACTCAGTCCCAACACCCTGGGCCAGTCCAACCAACTCGGCGTCGCGGATCCCGGGCGCGTGACGCCAGCCACCCTTGCCGAATTTCGCGTGGCGGTTGAACCGCACCTCGCGGCCCGGGGCATGCTCTGCGAGTGCCGCATCGAGCGATCCGCTGCCGAAGACCTCGCTCAGGTACCAGTCGCTGGTGGCGATCGGCAACTGGGCCAGCACTCGATCATCGACGGGCGCCACATGCACGCGAACGCGACCGATCGAGTGCTGCGCGTAGGGCGACTGGTAGCCGAGCTTGAGTTCAAGCTGCGTACCGGTCGCAAAGCCGATGGGTGCTTCGGTGAGGACATACGCCACCCGGCCTTGCCCATGGACATGGCCCTCGAGCGCCCATTGCCGGCCGTCTCCAGCATCGAGCGCATTCACGGCGCGGAAGTCCCCGTTGGGCTGCTCATGGCTTGCCCACGCCCAGATGAATCGCACCGGCACGCGCACGCGCGGATCCTCCAGGCTGACCGCCTCGGCGCTGATCGAACTCAGCACGGCATTGCCGTTGGGGGCCCGGCCCACGCGTCCACCGAGGCTGGGATCCGCCAACGCCTCGAGGGCGATCAACCTCACGCCAGTCTCAGGAAACCTCAACGTGATCGTGTGCTCGTCGACGTCCGGGTTCGCGCCCGATGCCAGCACCGATCCATCGTCCTGCGTCGTCAGGGTCGCACCGCCCGCGCTGATCGCCCGCTCGACGACAGGCCGGGTCCACGCGATGCCCTCCTCGGAACGCCAACGCGCCAGAAACGCATCCAAGAGCGCGCGATCCTCGTCGGCACCTGCATCGCGCGCGGCGATCGCTTCCGTGCGCTCGCTCGACAACTGATCGAGCGTGGCAGCCAGCCGCGGATCGGCGACCGGAATGGCCGGCTCGAACGCACGGTTGGGATCAGGCAACTGCGAGTAGAGCCCGGGCTCCTCGATGCTGTTGAAGAACGCCAGCATCGAGTAGTAGTCCTCGGTCGTCACGGGATCGAACTTGTGGTCGTGGCACCGCGCACAACCCATGGTCAGGCCAAGGAAGACCGAGGCCGTCGTGTTCGTTCGGTCGACCCAGTACTCGACCAGGTACTCCTCGGGAATCGCGCCGCCCTCGTCGGTCGTGACGTGGTTGCGATTGAAGCCGCTGGCGATCACCTGATCCTGCGTGGCCCCGGGGATCAAGTCGCCCGCCAGCTGCTCGATCACGAAACGGTCGTACGGCATGTTCGACCGGTACGCCTGCAGCACCCAGTCGCGCCACGGCCAGATCTGCCGACCCGCATCCATGTGAATGCCGCAGGTGTCTGCGTAGCGGGCAAGATCGAGCCACGGCACCGCCATGCGCTCTGCATAGCGCGTGACGTACGGCTCCTCCTCGAGCAGCATGGCCACGAGCCGTTCGTAGGCATCGGGGCGTTCATCGGCCAGGTACGCATCGAGCTCGCGGTCAGTCGGCGGCAGTCCCGTCAGGTCAAGGAACACACGACGCGCCAGCGTCGCGCGGTCAGCTTCCGGGCCGGGCGCGATGCCAGCGCCCTTCCAGCGCTCTACGATGAATCGATCGATCGGGGTGCGCCCCCACGAGCTCGGCTGCACATCGTCATCGCTGCTTCCCTCGGGCGCGAGGAACGACCAGTGCGCTTCGTACGGTGCGCCCGCCTCGATCCAGCGCGCAAGCAGGGCGCGTTCATCGTCGCTCAGGGCGCGCTTGCCGCTGTCCGGGGGCGGCATCACGACATCAGGATCGGTCTCATGGATCCGTGCCAAGAGCACGCTGCGCTCGGGCGACCCCGGCACGATCGCAGCACCATCGGGGCGCGCCGCCGTGGCGGCTTCGAACGAGTCGAGGCGCAAACCAGCCTGTTGCTTCGCGCGGTCCGGGCCGTGGCACTGGAAGCACCGGTCACTCAGGATCGGCCGAATGTCTCGTCCGTAGCGGATCTCAGCGGCGAGCGACGCAGGGCGCGCTTGAGGCGGCACGCGACCCGCGGCCGAGCCACCGTGCGACACCAACCATGCCCCCACCACGGCGAGCATCAAGGAACCCAGGAGCAACCGTGGGAGAACCGCCATGCGATCCATCCTAGTCCCGAAACCACCGACGCCAAGCAGGTCCTGAAGGACGCGGGCGTGCCATCCCACACGCCACCCTGGTGCGGCCGACGTGCACCACCGCCGCCCCAACGGGCGCTGCCCGCCCACGGCTCGCGGTTCCATGTCTCGACCGACTTGCACGACCCCGGCTCGAATCGGATGGTCTACCCATGGATGTTCAGTGCTTGACGGACGGTGCCGACCGATCGGCAGTGCAGCCCGGAACCATGATCAGTCAAACCCTGGCACTTCTGGCGAGAGCGACGCCACTCCGCACCTGGTTCGTGGCGCGCTCGCGGAGCGAGGAGCACATCGTGCTCCATGTCTCGCCCGGATCCAACCTCGCCTTGGCACCCGGACAGGCCTACGCCACCTCGGCGACTCCATGCGGAACCGTGGTCAAGACCGGTCGCACCGTGATCACGTCGCTGCATGGGGCGACATCCGACACCAGCAGCGATGATCTCCTGCGAGAATGCGGCGCAACCCTGTACGCAGGCAGTCCGCTGCTCTGGGCCCCTCATGACGGCCCCTGCGAGTGCTTCGGGACACTCGGCGGTCTCGGCAGGAACGCAACCGCCGACGACCTCGCCCCCCACCTGCCGCTCATCACGCACGCCGCCGCCGTGATCGGCTTCGCCCTGCAGGCAGCGCACGATGCCGATGCGCTGCGTCGACGCGCCGAACGCGCCGAGAGCGAGAGCACCGTCGACGACCTCACGCGCCTCTACAACCGAAGGGGCTGGACATCGATCGCCTACGCCGAAGCGGGACGCATCCAGCGCTACGGCTCGTCGGCAGGTCTCATCATGATCGACCTCGATGGACTCAAACGGACGAATGATGCCTACGGCCACCGCGCTGGTGACGCGCTGCTGCGCCATGCCGCACAGGTCATCCGCTCGTCGTTCCGCGACTCCGATGTCATCGCTCGCTTGGGGGGCGACGAGTTTGCGGTGCTGCTCATGGAATCCGATGCCCCTGCCACCCGCTGGACCGCAGCGCGCGTGCAGGAATCACTGGCCATCGCCGGCATCCAGGCCAGCGTGGGCTGGTCGTCGCTCGATGGATCACGCGACATCGATGCCGCCCTGCACGATGCCGACGCCGCCATGTACGCAGCCAAAGGTGCGCGCCGCCAGCTCAACCTCGATGCTGACCTAGAGCGGCCACCGTGCGCGTAGCAGCTCACGGCTCGGCTGAGTCGGCACGCAGGCGTCGCTCATCCTGATCTCGTTCCGTCCCGGCCTGTCGATCGAGCACCTGGTGCAGCAACCACGGCCAGGCCGTGAAGAGCGCCGCGCTCAGGCGAACCAGCGAACTCGTCCAGACTTCGGGAACAGGGCGGTGCATGCACCGCACCACGGCTGCAGCTACCCGCTCCGGCGACTGGACCAAGAACGACGGCGCATGGCCGGGAACCTCCGCCGTCGAACCACCTGCACCTGATCGGCGATCGGACTCCACGAAAAACTCGGTCTTGGTCGTGATGGGGTGCACGCTGCTCACCGCAATGCGATGCGCCTGAAGCTCGGCCCTGAGTGCCGCACAGGCCATGGCCTGCGAAGCCTTGGTGGCGCAGTACGCGCCGTGATAGGCCAGCGGAAACTTCCCGATGCAACTTGAAGACATGATCAGGTGCCCAGGTTGCCCAGCCGCGATCCACCGACGCGCAGCAGCTCGGCACAGTGACAGCGCCGCGAAGAAATTCACATCGAACATCGCCCGCAGGTCGCTCTCGCTCATGTCGATGAGCCCGGCGCGCGTGCCATAACCGGCGTTGGCAAAGACCACATCCACGCGGCCAAACGCCGACACGGCGTGCGCAAGGATCTCCTCAGATGCCCCAGCTGCAGCCACATCGATCGCAAGCGCGTGGGCTTTCCCGCCAGCGTCCTCGCACGCGTCAGCGACCTTGCGAAGCCGGTCCGCCCGCCGCGCGACCAAGACCAACCTCATGCCTGAGGCGGCGCACGCCCGAGCCGTTGCCGCACCGATGCCCGAACTCGCTCCGGTCACCACCACCACTCGTTCCGCCACAGCGCGCATGGATCGAATCTAGAGGACAGACACCGGGAAACACGGTTGGCAGATGACGATTATTGGACAACTGCGAAGCACCCCTCGCAAGCAGTCTCGTGCAACCCCGTGCTCAGACTCAGGTTCTGTCCGGGTGACTCCAGTGCCGAGAACTGCAAGATTTTCGCGAACTTTTTCGCCCCTTCGCTCTCATCGATGCCATTCTTCGACGACGTGTCCCATCACGCCTACGGACAGCGTGGTGGGGAAGCGTGTTCCCGCACGATGGAAGTCCGAACCCGTGATCTGAAGGAGATCTGAAACCATGAATCGCCTGTGTCTCTTCGGCAGCCTCACCGCTGCACTGTGTGCCGCGAGCACCGCCCTCGCCCAGGATGAGTGCTCCAGCGCTCCCTCCCTGGTCAGCGGCGTTGCCTCGGCGTTCAACACCGCCACTGCCACCGCCAGCACCGAAGCCGTGAGCGACGCCCTGTGCCAGGGCACGTACCTGAACTGGCAAGCCACGCAGAAGGACGTCTGGTTCAAGTGGGTCGCCCCCGCCCAGAGCGGCACCATCGACATCAGCACCTGCGATGCCGCTTCGTACGACACGTCCGTCGTGCTGTACACCGGCGCTTGCAGTTCGCTCGTCCAAGTCGCCTGCAACGGTGACGCATCTGGCGGCAACTCGTCGTGCCAGCAGTACTACTCCGAGATCCTCGGCTACGCGGTCACCCCCGGCTCGACGTACTACGTCCGCATTGGTGGGTATAACGGCGCCACGGGTACCGGCAACCTGCTCCTGAACTTCACGCAGGGCGCCGCGAACTGCGGTGGCGCTGGCGCATGCAACGAGGTCCACGCGACCCCGGGCTGCGATGACATCGCCTGCTGCAACATCGTCTGCAACCTGTTCCCCTCGTGCTGCGACAGCGGCTGGGACCAGTCGTGCGTCGACATCGCGATCCCCGAGTGCGGCTACTACTCGTGCTCCCCGGTTGGCCCGGCCAACAACTGCGCGACGAACCCGACCAACGTCCCCGGTGATGGCGCGTACGCGTTCAACACCACCGGCGCCACGATGGACGGCCCGGACCATGCGGGAAGCACTTGCAACTCAGGTACTGACACGTTCTTCAACGACGTGTGGTGGAAGTTCGTCGCTCCCGCCAACGGCGTGGTGTCGATCTCGACCTGCGGCGCTGTCGGCTACGACAACAAGCTCGCGGTGTACAACCTCGGTGCAAACCCCACCGGCTTTGACTACAACGACCTCGCGTCGGTGCTGGTCGGCTGCAACGATGACGGCAGCGCCACGTGCTTCCTGACCGACGGCGTCACGCCGTACGCGTCGGCGATGACCGCGACGGTTGTTCAGGGCAACACCTACCTGATCCGCATGGGTTCGTACACCGACGGAGAAGTCGGCGCGGGCACGATCACGATCGACCTGCCGTCGACCTGCACCCTCGATGTGAACAACAAGACCGAAAGCGAAGCTTGCGGTTCTAACTCGAATGGTGGTTGCAATGACCTCGCCGGCGGCGCGCCGACCGAGTTCATCTCCCTGGGCGACACCGTCAAGGGCACGTTCCAGACGTCCGTGGACACCGCGACTGGCAATGTGACCCGTGACCTCGACTGGTACCGCCTCAACCTGACCAGCGACCAGACCGTGACCGTCAACCTTCGCAGCGAGACCTTTGCGTTCGCGTTGCTGCTCGGCGGTGAGTGTGGAAACACGATCACCCTGGCAACCACGGCTGCGGGCTGCCCCGAGACCTTCTCCACGTGTGCGAAGGCTGGCGCGTACTACCTCGTCGTCGCCCCGGACTTCGACAATGGTTCGCTCTCCTGCTCAAGCGGCAGCCGGAACGAGTACACGCTCAAGGTCACCGGTGTGCCAGCATCCTGCCCAATCACGCTGGACACCACCTGCTCGGGTCCCGGCCCGGACAACCGTCAGCTCTCGGTAGCCGCGGCTCCGACCGGCAACTTCTTGCAGGGTTGCGCGACCGGCTGCGGTAACAACACTGGTGGCAGCACCGACAACTCGTTCGCGGCGGTCATCACCGGCGCGAACCTGCTGAAGGAGATCAGCTGCATCAACTTCGGCGTCGCCGCGCTCCGCTCGGTGACCCCGACCGGTGGCTCCTGCGGCTACGGTGCTTCGGACTTGCTGATCCCGGTGAAGCTCTCGGTCTACCGTGACACCAACGGCGGCAACCCGACGAACTTCGCCGAAACCGGCGCCGCCAACGGCGACCTTGTTCTGGTCCAGTCGTGGAACGTGCTGGTTCCCTCCGGCGTCTATATGGCCAACTTCGAGCCTGACGAGCCGCTCTGCGTCGAGAACGAGACCAACCTCGTTCTCGTCCTGGACACCCCGAACCTCTTCAACGGCACCGTCCAGGGCGTTCCCTCTGGCGCGGGCTACCGAAGCGGCATCGGCGTGGCGGTGGGTGCCAACCCGAGCAACTGCTTCCTCCGCTACACCCTCTGCACGGGCACCGCGCAGAACCTCTTCCAGCCCGTTGGTGCCAACTCGTATCAGTGGCCCGTCATCGTCAACGGTGCCGCTGCTGCCTGCTCGGGCAGCAACTGCCCCGGCGACTTCAACGGCGACGGCGTGCGTGACGGTGCCGACCTTGGCGCCCTCCTCGCAGGCTGGGGCACACCCGGTGGCGACGTCAACGATGACGGCGTGACCGACGGTGCTGACCTTGGCGCCCTGCTCGCAGTCTTCGGCACGGCCTGCCCGTAATCCGAAGCCAGTCTCCTGAGATCACTTCCCCCCCGGCCCTGTGCCGGGGGGGATTTGTTTTTGGGCTTCATCAGGAGCACTCGATGGCACTCCTTCTGTCGTTCGTCATACTGGTGGAGTGCACTCGATCGCCGCGATCGCCTCTTTGCTCGCCACAGACATCCCATTCGGTCCCAACAGCGGTTCCGCGTTGCCACCGGCACACTCACCCAATCAGGTTGCACTCACAGACCTCGATGGCGACAGCGTGCTGGACGCCATCGTGCCCGGCCGCAACACCGATCGCCTGATTCGATGGTCGCTGGGCACCGGTGGCACGCCATCCTTCGGCGTCTGGCGCCAGCTGGGACTGCCGGCCCAAGCCGACTGGGCCGTCGTGCCGCCAGGAACCGCTGGACCGCCCAATGTTCTCCTTGCCTTGCGTGCCTATCAAGGTTCCGTCCTCCGGCTCGACAATCTCGGTCAAGCCCAGTTCGGCATCGGCTCGACCTGGCCGCAGGAGCGCGAGCCGCGCACCATGGAGCTGGCCGACCTCACCGGCGATGGGCTCGTCGATCTCATCGTGGCGAATGCGTCAGGTCCAACGCTGCGCATCGATCGGGCCGACGGGCTTGGGGGCTTCGTTCCCCATCAGCGCCTGCGCAACGATGATTGGTTCGGCGGCACCGGCTCCCTGCAGCAGGTGCGTGCTGCAGATGTCGATGGCGATGGTTGGCTGGATGTCGTGGCGTCATCGATCTCGACGGGGTCCCTGCTCACGTGGCGCAACCGTGGCGGCGCGCTTGCCGAGTGGCCCGTGCACACCCCCATCCAGCCGCTGGTTGCCGATCAACCGGCGATCACCACCTTCGTGCTCGCCGACATGGATGACGACGGTGACGACGACGTCGTTGCGCAGCTGCTTTCGGTCGAGGTGAACCAACCGCTGGTCATCTGCTGGAACGACAACGGCCAGTTCACGCAGCAGGATTCATTCGCCGGGCCCGACACCGGCTATGGCTGGACATGTGCCGTGGCCGACCTCGATCGCGACGGCGATCTTGATGTCGTGACCAGCGTGGCCATCATCAATGGCGGCCTCTACCTGATGGAGAACGTGGGCACCGCAACGCGGCCAGCGTTCGGCGAAGCGGTCCTCAAACGCCCGAGTCCGTTCGTGCGGCACATCGAACTGGCCGACACCGATGATGATTGCGACCTCGACATCGTGGCCGTGGACATCAGCAGCAATGCGATCATCAGGTTGCCGAACCTGACCGGCTGCGCCTTCGCATCCGTGTCGGCCGCCAAACCTGCAGCGAAGCGCAGGCCGCTCGGCAGCGATGCCATCGACCAACCCGACGCGGCTGGACCGCACGCTGTGTTGACCATGCGCTCACGAGACCTCGATGCGCGCGAACGCGCGATCGAACTGGCCGCCTGGGGCGCACCTCCGAGCCGCCCGAGCGATCAAGGTTCGCTCGCCGGCGGCTCGTGCGGCCCCGGTGACGGATCGGCGGGCCGCTGCGACGAACCGCACCCGACGCCGGGCTGCTTCACGACCGAGTGCTGCGAAGCCGTGTGCCTGATCGTGCCAGACTGCTGCGTGATCGCTTGGGATCAATCGTGCGTGGATGTTGCGGACGAGGAGTGCGATGGGCTGTACTGCCCCTCGCCCGGTGCTTGTGACACCGCCCACGACACCGGCGGTTGTGACGACGAGGCATGTTGTGCACGATCCGTTCGGCTGGATGGTTGGTGCGGCGCCGCGCTCTGGGACCAGATCTGCGTGAGCGATGCTGCGTGGTGGTGCCCGTTCACGCCCTGCGAACTCGAGGGTCCGCCCGGCGCACGCCCCGAGGGCGAAGCGTGCTTCGACCGCATCAACGATGGATGCACATTGCCTGAGCCGGCGTTCGATGCGCTGGCCTGCGGCGAGCGCGTGGCGGGCAGGTGCACCACTGGAGCGCCGCGCGACGCCGATTGGTACGCACTGCCGATTGGCGGCCACACGATTGGCTTGCGTGCGGAGTTCCCGGCCAGCCTGACGATCGTTCGTGGCAGCTGCGTGACCACGCTCGAACAGATGGCGTGGCATGCGATCGGCCCATGCGAGCCGCTGCTGACCACCGTGTGTGTGCCCGCAGGTGAATCGTGGTACGCGATCGTGAGCCTTGGCAGCCCGGAAGGCCCGATCCAGTCGGGGCAGCCGTGCACCGATCCGGATCCTGACAACCCGCCGGATCCCGATGATCCGCCGATCATTCCCGGCGCATTCGGCACGCGGTACGAGGTCTCGCTCTCCTGCGGAACCTGCGCACCTTCACCGGACCTGAACGGCGATGGCGTGGTCAATGGCGCCGATCTGGGGCTCCTGCTCTCGGCTTGGGGATCGACCGGCTCCGGCATCGTCGGCGACCTGAACGCCGACGGCGTGGTGGACGGCGCCGACTTGGGTGCGCTGATCAGCGCGTGGGGCTGAGCTCAGGGCTCCAGCGCGGGCAAAGCGCTCGCTTCACGACGCGCGCCAGCGCTGCATCACGGCTGCGAAGTCCGCAGCAACATGATCCGCACGCGCCACGACCGGCGCGCGCACGACGGTCTCGGTCAGGGCGATGAACGCATGGGCCGCGCCGTCGTCGCGGATCTCCCAGTCGGTGATGCCGTCACCCACCACGATCACGCGGCCGACCAACCCAAGCGCACGGACAGCGCGTGGCTTGCTCCGGGGCGAGGCGAGCGCGCTCGACGGATCCAGGCCGAGCGAGCGACCATCCGCCGACCAGAGCAGGCGATTCGCGCAGACATGCGATCGCTCGATCCCAAGGGCTTCCACCACCGGGTCGATCCACTCGTGGAACCCGCTCGTGACGACCCACACCCGGTCCGCGCCCTGACGCAGCTCCTGCTCGTGCGCACGAAGCGATGGGCTCACCGCTGCGTGCAGGCGCGCGATGAGCCGGTCCACCATCGCCCGATCGAACCGCAGCAGCGCCAGCCGCTGCGAAAGACTTTGGTCGATCGGCAGCGAGCCATCCATGCCGGCATCGGTGATCGAGCGGATGCGCGCGAGCACCTCGGCGCGGTCGCTGCGGCCTTCGAGCGCGATCGCCGCAAGCTCGTCGAGCGATTCCACCGTGACGATCGTGCTGTCGAAGTCCAGGACGAGATGGGCACTCATGGCACGCACTCAATCGATGGCTGGCTCGGCACCATCGACGATCGTTGGGGGTGCCGCGTGGGACGCCGGCTGCGTGACCACGGGTGCGCCGCACTCCGGGCACGTGCTGGCACCAAGCGATCCTGCCAGGTCATATGAGCACGCAAAGCACTGCCTCTGGGAGAGGACGATGCTGAAACCGAGGCCGCATCGAGCGCACGGGTGCATGGCACCATCCACTGCGATGCGCTGTCGGTGCTTGCAGCGGGGACAGTCGCACTGGAGGTCCTTGAGGTCGAGCACGCTCGTGGCCTTGATCGCCCGAGCCATGCGGTCGAGCACCGCAGAGATCGCGCCCCCGCACACGATCATCGGGATCATGGCCACGAGGACCCGCTCCGCAAGATCGCCGCGCCATCCCAAGGCGAGGTAGAGGAAGAGAAGCCCGCCCTCCATCAGCACCATGCCCACGGTGACCAGGTGCAGCACGCGTGCCCAACGCCCGCCGCGTGCGTGGCGGAAGACTCGAACCATGCCGATCGCAAGCGCGAAGGTCGCCAAGAGCACCGCGCCCGCGCCCTGCCGCTCCATGGAGGTGCGGTCGGGCTCGGCCAGGTTCCAGGGCTGCTGCAGGCCATTGGCAATGCCCAGCCAGATCACCAGCGCGATGCCCAGCAAGGACAGCCCCGCGACCTGCCACGCCATCCCACGACGCTCACGCGGGTCGCCGAAGCAGACCATGAAGGCGATGGGCGAGACCGCCATGAATTGCCAGCCCCGGCGTCCGTCGTCGACTGAGCCGCCGAACTGCCAAGCCGCGGCGAACCAGGCCACAAGCGCTGCCATCTGCAGCCCGAATGCGACCCATGCCCCGCGCACCGCCAGCGGGAACGCCAACACGCGCATCGAGAACGCACCTGCAACAGTCGCACCAAGGCACGCCGCACCCGAGCCCATGCAGCCCCCGAAGACGGTACCGAGCGGCATCCAGACCGCAGCGCAGAAGAATGCCGCCGATGCGCCACTGCCGATCACCGTGGTGAGCACGACCGGTGTGGTGCCAGCATCGCCGCCACGCGTCGCGACCGCCCAGATGCCGCTCATGACCGTGAGGATCATGGCTGTGCCGGCAAGCCGCCACGCTTCGTCGCTCTCTATGAAGAGCCCCAGCAGCGTGCCGCCCAACGAGGCCGCGAGTGACAGGGAAAGGACCGCAAGGGTCAGCGCGCGGAAGTTCACGCAGGGATCGTAAGGCTGGCAACGCTGATTTGGAACACGCAGCGCGCTGGGTCGCCGGGACGGGCCGAATGGCTGCGCACGGTTCAATGGCGCGCGGAGAGAAGCCGGTGCCTCTGCCCACGATGCACAAAGCCGCCGACCGGAATCGAACCGGCAACCTCCAGATTACAAATCAGGTGCTCTGCCAATTGAGCTACGGCGGCGGAGGTGCTGAGAGTCTAACGACCGACGGAGCGATGCCGCTTGATCGCGATCGCGAGCAGACTGACATCCGCGGGATTGATGCCGGCAAGCCGACCCGCCTGGCCAAGCGTGGCCGGACGGAACTTGCGCAGTACCTCCACGGCCTCGCCACGCAAGCCAGTCACCCCCGAGGGATCGAGATCCATCGGCACGCTCACGCGCTCGTGATCCTGCGCACGCCGGATGTCGCTGTGCATCCGCGTGATGTACCCCTCGTAGCGCACCTCGGTCATGGCCTTCGCCGCCAGCGCCACGTCATCGATGCCCAAGGCGAGCGCAAAGGCCTCGTCCGTCGTTGCAGGATCGAGCGCAACAGGTCGCAGCGCCCTGCCCGATGCGGTCTTGGCGTCAAGCCGCGTGCGCAGCGCGATGAGTGCTGCCTGGGCGGCCTCGAAGGCGTTCCACTGCGCTGCGCCGATCAATCCCCATGAACGCGCATCGCGCGTGAGCCGATCAGCCGCGTTGTCGGCTCGCAGCAGCAAGCGATGCTCGGCCCGGCTGGTGAACATGCGGTACGGCTCACGCGGCACCTTGGTCACCAGGTCATCCATCATCACGCCGATGTACGCCTGTTCGCGGCCAAGCCGCACCGCGTCATGGCCCCGCACCCGCCGCGCGGCATTCAAGCCTGCGAGGAGCCCCTGCGCACCCGCTTCCTCGTAGCCGCTGGTGCCGTTGATCTGCCCCGCCAGAAACAAGCCGTGGACGAGCTTGGTCTCGCCGGTCGCATCGATCTGGTGCGGCCAGACCATGTCGTACTCGACGGCGTAGCCGAACTTCAGGATGACCGACCGCTCGCACCCAGCCAAGCCACGCACGATCCGCTCCTGCACCGCGGCCGGGAGGCTCGTGCTCAGGCCGTTGCAGTAGACCTCGTCCGTGTGCAGGCTTTCGGGCTCAAGGAAGACATGATGGCTGTCGCGATCGGCGAACCGCACCACCTTGTCCTCAAGGCTCGGACAGTAGCGAGGCCCGCACTCCGCCTCGACCTCGCCCGCGTACATGGGCGCGAGATGCAGGTTGTCGCGGATCAGCTGGTGCATCCAGGGTGTCGTCTGCGTGGCCCGGCACTCGACTTGCCGAAGCGCGGGGAATCGTGTGCGGTCAGTCGTTTCGCTGAACGGCTCGGGGCGGGCGTCGCCTAGTTGCGGCGGCAGGGATTCCCAATCGATCGATCCACGCGCAAGGCGCGGCGGCGTTCCGGTCTTGAGTCGCCCGAGCTCGAAGCCGAGCGCACGCAGCGTGGCGCTGACCGGCACGGCAGCACCCTCGCCGATGCGACCGCCGACGACCTTCTCCTGGCCCGTGTGCATGAGGGCGCGCATGAAGGTGCCTGTCGTCAGCACGCAGGCGCCGCAACGAAGCGTGGTCGGGCCTTGCGCTCGCGGGCTGCGACGGGCGCCCTCGCCGTAGGGAGCGCGTGCGAGTTGGTTGCCCGTGGCGTTGGCTTCGATCGCCATCCCTTCCGCCTCAACCGCGCACGCCCCCGGAGCGAGCACCGCCCCCACGATGGCGCCATCCACGACCTCGAAGGCATCCACGGTGCCCTCGATCACGGTGATCTCGGGGTCGCACGCCACCAAGCGCTGCACCTCGGCCGCGTACGCGTGCTTGTCGCATTGCGCGCGGGGCCCGCGCACCGCGGCACCCTTGGACGTGTTCAGCATCTTGAACATGATGCCGGTGGCGTCGGTCGCACGACCCATGAGCCCGCCGAGCGCATCGATCTCGCGCACCATCTGTCCCTTGGCCAAGCCACCGATCGCGGGGTTGCAGCTCATCGCGCCGATGCGCGAGGCATCCATCGTCACGAGCGCGACCCGCCCGCCGCCATGCGTGCGGAGCACCATGGCCGCGGCATGCGCTGCCTCGGTGCCCGCATGGCCACCGCCGATCACGACGACATCGAACACCTGGTCCACAGGGCAAGGATAGTCCGACGATCCTGCGGTTCCTGCACCGCTAGCATTCTGCGCCATGTTCCAGTCCATCGCTGTCCGTCAGGTCCGTTCGCCGCTCCAGGTCAGCTTCGTCTTCAGTGACGATCGCACGCCGCCATCGAAGGAGCCCGCGGTCGCGGCAAGCGTGAGCGCGGCGTTCGCGAGCCCGGGGTTCCGTGCCGATGCCGGCGAGTGCCTGCTGGTGGGCCATGCGAGCCTGGTCGTCGGCCTTGGCACCAAGAAGGACCTGACCGCATCGGGCGTGCGCACGATCGGCGCCAAGCTTGCCAAGTGGCTCGACCGGGCGGCGCCCGCTGCCATCGCGCTGCACGCCCCCGTGCCGCTGCAGGCGCACGCCGCCTCGCTCGCCGAGGGCATCGCGATCGCGCAGTGGCGCTTCGATGAGCTCGATGGCGTGGCCACGCGCAAGGAGCCTCGTCGCGGCGCACTCGCGATCTGGACTGACGCCGCCAAGACCCGCGAAGCGATTGAGCGCGGCCTGGTCGTGGCCGATGCGGTCAACGCCGCTCGGCGGTTCGGGGCGACGCCTCCCAACATCTGCAATCCCCAATGGGTCGATGCGCAGGCCCGCGCACTCGCCCGCAAGGCCGGCCTCAAGCACCGCGTGATCGACTTCCGCCAGGCGCAGAAGCTCGGCATGGGCGGGCTCGTCAACGTGGGCAAGGGCTCGGCCGCCAAGCCCTGCATCACCGTGCTCGAGCATGCACCGCGCCGGCTCTCGGGCCGTGCGCGCGGCAAGCACCTGGTGCTCATCGGCAAGACGCTGACCTACGACACTGGCGGCTACAGCCTCAAGGTCAACAACGGCATGAAGGGGATGAAGTACGACAAGATGGGCGGCGCCGCCGTGCTCGGTGCGATGCAGGCCATCGCAGCGCTCGACCTGCCCGTGCGCGTGACCGCGGTGCTCGGCGCCGCCGAGAACATGGTCAACGGCGAGTCCTACCGCCCCGACGACATCATCACGATGCACAACGGCGTGACGGTCGAAGTCACCAACACTGATGCCGAGGGGCGCCTGGTGCTGGCCGATGCCATGAGCTGGGCGTGCCGCACGCTCAAGCCCACCCATCTCATCGATCTTGCCACCCTCACGGGCGGCGTGGTCACAGCGCTCGGGCACTTCAGCGCGGGGCTCTTCTGCAACGATCCGTCGCTTCGAGCGGGCATCGAGCAGAGCGCAGCCGCGACCGGCGAGAAGGTCTGGGCCCTGCCGCTCTGGCCTGAGCACCGCGACTACATGCGCGGCCAGCACGCCGACCTGATCAACAGCAATCCCTCGCGGATGGCGCATCCGATCCAAGGCGCTGCGTTCCTCTCGTTCTTCGTCGACGAAGCCCTGCCGTGGGCGCACCTGGACATCGCCGGCGTGGCCAACAGCGACGCAGCGACGGATCTCTGCGCGGCTGGCCCCACCGGCTGGGGCGTGCGCCTGCTCGTCGATTGGGTCCGCGGCCAGGCGTGATCGCACGGCGTGCGCGACATGCGCGCACGGGCCTGAGCCGTCAGGGCGCGGACCTGCGGGGTGCCGCCCTCGTCAGGCGTCGGGCTTGAGGTGGCTCATGAGTTCGAGCACCTGCTGCGCCAGCGCGGGCGTGCCGCAGTAGATCGTGAGCTCGCCGGGCGGGAGCACCTCCATCACGAGTGACGTGCCCGTGGTCGCGATGCCGATGCCGTGAGCCTGCTCCGATCCTGCCTCCAGCACGCACTGCACGAGCGCGCGCAGCACATGATGGTCACCCTGCTCGAAGACGATCGGATCACGGCGGTTCAGTTCGACGCTCGCGCTGCCATCGATCGCCGCCCACTGCTCGTGCTTGGCCATCGGCTCGCTCACCGCTTCGAAGACCTGCTTCCACTTACCTGCGGGGAAGACGAGCACTTCCTGCAGGTGCAGCTTGTGGGCGATCGCTTCCACGAACTCGGCCATGCGGGCGCGCGACATGCGCCTGATGTCGGCCGGCAAGCTCGCCGCGCGCGGGTGGTCCTTGGCTGCGATGTCGATGACCGGTGCGCCTTCCTCAAGCGCCACACGGAAGATGGCCGGGCCGTCCCCGGCCTCGATGACGCCACGAGGTGCGAGCTGTTTCCACGCCAAGTCGAAGTCAACGAAGTCCACGCGGTGGTTCCCTTCTGGGCGCGTGCAGTCTAGAGGGCGGGTGCAGCATCGTCGACGCGGGACTACATTCAGTCGCGTGAAGACGATCCTGTTCGTGTGCACCGGCAATACCTGCCGCTCGCCGATGGCCGAGGCCATCGCGCGGCATGCCGCCGGGCAGGGCCGCCTTCCCGGCGGTTCGGCGCTGTTCGTGGGCAGCGCCGGCGTGGGTGCTTGGGACGGCCAGCCGCCAACCCCCGAGGCCGTGCGCGCCCTGCGCAGCATGGGCATCGACCATGCCGGTCGCAGCAAGACCCTGAGCCGCGAGATGATCGAGAAGGCCGATCTGATCCTTTGCATGACCCGCAGCCACGTCGACGCGGCGCGTCGACTGGTGGCGGATCGGCCTGCGCTCAAGGACCGGATCCAGCTGCTTGATCCCGCCGGCGACGTGGCCGATCCGATCGGCATGGGCCAAGAGGCCTACGACGACCTGGCCCGCAATTTCGCCGAGTTGATCCCCAGCCGGATCTCTGCCATGCTCCCGTCATGAGGATCTCGCTCGGCTCGGATCATCGCGGTGTCTCGCTCGTCCAGTCCTTCGTGGCGCAGCTGCGCAGCGCGGGCCACGACCCCGTGGTGCTCGGCGAGTGCAGCGGCGCATCGTGCGACTACCCGGACATCGCGTGGCTTGTGGCCAATGCGGTCGCCCGCGGCGAATCCGAGCGTGGCATCCTCGTCTGCGGCACGGGCATCGGCATGTGCATCGCTGCGAACAAGGTCGATGGGATCCGAGCTGCACTCGCCAGCGATGAACTCGCCGCGCAACTTTCCCGCAGCCACAACGACGCGAATGTGCTCTGCCTGTCAGCCGACCTGATCGGGCCGATCCTGGCCAAGCGCATCCTCGACGTGTGGATGTCCACCTCGTTCGAGGGCGGTCGCCATGAACGCCGCCTCGCCAAGATCACGCGCATCGAGCACGGCGAGAATCCGTCGGCCTGATCGCGCCTGATCAGGCACTGCTCAGGCCTGCACGGGCTCAGGCTCCCGGACGATCGGCTTGATCCACGCGCCCTGGGCATCGTGCCGGGCATCGCACGCACCGCACCGGATCTCCCCCGCGCCGGGAGCAACGGCAGACAGCGCCGCTGCACCGCACTCAGGGCAGAGCCCCTTGCCAAGCCGTGCACGGTTCCATCGCTTCTCGATCGTCCGCAACACGAAGCCCAGCACGTTGAAGAAGAGCAACCCGAAGATCGAGATGAAGAGCAGCGCCAGCGTGGCCGGCGGGAAGATGAAGACGAACAGGAACGCGATCCCGAACGCCGCGAGGTAGATGCCGAAGACGGCGTAGCCGTATGCGCGATTGAGTTGGCGCAGGAGCTTCAGGATCATGAACAGAGTCTAGGCCGCTGCGCGGCTGATTCCCCGCAGCCACCACAGGTCGTGCCGACGGGCCATCGTTACACTACGGACGTCCGGGGTTCGCCCGGCGTTATCGATCCACCGATCCAGCGAGGAAGACCATGAAGATCGTCTGCGACCGCGCCGCCCTGCTTGATGCCTTGGCCATGGCCGCTAGCGTCGTGCCCAATCGCAGCCCCGCGCCAGTCATGCTCTGCCTGAAGCTCACCGCTGCCGACGGCGTGCTGTCGATCCAGGCGACCGACGGCGAGCTCGGCCTGACCGTCCACGTCTCGAGCGTGCAGGTGGACGAACCCGGCGAGGCGCTCCTGCCGGCCGACAAGCTCACACAGATCACGCGCGCGTGCGACGACAGCACGCTGTCGATCTCGACCGAACGCAACGTGACCACGATCAAGGGCCAGCATGCGACCTTCAGGGTGTTCGGCTACGAGCCCCGCGAGTTCCCCGGCGTGCGAGATGCCAAGGATGCCGGCACCGAGTTCGAGGTGGCCGCAGGCACGCTGCGCCGACTCATCCACCGTACCGCCTTCGCCACGAGCGTCGACAACTCGCGCTACGCCATCGCTGGCACCCTGCTTGAGCGCAAGGGCCGCAAGCTGCGCATGGTCGCCACCGATGGCCGCCGGCTCGCCGTCGCCCGCGGCGACTGCAGCGCCCCCGCCGACGGCGATTCGACCTGCATCGTCCCTGCCAAGAGCCTGTCGGTCCTGAATCGGCTGCTCGATGATCCTGACGCCTCGGTCACCGTGAGCCGCGACCGCAACCGCCTCTCGATTCAGGTTGGCGAGGCCGCGACCCTGGTCTCGAGCCTCGTCGAAGGCACCTTCCCGCCGTTCGAGGACGTGATCCCGAAGGACCACGACAAGCGCGCCACCTTCGACACGGGTGAGTTCGCGGCGGCGATCCGCCGCGCAGCACTCCTCACGAGCGAGGAGAGCAAGGGCGTTCGACTCGCCTTCAGCCCCGGCATGCTCCGCCTGTCGAGCCGTGTCCCTGAGATGGGCGAAGCCGACATCGAACTGCCGATCGCCAAGTACGAGGGCGACCCGATCGAGATCGGCTTCAACCCCGTCTTCATCACGGACGTGCTGAAGATCGCCGACGTTCCCGAAGTCATCGTCGAGCTGAAGAGCCCAAACAAGCCTGGCGTGGTCCGTCTTGGCCAGGACTTCGTATACGTGGTCATGCCCGTCAACGTGGGCTGATGGCCAGGCTCAGCGTCCACCGGGCGCCGCATCGCCAGCCGTCCGAGCAATCACCCGATGAACGACAGCGGGGTGCGCCAATCGGCGCACCCCGCGTTGCTTTCGAAGCGGTCGTGTCCAGTTGCCGACCCCAACTGAGCCGGTTCGCCAACCGTGCCTGATCACTTGCGGGCGTACTTCACGCTGCAGCCGTAGGGCTTGGTGGTCGAGGGTTCGGCGGCCTTGCCTTCCTTGAGCGCCTTCACGGCCTCGACGACGTAGTTCTTCGAGCCCTTGTCGTCGATCGCACCGTCATAGGCGAGCTTGCCGTCCTTGCCGATGACGAAGCAGTGCGGTGTGGTCTTCGCACCGTAGGCGTGACCAACCTTGCCGTCGCCATCGATCAGCGCAGGAGCCTCGATCTTGTTCTTGGCGAGGTAGTCGGCGCTCGACTTGGGATCGTTCGCCGTGGCGGCCGTGCTGTTGATGAAGAGGAACACCACCTCGGCATCCATCTCCTTGCAGCTCTTCATCATGGAGCCGACCTTGCCTTCTTCGCAGACCTCGCGGCAGACCGGGCAGCCCGGGTTCATCCACTCGAGCACCACGACCTTGCCCTTGTAGTCGGCGAGCTTGTACTCCTTGCCGTCGGCACCCTTGAGGGTGAAGTCGGGAGCGGCCTCGCCGATCTTGGCGGCGGCCTTCTGGCCTTCGGCAGCGAGCGCTGCGGGAGCGATGACCGGGGACAGCGCGAGGCCGGCACCGAGGGTGAGCGAGGCGATGAGCGCGAGATGCTTCATGGGTCGTTCCTTCTGGTTGGATCCTGGAATCGTGAAACGGTCGAGCGGGACTCTAGCCACGCCGGAGGGCGCGGTGGTGTGCCCTGCGCTCACTTTGCCGCCGGGCGCGCCGCGGGGACACGCACGTCGAAGGCCCGGCCCCCGCCCGCTGCGT
>Ga0208048_1000457_pt1 | contig 22093 bp, 38 predicted proteins | sample Malawi_45m_30L_FD_184163 | JGI IMG/M metagenome (GOLD analysis project Ga0208048, IMG submission 184163) | Freshwater microbial communities from Lake Malawi, Central Region, Malawi to study Microbial Dark Matter (Phase II) - Malawi_45m_30L... | ecosystem: Environmental > Aquatic > Freshwater >...
CTTTTCAGGCGCAGGCGGCGGTGGCGGGTCCAGTTACTTCAATCCGAGCCGAGTATCTAACGCACAGATGCTTTCGGGCGCGGGAACTACGCCGGGGAACGCTTTGGACCCAGCACGTAATGGCGCAGGCGGCCCGCTCATCGGACGGGTAATCCTATCGTGAGGACATGACGATGCTCTACCAGCGCAAGACCCTCCCCGACACCCTCATGGGCGACCCGGCCCCGCTGCCTGCCGAACTGCTAGGCCTGTCGGACGCCTGCCTTGCCGACCTGTCCGCCGTCGTGCCGCAAGCGGCCGAGGAACTCGGATACGCCGGGCAAGGGTTCTTCCCCGTCCAGCCCGCACCCCCTCCGCCTCCGGTCGTCGACGAACTGAACAAGATCGACTTCCTGCGCCTGTTCACCCAAGCCGAGCGCATCACCATCCGGCAGGCGGCCAGGGTCAACCCGCAGGTCGAGGATTATCAGGACATGCTTAATCACGCGTCCATCGTGAAGCTGTCGGACCATGACATTCAGGCTGGCATTCCGGCTCTGGAGGCGGCGGGCATCATCGGCCCCGGACGCGCGGCGCAAATCCTGGCCGGTGAAACGCCGTAAGCGGGTTTTGCTCGCAAAATCAGCGCCAAAGCAGTAGAACAAAACCGGGACAACTGAGCGCGCCAACGCTCAGCCGCCCCTAACCGCAACCGATCCTCTGGAGATCAGGTCATGGCTGAGATCAGCCTATATCACAGCAAGTCGTCTGCGCCCGAACACATTGCGGCGCGATTTTGGGCCAAGGTGGACAAGTCTGGCGATTGCTGGACTTGGACGGGCTCGCGGCAAAAGCGGGGCTACGGCCTCTTTCGCATCAAGGGCAGGCTCCACAAGGCGCACAGGGCCGCGCTGATGGTGTCGGGCATCGAAGTCCCGGACCACCTGTGCGTCCTGCACTCGTGCGACAATCCGCCGTGCTGCAATCCGGCGCATCTTCGCCTCGGGACGAAGGGTGAGAACAACACCGAGCGCCACGCAAAAGGGCGAACGGTGTTGCCGGTTCATCTCAAGGGTGAGGCGGCATGGGCTTCGAAATTGACGGACCATCGGGTTCGAGAAATGCGGCAATGGCGGGCTGAGGGCCTGACCTACGCCAAGATTGGCGAGCGGGCGCAGATCAGCCCGCGCCATGCTTACGATGTCGTCAACGGACGATACTGGAACCACGTTTAGAGGGCGGCCTTATGCAAGACCTTCCCCAAGAAGAGGCGACTATCCCAGGTCGCCCGATCCTCAGTTATTTCCGCAGGGTGTTCGTGGCCGTTGACCAGCTTCTGAACGCCCTGCTCTTTGGATCAGAGGATGAAACCATCTCCTCCCGCATCGCCAAGGACCGGCGGCGGGGGCGCAAGTTTGCCTGCGTCCTCTGCCGCATCCTCGACTGGCTGGATCCGCACCATTGCGAGAAGGCCATCGAGCGCGACGAGGGCAAGCGCCCCGGCCAATACAACGACCCGCGCCGGCACAAGGCCCGCACCGATTACCCCCCGCGTTCCGACTGGAGCTGATCCATGCCCCGCGTCGTCCTTGAACTGCCCCCCGGCCTGAACAACGACGACACGACCTTCGCCGCCTCGGGCCGGTATGCGGACGGCTCCAACGTGCGCTTCTGGCGCGGGCGGGCTCAGGTGGTCGGCGGATGGGAAGCCATCACGACCACGGCCCTGACCGGCGTCTGCCGCAAGGTGTTCGGCTGGACGGATAACAGCGCCGTCCTCAACATCGCGGCGGGGACCCATTCGGCGCTCCAGCTCTACCAGGGCGGGGCGGTCTACGACATCACTCCCTTCGGGCCGCCGACCCTGCTGGGAAGCAACCCCCTGACCGTGACGAACGGCTCTGCGGTGGTGACGGTGGCCCATGTCGCGCACGGCCTGACGAGCGGCAACAGCGTCACGGTGGCAGGGTCGGCGGCCGTGGGCGGGATCACCCCGAACGGCACGTTTACCATCACCGTGACCGGCGTTGACGCCTACACCTACACCTTCACCTCCAACGCGACCTCGAGCGCGACGGGCGGCGGGACCGGCGTCATTGTTACGCCTCAGAGGGTCCTGCCAGCGGGCAATATCGACGGCACTGGCGGCGCTGGATACGGGACGGGCACGTGGTCCACTGGAACCTACTCTAGCCCTTCCACGGTCGATTACTTTCCCCGGACTTGGTCGTTGAGCGCGTGGGGCCAGAACCTGATTGCCAACCCGCGCAACGGGGCCATCTACGCCTGGACGAACAACACCGGATCGCGGGCCGCAGCCCTGTCCAATGCGCCGGTCCAGACGACCTACGCCCTCGTGGCCCCGACCCGGCAGGTGTTCGCCCTCGGCTGCAACCAGGAAGCCTCGCCCTACACCTTCGACCCGCTGGTCATCCGCCATTCCAGCGTGGGCAACAACACCGAATGGAACACGGCGGCCAGCACCACGGCGCGCGAATACCGTCTCCCGGGGGGAGGGCGCATCGTCTGCGGCGCGGTCATCGGCGAAAACCTGCTGGTCTGGACGACCGGGGCGCTGTTCGTCGGGACTTTCGTTGGCTCCCTCGTCCAACCCTGGCGCTTCGACCAGGTCGGCTCGGAGTGCGGCTGCATCGGTCCCAACGCCTTCACCATCGTCGGCCAGCGGGCTTTCTGGGTGGGTCCGAACCTCCAGTTTTACGCCTACACCCTCGGCGGCGAGCCCCAGCTGGTCCCGTGCCCGATTCAGGACGACTTTGCCGAAAACATGGCCCCCGCGCAGACCGACAAGATCACGGTGGGCTCGACGGCGTTCTTCGACGAGGTGCGGATCGACTACCCGGACAGCCGGGACGGCGTCGAATGCTCGCGCTACCTCGCCGCTCACATCCCGACGCTTATCAACAGCCCCGAGAACGCCTGGTTTCGCGGGATCATGGCGCGGACGGCCTACACCGACACCCCGCCGAGCCCGAACAGCTACCCAATCGGCGTTGACCCTTCCGGCGGCCTCTACTGGCACGAGAAGGGCCAGACGGCAAACGGCGCTCCGATCGGGTGGTTCATCGAGACGGCGGACAACTACCTTGACCCCGACCGAACGATGCAGGTCCGCACCCTCTGGCCCGACTTCAAGGACCAGGTCGGCGCAATCGACGTCAGCGTGACGACCCGCTTCTATCCGCAGGCGACGGAGACGACGACCTCGGGGCAGATCATGGCGCCGGGCCAGTCCAAGTCGGACATCCGCGCCTCGGGCCGCCTCGCAAAGCTGCGGTTCAGCGGCTACGCCTCGCCCACCTTCGCCCGGCTGGGCAACCCCGCAATCGACATCGCGCCCGCAGGAGGCCGATGAGCCTGCTTCACGAATGGCAGCGGATCCGCAAGTGGCTCCTGCCCGCGATGGAAGACACCGACGAGGCTGAACTGATCGGCGAGCTTATGGCCGGGCGGGCAACGCTCTGGCCGGGAGAGAAGGCGGCGTTTGTCACAACCCTGATCACCGACCCGCCCCGGATGCACGTCTGGCTGGGGGGAGGGGACGGGGCCGAGATGCTGGCGATGATTGCGGGCATGGCCGCGTGGGGCCGGGCGCAGGGCGCGCAATGGGCCACCATTAACGGACGCCGGGGCTGGAAGCGGAAGCTCCGGGCATTTGGATTTGAGCCCCGAGACGGGGAACTCTGGAAGGCGCTGACATGAGCAAGAAGACCAAGACGCAGTCCACGCAGAACAGCACCGCCACGGTCACGCCGAACAACCCGACCTGGGTGACGCAGGGGTTGGAAAGCGTCGGCGGTGCGCTGCAGGGCCTGATGGGGCGCGATCCGCGGTCCTTCGTCGCCGGGCCGTCCGCCCTGCAGACCAAGGCTTTCGGCGACGGGATGAACCTGACCTCGAGCCCGTTCTTCGGCCAGGCCGGGGAGATCATCGGCAAGGTCGCCGGCGCTGGCCCCAACACCTACAGCGCCACGACCGGCGAGGCTGTCGGCTATGACCCCACGATGGCCGAGGCCGCCAGCTACACGGCGTCTTCCGGCCTCGAGGGGCTGGACCGCTACATGAGCCCCTACACCGGGCAGGTGGTGGACGCGGCTCTTGCCGACTTTGACTATGGCGCCGGCCAGACGCGGGCTTCGCAGGCGCTGGACGAGGCCCGCAGCGGGGCTTTCGGAGGCTCGGGCGCGGCCATCGGGCGCTCGCTCACCGAGGGCGAACTGGCGCGCGGCCGGGCGGCGACCTCGGCGAACCTGCGGGATCAGGGCTTCACGCGCGGCGCGGGCCTGTCGTTCCAAGACGCGGCCATGCGGAACGAGGCGGCGCGCTACAACGCCGACGCCCTGAACCGCGTGAACCTCGCCAACGCCGACTCGCGCAACCAAGCCCTCGCGGCTCTGGCCTCCTCGCGCAACCAGTTCGGCCTGGCCAACATGGACGCGCTGAACAACGCCGGCCGGTTCAACGCGCAGGCGATGGACACGGCCCTTGCCCGGCAGCTGTCCGCCGGCGGCGCTCTGGCCGACCTGGGAACGGCGAGCGGCAACGATGCGCGAGCCAACGTCAACCTCCAGGGCCAGCTCGGCGCGGACCAGCGGGCCATCGAACAGGCCCTCGCCGCGTCTCCCCTGACCGTGCTGCAGCAGATCGCCTCGACCTACGGCGGCCTTCCGCTGAACCTGCTGTCGGGCTCGACCACCACGGGGTCCGGCACCAGCAACAGCACCTCCAAGACCTACGACCCTTGGGGGACCTACATCGCCATGCTCAGCGCCATGCCCAAGCCGCCGGTTTAAGGAGCCCGACCCATGCCCATGCTCGGAAAGACCACCAACGCCGCGCGCAACTTCCTCGGAAGCAACGCCGGCAAGGCCATGCTCCAGGCCGCCTCGGCCTTCATCCCCGGAAACCCCTACGGCTACGTCATGGCGCAGCAGGCGAGGGACCGGAAGGAGGCCGAGAAGGAGCAGATGCTGTCGTCCTTCAACGACCTCATCGGCCAGATCCAGCCCCCGGACACCATGACCCCGCAGGTCAACCAGCTCATCGGCGCGGCGAACGAGACCGGAGGCCGGTTCGGCATGGCCCCGATGGAGCGCATGACGCCTCGTCCCGCCGGCCTCGACCTCCAGAACCCGCAGACGCGGGCGGCGCTCATGTCCTACCTCGGCGCAGGCGGGAACATTGACGCGCCCTTCGCCCTGGCCGAGCGCATGGCGCCCAAGCCCAGCTATCGCATTTTCGAGCAGCCCTCGGGAATTGTGGCGGTGGACGAAAACACGCTGGAGTCAGACGTGATCCGCCAAGACCCGCTTGCACTGGCAACGATGCAGCGGCGGCTGGAGCAGTATGATCCCAACGTCTACGGCTCAACGGCGTGGAAGCGCGTTCAGCCGCCTGCACCGAAGGGCGCAAAGCCGGCGGCAGCAGCGCCCGGCGCAGCACCCGCTGCTGGCCCGTGGTCGAAATACTGAAGGGGAGGCCGACATGGCAGGACCGACACCCGGCACGGTTGAAGACGGCTTCATCTTTCTTGGAGGCGATCCGTCGCAGCAATCGAGCTGGCGGAAAGCAAACCCGTTTGAGGCGGCGCTTGAGAACAAAAAATACGCTGACACCGCAGCCGTCGCCCGCGCAAAGCGGGACGAGGCTAAGGTAACAGCGGCTGCCGATGCGGTCACCCAGTCAGCCCAAACAGCCGCCCTCGCCGATCAAATCCAGGGCCTCCTGCGCCGGCAGTCGACCGGACCCGGCGCCATTGTCGCCAAGCCGTTCAGCGCCGACCTTCAGTCGCTTGAAAGGCTCGGGCAGGAAGGCGTGTTCGGCAACCTCGACAAGCTGAAGGGGCCGATGTCGGACAAGGACATTGCGTTCCTCAAGTCGCAGAGCGTCAGCCCGACCCTCTGGGGCAAGGAAAACCAGCGCATCGTGGACCTCATGCGGTGGTCGGCAAAGCGGTCGCAGGAATACGAGTCGGGCCTGAACGCTTGGACTGAACGCCTCGGCTCTCCGTCCGCCCGAAACGCTCAAGGCCTGTCCTACGACGCATGGTGGGCCAAGTGGTCGCAGCAGAACCTGCCGCGCCCTGACCTGTCGGGCGGTAAAGCGCCCCCGCCGCTTCCCGGCCAACCGCCCCGCGCCAACGCCGCCGGCGGATCGGTCATCCAATACGACGCTCAAGGCAACAGGGTCCGCTAATGCCCATTCGCGCCCGAGCCGCTGACGGCTCCATCCACGAGTTTCCTGACGGCACCCGGCCCGAGGTCGTGGACCGGGCGATGAAGGCTTACGCGGCGAAGCCGAACAAGCCGCAGGAGACCTTCTCGCAGTCCTTCTTCGGCAAGATGGGCCGCGACCTGGTCGGCATGGGCAACCCGGCGCTTCAGGCGCTGGTCGGCCCGACGATTGACAGGCTGGTCGGCCCCAACACCGTGCGCGACTTCACCACGCGGGCGGTTCAGCCGATCACCCTCGGAGCGGCGGACGAAGTCGTGTCGGCAGTCCCGGCGGTTGCCGCAGCACGGCGCGGTCAGCCTGTCCGGCAGGCGGTCAGCCAGTCCCAGCGGGAGCAGTCGCAGGAGCGCGAGCGGATCAAGCGCGAGCGGCCGAATGTCGCCATGGCGGCGGATGTGGCTGGCAATGTCGCGTCCCTTGCTATCCCGGCCGGCGCGGCGGGGCGCTTTGTCGGCGCGGCCCCGACCCTCGCCCAAACCGCCCTGCGGTCTGGCATCGTGGGCGCCGGAACCGGGGCGACGCAGGGCTTCCTGTCCGCCGATGAAGGCGAGCGCATGGCCGGGACTGCCGGTGGTGCATTGGCTGGCGGCGCGCTCGGCGCTGCGGCGCCGTATCTGGCTTCGGCGGCCGGCGGCGTGGCCCAGCGGTTCATGCAACCCGGCCTCAAGCCGATTGCCCCCAACGTTCGCCTTCTGGCCGAGGAAGGCGTCGCCCTCACGCCGGGCCAGATGCGCGGCGGCGTGGCCCGCAGCGCGGAGGAAGCGGCGACTTCCCTTCCCATGCTCGGAACCGCAATCAGCGAACGCCGGATGGAAGGCATCGAGAGCTTCAACCGCGCCGTGGCGAACCGCGTCCTGAAGCCGGTAGGCGAGAAGCTGCCCGACGACATCAAGCCCGGCTCCGAGGCGGTCAAATACGCCGGCGACCTTATCAGCAAGGGCTACGAGGACACGATCCCAGGCCGCGCGGTCAGGCTCGACCCGGCGTTCTCCGAGGACGTTTCGGCGGCGTTTGACGCCATCATCGACATGACCCCGGCGGGCCGGGAGCGGCTGGACGACATCATCTTCCAGCGCGTCACCTCCAGGCTTCCCGAAAACGGCGTGATCGACGGGCGGCGATACAAGCTCATCCAGTCCGACCTCGACAAGTCCGTTGACCGGTTCTCCAAGAGCCTGGACAGCGACGATCAGGCCATGGCGGAAACCCTGCGGGGCATCCAGTCGGCTCTGGAAGGTGCGGCCAAGCGGCAGGACCCGTCATTCGCCGACAAGATGCAGGCCCTCGACCGCTCGTGGGCGGAACTGTCCCGCATGGAAGTCGCGGCGGCCAAGGACAACCAGCTTGGCGGCATCTTCACGCCGGCCCAATACGGCCAGGCTATCCGGGCGGCGGATAGCCGGGTCCGCAAGCGGGGCGTCGCGCGGGGCGAGGCGCTGTCGCAGGACTTGGCGCAAGCCGCCTTAGAAGTCCTGCCGTCAAAGACGCCGGACAGCGGTTCGGCTGGCCGCGCCGGCTGGATGAGCCTTTTGGCGTCTGCCCCAGCCGTCGCCCTAGGCTCCTTAACCGGCGGTCCGGTTGTTGGGCCAGCTGCAGGTTACGCAGCCACGCTGGGTGGGTTGGGCGCGGCGTCTCGCCTCTACACCCCAGAGGCGATTGAGGCGGCCAACGCGGCCCTGCGTCAGCGCATGGTGCAGCAGAGCGGGATCATGGAGCGGCTGGGCGGCGAGCTTCCGCCTTATCGGCCCATCCTGCCGGGTCCGAACGCGCCCAACCCGTTCAGTTTCCTAGCAGCCCCGCCGCGCGCATCAGCAGGTGGTAGGCGATAAAGCACAGCGCGTAGGCCAGGATGGTCGCAAGGCCGTATCCCGGCCGTCCGATCGGGTTCGGATCATTCCATCGCGGGATGATGTGAGGCTTTGGCTGCGGCGCCGGCTCTGCAATCGCCGGCGGCGGATCGCGCGTCGGGTCCTCGACCCGTTCCCATTCGAGGTGAACGACCTCGGGCTCGTCTTTCTCCATCCCACCACCCTACCACGGAAGCCGCCATGCCGGAAACCGCACGACGCCGCCCGCGCGCCGTCAACCAGCCTGAACGCTCGCACGATGAGATTTACGCCCTCGTCGAGCAGTCCGCCAAGCAGGCCGAACAGGCATGGCAGGCGTCGGCGCAGATCGAGACGATGCTCAAACACCTGACCGACGCCATCGGCTCGGAAAGCCAGGACGAATACGGCAAGCCCGTGGGGACGGGCATCGTCGGGCGGCTGATGCGTCTCGAGCGCGACGTGGCGCATCGGTTCGGCAAGTTCGACGGCTGGATCAAGATGCTGACCGGCGGCGGGATTGCGCTGGGGGTGATCGGCCCGGTCCTGTGGTGGCTGATGGGCGACCGGCTGGCCCTGCTGCTCAAGTGAGCTGGATCGTGAAGGCGCAGGGCGTGGCCCTGTGCGTCGTGCGCAAGTGGTGGCGGCCGGCGGTTCAGGTCGGGATCGGCGGCAGCCTGATCGTCAACGGGATCGCGCTCCCCCTCATCACCCGCACCTCCCCCGACCTGACCGGCCTGGCCGCCTGCATCGCGGCTGCGGCGCCCTTCGCGGCCATCCGGGCGTGGGAGAAAGCCAAGGGAACCACGGCCAATGACTGACACCCCCGTCTGGCATCAGGTCGCCAAGGCGCAGATCGGCGTCAAGGAAGTTCCGGGGCCGAAGGTGAGCCCCACGATCCTGCAATGGGCCGGCAAGGTCGGGCGCAAGCTCGGCATCGCCTACACCGACGATGCAACCCCCTGGTGCGGCCTGTTCGTCGCCTACTGCATGACGGCTGGGGGCCAGACGCCGCCCGACATCGCCGTGAGGGCGAAGGCCTGGGCGACATGGGGCCAGCCTTGCGAACCGACCCTCGGGGCCGTGCTGGTGTTCGAGCGCCCCGGCGGCGGCCATGTCGGCTTCTACGCGGGCGAGACCTCGACGGCCTATCGCGTCCTAGGGGGCAACCAAGGCGACGCGGTGAACTATGCCTGGATCGCCAAGGCCCGGTGCGTGGCCGTCCGCTGGCCGTCAAACGCCGCTTTACCCCCCAAGGCCATCCGCGTGATCGGCTTCCCCGACCCCAAGACCATCAGCGTGAATGAGGCGTGAATGTGGTGGATGAGCCCCCGACTGTGGGCAGCGGCGGCGCTCGCCCTCCTGCTGGCCTTCGCCTCCGTCCAGACCGTGCGCGTGGGCCGGCTGAAGGACAGCCTCGGCAGGGCCGAAAAGAGCGCCGCTGACGCCCGTTCCGCTTTCGCATGGCAGAAAGCCCGCGCTGACGCCTGCATGGTCGCCGTGGACCGCCAGAACGCTGCCATCGACGCCCTCGGGGCCGCCAGCCGCGCCAAGCTTGCCCAGGCCGACAAGATCGCCGCCGACGCTCGCGCTGTCGCCGCCTCCGCCGGTAAGCAGGCCGACGCCCTGCTGGCCGCCCGGTTGAAGGGGGCAACCGCCTGTGAGCGCGCCGTCGACGTTCAACGCCGGTTCGAGGAGGTGGTCCCGTGAGGCTCTGGCCCCTGATCTTTGTCTGCCTGCTGGCCGGCTGCGCCACGACAAAGGCCTTGCCGCCGGTGGAGATCAAGGTCCCGGTCCCGGTTCCGTGCGTCTCGGCCGACTTCCCCAAGGCCCCGACCTATCCCGACACCCGCGAGGCCCTGCGCGCCGCCCCTGACGTTGCCGAGTTCACCCGGCTACTGGCGGCGGGCTGGCCCTCGCGTGAAGCCCGGCTCAAGGCCCTCGAGGCCGCAATCGAGCCCTGCCGGAAAGTTCCCTGAAACAGCCAACGGAGGGCTTATGCCCCGCCGCTCGACTGATGATGAGTTCATCGCTACGTGGGAAACCGCGCGCGGCTCTGTGGCCGAGGTCGCCCGCATCCTCGGGGTGACCGAGCGCAGCGTCTATGACCGTCGCCGGGCCATGAACGGCCGAGGTGTGATGCTTGCCACCAACTCGGTGCGCGACACGGCCATCTACACCCAGGCCTGGTCCTACACCCGCGAGCGGCAGGCGACGGTGGAAAACGGCCATGTCGTCGTCTTCTCAGATGCCCACTTCTGGCCCGGTGGTCGGACGGTGGCGAACGAGGCCCTGCTGACGCTCATCAAGCGCCTTAAGCCCGCGCGGGTCATCGCCAACGGCGACATCTTCGACGGCGCCCGGATCAGCCGGCACGACCCGCACGGATGGGGACAACCTCCCTCGGTGAAGGAGGAGCTCGACGCCTGCCTCGAGCGGATGCACGAGATCGCCCTCGCCGCCAAACGGGGAACGCCGCTGGATTGGAACATCGGCAACCACGACCAGCGGTTTGACCGCGCCCTCGCCATCAACGCCGGGCAGTATGAGGGCGTCCTCGAGCGCCTGGCCGACAAGTTCCCCGAGTGGGAAATGGCTTGGAGCATCCGCCTGAACAACTCGGTGATGATCAAGCACCGGCAGGCCAACGGCATCCACGCGATTTACAACAACACGCTCAAGGGCGGCCTGACGATGGTGACGGGCCACCTTCACCGCCTCGCCGTGACGCCGTGGGTCGACTACACCGGGCGCAGGTGGGGCGTGGACACCGGCACCCTGTCCGATCCGCTCGGCCCGCAGTTCGAGTATCTGGAAAACAATGCGACCCCCTGGTGTTCGGGCTTTGCGGTCCTGACGTTCAAGGACGGCCGCCTCCTGCCGCCGGAGCTTTGCGAGGTCATCGACGGCGTGGCCTACTTCCGGGGCGAGGCCGTCTAGCCGTTTTCCACTTTCCCGATTCCTTCAATGATTTCAACGAGCCGTTTTCCACCCGAAAACAGGCTAACCCATTGATTTAACAGCCCCGCCTACCGGCTTGAAAATCCGCGTGTCGCTGGTTCGATTCCGGCCCCAGGCACCACTACTTTTCAATAACTTGCGCGGATTTTCGGACCCGGCGGGGTGACGCATTTTCCACTTTTCCGGCCGCCGTTTTCCACTCGGCGTTCCCGAAACGGTCCTGCACGGCGCTCAGAACGTCGCCCTGCGCGGCCTTCCGGTCGGCGTTTCGGCCATAGACCTCGGCCATTTTTGTCGACCTGTCGCCGATGGCGGCGGCCACGCGCCAGTCGGATTCCTGCGCCTCGCGGGCCATTGCGCCGATGGTGTGCCGGGCGCCGTGGAAGGTGCAGCCTTCCCCCACCTTTCCCCGATCTTTCAGCGCCTGCACGGCCCGGCGGAAGCTGGCCCGGTAGCCGGACGCGGTCCAAGGCGTCCCCTCGCCGGTGACGGCGATCTGGACGGCCCGGCCCCTGCGCGCCTTGGCCTCGTCCATCATCCGGCGGAACACGCCGGTGACGGGGGCCTCGCACAGTTCGCCGTTCTTGCTGGCCTTCCAGCGCAGTCGTGAGCCGTCAAAGGCCGACCATGTCACGCCGAGGGCGTCCCCCTGCCGCATCCCGGCGAAGACGGCGAGGGCGAAGGGCAGGGCGACCTGCGGGCTGGCCGAGGCGAGGAAAGCCCGGACCTCGGGCTCTGTCCACGCGCGGTTCAGGATGCGGGCGTCGGACGGCCGGCGGATCAGGCGCATCCCCATTGCAGGGTTGACCTCAAGCCAGCCGCGGTCGCGGCCCCATTCCAGCACCAGGCGCAGGACCTGCACCACATAGTTCCCGAACCGGCGCCCTCGCGCGGCGGCGGCCTTGTCCTGGAGCTTCTGGATGCTGGCCCGCGTGACGGCGCGGACGCGGACGGCGGCGCACGCCTCGCCCAGCCATTCCCAGACGGCCTGATAGTCGGAGCGGGTGCGAGGGCGCAGGGCGCGCCACTGGGGGCTTTCGGTGTAGGCCCGCCACAGACCCGCCAGCGTGGCCGTCGAGGCCTCCTGCGCGGCTTTCAGGGCCTTGGCGCGGCCATCCAGCGCGGCGATCTCCAGCAGGCCCTCGGCGGTGGCCGGATCATGCCGCAGCCGGGTCCCGGTGGCGCGGTGGTAGTGATAGACCGCGACCTCGCCGGATGCGAGGCGGCGGCGGATGGGCTTAACCCCGCGCGGCAATTTTCCCGTCCTGCCCGGCAAGGCGCACCCAGTCTTCGTCGTCGTTGACAGCAACGTCGCCACCGGGCCTGCGTGTCAAGACCCGGATGGCGCCATCCCGGCCGATCTCGACGGCCTGGACCTCAAGGCCCACGGCCTGCGCGCCGCGAATGGCGCGTTCCAGATCCGACTGGCGGAAAAGGCTCACCGGATCACCGCAGCCACGAACGCCAGGGCGGTGAACACCACGGCGAAGGCCCCGAGGGCGTAGGCCAGCGCGTCGGAGCAGTCGTCATCGTGCGGCTTGTCGAACGTCCCCCGCACCGACGAGGCCACGGCCCGCCAGACCTCGGCTATCAGCCAGCCGGGCCTCATCCCGCCACCTCATCGAACTGCGGTTGCTCGGGGATCAGGCCAGCCTTCACGGCGTTGTAGCGGGCGACTTTGTAATTGCCATGCTGAAGCGCCCACGTAAACGGGCCTGAGTTACGCTCGGCGTCCATCATCCGGTCGTGCGCGTCGTAGTAGGCTTGCAGCAGCGGGTGCTTAGTCATCAGTCGGCTCCTGTCCGATTAGCGCGGCGGGATGCCGTTTCGTGTCGTGTTGGTCGTATCCCATGCCCTGCGCCTGAGCCTCGGCGGTCAGGGTGTCGAGCGTGGCTTCGCGGACGATGGTGGCGGGGTCGAGGTTGCGGATAGGGCTGTTCGGGTCGGGCCAATCATGGTCGATAACGCTGGCCGCAGCCTCCAGCCCTAGCCGGATGCCCTCCAGTCGAGCGGCGTCAATCAGGTGTTGGTTGAGGATGCGGGAAGCAAGCACGTTCGGCCAATCCAAAAATGACGCTTCTCGGGCTTGATGGGTGATCAGGTTGTGAAGTTCCGGCAACGCTACAATTGCCCCCACCCACACATCATCCCCAACCGGCTGGGGTCCGCCGTTGTGTTCGTGCCAGTCAGTCACGGCTGGCCTCCATCTGCTCGACCTGGCCTTCGATCTCCGCAGCGACCTGCGCCAGACGGGCGGCGGCGGACCTCACGCGGGCGAGGGCCTCCGGCGTCGTCCACTGGCCTCCGAGGACGGTCTGAACCGCTCGGGCGTCGGCCATCAGGGCAGGCGTAAGGGATCGGATGGGGTGGGGGACTGTGAGGTAGGTCACGCCGCTCTCCTGAAACGCTCGGCTTCCAGTTCCGCGCGGATCTCCGACGCGGTGAGCCCGTCGCCCACCCATGCCAGCGGCTGCGCGGACCTCATGCCCTGCACCCGCCCGACGATCTGGACGCAGCCTCCGACGACCTCGACGGCGAGGGCGGTGGGCTCGCGCTCCAGCCGCTCGACCAGCGCGCGGACGGCCTGGCCGGGCTCGACGGCGAACAGGTGGAGGTTGCGGCCTTCGGCGTGGATCGGCGTCCGTTCGCAGCCGGGGGCGTAGGGGGTGAGGGTGATGTGAACGTCGCGCCTCACAGCAGCACCCAATCGGCGATGACCACCAGGGCGAAGCAGACGGCGACCAGCACCCATTCGCGGATGAGGGTTCGGGGCGCCGGGCGCGCGGGCTCGGCGGGAAGGGGCCGCACCGGGCGGCGGGGGAAGTCAATGACGCTCATGGCGTGAGCCTCCTGATCGTGCCGTCGAAGCGGCGGGAGTGGGTGAAGCCGCGGGAGCGGAGGCGGGACGGCTTCGGCCCCTCCGTCTCGCGCCTGATGATCCGGGCAACCTTGGCGATGGCCTTTACGTCGCCCCGCGTCTTGGCCTTGTGGCAGTCCGGGCACATCGGAACCCAGTTTCCGGGCTCATGCCGGCCGCCGAGGGCGAGGGGGATGACATGGTCGATGTGCCATGCCCCCGACAGGGCCGTTTCGCAGGCGCTACAGGCCCCGGACCAGTCCTCGGCCACCTTCCGGCGCTGGGACGCCGTGAAGCCCCTGCGCGGCGTTTTCTCGGGCCTGATCTGGCCGATGGCCTCGCGCAGCTTGGCAATGGTCTGGCGCTTGTCGTCTGGGGTCACAGCGCAACCGGGTAGGGGTTGTTAGCCGCCTCCCCGACCCTGCTGCGAAAGGTGATGCGAGGCGCGGGCGGCTCGGGCTCGACGGGGAAACCGGCGTCAAGGTCGGCCAGGGCTTCCCGGCCCTCGCGGGTGATGTGATGGGTGCGCAGGAGGCCCGACCGGCGGACGAGGTGGTGATCCACCAGCGACACCAACAGGAAGTGCGCGGCCTTGCGCTTGGTGTAGGACCCGCACGGCGCGACGATCTCGATCAGGGCCTCGGGCGGAAGCGGCCCGTCAGCGAGCGCGCGCAGGATGCGGTGGCCGCGACCGTTGACGGACCAGGTCATCACTCAGCCGCCGCAAGCTGTGCCGCCGCGTCGCCGCCGGCGCTCGGCAGAAGGTCGGCGAGGCGCTGTTCCGGCGTGAAGTTGCGCGTATGCGCCACGAAACGCGCGGGGCGCTGCTGAATTGAATAGATCGCCGCTCCACCCCTGATGACCGTGAGCTGCTCCCCGGCCTCCATAGCGTCCATCGCCCGGACCAGAGCGACCCAAACCGCGCGAGCATTTCCCGAATAGCCATGAAAACCAATTGACCGATTGCGAAGCGCGAGGACGGGGTTTCCTTTGGAGAGGTTTTCGCCCGTTTTCAGCCCCTCGACCATCTCGTCGGCGAGTTCAGGCCTCCCCGCAATGGCGTCCAAATAGGCGCACGCCGCGAGCAGCGCGGAGGCACTGATGACTGCATTGCAGGTGCGAGCCCTGTTGGACCACAGACTGAGAGACGGATATCGCTTGATGGTTTCAAGCAGGTAAGGCGCGGGGACAGCCGCAAAGGAATTAGCCCCGTGGAAAAGGCGGTATAAGATGCCAGCTGCCGCTGCCGCCATGTTGGCGTTCGGGATGCCGTGAATGCCAGCAATCTGCCCGCTAGACCGCTTGGCTCCAATGTCGATGGTGGAGAAGGTGGAGTCATTTGCACCGGTCGCCACTAGCATCTGGACGGGCTCGCCATGCTCAACAACGGCGGCGAGGCGGTGCTGGCCGTCCAGGAGGCGACCAGTGGCGCTGATGACGATGGTTTCGCCGTTCAGAGCCCACTGGCCCGCCGACATCATGCCCGCGAATTGGCTAACGCGCTTCGGGCTTAGCGGGCGATTGACGGGGTTGTTGCTCAGGTAGTGCGACGCCAGTTCAGGCGTCATATTGATGACCTTACATTCCACGGCGTTCTCCTTTGTGCGTAGGGGAAATTGATTGGTGGTCACGCCGCCACCTCGGCCCGTTCAGGCTCGGCGAAGGTCACGCCCTCGCGGGCTCCGAAGGCGGCAATGAGGTCCATCAGGTCGCCCATTTCCGCGACGGACAGATCCGACGATGACCGGCCCAACTGGACGAAGCCCGTGCCGTCGAGGTTCGGGACCATGCGGAGTTCCGACTTGAGCGCGGCGAGGAACACCAGTTTCCAGTCGTCGGCCGACAGGCGCTGGCCGTGCCACTTCACCTGACGGGCGACCTCCGTCAGCATGGCCCACATCCGGGCGTTCTGCTCGGTGGACCGCTTGGCCTCGGCGAAGGTGATGCGCGTTCCCCACGGGGCCTTCCGGGTCCAGGATATCACCCGGTCCCGGTCGGCTTCGCGGTGGAGGATGACGACCGCGCGGCTCATCCGACAGCGGCCGCAAAGGCGGCGTCCATTTCCGCCTCGGCTTCGAGGTGCGTGGCGAACAGTTCCTGGCGCCGCAGTTCCAGCTTGTCGCGGTAGGGGTCCAGCCACGAGATCGGCTGATCCGCCGTGTAGTCGTCGAAGTTGGCGAGCCAGTCGGCCAGCCCCTCCTTCGTGAGCGCGTTGATCTCGCTCAGGATGCGTTCGTGGTCACCATCGCGCTTGGCCTGCGCCGACGACTTGCGCTGGGGCGGGGCGGTGAAGTCGCCTTCAATCGCCGGGGCCGCTTCCACGCGCTCGACCGCAATCGGCGCGGGCTCGACGTGGACAATGTCCTGAACCTCCTCAGGGACATACATGCCCGAAGTGGCGCCTGGGCAAACGGTGCGGACGCCCTCGCTGACGGCGCGGGACCGCAGCATCTGGCGGGGATACTTCTTCCACATCGGGTTGCTGATCCCGGCGGCTTGGGCGCGCTTGAGCGTCCAGTCGATCCGAGCCGACCCGCCCGCAGGGTGCGAGAAGGTGGCGTCAGCCTTCTCGTCGTTCAGGGTGTGCCACTCGACCTTGCCGCCAGCCGACAGGAAGTCCCGCAGCATGGCGTCGGCCTTCTTCGCCGGGCGGCCCTGAATGATGTTGTAGTCCTGCGCCGCGCTGGCCGGGTGCCGGCCTTCGGCCTGGGCGACCAGCATCAGGGCGAGGGCCTGCTCGACGTTCTGGACGCCGAACAGCTTGGAGGCGGCAAAGGCCTTCGCCATGCGCTCCATGTCGGTGACGGGGTGGACGGTGAGGGTGGCAACGGCGGTCATGCTGCGTTCTCCTGAGAAGGGGCCTCGAATGGCCAGTTGAGGTGGACGTGGCGCCAGCTTTCGCCGCGCGCGATCCGGTTGATCGTCATGGGGCTCACGCCGTAGGCGCGGCGGATTTGGGGCTGGGTGAAACTGCCGTTGCGAAGCATGTGGCGGATTGCCCAAACGTCATCTTCGGTCAGCGCCGCCTGCGGGTTCTTGCTTCCCAGTTGTGGCGCCGGGGGCCGGTTGCGCCCCTTGGCGACCATGTCCGCGATGTTCTCGCTCTGAGTGCCCAGCCAAAGGTGCGCGGGGTTGACGCAAGCCGGGGTGTCGCAACGGTGACAAACTTTGACATCCCGATCCGGCATGAAGCCGTGATGCAGGGCCCAGGACACCCGGTGAGCTTTTTGATAGCGGCCGTCATGCTTGATGACGCCGTAGCCGCCAGCGCCCGGGGCGCCCGTCCAAAGCCAGCAGCCGGTGTTTGGCTCAAACTCGACACGAGCCATGAACGTCTCAAACATTGGTCAGGCTCCTGAGCTGAAAGGCGGCGAGGCGGGCGGCCTTGAGCGCGGCCCATGCCTCGTCGGCGGTGGCGAAGGTCTGGATGATCTCGTCGGTGCGGAAGTCGTCGCCCTCGCGGAAGCGGAGCGACCAGCCATCCGGGGCGGCGGTAATAATGAGGGCGGGCAGGCCCATCACGCGGCCTCCTCGGTCTCGGCGATGCGGGCGAAGAAGGCGTCCCGATCCGCGCGGGCCTCCTCGATGGTGCGGAACGTCACGCGCTGGCGAAGCTCGCGGGAAATGTCGCTGAACGCTTCATGGTCGCGGGGCGGAAAGCTGAGGTCGCTGGAGAACCTGTCCGCGCACTCGATGCAGTAAACCTCGTCGTCGAGGTCTTCGTGACCCATCGTTTCGTCGCACTCCCACCACGATCCGCAATAAGTGCAACGGCAGGCCTGCATGGCGGCGAGGTTGCGCTCGAAGACGGTCTGACCGGGCTGCAGGGCGGGCTCGTAATCCGTCCAGCCATCGCCGAGAACGATGTCGGCGGCTTCAACGATGTTCTCCGGGGTGAGCTTCATTTCTGTTCTCCGTCGCGCTGTGGCGATGAAGAAAGAATAGCGGAGGGCTATATCCGGCGCAACACAAAAAGAGCCAATGGCTATTTTTTCCCAAGCGAGTGCGCCCCGTGCTATTCAGGCGGGGTCACGAGCGGAGGCTGGCGATGGAAGATGAGCGCCGCTGGGAAAGCGGAAGGCCGATTGACCCGGCTACTGAATGGTCGGGATCGCCACGGACCACGGCGGTTGAGTATCGATCACACATCCGGCTGGTGGATGTTTCGGCGCTGGCCCGAAAAAGACGCTCTTGGGCGCTTGTGGAATTGCTCCCGGAGGGCGAGCCGCCGGGTCAAACCACACGGCTCGCTCTGGTTTTTGCTGCGTTCCGTCTGTGCTGGCTATCCATGCTGGGACAAGCCACAGTCGACCGTCAACGGTGACGCAATCGATTTCATAGATCTTTCCGCCCACGATGACGGGGGCGGTCTGGAGGAACCTCATTTCGGCTTCATGGTCAGAACCCGCGCCGCCCAGGCGACCTCCTGGTCGAGCAAAGGCGCTTCGGTGTTGGCGATCAGGTGGAAGCGCGCCGGATCGGCGGTGGCCTTCAACAGCTTGATGAGAACGCGCCCGTCCGGCAGGCCGACCACGCAGGTCTGGCCGATTAGGTCCGGCGTCACCGGGTTGCGCGTTTCGTCGTAGAAGGCCAGCCAGCCGTTGAAGGTGGCCCCGAGGCTGTCGCCCTTGATCTCGACCGCCACGGTGGAGGGGCGAGCGCCGGGCGGGGCCTCGACCTGACCGAGCCCGCCGTCTCCCGAGGCGTAGTAGTGCGCTTCCGACCCCGCGCCGACATAGCCGACGATGGGAACCAAGGCGTCTTCCCGCAGCAGCTCAGCCGCCGGGATCTGCAAGGCGGCGGCCAGGCGCTCAAGCATAAGGCCGGGCGGCATGAAGCGGCGGCCCGTCTCAAGCTGGCTGACATAAGCCTGTGAGGTGCCGGCCTCGTCGGCCAGCTTCTGCATCGTCCAGTCGCGGGCTTTGCGCGCCCGGCGAAGGTTCTGGGCAAAGGGACTCGTCATGGCCTGATCGTGCCGGTCTGGCCGAACGATCGTCTATGATCCATTGGCTATGAAATAGCTATCAGCACTTGACCGCAGCAATAGCCAATGGCTATTAAAGGGCATGAGCGTTTCCCAAGTCGATTTGACGACCCTTCGTCCCAGCGAACTGGCCGCCGCGATCCAGTGCAGCGGCCCGTATGCAAGCCAGCTTCTGCGCGGGATCAGAACCCCGTCGCTCGCCGTTGCCGTGAAGATTGAGCGCGCGCTGGGCATTCCGCCGAGCGCCTGGCTCGAGCCGCGCACCGAGCGCGCCGCCTGATGGATTACAGGACCAACAGTCTGGTCCTTGGGTTCCAGCCGGGGCTCCTCTCCGGCGGAATGTCGGGCGCCGCCGAAAGGGCGGGGCAGCCCAATGGGTCAACCGCGTCCCCGGCTGGGGACGTTGCGCGGAATGTCCCGCAAGCCCGGCGGGGAGGGGGGATCGTCTGGTCCTCCCTCCATCCCGCAGGCCCTCCAGAAGAAGCGGGTTGCAGCCCGCTCCAGGGCCTTTCGGGTCTCGGCGTCAGTCTCGATCCGGCTCCGCGTCCAACAGCGCCGGGCGGCTTCGTAAGCGTCCTCGTTCCAGTTCAAGCGTCGTCACCTCCTTCGCAGGACCCACTGTGATGGTGACGGCTATGGAAATCCTCGGTTCCGATGGGGCGGGTCGCCCCATGCTCCCCCTCCTGCGCCAGACGCGCGACGCGCTGGCCCGCTACTGCGAAAGCCGCTGGCCGGTCGGTCGGCGCAAGGCGGTGGAGCGCGCGTTCAACCTGTCCCCGGACGAAGCCCGAGGCGTCATCGAGGCCGCGGCCTCGGCCTCCACCATCGACAAGGTCTGGAAGGCCGGCGGCTGGTCCGTCGCCCTGCCGGTCCTGTCCTCGGTCATCGGCTGCAGCGTCGAGGACTTCCTGATCCAAGAACGGAGAAAGCAGCTTGAAGCCGCTCGTCACACCTCTGCGCTGGTCCGCCATCTGCGGGCTGTTTCTGGCCCTGGTCCCGACGCTGGCCCTGCTGGCGGTGCTGAACTTCTGGGCGAAGATGGTTCTGACCCTAGCAGACGTGCTGGCTGACCGGCTGGAGGCGCTGCGGTGATCCGTTTCCTCCTGTCCCGCCTGCGCCGCCAGCCCTCGGCCTTCGACGCCCGGCTTGCCGACTTCGACCGCCGCATCGCCGAGGCCCGCGCAAAGCACCAGGCCGTGCGCCACATCGAGGCCGAGCGCCGCGACTTCGTCCACGCCTGCCTTCGGGGCGCCCGGTGATTGAACTGACGCTGCCCTATCCCCCCTCGGTGAACCGCACTTTGCGGGCGGTGAGCGGGCGCGTGATTCTGTCCAAGCGTTACCGCGACTGGATCCTTGAGGCTGGCCGCGCCGTCGCCGCGCAGCTTCCCGCGCAGGCCCCGGTGAAGGCTTATAGCCTGTGGCTGGAGGCCACGCCGCCCGACCGGCGCGCCCGCGACCTGGACAATCTCATCAAGCCGACCAGCGACCTGCTTAAGCGGGCCGGGGTCATTGAGGACGACAGCGAGGCGAGGGCCATCATCGCCATGTGGGCCGACGAACCGCCGGTGAAGTCCGGCCAACTCAAAGTGAGGATCTACAATGCCGCAGAAGTGGACAGAGGAAGACGACGCGCTGTTGCTGCACATGCGCGCGCAGGGCAAGCCTAAGTGGCTGATCGCCCAGACCTTTGGAACGAGTGAGAAGGCCATCGTGCGCCGCATCGCGCAGGTGGACCCGCACCTGCGCCGGTGGGACCTCGCCGACGAAATGACGCTCATGCGCCGGGCCAACGATGGCGCGTCCTTTGCCGAGATCGCCGCGGAACTGGCCCGCTCGGTGGAGAGCGTCCGCAACAAGTGGACTGTCCTAATGACCGGCGCACCTCGCGCCAGCGCCCGAGTGCGCGTCCGCAGCAAGGCGAAGTCGGGCGAGCGCAGGGAGCCGGTTGAGAAGCCCGAGAACCTTGAGGGCGCTTGCGAGAAGCACCTGCAGGCCATCCTCGCCGCCAACCCCAACGGGTTCCTGGCCTGGTCCGAGAAGCGCGTCGGCCTGCGCGGCATCGCCCCCTGCGCCCCGATCTTCCACCCGATGCGGAGGGCCGCCTGATGCCCCGCGTCGAGACGCATCAGCTCTGGACCGCCGCCGAAGACGAGGTGATCCTTCGCCTCCAGCTGGAGGGCCACAGCGCCGCCGAGATCGGCCGGACCATCGGCAAGACCCGCAACGCCATCATCGGCCGGCTGCATCGCCTGCGGGCCAAGGGCCTCGGCCTGCCGAAGCAGACGCCCCGCCCCCGCACGACCCCGCTTCCGACCCGCAAGCCCTCGGCCCCTCGGGTCATCCGGTCGGCCAAGCCGGCGCGGGTGGAGAAGTCCGAGGAACTGCGGGCCAAGGCCGCCAACGTGGGCTCTGGCGTCCATCTGGCCTATCCGACCAGCCGGGAGCCCTGGAGGGTTCCGAAGGCTGAGGCGTTCCGGCCCCTGCCCGGAACCGATCCCGTCCCGCTGATCGGCCGCCCCGCCTTCACCTGCGCGTGGGTGGTGGAAGGGGAGGGAGCCGACGCCCTCTGCTGCGGCCAGCGCGTCGGCGTGAGCTCCTACTGCCCCAGCCATCGCCGGCTGGCCTACCTGCCCACGGCCAAGCTGAACCCGCGCGACCTGCGGAGGTATGCGGCATGAGCCTGAACTACCAGCCCGGCAGCGTCCCCGGCTATGGGATGCCCGTCCAGCCTCCGATGAGCGGAGCGACAGGCAAGGACCTGTTCCGCGAGATCGCCCGCGAGGTCGGCGCGCGCTACGGCGTCAGCGTCGAGGACATCGAAGGCAAGCGTCGGTTCAGGATGCTCGTTCACGCCCGGCAGGAGGTGGCCTGGAGGCTCTACAGCGCCCGGCATCCCTCCGGCGTCCGCCGCTTCTCCATGCCGCAGATCGGCGCGTGGCTGGGCGGCCGGAACCACACGACCATCCTCCACGCCATCCGGGCCCACGAGCAGCGCATTAGGGTGAGGGCGTGAGCGTCTCCGTCGAGACTATCGAACTGCTGGTGAAGGCCGGGGTCTCGGGCGAAGACCTGGTCGCCATCCTGCGTTCCATCGAGGCCGACATGGCCCCGCCGCCCCGCACGGCCAACGCCGAGCGGCAGGCCCGCCATCGCGCCAAGAAGGCGCAGGAGCGTGACCAAGGCGTTACGGAAGGCGTTACGCGTAACGTTACGGATAACGTTACTTCCCCTCCCC
>Ga0208048_1000459_pt1 | contig 22075 bp, 25 predicted proteins | sample Malawi_45m_30L_FD_184163 | JGI IMG/M metagenome (GOLD analysis project Ga0208048, IMG submission 184163) | Freshwater microbial communities from Lake Malawi, Central Region, Malawi to study Microbial Dark Matter (Phase II) - Malawi_45m_30L... | ecosystem: Environmental > Aquatic > Freshwater >...
GTTAGACCGCAGTCGCCCTGAGGGCCACCGACAACAAAGCGTCCTGTCGGGTTGACTAAATACTTCACCTCGCCTTGCAGCAATGCTTTGGGGAGCACCGGTTTGATAATTTCTTCAATCACTGCTTCACGCAATTCGTCGTAGGCTATATCGGGGGCGTGCTGGGTGGATAAGACTACGGTGTCAACGCTATGCGGCTTGTCATCGACGTAGCGCAGGGTAACCTGGCTTTTCGCATCGGGCCTGAGCCAGGGCAGACGACCATCTCGTCGCAGCTGCGCCTGCCTTTCAACAAGGCGATGAGCATAGTGAATGGCTGCGGGCATCAAAACCGGCGTCTCGTCGCAGGCATAACCAAACATAAGCCCTTGATCGCCTGCACCTTGTTCAAGATCAAGCCCCCGCCCCTCATCGACCCCTTGCGCGATGTCCTGGCTTTGCTTGTCGTAGGCCACCAACACGGCGCAACCCTTGTAATCGATGCCGTACTCGGTGTTGTCGTAGCCAATCCTTTTGATGGTGTCGCGTGCAACCTGGATGTAGTCAACATTGGCGCCCGTGGTGATCTCGCCGGCAAGCACGACCAAGCCGGTATTGCACAAGGTCTCCGCCGCTACCCGCGAGCGTGGATCATGTGCAAAAATCGAATCAAGGATTGCATCTGAAATCTGATCCGACACTTTGTCGGGATGACCCTCGGAGACCGATTCCGAGGTGAAAAAATAACTTTTGCTCATGCCATTGCCTCCAGGTTGTTGGGCGTAGCCAACTTCCCTTTGAAGCGGCGACGCTTTAGCGGTTTTTGTGTGCCCCGCAAGTTGTCATTAACTCGGCAAATGCGAGTATAACGCTAATCGGTCAATACCATGCTACGTTTATTGTTCCAATGCTTATCGCTATGGCCCTTGCAAATGCTTTGGGCGCTCGGTGCCTTGATGGGTCGATTGGCTTGGATCGTCTCTAAATCTTATCGGCAAAAGTCGCTTAAACATTTGTCGATTGCAGGTTATGACGCTACAGGTTTTATGCCGGATCGAGTCCGCGCCCATACAGGCCGCCTTGTTGCCGAATTGCCCGCCTTGTGGTTTTGGCCAGACGCACGCTTATTTGCCCATTGCGAAAGCCCCAGCCAAACGGTGCTGACGCAGGCCATCGCATCGGCTCGACTCGAGCAACGTGGTCTGCTTGTCGTGACCCCACACCTCGGAAGCTTTGAAGTCATCCCTCGCTATATCGCCCAGCACGTTCCAATGACAGTGCTGTTTAAACCTGCAAAAAGCCAAGCGCTCGATCGACTTTTGCGCGAGGCTCGTAACCGTGGTGTGGTGAACTCGGTTCCTGCCGATTTAAGTGGCGTTCGCGCCTTGTTGCGATGCCTCAAACGTGGCGAGGCCGTGGGCATGCTGCCCGATCAAGTGCCTGGAAACGGTGACGGCATCCTTGCCCCCTTTTTTGGGAGGCAGGCATGGACGATGACGCTACCTCAGGGCTTGATCGAACGCGTCAACCCGATTGTTCTTTTTGCGATAGCGGAGCGTCGTTTGGCAATCAAGCCGTTGGATCGCGGCAGTTGGCAGATTCATTTTGAGATTTACAACGGTGAGTCTTCGCCCGCAGCGATCAACGCTGCGATGGAGCGCTGGATAAGGCGTTTTCCCGAGCAATATCTTTGGAGTTATAACCGTTATAAAGATGTATAAGTGTTTATGTTATGAACGAGACTAGCCTAGAATTTTCAACATCCCTCCTGATAGGTCTGGCGCGGACCTTATCGCGCTGGCCACGGCCTGCGATGTGCCTGCTATCGGGCATTATTGGCCGATTGGTCTACGTGCTCGTTCGACGCCGAAGGCGCATTGCGCTGACCAACCTCGCGATTGCTTTTCCCGATCAAACGGCGGCTGAGCAAGAGGCTATCGCAAAGCGACATTTCAAAGCCTTTGTCATTAGCTTGATCGATCGCTTTGCATTGTGGGACGGTCCGATCAAACAATTACAACACATGGTTCGCGTGAGCGGTTGGTCTCATCTTGAAGAGGCCCGCGATGCCGGCCCCTTAATTGTGCTTGCCCCCCATTTTCTAGGGCTCGATGCTGGGGGTTTGTATTTGAGTTCAAAAATGCCGGTGGTTTCCGTTTATGCCCAGCAAAAGAGCCAGGCACTTACCGATGCGATGACTGCAGGGCGCGGCCGCTTTCCGGATACCAGCTTGGTCTTGCGCAATGAGGGCTTGCGCGCAGTACTGCGGCATGTGAAGCAGGGCAAAGTGCTCTATTTGCTGCCAGATATGGATTTAGGCTCACGTGATGCAGTGTTTGTGCCTTTTTTTGGCCTTGATGCTGCGACCGTGACCACCGTGTCAAGGCTTGCCAAGATGACCGGAGCCCAGGTGCTGCCTACGGTGACGCGCTTTCAAGACGATGTTTATCACTTGGAGATCTTTGAGCCTTGGCGTGATCTGTCGTCGCTCACGTCCGAAGCGGCCGCAGCTCGGATGAATGCTTTTATCGAGGCGCGGGTCCGTGAAGATCCCCATCAGTACTTATGGACCCATCGGCGCTACAAGACAAGACCTTCAGGCGAGCCTTCGGTTTATCGCTAGAATGCGCGATCGCTTGGGGAGTTAGAGCGCTTTTAACGACCCCAACTCTACTCGGTGCCATGATGATTCGCTTTAGCAAAATGCAGGGTGCAGGTAACGATTTTGTTGTCATCGATGCGATCGGCCAAGCGATCGACGTCGAACAAGTTGATTGGCGGCAGGTCGCCGATCGACATTTTGGTGTAGGCGCCGATCAAGTCCTTGTTGTTCAAAGGCCGCAAGATCCTGGCAACGATTTCCGCTACCGCATCTTTAATGCCGACGGTGCTGAGGTTGAGCAATGCGGCAATGGGGCGCGATGCTTTGTTCGCTTTGTCCACGACCAAGGCTTAAGTGCAAAAAGAAAGATTGCTGTCGAAACCCTGGCTGGCCTCATTGAACCCGAGCTGCTCGACGATGGCATGGTCATGGTTAATATGGGGCGGCCTGACTTTAATACCCGAGACCTGGGTTTTGTTGACTGGCAACAAGCGCGCGCTCGAGGTCAAGCTGACATCGATGATGGCATCGAACACATCCAACTCGCATCGCCTGCACCTGAGTATTTGCCAAGTCTTGAGCTTGACTTGATGTCGATGGGCAATCCGCATGCGGTGCTCTTTTTGGATGCCCCGCCTAACGATGACATGCTTGAAGATCTTGGCCCATTTATTTGCACGCACCCGATTTTCCCCAAGCAGGTCAATGTCGGATTTGCTTATCTGGCGTCGCCCAATCAATTGCAATTGCGCGTCTTTGAGCGTGGTGCAGGCGAGACATTAGCCTGCGGAACTGGGGCTTGTGCCGCCGCTGTCCTCGCCTTGGCGCGAAATAAAGCCCGCGAAGGCTTGCAGGTTCAGGCGCGCGGGGGCAATCTCTGGGTCGAGTGGGCGGGGGGGCAAAGCCCGGTCATGATGACAGGACCCGCACATACCGTGTTTGAAGGTCTCATCGTCTTGCCGACGCGCTAAGCACCGTCGTGCCCTTACAAGGCAAGGCTGTGCCCAGGCTTGCCAAATGGTTGAATTCAGGAGTTTTCATGTCAGAGGGTCGAAACGAAGATAACGAGCAACAAATTGCGCGCTGGCTTAAGTCGAATCCCGAATTTTTGCAGCGGCATCCAGAGCTTTTATCGCAGATGAAGATGCCCGATTTACACGCAGGCCGGGCTATTTCTTTGCATGAGCGCCAACTTGAGGTGATGCGTGAAAAACATAGGCAGCTCGAACATCGTTTAGCGGACCTGATGCGCGTTGCTCAAGAAAATGACTTGATCGGCGAGAAAATGCAACGCTTCACAAGGCAGTTGCTCTTGCATGAGGAGCGTTCAAGCCTGGACAGGCGCTTGATTGCACTTCTGGAGGAGATATTCCAAGTGCCTCAAGTCGGTTTAAGCGTATGGCCTCTGGGCGCTGCTCGCCTAGAGCCCGGCTTGGAGCTACCGCTAAGTGGCGACGAACTCGTCCGCGTTGATCAAATGCAACAGCCTTTGTGCGGCAGCCCGGCGCAAAAGCCAGGTGTGAGCTGGCTTGCTGATCGGGGGCAAAACGCCCGCTCGGTTGCGCTGCTTGCCTTGCGCCGTGGCGTCGAGCCCCAGGCCTTTGGTCTTTTGGTGCTTGGCTCGGCTGATCCAGACCGCTTCCATGCCCAAATGGGTACAGCTTTTTTGCAACGACTCGCCGAATTGGTGTCTGCGGCGCTCACGCCTGCGCTCGGCGCTCTATGGGCTAAAGAGAAAAAGCCCCATGCGCCAAGTGAGCCTAGCCAAGCAAATGACCGCAGCCAGCCTGCCAACGCCTAACATGGCTGATCTTGAGCAGTATCTTCAACGTTTAAGCAGCGAGAGGCGTTATTCAAGCCATAGTTTAAAGGCTTACAAGCAGGATTTGGCCCTTCTTGTCCCACTCCTAAACGAAGGCGGTTGGGTGCATGTTGAAGCGAGGCATTTGCGTCGATTGCTCGCCCAACTCGCGTCGCAAGGGCTCTCGCCAAGATCGCTTGGTCGTAAGCTATCGGCGTGGCGAGGCTTTTTTGATTTTCTTGTTGAGCAAGAGATTGTTGCTCACAATCCTGCCCGGCAGATCAAAGCACCGAAGATGCCTTCGCGTTTGCCCAAGGCTTTGCCAGCCGATGACAGTCAGCGCTTGTTAGATTTTCCGCAAGAAGGCCCAACGGCTGCCCGTGATGTGGCCATGATGGAATTGCTTTATTCGTCGGGCCTGAGGCTTTCAGAGTTGATACAACTCGATTGCGCATACCACCCTCAGGCGCTCGGTTGGTACGACGCTGCCCAGGCCCAGGTCCATGTGCTCGGTAAGGGCTCCAAGAGGCGCGTCATGCCTGTTGGCGGCAAAGCTGTCAAAGCGATTGATGCCTGGCTCAAGCAACGTGACGAATGGCTACAAAAGCAGCCTGGCGGCGATCAAAACGCGCTTTTCCTGGGAACTCGCGGCCAGCGGATTAGCGCTCGATCGGTGCAACACCGGCTTGCCAGCCTAGGCCTAGCAACAGGCCTTGCAAGTCGTTTGCATCCTCATGTATTACGGCACTCCTTTGCCAGCGATATGTTGCAATCGAGTGGGGATTTGCGCGCTGTACAAGAGCTTCTTGGCCACGCCAGTATTGCGAGTACACAGATCTACACCTCGCTCGATTTTCAAAGGCTTACCGCGGTCTACGATCAGGCGCATCCGCGGGCTGCAAGACGAAGCACTTAAGATGGCCAAAGGTCACTCGCAGCCAGAAGTTGCTGCATTGCTTCGGCTTCGTCCGGGCAAAGAGCGCTCGCTGCTTCGCCGTCATCCATGGCTTTACCCAGGGGCGATTAGCGATGAAGGGATTAAGCTGATTGAGCGCCTACCTAGCGGCCATCCGATTGCTGTTTGCGATGCCAAAGGTCAATTCCTCGCTTGGGCATGCGGTTCGCCCCGCTCTAGTATTCGACTGCGCGCATGGAGTTTTCAAGAGAAAGAGCCACCCGATGCGGCGCTGATTGCAAAGCGTGTCGCCCAGGCCTTTGCCCGGCGGCGAGCGATTCTTGAGCAAACCAACGCAAGGCGCATGGTGTTTGCTGAGGCCGATAGCTTACCCGGCCTGATTGTCGATCTTTACGACGAGCAGGCGGTGGTGCAAATCTTGTCGGCAGGCGCCGATTACTTTCGGGCGGCCATCGTCGATGCGATAAAGGCGCAGGGTCTCGATGCCATCTACGAACGATCGGATGCTGCTGGTGCGCAGCGCGAGGGTTTAAGCGCTGGCCAGGCGGTGCTGCATGGCGCCGAACCTGCGCCCTTGATCAGCATCCACGAGCATGGCTTGCGTTTTTTTGTCGATGTGCGGCAGGGGCATAAAACCGGGTTTTACATCGATCAACGCGATAACAGGGCGCTCGTTGCCGACTTGATCAAAACGATGGGTGCTCCGAGGGTCTTGAATTGCTTTTGTTACACGGGCGGTTTTTCGCTTGCTGCCTGGGCCGCTGGCGCAGGCGAAGTGATTTCAGTTGATTCAAGTGAGTCGGCGCTCGAGCAGGCTCGTAAGCAGCAAAGCCTTAATAATCTTCAAGACCGCCAAGGGCGCTGGTGGGAAGCCAATGTTTTTGAGGCCTTGGCTAGCTTGCAACGCGAAGGCGAACGATTTGATTTGATCGTGCTCGATCCACCGAAATTTGCACCCTCGACCCAGCATGTCGATCGAGCAGCACGTGCTTATAAAGAGATCAATCTTAAAGCGCTCACGCTCTTGCGTCCTGGCGGCTATTTGCTGAGCTTTTCCTGCTCAGGGGCGATATCGCTTGATTTGTTTCAGAAAATTCTGGCTGGAGCGGTGATCGATGCCGGTGTCGATGCCCAGTTGCTGCGCCGCTTGGCTGCGGGTGTTGACCACCCGATGTCGATGGTGCACCCAGAAGGCGAGTATCTCAAGGGACTTTTGCTCCAGCGGGTGTAAACTGCCCGCCCGTTCATCCATCGCTGACGGTTTGCTTGCTCTGAATGGGTCAGCGATCGGCATGGATGTCCTTTATTTTTGCCCCTGGGGTTGTTTATGCAGTCGAGCCAACATATTCCGGTGACCGTTTTGACTGGCTTTTTGGGCAGTGGCAAGACCACCTTGCTCAAACGCATCCTGACCGAGCAACACGGCCATCGCATCGCTGTGATTGAAAACGAATTCGGTGAAGAAGGTGTTGACAACGAACTGTTGCTGCAGGATCAGCAAGAGCAAATTGTTGAGATGAACAACGGATGCATTTGTTGCACCGTCCGTGGCGATTTGGTTCGGATCCTCAACGATTTGCATCGCCGTAAAAAGGCTGGCGAGGTGCAATTCGAGCGGGTGATTATCGAAACCACCGGACTAGCTGACCCCGGGCCGGTCGCACAAACTTTTTTTATCGATGACGATATTGCCGATGCTTACTTGCTCGATGCCGTGATCACGGTGGTCGACGCCAAGCATGCGATGACACAACTCGATCAGTCCAAGGAAATCCGGGAGCAGGTTGCCTTTGCCGATCGATTGCTTTTGTCCAAGGTTGATCTCATCGATGAGGATGCTTTGCAAGCACTTAAGACGCGCTTGTTGCGGATCAACCCCAGAGCGCCCATGTCGGAGGTGCACTTCGGACAGACCGATATCAAGCAGATTCTGGATATCCGTGGCTTTAATCTGAATGCGATTCTAGAAATCGACCCGCAGTTTTTAGAAACCGATGAGCATGATCATGATGAGGATGTCAGCTCGTTTGTTTTTCGCTCTAATAAGCCTTTTGACCCAGGTAAGCTTGAGGATTTCCTATCCGGTCTGATTCAGGTATACGGCCAGGATATGTTGCGCTACAAAGGCGTGCTCTACATGAAGGGAAGCGACCGCCAGACGGTTTTCCAAGGCGTCCACCAAATGATGGGTGCTGACCAGGGCCGCAAGTGGCAGGCGGGCGAAAAACCCTCCAATAAGATGGTGTTCATCGGCCGTAAACTGCCCAAAGACCTCTTTATGAAGGGTTTGCAGCAATGCTTGGCCTAAGTTCTAAGGCTGCCAGGCCCAGTCATCTTCGCTTTTTTGCCTTGCATCGGCGCTGTTTGAATGCCTTTGCATGCCCTCTAACCCTTTTCCTGTTGGAAGTACCACGACGCCATGGCTACGAAGACCTCAAGTAGTAAACCTGTCGCTGCGCAGGCTGAGTCCACTGGCAAGCCCGCTCCCAAGAGCGCCAAGGCCTCTGCCTCGATTAACAATGAAGCCGAGTTGTTGTCGATGTCCGAAGACGACTACATGAACGCTGCCCAACTCGCTTTTTTCAAACAACGTCTGCAACAGGTTGAGCGAGAGCTCTTGCAAAATGCAGGCGAAACGACTGAGCACTTGCGTGAAACCGTGATCGTGCCCGACCCCGCGGATCGGGCGACGATTGAAGAGGAGCATGCCCTTGAGCTACGCACCCGAGATCGTGAGCGCAAGCTCTTAAAGAAAGTGCAGCAAGCGATCAATCGTATCGACGCGGGCGAATACGGTTGGTGTGAAGAGACGGGCGAACCGATCGGCTTGCAGCGTTTACTGGCCCGACCAACGGCGACCCTATCGCTTGAAGCGCAACAGCGGCGCGAGTTAAGGCAAAAGCTTTATGGGGACTGAGTCCTTTCACGGTACAACCATCCTAAGTGCGCGGCGGGGTAAAAGCGTCGCATTGGGTGGCGATGGCCAGGTCACCCTCGGTTCGATCGTGGTAAAAGCTTCGGCCCGAAAAGTACGTCGCTTGCACCACGGCAAAGTACTTGCGGGTTTTGCAGGTGGTACCGCCGATGCTTTCACGCTGTTTGAACGCTTTGAGGGGAAGCTTGAAAAGCACTCGGGCTTATTGCTACGTGCTGCGGTTGAACTTGCCAAAGACTGGCGAACCGATCGTGGTTTGCGAAGGCTTGAGGCCATGCTCGCCGTCGCCGATCAGGACCACTCGCTCATCATCACTGGTCAAGGCGACGTACTTGAGCCTGAGGACGGGTTGGTGGCAATTGGCTCGGGGGGAGCATTTGCGCAGGCAGCGGCAAAAGCGTTGCTCAAACACAGCGATTTGTCCCCAGAAGCCATGGTCCGCGAATCCTTAGGTATAGCCGCATCGATTTGTGTTTACACCAATGAAAATCTTGTGATTGAAACACTGCCATGATGACGCCGAGAGAAATCGTCTCCGAACTCGACAAGCATGTGGTCGGTCAGCAGGCTGCTAAAAAAGCAGTCGCCGTCGCGTTGCGAAATCGCTGGCGGCGCGCCCAGGTAGCAGAGCCACTTCGGCAAGAAATCGTGCCTCGCAACATCTTGATGATTGGCCCTACAGGGGTTGGTAAAACAGAAATTGCAAGGCGTCTGGCCAAACTGGTCAATGCCCCCTTCATTAAGGTCGAGGCAACCAAATTCACCGAAGTGGGCTACGTCGGGCGCGACGTCGACACCATCATCCGCGATTTGCTCGAAGTTGCCATCAAACAATGTCGCGATATGGCCAAGCGCAAACTCGAGCAGCAAGCCCTCGATGCTGCAGAAGACAGGATTCTGGATATTTTGCTGCCGCCCCCAAGAAGTAGCGGTTTGGCAAGCGGTTCAGTCAGTCAGACTGCGCAAGAAAGCCCAGACAGCGCGCAATCGTCAACCCGGCAAAAGTTTCGCAAAAAATTGCGCGAGGGCGAACTCAACGATCGGGAAATTGAGCTCGAAGTTACCCAGGCGGCGCCATCGCTTGAAATGATGGGGCCAGCAGGCATGGAAGAGTTCACGCAACAATTGCAGCAATTGTTCTCGCAAATGCCAGGCAGAAAGAAAACCCGAAGGATGCGTGTTGTCGAGGCGATGAAAATCCTCGCAGATGAGGAAGCAGCCAAGTTGGTCAACGAGGACGATATCCGAAGCGAGGCGCTTGAACGCGTCGAACAGCAAGGCATCGTCTTTATTGATGAAATCGACAAGATTGCAACCCGATCCGATTTGCACGGTGCCGATGTCTCGCGTCAAGGGGTGCAACGCGATTTATTGCCTTTGGTCGAAGGCACCACGGTTAACACCAAATATGGCGCTATAAAAACCGACCATATTTTGTTTATCGCTTCAGGCGCATTTCATTTGTCAAAGCCCAGTGATTTGATACCCGAGTTCCAGGGGCGTTTTCCAATTCGGGTCGAGTTGCAAGCCTTAACTGTGGAAGATTTTGAGCGGATTCTTCAAGCCACCGACGCTAGCTTATTGCGACAGTACGAAGCACTGATGGGCGCAGAAGGGCTTGATTTAAGCTTTCAGCCGCAAGCCGTAAGGCGTCTTGCCGAAATCGCGCATCAAGTCAACGAACGCACCGAAAACATCGGTGCTCGACGCTTGCACACCGTGATGGAAAAGCTTCTTGAAGAAATTGGTTTTGATGCAACGGCGCTTAGCAGCGTCAAACGCGAAGCCAGTGGTCGTTTATCGATTCAGATCGATTCGAGTTTTGTCGATGAACGACTTGCCGAAGCCGCATCGCGCGAAGATTTGGCACGTTATATTCTTTAAATAGTTACGTTTTTAAGTACTTTGTCAGAGGCCACATCCCGATGAGCAACTTGCCCAGTCCAGCACTTAAGGCTGCGATTCTCGCTGAGGCCATGCCCTACATCCGACGCTTTCACTCGCGTATGGTCGTGGTGAAGTACGGTGGCAATGCGATGACTGAAGAGAGCCTTAAACGCTCCTTTGCAGCCGATGTGGTGCTGCTCAAACTGGTCGGTATCCACCCGGTGGTGGTGCATGGCGGCGGTCCGCAAATTGAGCAATTGTTGAGCCGTGTTGGCAAGAAAGGCGAGTTTGTACAAGGCATGCGAGTGACTGATGCTGAGACCATGGATATTGTTGAAATGGTCTTAGCCGGTCAGGTCAACAAAGAAATCGTTGAATTAATCAATACAGCAGGTGGTCGCGCGGTTGGTCTTACCGGTCAGGACGGCGGGCTGATCCGGGCCCGTAAACTGTTGATGAGTACCCCCGGTAATCCTGAAGAGACCCTGGATATCGGTCAGGTTGGCGAGATCCAGAGCATTGATCCCGCAGTGATACTGACGCTGTCGCAACAGGGTTTTATTCCGGTGATCGCACCAATTGCCTCGGGTGAAGAAGGTGAAACCTACAACATCAATGCTGATGTGGTCGCAGGCAAGGTCGCTGAAATCTTGCGTGCTGAAAAGCTGGTCTTGATGACCAATACCGCAGGTGTGTTGGACCGGGATGGCAATTTGTTGACAGGCCTCACAGCAAAACGGGTCGATGAGCTTTTTGCCGATGGCACGATTTCAGGGGGTATGCTGCCAAAGATTTCCTCAGCGCTTGATGCAGCCAAGGCCGGTGTTAATGCTGTTCACATCATCGACGGTCGTGTCGATCATGCCTTGCTGCTCGAAATTATGACCGACAGCGGCGTGGGGACCATGATTCGATCGCACTAGGTTTGACGCCACTGCGCGGCGCGATCCCCTGGCGAAGCCAGCACTGCAATAAGCGATAAGCATCATGGCAGCCCTGAAGCGACAAGCGATGTCGCGGCTCAAAGCTCGTCGAGGTCCGGTCTGGCTGCTTGACCTTGACAACACCTTGCATGATGCAGGCACCCACATCATGCCAAGAGTGAATCACGAAATGACAGCATGGGTTGCCAGGCATCTTGCTCTTGACGATCAAGAGGCCTCGCGCCTGCGGGTTGCCTATTGGAAGCGCTACGGGGCAACGCTGCTTGGCATGATTGAGCACCATGCCATCAACCCTCATGCGTTTTTGCAAGATACTCATCCCTTACCTGATTTGCTGGCGAAGGTTCGTCCGCACAAGGCTTTACAAAACAGCTTGCGGCGATTGAAGGGTTCGAAGCTGATTCTTACCAATGCGCCACGTCACTACGCTGAGGCGGTCTTACATAAGGCCGGCTTGGATGCCTTGGTTGAACAGGTTATTTGTATCGAGGATATGTGCTTTGCAGGGCAGTTTCGTCCCAAACCATCGGTGGCGATGCTCAAGATGCTTTGCGCAAGGCTTGGTGTGTCAAGCAAGCAGTGCCTTCTGGTAGAAGACAGCGTGGAGAATTTGCGCGCAGCGCGAGTCCTCGGGATGCGAACCGTGCTGGTCTTAGAGCACGGCTGGCGAGGGCGCCCTCGGAGCGCCTATGCCGGCAGCGCAAGATTGGTCAGGTATCAAGTCCATAGCGCAAGGCAATTGACTCGTTTATTGACGACGCAAAGTCAACGTTTGTCACGCTGAAGCGCCCGAGCCCGCGTCCAAGCCCAGACGCGCACAAACCGCACAATCAGGATCTTGTTGAATCCGCATGCTGCTTGTCGACATATTTCGCCCGTCGATCATAAGTAAGACCTGTTGCAGGCTTTGCCTTAAGAGCACACGAATCGCAAGCCCCGCTTGCATACAGCCAACCATGCCGGTTAAGGGAGAGAAAACACCCATCGTGGCACAGGCAACCTCCGTTGGCGTTTGGTCGAGCGGGAAGACACAGTGATAGCAGGCCCAATTACTTTGGGCTGAGGCAAAGCCCGATTCCTTTTGCGGTTTAAGATTGAGCACCATACATTGCCCGTCAAGACCGATTGCGGCCGCGCTCACTAAAGGTACCCCAGAGCTCACGCAGGCCCGGTTAACCGCATGGCGGGTTTTAAAGTTGTCGCTGCAATCGAGCACCAGATCCACCGAAGCAACCGCTTGTTCTAGCGCCGCACCTTCCAGCTTTTGCTCGATCAGTTCATAGTTAGGGTCGGGATTGAGGGCTTGCAGGCTCTGTTGGGCTGAAAGCACTTTAAGCATGCCAACACTGCGACTCTGGTGAACAATTTGTCGTTGCAAATTGGTCAGATCAACATGGTCGCCGTCTGCAAGCGTCATGCTACCTACCCCTGCTGCTGCCAAATACATCGCAGCTGGTGAGCCCAAACCACCAAGTCCTAGAATTAAGACCCGAGCGGCAAGTAGTCGCTCCTGCCCCTCAATGCCCACTGCATCAAGCAGCAGATGGCGGGCGTAGCGCTGTAGTTGGGCGTCGTTCAAGTGTGGCGTGTGCGCGATGCCTTAATCGACGATGCGATCACTGCGAGCCGCAGCGGTTTGGGTGCTTGCCGGTTTGGCCACTGGGCGGCCCTTCAGATGATTCATTGCCTGCTGTAACTGCCAATCCTCAGGACTGCCGAAGACAACTGGTTTTCGATTGCGAAGTCGCTCATTAATTTGCTCAGCGGTCAGCGATTTAGCCCGTTCTGCAGCCGCCGAGTCTTCGCCGCTTTTGCGTTCAGTCTGGGTTGAACTACCGCTGCTGCCTTGGGTTGAACCGCCTGAACCCGGCTTGTTGGCATCACCCAAATGCCCTTTAAGGTCGGCTTCACGCACTCGCAGATGACTCAAATCACCATCGGCATATTCATCGACCAAAATATCAGGAGTAATTCCCTTGGCTTGAATTGATCGGCCACTTGGCGTGTAGTAGCGCGCGGTTGTGAGCTTGATGGCGGTGGTTGACGAAAGCGGCAAAATGGTTTGAACCGATCCCTTGCCAAAGGTTTGGGTGCCGATGATGGTTGCCCGCTTATGGTCTTGAAGTGCGCCAGCGACGATTTCGGAGGCCGATGCCGAACCGGCGTTGACCAAAACCACCATCGGTACGCTTTTGTAAACAGCAGGAAGCTGACCGATCGGATCGTCACCGTGTCTTGCATAGTCATTGGGATCGGCGTTGTAGCGGCGACGCGCGTCGGCGTTGCGACCATCGGTGCTTGTGACCAAGACTTTGGGCGGTAGGAATGCAGCCGAAACACCGAGCGCGCCCTGGAGTAATCCACCTGGGTCATTGCGCAGATCGAGGACCAATCCCTTCAGCGGTCCTTGGCTTGCGAGTTGATCGAGATGCTTGGCAAGTGATGGCAGGGTTTGTTCCTGAAACTGGGTGATGCGGGTATAGGCAAAGCCGGGTTCAATCATTTTTGACCGCACCGATTGCACTTTAATGACCGCGCGCTCAAGCGTGAAAACTCGCGGCGCCGGCTCACCTTTTCGGCTAACAGTGATTGTCAGACTTGTCCCGGGCTTGCCACGCATGAGTTCAACTGCCTCGGTCGTGGAAATGCCCTTGGCGGGTCGCTCGCCTATCTTGACAATCAAATCTGCAGCGCGAATACCGGCGCGTTCGGCAGGGGTGTCTTCGATCGGCGAGATCACCTTGATAAAACCATCTTCCACGCCGATTTCAATGCCGATACCGCCAAATTGCCCGCTGGTATTGAGTTGCATTTCCTTAAAGGCCTTCGCATCGAGAAAGGCCGAATGAGGGTCAAGACCCGAGAGCATGCCGCTGATAGCTTCGCTGATCAGCTTCTTGTCTTCAACTGCCTCAACATAATTGCCTTTGATCGCGCCAAACACATCGGCAAACTGTCGCAACTCCTCAAGCGGTAATGCTTGCAAAGGACTTCGGCTATCTTTTTGCGCAACCGCAGAAATGCCAAGGCTCACCAACACCCCGGCGACAGCGCCGGCACAAACCAGGGCAAAAGGCCTCATGCGCCGTGTTTTGCTAGGGGTGGCTGTCGGTTCATCGCGCATTTGATTCATCGGATTATCCCTCGGGGTCAGACTGCGATCCTATCAGTGTCTGCCTTGCCCTGTGCAGCAACCGATGCGATAGCGCGGGCAATCTCATCGGGATCTCCAAGATAACGACGCGATAAAAACGTTAAGTTACTGTCGAGTTCAATGAGCATGGGCTGGGCAGTGGGAATATTCAAATTAACGATTTCATCTTCTGAGATCTGCTCGAGATGCTGCAAGAGCGCTCGCAAGGAATTGCCATGGGCGGCTATGACTAGTCTGCGGCCTGCGCGTATCGCGGGCGCAAGCGCCTGTTTCCAAAAGGGTACAACCCTAGCCACCGTGTCTTGCAAGCACTCGGTGCGGGGTATCTGACCTTGAGGAACATCGGCATACCGAGGGTCTTGATCACTTTCCCTTGGATCACCTGGGCCTAGAGGCTCAGGGGCGATTGCATAGGCTCGCCGCCAAATCAACACCTGTGCATCGCCATATTGCGCCGCAGTCTCTGCTTTGTTGAGCCCTTGCAGTGCGCCGTAATGACGCTCGTTGAGCTGCCAGGCTGAATGCACAGGGATCCACATTTGATCCATCTCATCAAGCGCAAGCCAGAGCGTGTGAATTGCACGTCGCAGCCTTGAAGTGTAAGCCGCATCAAAAGCAAAACCTTGTTCGCGCAATAATCGCCCTGCCCGCCTGGCTTCATCGATGCCTTTTGGGCTAAGCGCTACATCGGTCCAGCCTGTAAACCGGTTCTCTAAATTCCACTGGCTTTCGCCGTGCCGCATGAAGACAATTTGGTAGCTCATAGTGGCTTCTATTGTAGCGATCCGGCAACGTGGAATAATCGCTGACTTGATCCTGCACTATCAGGTTTTCTTTTCGTCCTTTTTGGGATGTTTCCATGCAGTTTTTTTTCGAGAATTTATTTTTGATCGTCATGGCGCTGGTTTCTGGGGGCTTGTTGCTCTGGCCAAGTATTCGTGACCGTGCAGGTGGCGAGCGCCTTGATACTGTGACCGCAACCCGATTAATGAACGATGAAGATCCCACCGTAATCGATGTGCGCTCTCCAGCCGAATATGATGCAGGCCATTTGCTCAGAGCAAAAAGTATCCCCCTGGTAGACCTACCGAAGCGGGTTTCGGAAATCAAGGGCAAAAAGCCGGTCCTGGTCCTTGATAGCGATGGTTCAAAAGCTGCCAAGGCGAGCACGATCATTCGCGAGGCAGGCATTGAACGTGTCTACAGTCTTGCCGGGGGTGTGGCAGCTTGGCGGGCAGCAAGTTTGCCCTTGGTAAAGTCTTAAATCTGAAAAGGTCGATCATGAGTGCAACAATTGTGATGTACACCACAGCGGTTTGTCCTTATTGCCAGCGCGCTGAGCAATTGCTCCGTGCCCGTGGTGTCGAGCATATTGAAAAAGTTCGCATTGACCTCGAACCGTCACGTCGAGACGAGATGATGGAGCGTACTGGAAGGCGAACCGTCCCGCAGATCTACATCGGTGAGACGCATGTGGGTGGGTTTGATGATTTGGCAGCGCTTGATCGGGCTGGGGGTTTAAGCCCTTTGCTCGCTTCGGCTTGAGGCCTTGCAGTGTAAGCGCTAGCGATGATCCTGAATGATTGCAACCAACGAATTTCCTTAAGGACTAAGTGATGGCCGACGAACAACAAGCTTCTGCTGCGCAAGGCGAACAAGCCCCGCAGTTTTCCATTCAGCGTATTTATCTGAAAGACATGTCGCTTGAACTGCCTAATGCGCCGCAAATTTTCCTCGAGGCAAGCGCGCCCAGTGTGGAGATTCAGCTCGATATCACCAATGAGGTACTCGGTGAGGGCGTGCATGAGACTGCGGTCCGAGTCACTGTTACCGCCAAGATGGCCGACAAGGTCGCCTTTTTGGTCGAAGCCACCCAAGCAGGGATTTTTACCTCTCAAGGCATCGGTGGGGAACAAATGGAAGCTGTGGCAAATATTCTTTGTCCAAGCATCATTTATCCGTATTTGCGCTCAAATATTGCCGATTCTGTTCAGCGAAGTGGGTTTCCCCCGGTTCATCTGGCGGAAATCAACTTTGAGGCGCTCTTTCAGCAGCGCATCGCCGAACAACAGGCGCAAGCCGCAGCGTCCGGAAACGGCTCAGGCATTATTCTTTCCCACTGAATCGATACAAGGTAGCGGATAAACGCTTGCTGCTATGCGCATCGCGGTCATTGGCGCTGGCGCTTGGGGCACGGCGCTTGCGATTCACATCGCCGGGCAGCATGAGCTGAACCTATGGGCACGTGATCCTGAGCAGGTCAGGTCAATGCAGCTTGACCGGGAAAACAAGCGATATCTTCCGGGCTTTGGGCTCCCCGAGCGCATCACAATCACTGACAGTCTGCAACAGGCTATCGAGGGCGCCTCGTTGTGGATTCTTGCCACGCCGATGGCTGGCCTGCGTGAATGTCTGACCGACATCGATCGCTTGGTTTCGCCAAAGTATTGGCCGGTGTTGTTGTGGCTTTGCAAAGGACTTGAACGCGGCAGCGGCTTGCTTGCCCATCAAGTGGTCGAGCAGTCAGTTAAACCCCTAAAGGCGGGCGCCTTGAGTGGGCCTAGCTTTGCTCAGGAAACCGCCCAAGGTCTTCCTGTTGCATTGGTTGTTGCAAGCGCTCATGAGGACTGTGCCCTGATGGCCCGGCAAGCGATGCATCACGCTGCAATGCGGGTTTATGCCAATGAGGATCTCATTGGTGTTGAACTGGGCGGCGCGCTCAAAAATATTATGGCAATTGCAGCGGGCGTCAGTGACGGGCTCGGGATGGGGAATAACGCAAGAGCTGCCCTGCTCACGCGCGGTCTTGCCGAGATCGCACGATTGGGGCAACGCATGGGCGCCAGGGCGCAGACCTTTATGGGTTTGACTGGTCTTGGCGATTTGTTATTAACAGCTACCGGATCCTTATCGCGCAACCGTCAGGTCGGACTGGCTTTGGCCAAGGGCGCTTCGATCTCACAGATCCTGGCAGAGCTTGGCCACGTTGCAGAGGGTGTTTACACCGCCGAGGTTGCCGTGCAGTTAGCAGCGCGCTTTGACGTTGACATGCCAATTACTCAGGCCGTGCATCGATTGGTGAGCGGTGAGCTGCGCGCAGACCAGGCCCTGCAAGCATTGCTTGCACGAGCTGGTCGTCATAACGAGTCACTCCAAACCGATCAGTGAAGCCAAACCAAGCAGTGACTTCAAACCGATCAGTGACAGCAAACCGATCAGTGATGCCAAACCAATCAATGACGCTAACCAATCAATGACGCCAGGCCAACCGATGACTTCAAACAAACCATCCCTGACTGTTTTTTGCGGCTCCCGCCATGGTCAAGATCAGGTGCATATCGATGATGCTGCCGCGTTTGGACATTGGCTTGGCGAGCAATCCTGGCATCTCGTTTATGGAGGAGGTAACGTCGGCCTGATGGGCGAGATTGCCCGCGCTGCCCTGCAATCAGGCGCCGAGGTTACCGGCATCATCCCAGAGTCACTGATGAAACGCGAGGTTGGCCTTGAAGGGCTCAGCCGCCTTGAGGTGGTCAGTGATATGGCCGTGCGAAAGCAGGCGCTGATCGATTTGGGAGACGCCTTTGTCGTGCTGCCAGGTGGGCTCGGCACGCTTGATGAGTTTTTTGAGGTTGCCACGCTTTTGCAACTTGGTTATCACCGCAAGCCTATCGTGATCATGAATCGCAACGGCTTTTGGGATCCGCTTTTGGCGCTGGTGAAACAACAAGTGAGCGCTGGTTTCGTTTCACAAAAAGAGCTCGACGCCTGGCATGTGGTTGACAGCTTGCAGGCGCTTCAGTCCTGTTGCCTTGCCTTACTGGGTTCGCGCAAAACAGCTTAGCTTTCTCACTTAGCTATGGTTGAACTGGTGTTGGCGCCATGCCTCATAAACACTAACCGCTACAGCGTTGGAAAGATTCAAGCTGCGACTGTTAGCCATCATGGGAAGACGCAGGCAGCGGCTATGTCCAATTTCTTGGAGGATTTCCTTAGGTAGCCCTCGGGTTTCTGACCCAAACACCAAAAAACAACCGCGTTCGATTGGCTGGCCGAAAAGATGGCGGTGAGCTTTTGTTGTGAAAGCGATGAGATCTTTTGGCGATTCCTTGGCCAAAAAATCTCCCCAACTTGAATGCACGTGAACCTGGGCGAACTCGCGGTAATCAAGCCCTGCACGTCGCATCTTGGCGTCATCGAGCGGAAAGCCTAGGGGTTCGATGAGATGAAGGCCTGCACCGGTATTGGCGCAAAGCCTCATGATGTTGCCAGTGTTAGGCGGGATCTCGGGATATACGAGCACCACCTGCACATCGGCTGCAGCCAATGAGGCCGCCGCAGGCGCTGTTGTCATGGTTTGGTTCAAAAGGTTAATGGCTTATCAGCGTCACTTCAATTCATCGGCGCATCAGCACTGCAACGCTGATCGATTGTATGGCCGCAGCCCTTAAGCTGAGGCATGCCGCGGCAAGCGTCGATCCTGTGGTCATGACATCATCGAGCAGCAGAACATGGCTCAATTGGCCATGGGCTGCGAGCACTGAGGGGTTCAGATAAAAGCCCGCTGTCTGCGCGCTATGCTCGAGCCCTAAGTCCGAACCCGAACCCGAGCCCGAGTCCGAGTCCGAACCCGACCCCGTACCTGAGGCTGAGGCTGAGGCTTGTGGCGCAAGCGCCCGGTCTTTGGCGCTGCGTCGCGATTGACTCGGTCCGTGATCGTGCCGTAACAAGAGCTTGCATTCAAGCCTCGGCGCTGGATGACCGTAACGCTTTGCAATTTGTACCCAGCCGCGAGCGATTTGCTCAACCGGGTTATAACCTCGCAAGCGTAGTTTCGAGGGCGTTGAAGGGATTGGCACGACGAGGGGTGGCCCATCGCTGATACCGAAAAAAGCGCTCCCGGGCATTCGTATGCCTAGCCAGCGGCCAAGCGCTTGACAGGCGCTGGGATCGTTTGCAAATTTTCCGAGCATGAGTAGTCCATCTAATGGAACCTGATATGCCATACCCACCCAAAGGCGGCTCCATGCGGGACGTGGATGGGTACAGCGGTGCATGTCAGCGTTCTTTTTTTCATTGGGCTCGACGATGCCGCAGCGCAGGCATCGTTGTGGCCTTGTCTGGTCATTTTGATCCAGGAGCGGCTGGCAGTTCTCGCAAAAGTCACCTCTGCAGCGGCTCAAGCAAAGAAGACACCGTTGTGGAAACCAAGCCTCCCCCACATGCTCTCCGAGGTCTGTAAGCAGGCGTCTGGGTAAAGAAATGGTGGCTGAAGCGCTAGACTTGCTCGGGTTGAGGCATTGTTGGTAGGGCATATCGTTACGGTCCTTGAAGCTCAGCCAGAAGTGGCTGACGCAGATCAAGCAGTGCAAGTTGATGCATGTTCCCTTTCTTGGTCTGGCGATATCAGTAGTAGGCCTATGGGTCTTTGGGCTAGCATCACAGCTACGAGCCGCCACCACAGCTAAAGCCATTAGCCCTCAGCACCGCCATGAGCCCTTACCACAGCCACTAGCCCTTACCACAGCCACAAGCCCTCACCTCAATAAATCATGAAGCAACAGTTCAGCATGCGTTTGCAGCATCAACGCCGCCATCTTCTGGCGATGGACGCGGGCTTTTTGTGGGATGAGGTTCACACACGCATGCTGGATCGGATGCAATGGGTCAAGCAATCGCCGAGTCAGGTGCTGGTCTTGGGCGACGCGAATCTACGCGATGCAAGGCGGCTGCAGTCCGCTTATCCGACGAGTGCCATGGCCGTGCTCGACTGGGCATGGGCAGCAAAGTCTGTCAGCCCGGAAACTACAAACCTCATGCGGACGTCCCCAAGCTCGACTGGTGACCAAAAACCGAATTGGGCAAACAGGCTTTGGCGCCGATTCATTGCCGATGAGGCGAGCTCTGTTCAGCATGCAAAGCCCTCCGGACGCGATCAGTCGCGAGGTTCAGAGCGATTGCTGCTTCAAGTGGCCGCAGACGCTCATCAGCTTCCATTTCGAGCGGAGTGCTTTGATCTCTTGTGGTCAAACGGCTTGTTGCACTGGTCAAAGCATTGGCCCGATTTGCTCAGGGAGTACCACCGATGCGCCAAGCAGGACGCATTATTTAGTTTCTCATCACTTGGGGTTGACAGTTTCTCAGCGCTTCGCAGCGTGGCGCCCGATTTGATGCCTTTTCCAGATATGCATGATCTTGGCGATGCGCTCGTTCACGCGGGTTGGGCAGAGCCCGTGGTTGACATGGATCGCATTACCCTGACGTGGCGTCGTCCGTTGGACCTCCTACGCGATTTACGGGCGCTCGGGGGGCATATTCATCCCGGTCGGGCCAAGCACTTACGCTCGCGTCATTGGTTTTCCGAGGCTCAAGTTGCGCTAGAAGCGTTGAGGCATCCAGATGGTTTATTGCATTTGGATATTGAACTTATCTTGGGGCACGCCTGGCGGGCCGCTGATCGCACTGCAGCATCCGACTGGCAACCAATCCAACTAAAGATGAAGGCCAAATAGCGCAGTCATTGGCGAAAATTCGCTTGAAGCTTTTACAATATGGTCGAGGACCCAACGTCTGTTGGGGATACACGGTCGTGAAAGGTGTATAGTTGGACTACGCTTGGACCTGTACGGAGGAGGATGACTCGCGGCAGTGGCTTATGAGGCGAAACTGTGCCCTAACGCCATGCCAGCTTGCCATTTGGTTTTTGGCAGTTTCGACGGTGTCGATTGCGGTTGCGAGTTTTTTTGCGCTCGCTGGGGCTTGGATGGTGCTGCCCTTTGCCTTTCTTGAGGTGACTGCGCTTGGGGTTGCTTTTGTCGTATATGCACGACATGCAGCGGACTTTGAGCGGATCGTGGTTCAATCTTCGGTTCTAACGATTGAACGGAGTACTGCGAATCATTTGGAGCGAACTGAGGTGCCCTTGGTTTGGCTTCGGGTTGAATATCAAGGTAGGCGGCGAGAGTTGGTTAGGCTGGTTTCTCAAGGCAAATTTTGCGAGGTTGGGCGTTTTGTGCCTGAGCATCAACGAAGGCTCTTAGCCAAAGAGCTGCGAAAAGTTTGCATGGGAGATCTTGGCTGGTCTCGTCAGGTTTTTTCTTAGTAAGTTTCGGTTTTCTACAAATAACGAATGGGAGCGACCTGTGCCGCATTCCGGATTGACTGAGATGACGGCTACGGGCGATGAGAATAGTTGTCAAACAATAAACACGGTGATGGCATGAGGAAGATGTGTCAGGGATTAGATCGAAGCGCTTCGGTCAAAGCAATGTTGCGGTCAACTGGTGTCTCGCTTGCCAGCTTATTGATTGCCCCTGTTTTGTGGGCGGCTGACATGCCGGGTGGCCCCAAAGTCAATCAGCTTGACCTCCCGCAAGGTGTCACAAGGATTGCGGCCGACCAGCACTGGATGAACTGGTTCTTAATGGCAGTCTGCCTGGTTATTTTTGTTGCTGTCTTCGCGGTCATGTTCTACGCGATTTGGGCGCATCGCAAATCCAAAGGGCACAAGCCCGCAGACTTTCATGAAAGCACGGCAGTCGAAATTGCCTGGACCGTGGTGCCTTTGCTGATTGTGATTGGCATCGGCATTCCTGCAACCAGAATGGTTGTTGAGCAAAAAGATACAACAGGCGCCGATCTCACCGTGAAGGTAACAGGCTACCAATGGAAATGGGGCTACGACTATGTGAAGGGCGAAGGCGAAGGTATCGGGTTTTTGTCAACGCTTTCAACGCCAGAATCGCAGATCACTGGAAAAGACCCCAAGGGATTGACCTATTTGATGGAGGTCGACAATCCCCTGGTTGTTCCGGTTGGCAAAAAAGTACGGATCGTACTCACGGCAAATGATGTGAT
>Ga0208048_1000463_pt1 | contig 22049 bp, 19 predicted proteins | sample Malawi_45m_30L_FD_184163 | JGI IMG/M metagenome (GOLD analysis project Ga0208048, IMG submission 184163) | Freshwater microbial communities from Lake Malawi, Central Region, Malawi to study Microbial Dark Matter (Phase II) - Malawi_45m_30L... | ecosystem: Environmental > Aquatic > Freshwater >...
GAATGATCGATCCGATGATGAGTGTTGCGACAAATCCGAAGTGATCGAGCAGCACACCGCTCATGACTGGTGCAAAGGCATTCGACACCGCAGGTGCGATTGCAACCCAGCTGAAGACTCGTTTTAGATTGGCCCCCTGATCGCTTAGACGCCCAGCTGCCCTTTGAACAGCGATGGCACCAATTGATGAGGCGCTACCTGTGAGAAGGCATCCCAAGGCAATCGTCGTCAGGCTTGGGTAGATCGCAGGCGTGATGCCTCCTAGCACAGCTAAGATAATCGCAATACGCATAGGGCGATGATAACCATAGCGATCACTTAGTCCACCCGCCCACCAGGCAAGTAGCATCGGTCCAGCCGAGAATAGACTCAGCAATAGTCCAACCGACCATTCACCATAGCCAGAATCCAAAACCCAAAGGCTTGATGCAATGCGGGAGATCGCCATACTTGCATGCAAACAAATCATGCCGATAAGCAAAAGTCGCAAAGTTTTCGCTTGATTCCGTTCTATGATTGTTTGTTCTTGGAGAAGCGTCACTTCGGAGGTCGTCGATGGGGTCTAGTCAAGTCTTAGATGAGTATTATCCGCGCAACTTTGCCATGCACCCGCCCGCTTACGATCCGAAATACAAAACAAGCGTACTTCGATCACCTCGGCAAGCGCTTATCTCAATTGATCCAACACTTACCGAAGTATCAGGACCTCAATTGTCGAGCCTTGAATTGTCACCGCTCGATCATGACCTCATCTTAAACCATGCGCAGGGCGGCTTACCCATCGGGGAGCGTATCGTTGTGCATGGTTACATCTTAGATGAGCATGCAAGGCCCGTCCCGAATGCCTTGATCGAGATCTGGCAGGCCAACGCCGGTGGACGTTATCGTCATGCTAACGATCGTTACTTGGCCCCTTTGGATCCAAATTTCGGTGGCTGCGGACGCACTCGAAGTGATCAGAACGGTTATTACTTTTTCCGTACGATTCGACCAGGGCCGTATCCGTGGCGAAATCGAATGAACGACTGGCGCCCAGCCCATATTCATTTCGCGCTAAGCGGCAAGGCATGGTGCCAGCGATTAATTACACAAATGTATTTCGAAGGCGATCCTTTGATTCAACGTGATGCAATTCTTGGAACTGTCTCTGAGCCCGATGCTTTGCAGCAATTAGTGGCTCGATTAGATATCCATGCAGCTGTTCCCTTCGACTCGCTCGCATACCGATTTGATATGGTACTGAGGGCAAGTCGTGAAACGTTGTTCGAATCAAGATTACCGGAGAGCTAACGCCATGCTGCCCCGATTTGAAAGTGCTTCGCAGACTGCTGGACCATTCGTGCACATTGGGCTTGTGCCCGAGCGCGCAGGTATCGCCCAAAAACCGACCGTATCAAACAATTTGTGTGCTCATGGTACACCGCAGGGTGCAAGCGAGATTGAAGTGAGCGGGCAGGTGCTCGATGGCAGTGGTTCTCCAATCTACGATGCGGTGGTTGAACTTTGGCAAGCGGATCATCGCGGCAGTTATCAAAAATCAGCGGGTTCAGACTTTCTCGGTTGGGGCCGCAGCGCCATTGACCCGGAGAGCGCAAGTTTTACTTTCCGCACCATCAAGCCAGGACCGGTAGCCTGTCTTGGCTCTGCCGCGATGGCACCACACCTAGCCTTATGGGTTGTCGCCCGCGGCATCAATATCGGATTGCATACACGCATGTATTTCCCCGAAGACGACGCGTTGCATCAGTCCGATCCGGTATTAAATACGATCGAGATCAAGAAGAGGCGATCCACACTGATAGCGAATTTGCTGGAGTCAAATGGAAGCCCGTTAAAAAAATATCAATTTAATATCGTTATTCAAGGCGATATGGAAACTGTTTTCTTTGACATCTAACGACTATGCACCAACGCGTTCAAGTTGCCATTATTGGCGCCGGTCCATCAGGTCTTTTGCTTGGTGCTTTGCTTGATCGAGCAGGCATCGACCATGTGCTGATTGAAAGACAATCGCCAGAATATGTGTTGTCGAGGATAAGGGCAGGCGTTCTCGAACAGGGCACGGTCGATGTGCTTGATCAACTTGGTTTATCAATCCGATTGCATCGTGAAGGGCTTGTTCATCATGGCTTTGACTTATTGTTTGAAGGCAAGCGACATCGAATTGATCTACAGGCGCTGACTAGAGGTAAGCAAGTCGTAGTCTACGGTCAAACTGAGGTCACCAAAGACTTAATGGATGATCGTGCAAGCAAAGGCTTAAGTAGTTATTACGAGGTCGAAGGCTTGAGCATTCAAGGACTTGATGCGGACCAGGTTGAGATTAATGCGATCTATCAAGGCGCACCGCTTCGGATCCATGCCGACCTTGTTGCTGGATGCGACGGGTTTCATGGCCTTTGTCGCAAGCTCATTCCCGAATCTGTCTTAAGGACCTACGAAAAGGTATACCCATTTGGGTGGCTTGGCGTCCTTGCTGATGTAAAGCCGGTTAGCGATGAGCTCATCTATGTCAACAGCCCAAAAGGTTTTGCGCTTTGTTCGATGCGAAGCACGACACGCTCGCGATATTATTTACAAGTGCCCGCTAACGAAGATATCACTGCCTGGAGCGATGACCGTTTTTGGTCCGTGTTGAGCGATAGACTCGATCCTCAAGCTGCTAAAGAGCTTATGACAGGCCCATCCATCGAAAAAAGCATTGCGCCTTTGCGAAGCTTTGTCGCCGAGCCGATGCGTTGGGGTCGCCTCCTACTTGCAGGCGATGCTGCACACATCGTACCGCCAACGGGCGCAAAGGGCTTAAATCTTGCGGTGAGTGATGTTCGCTATCTAGCCGAGGCTTTGACTGCCTGGTTTAAAGATCATCACGATAAACATTTAGATCGATATTCGCAGCGATGTCTAAAGCGTGTTTGGCGTGCTGAGCGCTTTTCATGGTGGTTTACAAGCTTAATGCATCGATTCGCTGATGATGCAGATTTCGAACAAAAGATCCAGGAGGCAGAGTTGGACTATCTTGTACGTAGCCAAGCCGCTTCGAGCGCGTTGGCTGAGAATTATGTCGGCTTGCCGATGGAGTGGTCATGAGCAAGAAGCCTCGTATTGCGGTTGTAGGAGCGGGTATTGGGGGACTCACGCTCGCCTTGTTGCTTCAACGCGCCGCATTTACCGTGCAGATTTTTGAAGCGGTTGAGTCGATTCGGCCACTCGGTGTAGGGATCAATGTCCAACCCTCCGCGGTTGCCGAGTTGCTTGCGCTTGGTTTGTTGGAGGACTTGGATCGCATCGGTGTGCGGACTCAAGAAGTAGCGTACTTTAATCCCCAAGGCCAAAAAGTGTGGGTGGAAGCCCGGGGGCGCTTTGCAGGCTATCCATTCCCGCAATACTCGATTCATCGAGGTGAGTTGCAGGTTTTACTTTTAAGAGCGGTGCAACATAGGCTTGGCGTGAGCGCCGTGAGGTTGGGTCATCGTGTGCTAGAAATCGATACGGATTCAACTACGATCAAGGTCCAACACGGTGCGCATGTCTATCAGGAAAATCCCGATATCATCATTGGCGCAGACGGCATTCACTCAATATTGCGCAAACAACTCTACCCTGAAGAAGGTCCTCCCTGTTTTTCTGGCCGTATGTTGTGGCGGGCGACAAGTATGGCCAAACCCTTTTTAACCGGTGCCAGCATGGCCATGGTGGGCCATGCGGATCAGAAATTTGTCACCTATCCGATTGCGCCAGTCGACAAGTCCAGTGGCTTGCAGTGCATCAATTGGATTGCTGAGCTCCGAGTCGAGCAAGTAGCGCCTGAACGTCATGACTGGAATAAGCAGGTCGATAAGGATGTCTTTGCAAACGCCTTTAATGCGTGGCATTTTGATTGGCTTGATATTCCTGGACTGATCGCCAGCGCTGATGCCTATTATGAATTTCCGATGGTCGACCGAGATCCGCTTCCAGGTTGGGGTAAGCATGCATGCACATTGCTGGGCGACGCTGCACACCCGATGTATCCCATTGGCTCAAACGGTGCGAGCCAGGCCATCTTAGACGCTAAGTCATTGTTCGATTGCCTGGTTAAACACCCGGACGATCCCTTGCATGCGCTTCACATTTATGAAGAAGACCGTAGGCCCAAGACTGCTGCTATTGTCCTGGCAAATCGAGGGCAGGGACCAGATCATTGTCTGGAGGTGGTGAGACAGCGCGCTCCCAAGGGATTTATGCGACTCGACGAGGTTGTTACTGAGCAGGAATTACTTGATATTGCTGCCCGATATAAAGGTCTTGTTGGACTCGAAAAGGATCGTATAAGAAGTCGTGTGCAAGCCGATGCTTCGCTTGCCCAGATCGTGTCCTCATTTGTTGAGGCGGAGTCCGTGATGTCTTAATAAGGCATGAGCGCCTTGAAGGTTTTGACTGAGCTAAGATAGCCTGACGTACTCAACGCAATGCAAGCTTCTTACCAATCTGTCACATCATTTTTCATTATCCACGCTGATTAGATCACCAGCTATGAGTCAACATATCCTTCCCTCCTTGCCCCAAGCCCAACGCGTGGGTATCGCTTTTTCAGGTGGTCTCGACACTTCAGCGGCCGTCCATTGGATGAAGTCAAACGGTGCGATACCTTGCGCCTATACCGCCAATCTTGGCCAACCTGATGAGTCTGATTACGACGATATTCCGCGAAAGGCTCTTGCCTATGGAGCAGAAATAGCAAGACTCGTCGATTGCCGAGCACAACTTGCTGCCGAGGGTCTGGCTGCGATTCAAAGCGCAGCATTTCATGTGTCCACTGCTGGCAACACCTATTTCAACACCACGCCCTTAGGCAGAGCCGTCACAAGTACTGCCTTGGTAGTTGCGATGATGCAAGACGAGGTCAATATTTGGGGAGATGGTAGTACGTTTAAGGGTAACGACATTGAGCGCTTTTATCGTTATGGTTTATTGGTAAACCCAAAGCTAAAGGTCTACAAGCCCTGGCTGGATCAGCGATTTATTGATGAGCTAGGTGGCCGCAAGGAGATGAGTGAATACCTCATCGCTCATGGTTTTGACTACAAGATGAGCGTCGAGAAGGCCTACTCAACCGATTCCAATATGCTTGGTGCGACGCATGAAGCGAAAGATCTGGAGTTTCTTAACCGAGGGATCAGGATTGTCAATCCGATTATGGGCGTGGCTTTTTGGCGCGATGATGTCAGTGTGAAAGCGGAAGAGGTCAGCGTTAAGTTCGAAGAAGGCATACCCACGCAGATCAATGGTCTGGCCTTTCCCGATCTTGTTAGCCTTTTTGAGGAGGCCAATCGCATCGGGGGGCGACATGGACTCGGTATGTCGGATCAAATTGAAAATAGGATTATCGAGGCCAAGAGTCGCGGCATCTACGAGGCTCCTGGTATGGCCCTGCTGCATATCGCTTATGAGCGATTGGTGAGTGGTATTCACAACGAAGATACGATTGAGCAGTATCGGAGCAACGGCAGGCGCCTGGGCAAGCTGCTTTATCACGGACGCTGGTTTGACCCTCAAAGCTTGATGCTTCGAGAAACCGCACAACGCTGGGTGGCAAGAGCAATCACTGGCGAGGTATTCATTGAGTTGCGTCGTGGCAATGACTATTCCATTCTCGATACTCAAAGTCCCCACCTCACTTACCATCCAGAGAGGCTCACCATGGAGAAGGGGCAGGGTGCCTTCACCCCTGCGGATCGGATAGGGCAGTTGAGCATGCGCGACCTTGATATCGCAGACTCGAGGGAAAAACTTGAAATCTATAGCCGCGTCGGCTTGCTTGGCAAGGATGCAGATGGCGGCGTACAACTCATCGAATCAGCCAGAAGGCCGGACTCCGATCAGCAGCCTCAGTAAGCTTGCTTAAGGATTTCCAGGTAATCTAGGGCGCTCATGGTTTTAGGATTAGAACGGTTTGCCTGGTCGTGCACTGAGGCATTCGATATCGATTCAAGATCCTTGTAGTCGACCCCGAGTTCAGATAAGCGCTGGGGTAAACCCAGCTGCTCATTCAATGCCTCAATCCTATTGGCTGGATCAAGTAAATCGACATGCCTGCGCCTTGCGGATCGGTAGGGGATAATGTCCAAACCATATGCTGCGGCGTCTCCAGTGCATAGTGCCGATAAGGCTCCCCATTTGCACCCTAGGCTTGACTGATTCATGCGAAGTACATGGGGCAAAAGAATGGCATTTAGGCTTCCGTGATGAAAACCAAGTGCTCCAAGGCTATGAGCCATCGCATGCACAGCACCTAAGCCCTTTTGGAAGGCGAGTGCTGCTTGCATCGAGCCCATGAGGCAGTGCCATCGTGCAACCCGGTCACTCCCATCAGCAACTGCATTCGGCAAGTATGTCAGTAGCCTCTGTAGTGCATCAGTGGCAATCGCATCGGCCGGCGGGTTTATCGCTGGTGAACAAAAGGTCTCAATCGCATGTGAGATCGCGTCAAGGCCTGTTGCTGCTGTCATCCGGGGTGGAAGGCTAAGGCTTAGCTCTGGATCGCAAATCGCTGCCCTGGTGATGTCAGGGCAGCGAATACCGGCTTTTATACCGTTATCAAAAACAATAACTGCTGATCTACCGACTTCACTGCCAGTCCCTGCGGTCGTTGGTAAGAGCCAAAGTGGCGGGATATCTTGATAAGGCTTCGGTGAGCTATGGCGATTGCTGTAATGCCACAAGGGCGCTGGGTTATGCACAAGTATGGCAATCGCTTTAGCCAAATCCATGGCTGCGCCGCCACCAAGGCCCAAAATGCAATCGTGACGACCATCACGATAGGCCAAGGCTCCGCGGCCCGCGGCTGCCTCTGTGGGATTGAGCTCGGTATCGAGAAAGATATTAAACTGCTTTGGCAGGTAGGGTGTGACCTTCTCAAGAAGGCCTGCGCCAACGACTCCTCGATCACTGACTATGAAAGGGTTTAAAGCGTTCAAAGCCGCGAGTTCATGAGTGAGCGAAGCGCGCGCCCCGAAGCCAAAGATCACAGGGACCATATAATTAATGCGAGCGATATGCTGCGTGATCTCTTGTGCAACCATTTGAGTCATTGTTGATCCACTAAATGGGGCAGCCTGCATCGCTGCGCAAGCGGACAAGTTGCTTGCCAAGACTGCGGCCCTTGAGCATATCGACAAAGGCAGTCGGTGCTTGATCAAGCCCATCGTAAATGCTCGCTTCGTGGTGAAGCTTGCCTGCTCGATAAGCTGTCATCAAGTCTGAATTGGCCTTTGGTAAGAGAGATTTGTGGTCTGAGAGCAAGAAACCTTCAAGCCGAACACGCTTATTGAAAAGTGAACGCAGATTGAATAGGCCATCTACCGTCTTTGCATTGTATTGAGAGACGAGTCCGCACAATGCAATACGACCGTGTAGTTTCATCTTCGGCAATACTTGATCAAGTATTGAACCAGCAACATTATCGAAATAAAAATCAACTCCCTCCTTAAGCGCTTCAGAAAGAGCTGACTCGAAATCGCTGGCCCGATAATCCAGGCAATCGTGGGCATCAAGCTTAGTCCTAACCCAATCGCATTTGCTTGATCCACCGGCAATGCCAATCGCTCTACAACCGTAGTCCTTAGCGAGTTGAATCGCAACGCTACCAACGGCACCAGCTGCTGCCGATACGAGGACCGTCTCACCTGGCTTTGGTTGTCCAAGCAAATGCAGGCCCAGCCATGCCGTCTGGCCTGTGGATCCGAGTGCGCCGAGATAAGCGCTCAAGGGCGCAAGGTCGGGGTCAATCGTTTGTAGGTCATCTGCGCTTGCAAGCGAGTAGAGCTGCCAAGCATGACGGCCAACCACCCACGAGCCCATGGCATATCGTGAATCCTTGCTTTCAACAACGCGACCAATAGTTCGAACAACGATGACCTCGCCCAAGCGCATGGCTGGCGCATACGAGTCCTCCTTCTCCATCCGCATGCGGATATAAGGGTCGACCGAGAGCAGGTGATTCTCGATCAAGACTTCGCCATGAGCAGGTCTGATCACTTGTTCTTGCGTAAACTCAAAGCATGACGCATCGGGCAGGCCATTAGGGTGTTTTGCAAAACGAATGGATTCATTCTTCATGGCTCATTGACGCCTGTTTGCCTAAATCGGTTGGAAAAATGGAGTACTACAACCATGAAGCTTGCACTGAGTTGGATCGCTGACCAAAGGATTGAAGCCGCGCAACAACGCGGGGAGTTCCGAAATTTACCCGGCGAGGGCAGGCCCCTTGTTATTGATGAAGATAGCTCGCTTTCGTTCGAATCGCGATTAATGATTCGCGCAGCTCTTGCAAGAAAAGGCAAGGAGTCGAAAGACCGCAGCCATTTTTTGGAAAGTATTCAAATACTAAGAGCTAAACGAGCTAAGCGCTGATCAAAGTCAATGCCAAAGTCTTCATCGATTTTGCTCACGCTGTGATGGAGTGTTTCACTTATTAAGACATCGAATCACTGGGAAGTAATGATTCGATAGACCGTTTTGAATGGCCAGATCAAAGCGTTCATCAACTGTCTGAGCGCCTTCGCAAACGATCGCAAGCGATTCAGCAAGCTCGAGAGCATAGCTTAAATCCTTTTTGGCGTAGGTTACTGGAAACGCAGATTCAGGAAAGACTCGGGGAGCGATTGCTTTAAGGCCGTGGTTTCTCAGGGCAAAGCTGTCTGCAGATCCTTGACTTAATATCGAAAAAAGCGCATGCGCTTCAAGTCCATAAGCTTCAGAAATCGCTGCAGCACTTGCGAGCGCTTCGACCGTTTGAAATAAAATCATATTGTTCAATATTTTGCATAGCTGACCCGTTCCCAGAGCACCGCAATGCGCAATGTCACTTGCCATGGTAGCTAAGATGGGCTTTATCGCATCGAATTCTTCTAGGCTTGCACCAACCATCATGGCCAGCTGGCCCTTGATGGCAGCTTCTCTGGTGCGCGCCACAGGCGCGTCAATCCATATGATGGACTCTTTACTTAAGGTCTCGGCGATCGCTTTGGTCTGAATAACAGAGGTCGTTCCACAATCAATAATCCACTGCCCCTTTTTACGCCGGCCAGCGCTTAGCTCGAGTAGTTGGGCAATCTCAACACCTGAGGGCAACGAGAGAAAGACAAGATCGCATTGGGCAAGAATCTCGTTGGCAGACGCGCTGATATGGACGGACATGTCCTTGAAGACCTCGGACCTTGCGGGAATTTGATCGTGGACATGAAGTTCAGCGTCTGGCTTGATCGTTGACAGCTTGCGAGCGAGATTCAAGCACATGGCCTGCCCCATGACGCCAAGTCCAATAAAGCCAACGTGCGATTGGTGTTCCTGAGTTGATGTGGTGCGAGTCACGCTATGCTCCATAAATTAAGGACAGTGTTGAGGTGGCGCACCCAACCGATTGAGTTTTTTGCGGCGCACTTCAAGCTTTTGACCTCGAGTCTAAACCCACTTTAATGAGGTGTTAGCAACGTCATGATTGAAATTTATCCCGCAAAGCGGATCATCACAATGGACCGCTCCAATAAATCGACACAAGCAGTGGCGGTTCTTGATGGCAGAGTGCTTGGCACGGGTAGCCTTGAGTCAATGAAAGCGCTAGGTGCCCATCGAATTGATGAACGCTTCCTTGATCATGTGTTAATGCCAGGCTTTGTTGAGGGGCATTGCCATGTGAGCGAGGGAGCATTTTGGGGATATGCTTACACGGGTTTCTTCCCGCGGGCTGATCCACAGGGACGGATTTGGGAAGCATGTAAAAGCATCCCAGCAGTGATCCAACGATTAAAGCAATCCGACAGCTCTAAAGGTCAAATATCTGCTTGGGGCTTTGATCCGATCTATTTTGAAGATCAATGTCGCATGACGAGACAAGATCTAGATGCTGTATCGGAAAAATGCTGTGTAGGCGTTATGCACGCAAGTGGGCATATCATGAACGTCAACACCTTCGCCCTAGAAAAGGCTGGGCTGATGCGAAAAGGTATCGAACACCCCGGCATACCGCTTGATAAGGATGGCTACCCAAACGGGGAGCTTAAAGGGCCCGATGCCATGACGATGGTCGGACGCTTTGTTGGCTTTGATCGAGAGGCCATGGCTGGCGATGAGGCAGCTATGTGGCGATTTGCGTCGCTTTGCGTTCGCGCCGGGGTGACGACGGCGACCGATCTTGCCAACCTACTCCCCGACGATGCAGTCGAAATGATGCTCCGTGTCACTGCGTCTTGCAGCTATCCTGTTCGTATTGTTGCCATGCGACGATTCCAGGCGATGAGCCCTACCGAGCTGGTCGAGCGAGCCATAGAATTAAAGCAAAAGAGTACCGATCAGCTTCGATTGGGAGCGATCAAAGCCTTTGTTGATGGCTCGATTCAAGGATTTTCAGCTCGACTTCGATGGCCTGGATACTATAACGGTATGCCCAACGGATTATGGTATACGCCACCCGAGCACTTGACTTTATTGTACGAGGCTGCGCTTTCCAATGGGCTGCAAGTTCATACACACACCAATGGTGACGAGGCGATTGATCTGGCAATTCACTGTTTTACTCAGGCACTACGAAAACAGTCCTCTGCGGATCATCGCTTCGTACTGCAGCACTGTCAGATGGGCGATGAAGCACAATTTAGAAAAATGAAGGCCCTTGGACTTGCGGTCAATTTATTTCCAAATCACCACTATTTCTGGGGCGATCAACATCGTGCTATCACCTTAGGGCCGCAACGTGCTGAGCGCATGAATGCATGCGCCAGCGCGCTTCGCGCGGGACTTGTCATGGGTATTCACTCAGATGCACCCGTCACGCCACTTGCGCCTTTGTTCACTGCTTGGGCAGCAGTAAATCGCCTAACCGCTCGTGGGGTGACCTTAGGCAGAGACGAACGCATTAGCGTTGATGAGGCGCTTTATGCAATTACACTTGGCGCAGCGCAAACACTCCATCTGGACCATGAGGTCGGTTCGATTGCTGTTGGTAAACGTGCTGACTTCGCAGTTTTGGATCATGATCCCTACGAGGTGCCGCCTGAGGAGTTGCACCGTTTAAAAGTCTGGGGCACCGTACAAGCGGGCAGATTATTTCCCGCATCGTTATGAACGTTGAGATCGTCACCGGCTATCTCGGAGCGGGAAAAACAAGCTATATCAACCGGCTACTAAGCGCGACAGATCGATCAAGTCACGAAGCGAAAAAACAGCGACTAGCAATCTTGGTCAACGACTTTGGTGAGATCAATGTCGACAAGCAGCTAATTCGTGCCCAGAAAGGGCAAATGATCGATATCGCTGGTGGATGCATTTGCTGTACTTACGGCAGCGATCTTGTCGATGGCTTGCAGACTATCTTGGCCCGCCAAAACGAGTTCGATCGGCTGGTCATCGAGTGTAGCGGTGTTGCTATGCCTGCAGCGATTAGGGGTACGGTAAGACTTTGCATGCCAGGCGCATCCATTCAAACGCTTGCCTTGATTCACTTAGTCCGCATACGCGAGCAATTGCTTGACGCGTACATCGGCGATACTGTTCGAGTGCAGCTGCAGCAGTCTGATGAATGGATGGGTACACATGCAGATCTGATTAGCGATGATCGCGCACGATCGATCCTATTCGAGCTAGGCTATCAACAATACCGACTAGATCGCAAACGACAACAGTTTGTTCAGAGGCTAGAGCAGCAAGATCCCAACCAAAACCTAACACACACGAACGAGATCGGTTGCTTCGAGCGTCATCTTTCACAGACGGGCTTTCCGAAGGTAAGCGCGTTAAAGTCTCGTGATTCCCCACGCTGGCGCAGTTTTGTCATTTCTCCAAGTGATTTCGGATGCCTTGATGTGTTTAAGAGGCGGGTCGATCGATGGCAACAAGATCATAGAGATCCTCAACGTGCGTTTTGCCCACCAAGTCGACTAGAACGTATCAAAGGCTATATCGTAGGAAACGATGATGTGTGTTATTGGGTCGACTGGTCTAATGGCCGACTTGAGATCAACAAGCATGAGTCGTTGAAGCCAAGCGAGGACTTAGGCTTGGTTGTTATAGAGCTTATAAAGCAGTAAGATTGCCCGGGTTCATCCGATGCCTTGAGCCAGCCTGAGCTTGGTCCTGCGAAATGTGTTCCTATGATCAGTGCTTGTTCGCAACAGAGCTGATTAAACATACGGTAGCGCGTTTGTGTCGATGCAGATGTGTCTGCATCGGCACTTGAGGCCCAGTCTGGAAATGCGAATTGGCAGGGATGGTGGATGAAATCGCCTGTAATCAATGCTGCTGAGCCTTCCGATGTGATCCGGACGCTGACATGCCCTGGCGTATGACCAGGTGTAGGCTCAAGCGCGACCGAAGCACTAATCGCATGATCCATGTCAACGAACTGCGCCAATCCACATTCAATAACAGGTCTTATGGAATCGTTGAATACAGCGGCCTGCTCATCATGTTCTCGCTCATCAACCCAATGCTCGTATTCTTCTTTTGAGAAAAGGTAACGCGCATTGGGAAAACTCGGCTGCCAGGCACTACCGTCCCAAAAAGTATTCCAACCCACATGGTCGACATGCATATGCGTACAAACCACTACGTCGATCTCTTTGGGATCGCATGCTTCGATCGCAAAGCGCTCTAAGAAGTCAGACTTTCGATGATTCCAGTCTGGCACGCTCCGTCCTTCTTTATCATTACCCAGGCAGGTGTCAACTACGATTCTGAGCCCATCTGCCTCGATGAATAAGGCGTGTACACTCATTTTAAGACGGCCTCGCTCGTCGACATAATGTGGAAACAGCCAGCTAATCGGCTTCACCACTTCAGGTACTGCCTGGGGGAGAATAAAGCGGGTTCCGCCAGTACGCTCAAGTTCTATAATCTTTCGAATTTTAACCTTGCCAATTTGCCATGAGCCTTGCATAGCGTCCTACCTAGTGTTTAATGCTTTGCAAGCCACACCATTGCGCAATAAAGCTCGCAATCGTCTTGGTCACTCGTCTGACCGAGTCGATCTCAACCGCCTCATCAAAGCCGTGAATATCACGTGACCTTGGTCCATAAACAAGCGCAGGGATGCCTTGATAAAGGCCAAAGAAGCGCGCGTCGGTGGTGCCGGTGCCTGCATACTGCTCTAAAGGCTCTTGCCGCACATGCTGATGAGCTTGCTCAAGGCAGGATTGTGCTGGGGTATGAGGCGGCAAAACATAACCCTCAGCCTGGAAACCATGATAAACCAGTTCGGGCGGATTTTCCCTCAAAAAACTATCCTCAAGCGCTGCCCGATGAACACATTGCTCAATTTCCTCGCGCGCCTCTTGCAAGTTCTGCCCGGGAAAAAGTCCAACTCTCATGTCAAAGGTACACCATGCCGGCACACTAGAAGTCCAGTCGCCACCCTCAATTCGGCTGAGCACAAAATTTAGCGGATGGTGATGCTGCTTGAATGCTTCATGACCGCGATGATTCCAATCATGTTCTAAACGGTGTAAGGCTGCAACGAGTGGAAAACAAGACTCAATCGCGTTAGAACCCGAACCGGCGACAGCAACATGGACAGGCCTCCCACGAACACGCACTTGGAACCACATGACACCAACTTGTGCATGATTGAGGCGCTCAGCAGCAGGCTCAGGAATTAATGCTGCGGCAGCGCGGTAGCCTCGCTGCAAGCATGCCAATGCACCGTTGCCAGTGCACTCTTCCTCAACAACACTTTGAAGATAAATATCGGCGGCAGCCTCAAATCCAGCAGCATGAAGCGCGCGCAGCGCAAAAAGGTTAGCGCTTAAGCCTGCCTTCATATCGCCGCTACCACGACCATGTAACCAGCCCGCCTTGACAACCGGCGAAAAAGGAGGATCAGTCCACATATCAGTAGGGCCCGTCGGTACAACATCGATATGACCGTTCAAAATCAAAGAGCGGCGTGGATTGCCCACACCACTGCTTGGTCGGTGAGTGCCTACCACATTGATGGCGTCGTCATAGGGAACCATGACCGGTGAAAATCCCGGCAAATGCCTGATCTCATCAACATTAATCTTCCAGCGATCAATCGCAAGGCCAAGATCTGCCATGGCATGTGCCATAAAGTCCTGAGCTCGCGACTCCTCGCCTCGACAAGAGGGAATGGCGACCAGGTCACTAAGCATTTGCATTTGCTGGTCAAAGCCACGATCTACTTCGGCGAAGATACGATCTAAGGTGTTGGAATCAACAACGTGTGCCATGAGTACCTGCTAGAAAAGTCTAAGGTTTTTAAGGATTTTCTTCAGAACGCGCACTGTCATATGCCGCGCGCGCAGGGTGGGTTAAAGGCAGGCGATCTGAACCAAAAAGCTTTCGCCGAATCGAGCCCTCTTCGTACTGCGTCTTGTAAGCACCCCGATCTTGAAGTGCTGGAACAACATGATCGATAAAGTCATCAAAGCATTCTGGCACAACCGTTCTGGAAAGGTTGATACCGTCAACGTCGCAGCTCACCTGCAGGTTCACAAGATAATCGGCAAGCTCTGAACCCGAACCAACGATAGGCGTTTGACGACTACCCAAGACCATTTGCCGCAGTAAATCAGCCTTGGTCCACTGCTTGCCATGTTGTTGCATCACGGCTTGAACATTCGATTGGACGGCTTGACTTTGCTGAACGGAAGTTTGTACTGGTTCTTCGAGATCTACTTTTGCCAAGTCAATACCCATGGACGCAGACGCGTGCACAAGTGCTGCCTCCGAATCAACATATTGTTTATACTCATCATAGCGGTCTTGTGCCTCTGCCTTCGTACTTGCGGCAATCAAGCTCGCACCGACAAAAATCTTGATATCTTCACCCTTGCGTCCGCAAGCGACGGCCTGTGCTCTAAAAGCCTTTGTCAGGGCGGCCAGTGCATCAAAACTTTGACCATTCAAAAAAATGCACTCAGCGTGCTTTCCAGCGAACGCTTGCCCACGGGTAGATGCTCCGGCTTGATAAAGCATAGGCGTTCGTTGAATCGATGGGCTACATAAGTGACGCGCATCAAGTCTGTATTGCTTGCCTTCATGCTTAATCGCCTTAACCTTAGCAGGGTCTGCATAGTCCCCTGAAGCGAATTGAGAACATAAGGCATCGTCGGCCCAAGAATCCTCCCAAAGCTTGTAGACGATTTCCATGAATTCGTCAGCCATATCATAGCGATCATCGTGCTTCATCTGTTGCTGGAATCCTTGAGCACGTGCAGCACTATCGAGGTAGCCCGTCACTATGTTCCAGCCAATTCGGCCTTGGGTTAAATGATCTAGGGTCGACATTCTCCGCGCAAAGAGATACGGCGATTCATAACTAAGGTTTACAGTCACGCCAAAGCCAAGATGTCTAGTTACAAGCGCCATTGCAGGAATTATAAGCATCGGATCATTGACCGGCACTTGCACTGCAGAACGAATGGCAGCATCGGGACTATTTTGATAAACATCATAAATGCCGACGACGTCTGCTAGAAACAGTCCATCAAATAGGCCACGCTCGAGACGATGCGCGTAATCGGTCCAATAGGCTAGGTGCTCGAAGTTTTTAGATCGATCTCGCGGATGTCGCCAAAGACCCTGTTGGATATGACCAAGACAACACATATCAAATGCATTGACGGCCAAGGTTCGCGCTCTCATCACAGGGTGATCCGCAGCGCAGACTTCTCTTGTAACTGCGCCACAACCCGTTGTAAACGAGCAATCTCCTGGTGCAAGCTGTGAATTTGCTCAGCCTGCGCGGACTGGCTGCCGTACTCATCAACGAGTCGGCGCACGCCGTCGATCTGCCCGCTCACGCTACTCACACCGCTAGCAATCGCTTCAAGTTGGGACTTCTGCTCACGATATTGATGCTGAGCAGATTGATTCCTCACGACAACCTGTTGCTCAAGCCAAGAACGCAAGGACTGATCGCGACGATCAATGCTTTGCTTGAGCTCCTGATCCCTTTTCTCAATATCTTGACGCATGCCAAGGAGGTTTGAAGCGACTTGCTTGGTACTGTGCTCGAGCACCTCACCAAGTTCAGTAAAACTAGGCTCCCATTCCTGGGCTAGTAGGTCGGCTATAGCCCCAGGCATCCGTGCATCAGATTCAATCATCGCATCGGCATGCTGGCGCAATAAAGTTGCAAGCCGCTCGCCGAGCGATCTTGAATGATCATGCAGTTCAGTGCGAAAGAGCTCTCTTGCTACATCTTGCAAACGTGGCGCTAGCCTAAGTGTCTCGTCGATGAGGTCACGTAAATCGGCGACATCGTCTTGAACTTGAATAATCTGCTCTTCGGAACTTAGCTCGTTAATCGAACGAGAGAGTTCTTCGAGTTGGGTGATCAGTGCAATCGCAGGATCGCTGCGCGAAATTAGCTGTTGCTGATGATCTTCGATGCGGCGAAGACGACCTTGAATCGATTGAAGCTGTTCCTGATGACTATTCTGCTGTTTACCCATGAACTCCATCATGGTCGTGGCGAGTTTGAGCATCGCCTTGATTTCTTCATCCGCTGAAGCTTTCGATTGCGTTAAGGCTGCACGCTCAGAAACTTCGGACAACTTCCTCAGACCAGCGGCTACCTCCTCAAGGCGAGCAAGCGCGAGTTGTCTTTGCTGAGGCGCCTCTTGATCCTCAGGGTCTGGCTCGGCTTGTGCGCTACCGCTAACAGGCACAGGGCGACCTGTACGCAATTCAGCGCCGCGTCGAAACGCTTGCAATGCCGCTTCGGCGTCTTCAAACTCTTCATCGATTCTGGATCCAAGAACGGCGCTGCTTGAACGGCTGGCACGCTTGGCTTGGCGATCATGGGTTCTGGTGCTCCTGGAGGCGCCGTGCTGTTCTAAAATTTGCACGTCTAGTACCGCGGCCGACTGATTGGCTGAATCTTCCTCGTGCGCCGTCTCTCGTTGCACCTTTATCCATTCCTTGGCCCACTTCGCTACAGTTCCTGGAGGCAGGGACATGGCTTGATCTGCTGCCTGGTTTGAGCCTAGTTGCTGGACAAGCATCATGGCCTGTTCAAATTGCTCGTGTGTAAAACCGAGCCGTTGGTATGCCTGACTAGGTAGCCGCATTTAGTTAGCCTTTGGATTGAGGCTAAGCTTGCGCTCGACCGCTCGAACAAAAAACGCTGCGCCCAGCGGTAAAGCTGCATCGTTAAAGTCATAAGAAGGGTTATGGACTTCGCATGCTCCCTCTTGGTCACCATTACCGATGTTGATATAACAGCCCGGAACTTTTTGCAGCATGAAGGCAAAGTCCTCTGAACCCATCGCAAGCGGAGGATTGCGATGAACACGGTCCTTTCCAACGAGTTCTTCACAGACCGATGCGGCAAAGTCCGCTTCATCCTTGTCGTTGACAACCGGCGAGAAAATATTGCGAAATTCAACCTCAACACTTGCGCCGTGGGCTGCCGCAACACCATTGGCAATGCGTTTCATATTGGTTTCCATCAGATTCATGATCTCGGCTGAGAAGGCGCGCGCCGTACCCGCAAGTCTCGCGGTTTGCGGGATCACGTTATAAGCGTCCCCTGAATGAAACTGGCAGACTGACAACACGGCAGTCTCAACAGGTCGAACGTTGCGAGCAACAATGGCTTGAAGATTCGAAACGATTTGTGCACCAATTAAGATGGGGTCAATACTTGATTCTGGCCTTGCGCCATGAGACCCATAGCCTTTAATGTGAATATCCCAGGATGCCGCACTTGCCATCATGGGGCCGGCCTTCACATTGAAATGACCGACTGGCAGCTTGGGTCGGTTGTGCATGCCGAAAATGCTGTCGCAAGGAAACCGCTCAAAGAGACCGTCGTCGATCATGGCTAATGCTCCACCAAGTCCTTCCTCGGCTGGCTGGAAAATGAAGTGAACGGTGCCGTCAAAACGCTTCGTCGCAGCGAGATGCTTGGCTGCGCCCAGGAGCATGGTCGTGTGACCATCATGGCCACAGGCGTGCATCAATCCCTTTTTACGCGAACAGTGAGCGAACTGATTCAATTCAAGCACTGGCAATGCATCCATATCGGCGCGTAATCCAATCTTTCGACTGGAGCTCCCAACTTTGAGGACGCCAACAAGACCCGTTTTGCCAATGCCTCGATGAACCTCAATGCCCCATGATTCCAGGCGCCGCGCAACTAGATCTGAGGTTCGGGTTTCTTCAAAGCCCAATTCCGGGTTGGCGTGGATGTCACGGCGCCAGGCCGTCATTTCCTCATGTTGCTCGCCGATTTGATCAAGAATATGTTGCGAGACTCTTTCTGGTGCGTTCATAGGTTTCCTTTGCTTCATGCGGGCTTGGTGTACATTTGACCTGCAGTTTATCGGTCCGCTTCGGGTTATGTCCAAACCAATGTTTATGAATCGAAAATCTTCCACGAATCTGACTGAAAGTGCGCCTTGGTTCGGTACCGATGACATGTCTGACTCAGGCAAGGCCATTGCTTTGAAGCTTCAAGCCCACGCTCAAAGACTCAATGACGGCCAATCTTGGGTAAAGGCAGCGCTTGGCGCGACAGCAGCACAAAGCTTTTTTCGTGAGGTAGCAGGGCTGCGGGTCGATGCGTCTCGTCAGCCTTGGGACCAGGCACTACGCAGGGATCTGACGTTGTGGTCTCTCCAGAAGGGTCTTGACACATTTCGTAACGCACAGTTTGCTGGCGAACTAGTCAATAGGAGTGAGGCGAGGGCTGCAAGACATTGTCTCCTGAGGGCGCCCGATCATGTTCTTAACGCACAGCATCAGTCAGCACTTGCAGCCACTCGGCATCGATTTCTTGAGGTTGCTGATCGAATTAGACATGATCCATGCATCCGGCATGTCATCCACATCGGCATTGGCGGATCAGATCTTGGTCCGCGGCTATTGGTGCAGGCGCTTTCATCCATGCACGCATCAGGACTCGACGCCCGAGCCGCCAAGCAGACAAGTGTCCATTTTGCTGGCAATGGCGACTTGCATGAGCTCGAAACGGTTATCGCAGGACTTAAGCCCTATGAAGTTCAGATCGTTCTATGTTCGAAATCATTTTCCACAACAGAGACCTTAGTCAACGCTGAGCGCCTCAAGGCTTGGATGGATAGCGAATCGAAGGGCTTGTTCAAGGCTCGGTCGATAGCGATTACCTCGAATGTCAAAGCAGCAGAGGCATTTGGCGTCGCTGACTGTTTTGACTTTCCTGATTGGGTCGGCGGCCGATTCTCGCTGTGGTCGCCCATTGGTTTAAGTGCAGCTGTAGCGATAGGTTCTGAGGGTTTTAAGTCTTTGCTCAAGGGAGCATGGGATATGGACAGGCATTGGCTGGAGTCAGATCCCCATGAAAATCTTCCCTGGCAATTAGGTTTACTCGATGTGTGGCATCGAAACGCCATGCATTACAACACGCGTTGCGTGGTTCCCTACGACGCCCGCTTATCGCGATTCCCCGCCTACTTACAGCAGCTCGAAATGGAAAGCAATGGTAAATCGGTTAACCAGGCGGGTCGGGCTATTCACTACGCAAGCGCTGGACTTATTTGGGGCGAGCCAGGCACCAACGCACAGCATTCGTTTTTCCAGTGGTTACATCAAGGTACGGAACCCACGCCAGTGGAGTTCATCGTCATTGAAACGCCTGATCACAGCGATCATGCAGCGCATCGAAAATTACTTGCCAATGCGCTTGGCCAATCGCTCGCCTTGCTTAAGGGTAAGTCTTTCGATCAGGCCAGTGCCGAATCTGTCAAGCTAGCTAATCCAAGCTGGAGTCGCGAGCAAATCGCAGCACACCGCACTTTTCAAGGAGGGAGAGCGAGTACGATTATTTCGCTCAACCGGCTTGATCCAGGCTCACTTGGCGCGCTCATTTCGCTTTTCGAGCACCGCGTGGAAGTCGCCGGTTTCTTGTGGGGTATTAACTCCTTTGATCAATGGGGGGTCGAACTAGGTAAAGCGCTTGCAATTGATATAGAAAATCACATGAATTCGAGTCAAATCCACCCAGATCCGCAAACGGCTCGTTGGATTAAACTGCTCCAAGTTTAAGTATCATGAAGACTAAGTTGATCAAGTTAGCCCTCATACTTACATGCTTAGCCGCAAATTTTGCGAGCCTAGCCTTCGCCCAAATTTGCCCAAACGATCGATATTGTTCTCGGGGACTCGATTTATACCGCTATCCATTCCAACAACATAGCGCCTTGAATTTTGACCAAGTATGGCGCCCGCCCGTCCTAACGGGACAGCAAATGAGGCGTGATTGGTTTGATGCTGCTGCCAATCCATTTCGATGGGACCGTGGTCCAATGACTGGGGTAGGTTCGCCTCAAGTACTTACTAATCCCTACGGAACCGGCGACCCATTTCACAGTCCAAGGCTAAGCATGAGTCAGCCGATAGGCATGCGGCGCTGAGTTGGGGTGGCCACGAGCGAACGGACCTGCGCGCGGCGTAGTCATTAGGCATTTGGCGCTGAGCAGGATCGGCGAACCAAAGCAATCGTTAAGATGAGGATTTAAACGCCCACCTTGATTCGTACCCTACGGTTGGCTGCCGCTTTAGGGTCTTGAGGGTAGAGTAGTTCAGCGAAGCCTTTGCCTGTGCTGCGAAGGCGATTCACACTAACGCCTTGGGTTACCAAAAAATCAACAACCGATTGTGCACGTCTCGCAGAAAGTTGATCGTTGTAGGCTTTAATTCCAACGCCGTCGCTATGGCCCTCAACAACAAAACGAAGGTTTTGCAATTGAGGCGCATTCAGGGCCTTGGCTAAGCGTTCGAGAAGCCCTTTGCTCTCTTCCAAGATGGTTGCTGAGTCAAAGGCAAACTGAATAGTCAGGTCGACCATGGCCCCAGCATTATTCAGACCTGGAGGGCTTTGCATTTGTTTCGCAGGGTCTTGGATCGAACCCGTGGCAGCTGCTGGGTTATTTGGCGCGCCAGGGCTTGTCTTATTCAAAGCCTGCGTATTGGGGGTTGCACTTGGGGACCCGGGCTGATTCGAGCCGCCGGACAATGCCTTAATCATGTCCTCGACTGACATGTCCGATGAAGGCGCCTTCACTGAGCCGGAAGCTGCCTGAGCAGTGGAGGCCTGATTCGCCGAGGTTCCTGCAGATTGAGCCTCTAACACTCTTGGTCCACTGTTTGGAGCTTGAATCGGTGCAATAGAACCTGCCGCCGGAGCTCTTGGTGCCTCTCGGAAACCTTGAGCGAGCAAAGGCCCTGACACAAAACACGAAATGAGGAGGCCTAGAAGGGACCCAGCAAACCTCTTTTGCTCCACCTTATTGCTCCCAAAAGCTATCAAGCCAGTTCTGGCATTCGGTTGGGCTGAGCCCATTTGCAATTGCAACCATCATGGCAATCCTCAACTTGTGTGCCTGAAGCCCTTTTGCCGTAATGATCGACAGTTCATCGTCTTGGAACATACCGCTATTTCTTGTGATTGAACCCGGAATCCAGCGGCTGCAGCGGCCAAGCCAGACTCCATGCTCGCGGAGCCGCTTGAGGCTATCCCGAACGCCAGGAGGCGCATTACCGTTACCAAGTCCAGCATGCACAATAGCCTTGGCACCTGCTGCCACGAAAGCATTAATCGCTACATCGTCTGCACCCGCATAGGCACTCATTAAATCAACTCGGGGCAATAGCGCATCAGGCAAAAGCTTTAAGGGTGTGACGCGATGCGCTGGTCGAAACCATCTTAAAGCGCTGTCTGCAACTTCGCCCAGCGCACCTTCAAAGCCGCTATCGAATGCCTCAACGCTACTAACATGACGCTTGGTAACCAATAAGGCACTGTGAACTCTTCCGTTCATGACGACCATGGTGCCGCGGCCCATGGCTGCTTTATCAGCGGCTACGGTGCAAGCGTCTATGATGTTTGCGGGCCCATCAGCAGAATAAGCGGTAGCAGGGCGCATGGCTCCAATAACGATGACAGGCTTGGTAGATTGCACAGTGAGATGTAAAAAACAGGCTGTCTCTTCTAAGCTGTCAGTACCATGGGTAATAACGGCTGCATGAACCGTGGGGTCCGACAAGCTTGACTCCACAAGTTGCAACAA
>Ga0208048_1000465_pt1 | contig 22025 bp, 16 predicted proteins | sample Malawi_45m_30L_FD_184163 | JGI IMG/M metagenome (GOLD analysis project Ga0208048, IMG submission 184163) | Freshwater microbial communities from Lake Malawi, Central Region, Malawi to study Microbial Dark Matter (Phase II) - Malawi_45m_30L... | ecosystem: Environmental > Aquatic > Freshwater >...
GATCGCCACCCACCAGCAGTTGCGGGAGAGGTCGGGGCAATCGAAGTTGCGGTAGCCGAAGGCGTGGGTGGCTGAATTCACCAGCCAGGTCACGTGATAGACGAGCACGAGCCGCAGCGGGATCGCCCACAGCACCAGCCCCAGCCCGCCGCCGTGCACCTGGGCGGCATTGCCATACCAATAGAGGGCCGCCCCCAGGGGGATCTGCAGCAGCAGGAACCAGCGGTCCAGCCAGCGGTAGAAGGGGTCCTGCTGCAGGTCGCCGGTGAAGCGGTGCAGTTCCCGCAGGGCAGGGATGTCGTGCAGCATCCACTCGCTGTGGGCCCACCACAGACCCCGGGCGGCGTCGTGGTGGTCGTTGGGCTGGTCCGAAAATTTGTGGTGGTGGCGGTGCAGGCCCACCCACTCGATCGGTCCGCTCTGGCAGGCCAGGGAGCCCATCAGCACCAGCAGCCGCTCGAGCCATTTCGGCGCCACGAAGCTGCGGTGGGCCACCAGCCGGTGCAACCCCAGGGTCACCCCCAGCACCGTGGTCCAGTACAGAACCGCGAGCACCACCAGCCCCTGCCAGCTCCAGTACTGCGGCAGCAGGGCGAACACGGCCCCCACGTGGATGGCCAGCATGAAGCCGGTGGTGCCCGTCTTGAAGACCTTCTGGCTGCGGGGCAGGGGCGCACGCGGCACCACCAGGGCGGCGCGCATGCGGGCGTCCTGGGCGGCGCTGTAGCCGTTGCCGGCCTCACCGTTGGCGCCATCACCCAGATCCACGCTGATGCGAGCAGGACGGGCCGAACCGGCGGCGTCTGGGGCTAAGACCAAAGTGAACTCCTGAGGGATGCGCAGGCTTCGGATTCGCTCGATGGCCCCGGCGGAACGGGGCCTGCGCACCACTGGCCTGGATGGCTGACCGCAGCGGTGGAGCTGTAGCCAAACCAACAGATGAAGAAAATCTAGACGGCTGACTCCCGCCGGCGCGCCCCCCGCCGACCGGCAGCATGGCCCCAGGACCGCCACCGCCATGACCCCTCCAAGCCAGGCCTGGGCCTCTGACCAGGTGGCCGCCGCCCTGGAGCGCATCGCGCCGCTGGTGCAGGAACGCCGGGCCGGGGTGCAGCCCCGGCTGCAGCGGGTGCTGGAGGCCTTCGCGGCGGAACGGCTGGGGGTGCACCATTTCGCCTCCGTCAGCGGCTACGGCCACGGTGACCTGGGCCGGGAGGTGCTCGATCGGGTGTTTGCGCGGGTGTTGCAGGCGGAATCCGCTGCGGTGCGGCTGCAGTTTGTGAGCGGCACCCACGCCATCGCCGCCGCCCTGTTCGGGGTGCTGCGCCCCGGCGACCGTCTGCTGGCCCTCACCGGCCGCCCCTACGACACCCTGGAGGAGGTGATCGGCATCCGGGGCAGCGGCCAGGGCTCCCTGGCGGAGTTCGGCGTCGCCTACGACGAGCTGCCCCTGCTGGCCGACGGCACGGTGGATGGGGCGGGCATGGCCGCGGCCCTGGAGCCCACGACCCGTTTGGTGTTGATCCAGCGCAGCTGCGGCTACAGCTGGCGCCCTTCGCTCACGGTGGCCCAGATCGGGGTCCTGGTGGAGCGGGTGAAGGCGCTCCAGCCCGACTGCCTGGTGTTCGTGGACAACTGCTACGGCGAGCTGGTGGAGCTGCAGGAACCCACCGCCGTCGGCGCGGACCTGATGGCCGGTTCGCTGATCAAGAACCTGGGGGGCACCATCGCCCCCACCGGCGGCTACCTGGCCGGCCGGGAGGAGCTGGTGGAGCAGGCCTGTTGCCGGCTCACCGCCCCCGGCATCGGCCGGGAGGGGGGCACCGGGTTTGATCTGCACCGCCTGCTGTTCCAGGGGCTGTTCCTGGCACCGCAGATGGTGAGCGAGGCGCTGCTGTGCGCCGAGCTCACGGCGGCGGTGTTCGCGGGGCTCGGCTATGCGGTGAACCCCCTGGTGGGGGGTGTGCGCAGCGATGTGATTCAGGCGGTGCGCCTCGGCAGCCCTGAGCCACTCAAGGCCGTGTGCCGGGCCTTCCAGGCCTGCTCTCCGGTGGGCTCCTACCTCGATCCGGTGCCCGCCCCCATGCCCGGCTACGCCAGCGAGCTGGTGATGGCGGGGGGCACTTTCATCGACGGCAGCACCAGTGAGTTCTCCGCCGATGGCCCGCTGCGGGAGCCCTACGTGCTGTACGCCCAGGGGGGCACCCACCTGGCCCATGCCCAGCTGGCCCTCGAGCTAGCCCTGCGGGCGCTGAACCCCTGAATTTCCGGCAGACTGCGCCAACGCGTTACCCAGCCTTGATGGCCCCCAGCTACCCCCAGGACTGCCGCTATGCCGACAGCCATGAATATGTGCGGCTGGAAGGCGACCTGGTGCGGGTGGGCATCACCGCCTTCGCCGTGGAGCAGCTGGGGGACATCGTGTTTGTGGAGCTGCCCGACCCCGGTGTCGCCATCAGCCAGGGCACTGGCTTCGGCTCGGTGGAATCGGTGAAGGCGGTGGAGGATCTGCTGGCCCCCATCAGCGGCACCGTGGAGGCCCGCAACGAGGCGGTGCTGGCCAGCCCCGAGGAGCTCCAGAACGACCCCCATGGCGAGGGTTGGTTGCTGCTGGTGCGCCCCAGCGACCCCAGCCAGATCGAGGGCCTGATGGATGCCGCCACCTACAGCGGCAAGGTGGATGGCCACTGAGTTTTCCCCGGCGTTCAGCCCCGCCCTCAGCCCGTTCGTCGCCCGCCACATCGGCCCGGATGGCCCCCAGCGGGCCCGCATGCTGGCGGATCTGGACCTCCCCAATCTCGACGCCCTGGTGGCCCAGGTGGTGCCCGAGGCGATCCTGCTGGCGCCGGAGCAGGCGGAGCAGGGGTTGCCCATCGGTTGCGATGAGGCCCAGGCCCTGGCGGAGCTGCAGGCGATCGCCGCCGACAACCAGGTGCGCCGCAGCCTGATCGGCCTGGGGTACTACGGCTGCATCACCCCGGCGCTGCTGCAGCGCCATGTGTTCGAAAACCCCGCCTGGTACACCGCCTACACCCCCTACCAGGCGGAGCTGAGCCAGGGGCGCCTGGAGGCCCTGCTCAACTTCCAGACCCTGATCAGCGAGCTCACGGGCCTGCCGATCGCCAACGCGTCGCTGCTGGATGAGGCCACCGCCGCGGCGGAGGCGATGGCCCTGAGCGCCGCCGCCTGCCCCCGGGCCGAGGCCCGCTGCTTCCTGGTGGACGACGCGGTGTTCCCCCAGACCTGGGCGGTGCTCCAAACCCGCGCCGAGCCCCTGGAGATCGACCTGGTGCGGGTGGATCCCCGGCAGCTGCCCCAGCGGCCCGACCTGCTGGAGGGGGCCTTTGGCCTGTTGCTGCAGTTGCCCGGCGCCGACGGCCTGCTGTGGGACCCCGCCCCCGTGGTGGTGGCCGCCCGGGCCGCCGGTGTGATGGTCACCGCAGCCGTTGATCCCCTGGCCCAGGTGCTGATGGAGCCGGTGGGGGCCCTGGGGGTGGAGATCGCGGTGGGCAGCACCCAGCGCTTTGGGGTGCCCATGGGCTTCGGCGGGCCCCATGCGGCCTTCTTTGCCACCACCACCGCCCAGCAGCGGCGGATCCCTGGCCGACTGGTGGGGCAATCCGTGGATGCGGAGGGTCGTCCGGCGCTGCGGCTGGCGCTGCAGACCCGCGAGCAGCACATCCGCCGCGACAAGGCCACCAGCAACATCTGCACCGCCCAGGTATTGCTGGCGGTGATGGCGGGCTTCTACGCCGTGCACCACGGCCCGGAGGGGCTGGCCGGCATCGCCCGGCGGATCCTGCTGCTGCGCACCGTGCTCAGCCGCGGGCTGGAGCAGCTCGGGCTGGAGCCGGTGGCGGGCTCCGGCTTCGACAGCCTGCGGCTGCTCACGGCGTCGGCCCCGGCCTTGCTGGAGCGGGCTGAGGCGGCCGGCTTCAACCTGCGGCTGGAGCCCCAGGGGCTGGCCATCAGCCTGGATGAATGCAGCAGCCTCGAGGAGCTGCAACGGCTGTTGGCGGCCCTGACGCCGCCGGGGGCGGCCACGCCCGATCTCGAGGGCCTCCTGGGGCAGCTGCAGGGCCAACTCGAGGCCGCCGGTGCCAGTGCCGCTCCCGAGGCCCTGCTCTGGGGGGCAGAGGTGCCGCAGCGCCAGGCCCCCTGGCTGCAGCAGCCGGTGTTTCACCACTACCGCAGCGAAACTGAACTCCTGCGCTACATCCAGCGGCTGGTGTCCCGGGATTTCTCGCTGGTGCACGGGATGATCCCCCTGGGCAGCTGCACCATGAAGCTCAATGCGGCGGCGGAACTGCAGCCGGTGAGCTGGCCCGCCTTCGCCCAGCTGCACCCCTTCGCCCCCCCATCCCAGGCCGCCGGCTACCGCCGCCTGGTGGACGACCTGGAGCAGTGGTTGGCGGCGCTCACGGGGTTTGCGGCGGTGTCGCTGCAGCCCAACGCCGGCTCCCAGGGGGAGTATGCGGGCCTGCTGGTGATCCGCGCCTGGCACCGCAGCCGCGGTGACCACCACCGCCGCATCTGCCTGATCCCCACCAGCGCCCATGGCACCAATCCCGCCAGCGCCGTGATGGCCGGCATGCAGGTGGTGCCGGTGGCCTGCGACGACCAGGGCAACATCGACCGCGCCGACCTGGCGGCCAAGGCGGAGGCCCACGCCGCCAACCTGGCGGCCCTGATGGTGACCTACCCCTCCACCCATGGGGTGTTTGAGGAGGGCATCCAGGAGATCTGCGCCCTGGTGCACCGCTGCGGCGGGCAGGTGTATCTCGATGGGGCCAACCTCAATGCCCAGGTGGGCCTCGCCAAGCCCGGGCTCTACGGGGCGGACGTGTGCCACCTCAACCTGCACAAAACCTTTTGCATTCCCCACGGCGGCGGCGGCCCTGGGGTGGGGCCGATCGCCGTGGCGGAGCATCTGCGGCCCTTTTTGCCGGGCCATCCCCTGGACGAGGCGTGCGGCGGCGCTCAGCCCATCGGGCCCGTGTCGGCGGCCCCCTGGGGCAGCGCCAGCATCCTGCCGATCAGCTGGATGTACATCCGCATGATGGGTGGTGCCGGCCTGCGCCAGGCCAGTGCCGTGGCCCTGTTGGCGGCCAACTGGCTGGCGGAGCAGCTGGAGCCCCATTTCCCCGTGCTCTACCGCGGCGGCAACGGCCGGGTGGCCCATGAATGCATCCTCGACCTGCGGCCCCTGCGCCGCAGCGCCGGCCTGGAGGTGGACGACCTGGCCAAGCGCCTGATGGATTACGGCTTCCACGCCCCCACGGTGAGCTGGCCCGTGGCCGGCACCGTGATGGTGGAGCCCACCGAGAGCGAAGCCCTGCCGGAGCTGGAGCGCTTCGTGGCGGCGATGGTGGCCATTCGCGCCGAAGCTGCGGCCATCGAGGCCGGTCGCACCGATCCCCTGAACAATCCGCTCAAGCGGGCCCCCCACACCCTCGCCGCCGTCACCGCCGACGGCTGGGATCGGCCCTACAGCCGCCAGCAGGCGGGTTTCCCCGCCGGGGAGGGGCAGCTGGCGAGCAAGCTCTGGCCCGCCGTGGCCCGCATCGATAACGCCTACGGCGATCGCAACCTGGTGTGCACCTGCCCTTCGGTGGAGGAGTTGGCCCTGCCCACGGCCGCGTGAGCACGTTCAACGGCGCCCTTGGTTGATCACTTGCGCTGAAGATCAGCCCGCCTATATTTCATGCGCTCAGGGAATTTGCTGAATTTCTTTCGGCTCGCTCCCTTGCATCTCCAGCAAGATCTGCTCCAACTGCAGGCATCACTGCAGCCCGGCCAACCACGATGAGTGACGACACCCTGGGCTTGATCGACGCCGGCGCGCTTGACGCGGGCTCGATGGATGCCCGCAAGGCCACACCGCAGTTGCCCAGCCTTCCCGAAGGCCAGACCCTGCGGGTGGAGGGTACCAACGTGGTGCGTGTCCCTTTTGGTGTTCGTCGTCCGCAGCGCACCCGCCCCGCCCGTCCGGAGCATTGGGCCACCCTGGTGATTCCCCTCCAGGCCGGTGGCGGTTCCCCCACGCCGCCGCCCCAGGCGGCCTGAGCTTCGGCTGCGTCAGCTAGGCGGAGCGGTTCAGGCGCCAGTCGATCAGGGCTTTCACATCGTCCACGGAGCTGGCGGGCGCCCGGAAGGGCAGCTGTTGCATGGGGCTGCGTTCCGGGCGCACCAGCCAGGTGAGGTCGTTCTGGGGGATGAGCACGAAACCCCGGTAGCGCACCGCCCAGCGTTGGTGGATGGTGCTGCTGCTGGTGGCTGTGCCCATGGCGGAACGGTTGGCGCTGTCGGTATTTGAGCTCCATCAGGCCCTCTTCCCGGCAGATTTGGATTTTCTTCCAGTGGCTGTGACTGCAGCCGTTACATCACAACAAAAGGTGGTAGGCAGCCCAGTGGCCAAGGGCGTTTTTGCCTGTTCCTGGCGCGGACGCTTCTGTCAGCGTTTACGGATCTTGCGTCGCGCAATCAACCCCATGTCATGCGCTCTCTGCATAGCGCCGTCGTTGCGCGTGCGGCGGGTTGCGCCTCAGGAGTTAGCGCCTCAGTCGTTGGCACCTCAGTAGTTGGCACCACTGCGCCGTTGGTGCACCGCGGTGGTGGCGGCCGCGTCCAGCAGGGCGCCCGCATCCGCCTGGGCGTAGATCAGCCAGTGGTCGCCGCACTCCATCCGTTGCTTCACCTGGCAGTCGAGCCAGGCCAGGGCCTCCGGCAGCACCGGTTGGCCCCCGGGGCTGTGCTCCAGGGCCAGGCCGGCGAAGCGGTCGGCGCCGGGGGCGAAGGGCTGCAGAAACTGTTTCATCGGCGCCGTTTCACGGCCCGCCGCCAGCACGTTGAGGGCGAAGCGGTCCCCCACGTGCAGCAGGGCCTCCACGGCCCGGTCCTTGGCCACCGCCACCGTGAGCCCCGGCGGGCTGAAGCTGGCCTGGCTCACCCAGCTGGCCACCATGGCGCCACTGAGCCGGGCGTCTTCGCTTCCCTTCACGGTGGTGAGCACACACAGGGAGCCCACCACCCGGCCGAGGGCCTGCACCGCCGGATTGCTGCGGCTCTCGCTGAGGCCGCCGCCGCCGCTGCGCCGTTGCTGCCGCCGCTGCTCCGCCTGCAGGCTCCGGCCCAGGGAAGTGCCCGTTTCTTCGCAGGCCTTGAGGGTGGCGGCATCGGGGCTGAATTTCACCTTGATCGGCTCAAAGGCGAAGCGGAAACCGCCATCCCGCAGCTTGGTTTCCAGCAGCTCGAGGGCTTCGCCGCTCCAGCCGAAACTGCCGAACACCCCCACGGGTTTGGCCCGGTCCGCTTCCGCCAGCAGGGTGCCCAGGGCCGACACGATCGGCGTTGGCGCATGGCCGCCGAGGGTGGGGGAGCCGATCAGCACCGCATCACACCCCCGGATCGCCTCCAGCAGTTTTTCGGCCGGCGTGAATTCACAGTTGATGCTCTCCACCCGCACGCCGGTGCGGGCCACCCCCTGGGCCAGGGCGTCGGCGATGGCGGCGGTGTTGCCGTAGGCGCTGGCGAACAGCAGGGCCACGGAGAGCTTGGCCCGCTCCTGGGCGGCCCCCCAGCGGCGGTAGTCCGTCAGCAGGCTGCGCCAGCTCTCGTTGATGGCGGGGCCGTGGCCGGGGGCGATGGTGCGGATCGGCAGCTCATCGACGCGGTTGAGCACCGCCTCCACCTGCCGCGCCATCGGCGCCATCAGGCAGTCGTAGAAGTAGCGCCGGTCCTCCTCGGTGCTGCTGCGGTTGGCTTCGGCCCAGGTGCTGCTGCAGAGGTGGGCGGCGAAGAACTTGCCGCTCATCAGCAGGCCCGTGCGCTCCTCGAAGGCCATCAGGGCCCCCGGCCAGCGGGGGGTGGGGGTGGGATAGAGGCAGAGGCGGAACCCATGGGCCAGGGGGCGGCAGCCCTCCTGCTTCACCACATCGATCGGTGGCAGGGGGGGCAGCTCCACAGGGGTCGCGCTGGCTTCCGGACCCGCGGGACGTTGCTGGCTCCAGAGGTCCTGCAGCAGGCGGGCGCCCGCATTCGAGGCCACCAGCATCAACGCCGGCCACTGGGCGGCCAGGCGCCGCAGCAGGGCCACCCGGTTGGGGTTCACGTGCCCCACGATCACCTTGAGCTCCGCCTCGGCGGGCACCAGGGCGGCGAGTTGCTCCAGGTAGGGCTCCGCGAAGGAGTCGCCCGGCGGGTGCACCAGCACCGGCGGGATCGCCTTGCCGGCGGCGTTGCTGCCGGCTTCGAACAGAAAACTGTTGGCGCTGGTGCCGCGCTCCAGCCCGTATTCCACCTCGAAGCGCAGCCGCCGTGGGCTCAGCCCGCGGAGGCAGATCAAGCCCGGTTCGATCGGGATCTGGATCACGCTGCGGTCGGTGCCCGCAGCTGGCTGGCCGGAGGCCATCAGTAGTGGTTCCCCACTTTGCGGTGGTGTACGGCGGTGGTCGCCTCCGTGTCGGAGACGTTCCCCTGCTCCACTTCGGCATAGATGATCCAGTGGTCGGGCCCCTCCATGCGCTGACTCACGCGGCAACCGAGGAAGGCGAGGGCATCCCCCAGCACCGGTCCACCGCTGGCGACGCCATCGAGCACGCTGACCCCGGCGAAGCGATCGGCCCCGGGGGGGAAGCGTTTGAGGAAATGGCGCAACAGGGGCTGGTGGTTGTCCTCCCGCAGGATGTTGAGCACGAAGCGGTCGCCCACCTGCAGTAGGGCTTCAATGGCCCTGTCCTTGGCCACCGCCACGGTGATGCCCGGCGGTTCGAAGCTGGCCTGGCTCACCCAGCTGGCCACCATGGCGGAGGCCCGTTCCTGCTGGCGCGCCGTCACCACATACAACCCCCCGGAGAGGCGCCCCAGGGCTTTGTCCAGGTCGCCGTCGAGGGCCTTCATGGCGGCGATGGTTTTTTCACGGGTCAACAGCTGGCCGAGGTCGGTGCCGGCCTCCTCGCAGCGTTGGTAGTCGTTGCCGTCCGGTGCCTGGCGGATGCGAAGCGGTTCAAAGGCTTCCTTCTGTCCCAGGCTGCGCAGCCGGCTGGCCACGGTGTCGATCGGTTCGTCGTTGCCGCCGAAGGCGTCGTAGGTGGCCACCCACTGTTTGGGTTGCAGGGCCGCCAGCAGGGTGCCGATGGAGGCCTGCAGTTCGGCATCGGGGTTGGCGGGCCAGGTGGGCACCACCACCGCATTGGCCTCACCGATCAGGGCGCTGAGTTCCTGGGGGTCGGTGGCCCGCAGATCCACCAGCTGCACCTGGGCCTCCGCCTTACCGATGCCGCGGGCAATGGCCTGGCTGAGGCGATCACAGAAGCCGTATTGGCTGAGGTAGCAAACCGCCGCATAGGCCTCCCCCTTGCTGCGCCCCTCGCTCCAGTCGCGGTAATCCGAGAGCCAGAGGTTGAGGTTGTGGCGCAGCAGGGGGCCGTGGCCCACGGCCACCGTGTTGATGCCGGGCAGGGCATCCATGCGTTTCATCGCCTGCAGCACGCTGCGGGCGTTGGGCCCCATCAGGCAGTCGTAGTAGAAGCGGAAATCCGGGGCGATGGCGCCGGGGTCCACATCGAACACGTCGTCGGAGCAGTAGTGCAGGCCGAAGGCGTCGCAGGTGTAGAGGATGCCGGTGCCGTGGTCAAACGAGAAGATCGTGTCCGGCCAATGCAGGTTGGGGGCGCTGAGGAATTCGAAGCGGTGCTGAACGCCGCTGCTGGGGTTGGTGCCCAGGTCGAGTTCCTCGCCGCTTTTCACCGCCCGGCTCTTGAACGGGCGGTGCACCTGGTTCTCCAGGAACTGCAGCGCCACCTTGGAGCCCACGATCTCGAGCTCGGGGTTGAGGTCGATCAGGTGGCCGATCAGGCCGGAATGGTCCGGTTCGGTGTGGCTGACGATCAGATGATCGATGGCCTTCGGGTCGATCTGCCCCTGCAGCAGCGGCAGCCAGGTGGCCTCGAACTTCAGATGGCTGCTGTCGATCAGGGCGGTGCGCTCACCCCGCACCAGAAAGCTGTTGTAGGTGGTGCCGTTGCGCAGGCCGAATTCAATGTCGAAGCGGCTGCGGTCCCAGTCCAGGGAGCGGATCGTGGTGGTGTCCGCGGCGATCGGTTCGCACTGCAGGCTGAGACGGCCAGCCGTGGGTTGTTCTGCCATGGGACCCAGCTCAGTGGCGGCAACTGTAGGTAGGGCCCCCGGTGGGCTTGGGCTCGCGCCCCCCGCTGGGGTACGAAAAAGCCCCGGCGTTGCCGCCGGGGCCCGGTCCCGTCCTCAAGTTGGTGTGTTGCCTGTTGGGGGCCGCTCCTTTGCGGAGCTCAGCCCTCCACCTTGACGCTGACGCTGGTCATGGTCTGGGCCTTGGGGGCCGTGACGGTGAGCAGGCCATCGCGGTAGTGGGCCTGGAGGCCTTCACGGTCGATGCCGGCGGGGAAGCGGAAGCTGCGGCTCCAGGTGCCGTAGCGGAACTCGCTCAGCAGGGGGCCGGATGTCTCGGCGTCTGCGTCGGCTTCCGGTTGGGGGGCGCGGCGCTCGGCGCTGATCACCAGGCTGCGGTCGGTGGCCTTCACGTCGATGGAATCGCGCTCCACGCCCGGCAGTTCCAGGCTGATGCTGTAGCCGGCCTCGGTGTCACGCACCTCAGCGGCGGGCACGCGCTCGGCAGTGTGCAGTTGCTGCTCCAGTTTCTGGAACAGGTCGGTTTCGAACAGATCGAAGGGGGATTGGCGCAGGGTCAACATGGCGGGTTGGGCAAGGGATCTCGGTTGCGGGGATCACCCGCATCGCCAATGTGGCCCCGTCGCCACGGGCCCAGGGGCGCGAGAACCGATCCGATCGGTACGGCCCCCACGGCCTGGGTTCGGCTGCCCCACCATGGTTGTGGGGGGAGCCGAACGCTGACTCAGAGCCACCACCAGTCGTTGAAGGCGGCCGCCTGGCCGCAGGGCTCGCCTGCGGTCGTCCAGAGGGTCCAGAGCCGTGCATTGCGGATCTGAAAGCGGCGACCGCTGCGGCTGATGCGCACGCCGCAGTAGCCGCTGGTGGCGTGCTGGGCGAGGGCCCGCACCAGCATCCGGGCCCGCTCGCCGCGCTCCTGCGGTTCGGCGGTGAGCCGCGATGGCAGCCCCACCAGCTCCCCCCAGGGGCAGTCCCACAGCCGCAGGGCGGCGGCGTTGGCATAGACCAGCCGTGGCCCGGGATCGCCGCCGGGGTCGTTGCCGTCATGGGCCAGCACCACCGTGGGGCAGGCGAACAGCTCCTGGGGTTGGTGCTCCGGATCGGTGCCGTTCAGCAGGGGGCGGCCAAAGCCCGCCCGGTGGCTGCGCAGGATGCACGCCGCCAGCTCCCGTTGCGGCGGTGCGAGCCAGGGGGCGCCGGCCATGGCTTCAGCCGTTGCTGTCGTTGGGCTGCTCCTGGTTGCTGCCGGCGGCCATGGCGGTGGCCATGGCGGCGGTGCTGAAGCCCGCCCCCTGGCTGCGCAGGTGCTCCACAAACTGGCGCGGTGCCTCTGGGAAACGACCGTCCTCCGCCAGGGGCAGCGGCCCCGCTTCGTCGAGCCCCGTGTCGCCTTCCATGGCTGGGGTGATCACCACCAACCCCGGATCCAGGGCGGCGTCATAGCGCCACCAGCGGTTGGGGTCCCGGATCGCCACCGGCGTGGGGTTGTGCAGTCCGTCGGCAGCGGAGGGCAGCGGAGCACCATCGCCGTCGGCCTTGCGGGCGGCCTTGGCTTCCGAGGCTTTCTTGGCCAGCAGCGCCCGCCGCTGCACCGCCAGGTCGCTGAGCAGCTGGGCCCGGGTGCGGCCCCGCAGCTGGAACAGCACGAAGGGGTCTTCGCTGAAGCGCTCGCCCATCAGGTAGTAGACCGCGCTCACGTGTTTGCAGGGGTTGATCTTGTCGGGGCAGGTGCATTCGCTGCGCACCTCCTGCAACTTGAACGGAAACAGGCGCCGGCCGCTGGCGGCGAACGCCCGCTCGATGTCCTGGGGCATCACCCCCGCCAGCAGCTGGGCCGACCAGCGGGCCTTCTGCCCCAGGGCCTCCAGCACGTAGCCCCAGTCGTCGTCGCTGAGCACGTCGAGCCAGAGCTTCACCTTGTAGGGGTCTTCACCGCTGCCCTGCACGCGGGCGTGCACGCGGCGCCCTTCGAAGCGGATCGACAGCACGTTGCCTTCGCGGGCATAGGCCCAGGCCCGCTCCAGTCGTTTCTTGAAGCGGTAGCCGTTGATCAGCTCCATCCACTGCTCCACCCACCAGGGCTGCTGGCCCAGGCCCTGGTCGCCCAGCTGGGTGGTGATGCCGTTGTGGTTGCCGGGGGTGATCGTCATGGGGTCAGTCCTCGCTGAGGGTCACCAGGTCCTTGAGCTGGCCGATGTCGAGCCCGCCAAGCCACTCTTCGCCGGAGCCGACGATGTCGGCCGCCAGTTTGGATTTCTCCTTGATCATCCGATCAATGCGCTCCTCCACGGAGCCGCTGGTGATGAACTTGTGCACCATCACGCGGTTCTGCTGGCCGATCCGGTAGGCGCGGTCGGTGGCCTGGTTCTCCACCGCCGGGTTCCACCAGCGGTCGATGTGGAACACGTGGCTGGCGCGGGTGAGGTTGAGGCCCACGCCGCCGGCCTTCAGCGACAGCAGGAACAGCTGCGGGCCGCGGGGATCCTCCTGGAAGCGATCCACCATCGCCTGGCGTTCGGTCTTGCTGGTGTTGCCGTAGAGGAAGGGCACCTCCTGGCGCCAGCGGTGCTCCAGGTGGGCCTTGAGCAGATGCCCCCACTCGGCGAACTGGGTGAACAGCAGGGCCCGGTCGCCCGCCTCCATCACTTCCTCGAGGATTTCCTCGAGCCGCTGCACCTTGGCGCTGCGGGCGGCGAAGTCCTTGAAGAACCCGGCGTCGTTGGGGTCGGGATCCTGTTTGAGGGCCAGGGCCGGATGGTTGCAGATCTGCTTGAGGCGGGTGAGCAGGGCCAGCACCTGGCCGTGCTTCTGGCCGAGGGGTGCCCGGGCGATGGCATCCAGGCTGTCCTCCACGGTTTTGTTGTAGAGCTTGCGCTGCTCCGGGGCGAGGCCCACCCATTCGCTCAGCTCCACCTTCTCGGGCAGGTCGGTGATGATCGATTTGTCGGTCTTGAGCCGCCGCAGGATGAACGGGCCCACGCGGCCCTTGAGGTCCCGCAGCGATGACATGTCGCCGTAGCGCTCGATCGGTAGGCGATAGCGCTGGCGGAAGAAGGGTTCGTCGCCGAGCACCTTGGGGTTGAGGAAATCCATCAGCGCCCAGAGCTCGCTGACGCGGTTTTCCACGGGGGTGCCGGTGAGGGCGATGCGGAAGCGCGGACCCTTCCCCGGCCGGCCCAGGTCGCGGGCGGCCATGGATTGTTTGGCGTTGTGGTTCTTGATCGCCTGGGCTTCGTCGATCACCACTCCCTGCCAGTCGAGCGTGTCGAGGATTTCACTGTCCCGCTGCATCAGGCCGTAGCTGGTGAGCACCAGGTCGACCCCCTTCAGGGCCTTTTTGAGGGCGTCGGGGCTGGAGGGGCGGCGCGGGCCGTAGTGCTCGTTCACCACCAGGTCGGGGGTGAAGGCGGCCGCCTCCCGTTTCCAGTTGGTGAGCACGGAGGTGGGCGCCACCAGCAGCACCGGCCGTTTCAGTTCTTCCTCGGCCTTGAGGTGCTGCAGGAAGGCCAGCAGTTGGATGGTCTTGCCCAGGCCCATGTCGTCCGCCAGGCAAGCCCCCTGGTCAAAGCGGTGCAGGAAGGCCAGCCAGCCCAGGCCCCGCTCCTGGTAGGGGCGCAGCTGGCCGGCGAAACCGGGGGGTGCCGGCAGCGGGTCAGGGGCTTTTTGCTGGTGGTACTGCTCCAGCACCGCCTGCAGACGCGGGCCGGCGGTGAAGGCATGGACCGGCAGCCGCTGCAGGGTTTCGCCCTCGTTGCCGGTGATGCGCAGGGCGTCGTCGAGGCTGAAGGGGGGCTCGGCGGCGCAGAACTTCTCGGCGTTCTTGAGGTCGAGCGGGCGCAGCTCAATCCAGGCCCCCTTGTGCTGCACCAGTGGGCTGCGCTTGGCGGAGAGCTTCTCCAGATCGCGCAGGTTGAGGGTGACGCCGCCGATCATGAATTCCCAGCGCCACTCCAGGGTTTCCCCGAGGGTGAAGCCCCGCGACTTCTCGGGCAGCTCCGCGGTGATCGCCAGGCCCAGGCGGCTGGCCAGCCCGCCGGAGAGGCTGGCGGGCAGGATCACCCCCACCCCCACATCCCGCAGCCGGGAAGCGGCGGTGCGCACCAGCACGAAGGCCTCCGCCGGGGTGAGCTGCATCGCCTCGGGCGTGGCGGTATCGAGGCCCCGTTCGATCGGCTCAAAGGCCAGCAGCGCCCGCCCCAGGCCCTCCAGCAACAGGGCACCGGGCTGTTCCACCTGGATTTCCCCCAGGGCCAGATCGCCGTCGCCCGCGGCCCAGACCATGCCCGCCGGCACCCGCAGGCTGGGGTCCGCCTCCGCCTGGAGGCCAAAGCGCAGTTCCCACAGCTCCTCCCCCTCCGGCGGGGTAAACAGCTCCAGGCAGGCGCGGGCGGGGGCCACCTTGCCGGCCACGGTCTCGCGCCAGTGGTGGCTGGCGATCGCCAGGCGCTCCTGGTCTTCCTCGTCGAGGGCCAGGCGGCCGCCCGGATCACCCAGGGCCTCGTCCCAGGCCGCCAGCAGGGGATCGAGCCCCTGGCCGCCGGGGGCGAAGGCGGCCCGCAGCTGCCCGTCCACCAGCTTCTCCACGATGCTGGCCACCAGCAGGCGATTGGAGCGCGGGCGGCCGCAGGCCAGGTGGCGATCAGCGCTGGCGGCGGCCACCACCTGGGGCATGCGCAGGGCCAGTTCCTCCAGGCGGCGGCGGTCGTCCTCCCGGTTGAGCAGGGGCAGCCAGCTGGCTTTGCCGCCGGCGGCATCCGGCAGCCAGCGGCCGCGGGCGATCAGGCTCAGGCACCAGCGCTGCACATGGGACCACCAGTGCAGGTCGTCGCCGAGGCCAGCTTCGGCGTAGCCGGAGAGGGGCAGCAGGTTGAGCCAGTCGGCGGCGGGTCCGGGCTTGAGAAACCAGCCCTCCACCTGCCAGGGCCACCAGCTCAGGTCTTTCGGCAGGGGTTCACCCGCCTGCAGCGGCATGCCGCTCCAGCCATCCGTGGCCTCGCTCTTCTGGCCGCGAACCCCCTGTTGGCGGCTGGGCAGGGTGAGGGTGGCGCTGGCCTGGCGCAGGTCTTCCGACCAGAAGGTGTTGTCGTCGAGCCAGGTGGCCAGGGTGTCCAGGTCGAGGCTCAGGGGGTGGAGCGGTGCCTCCAGCACCGGGCCCACGGGATCGGCCACACGCCAGGTGTCCGCCCAGATCAGCAGGCCCGCTGTGGGGGCCTTGCCTTTGGCGAAACTCCCCGCCGGTACGACGGGCAGCCAGGTGGCATGCAGCAGGCTCATGGAGGCAGGGCCTGGGGATCAGGGGCGCCGGACCGCCTGCGGCCGCGCCGCGAGAACTCGCGACAGGGCTTGCGATCCGTGCAGCACCAGCGCGGCGCCGATCAGCGGCAGCCAGGCACGAACGAGCTCCATCATCACAGTTGGCGCAACCTGCGCCAAGGCCGAAGGCCAGGGGATGGCCACGGGCCAGGGGCTCAGGGGCGGCAACGCCAGGCTGTGGATGCCGCAGACGGCCCCCACCAGCCCCGCCTGCAGGTGGCTGTCATCGGGGTCCACCCGCTGCAGGTGGAAGGCCAGCAGGCCATAGAAGAAGCCGCAGCCCCCCGCCCGCAGGGCCGCCTCCAGCCCCAGGGGAAGCCCCAGCAGCAGGGCGCTGGCGCCGCCCGCCAGGGCCCAGGCGATGGACCGCAGCCGCAGCTGGGCCCGCGATGGCGTGGTGGAGGGGGCGCTCATGTTGCGCGATCATGCCCGGTTCAGGCTTGTCCCGCTTCGCCATGGCCGCCGCCGCCCCGCGCACTGGTGCTGAGATCCGCGCGGCCTTTCTTGCGTTCTACGAGCAGCGGGGCCACCAGCCCATGGCCAGCGCCTCCCTGGTGCCGGATGACCCCACGGTGCTGCTCACCATCGCCGGGATGCTGCCGTTCAAGCCGGTGTTCCTGGGCCAGCAGCCGCGGCCGGCGCCCCGGGCCACCAGCGCCCAGAAGTGCATCCGCACCAACGACATCGAGAACGTGGGCCGCACGGCGCGCCACCACACCTTCTTCGAGATGTTGGGCAACTTCTCGTTTGGGGATTACTTCAAGGAACAGGCCATCCAGTGGGCCTGGCAGCTGAGCACCGAGGTGTTCGGGCTCTCCCCCAACAACCTGGTGGTGAGCGTGTTCCGCGAGGACGACGAGGCGGAGGCCATCTGGCGCGACCTGGTGGGGGTGAACCCCAAGCGCATCATCCGCATGGATGAGGCCGACAACTTCTGGTCCTCAGGCCCCACGGGCCCCTGCGGCCCCTGCTCGGAGATCTATTACGACTTCAAGCCCGAGCTCGGCGATGACGGCATCGACCTGGAGGACGACAGCCGCTTCATCGAGTTCTACAACCTGGTGTTCATGCAATACAACCGCGATGCGGAGGGCACCCTCACCCCGCTGGCGGCCCGCAACATCGACACCGGCATGGGCCTGGAGCGCATGGCCCAGATCCTGCAGGGGGTGCCGAACAACTACGAAACCGACCTGATCTTCCCTTTGATCGAGGCGGCATCAGCCCTGGCTGGCGTCGACTATCACGCCCTGGATGCCAAGGGTCAGACCTCCCTGAAGGTGATCGGCGACCACAGCCGTGCCATCACCCAGCTGATCTGCGATGGCGTCACCGCCTCCAACCTGGGGCGCGGTTACATCCTGCGGCGCCTGCTGCGCCGTGTGGTGCGCCATGGACGTCTCCTCGGGATCGACAAACCCTTTCTCTCGGCGATGGGTGAGGCGTCGATCACCCTGATGCAGGACGCCTATCCCCAGCTGGTGGCGCGTCGGGAGGTGATCCTGGCGGAGCTGCAGCGGGAGGAGGCCCGCTTCCTGGAAACCCTCGAACGGGGCGAGAAGTTGCTGGCGGAGGTGCTGGCGGCCCAACCCGAGCAGATCTCCGGTGAGCAGGCCTTCGAGCTGTATGACACCTACGGCTTCCCGCTGGAGCTCACCGAGGAGATCGCCGAGGAGCACGGCCTCACGGTGGATCTGGCCGGCTTTGAGGCGGCCATGGAGGCCCAGCGCCAGCGGGCCAAGGCGGCGGCGGTGAGCATCGATCTCACCCTGCAGGGGGCCATTGATCAGGTGGCCGCCGACCTGGAGGCCACCCAATTCCGTGGTTACGAGCTGCTGGAGCAGCGCAGCTGTGTGGTGGCCCTCGTGGTGAACGGTGAGCCGGCGGAGCAGGCCGTGGCCGGCGATGCGGTGCAGGTGGTGTTGGACACCACCCCCTTCTATGGCGAAGGCGGCGGCCAGGTGGGCGACCGGGGCCTGCTCACCGGCGATGGCTTGATCGTGGCGATCGAGGCGGTGTCCCGCAACCGCAGCGTGTTTGTGCACAGCGGCCGGGTGGAGCGCGGCAGCCTGGCCCTCGGCGCCGTGGTGCATGGCCAGGTGGACCGGGCCTGCCGCCGCCGCGCCCAGGCCAACCACACCGCCACCCACCTGCTGCAGGCGGCCCTGAAGCAGGTGGTGGATCCGGGCATCGGCCAGGCGGGCTCACTGGTGGATTTCGATCGCCTCCGCTTCGACTTCCATTGCCCCCGCGCCGTGACGGCGGCGGAGCTGGAGCAGATCGAAACGCTGATCAACGGCTGGATCAGCGAGGCCCACGCCCTGGAGGTGGCGGAGATGGCGATCGAGCAGGCCAAGGCCGCCGGGGCCGTGGCGATGTTCGGGGAGAAGTACGCCGATGTGGTGCGGGTTGTGGATGTGCCCGGTGTGTCGATGGAGCTCTGCGGCGGCACCCATGTGGCCAACACCGCGGAAATCGGCCTGTTCAAGATCGTGGCCGAGAGCGGTGTGGCCGCCGGGATCCGCCGCATTGAGGCGGTGGCCGGCCCGGCGGTGCTGGCCTATCTGAATGAGCGCGATGCCGTGGTGCGGCAACTGGGCGATCGCTTCAAGGCCCAGCCCGGCGAGATCGTGGAGCGGGTGGCCCAGCTGCAGGAGGAGCTCAAGGCCAGCCAGAAGGCGTTGGCGGCGGCCCGGGAGCAGCTGGCCCTGGCCAAGTCAGCGGCCCTCGCCTCCCAGGCGGTGCCATGCGGCGACGCCATCCTGCTGGTGGCGCGCCTGGATGGTGTCGAGGGCGCCGGCCTGCAGAGCGCCGCCGCGGGCCTGGCGGAGCAGCTGGGGGATGGGGCGGCGGTGGTGCTGGGGGGACTGCCCGATGCGGCCGACCTCAGCAAGGTGGTGCTCGCGGCGGCCTTCGGCCCGGCGGTGATTGCGGCTGGCCCCAAGGCCGGCGCTTTCATCGGCACCGTGGCCAAGGCCTGCGGCGGCGGCGGCGGCGGTCGGCCCAACCTCGCTATGGCTGGCGGTCGTGATGGGGCTGCCCTGGATGGGGCCTTGGAGCAGGCGCGGGCGGATCTGTTGGCGGCGCTGGGCTGAAGGCCAGCCGGATCCACAACCGTTCCTTTGCGCTGGCGTTGCCCAGGCGCGGAGGAAAGCTGCGGATACCGAACGCCAGAGGAGCTGCAGCCATGGTCAGCAGCTTTACGATCCACGCCCGCAGCGACTGGAGGTTCCGCCTGGTGCTGTTGGGGAGTCGTCTCCAGCTCGAGGGCTGCCGCGAAGCCGAAGGGCCCGGCGATGAGGCGCTCACCTGCTCCCTTTGGCTCGACCCCCAGGACACCCCTTACGACCGGGCCCACGAGTTGATGGCCCACCCCAGTTGCTGCCTCTAGCGCGGTGGCCCTAGCCCTGCAGATAGGTGGTCTGCCGCAGGCTGGTTTCCAGGTGGTCCATCAGCCGCTGGGCGTCATTGATCTTGAGGTCACCCCGCTGGATGGCGGCTTCGCTGGCCACCCGTAGCCGCTCCAGCAGCAGTTCCGGTTGGTGCTCCATGGCTTCCAGCACCTGGGCGTTGGTGTTGCCGCGCACCACATGATCCACCTGGTAACCGCCACCGGGGGCCAGGCGAATGTGCACCGCATTGGTGCTGCCAAAGAGGTTGTGCAGGTTGCCCATCACCTCCTGGTAGGCGCCCCCGAGGAACATCCCGATCAGGTAAGGCTGCCCCTCCTGGGGCGCATGCAGCTCCAGCAGCGGCTTGGCCTGCCCGTCGCCGATGAAGCGGGCCAGCTTGCCGTCGGAGTCGCAGGTGAGGTCGGCGAAATGGCCCAGCCGGGTGGGTTCCTCCTCCAGCCGGTGGATCGGCAGCAGCGGGAACAGCTGCTCGATCGCCCAGGTGTCCGGCGCGGAGCGGAACACCGAGAGGTTGGCGTAGTAGGTGCCCGCCAGGGCCGCCCGCAGGCTTTTGAGGTCGTCGGGGACGGCGCCGCTGCGGGGCAGCCGCTCCACGATGGCGCTGGCGCAGGCCCAGGTGAGCTGTTCGGCCATGGCCCGCTCCGGCAGGCTCAGGTAGCCGAGGCGGAAGGCCGCCAGGGCGTCGTCCTTGAATTTGATGGCGTCGTTCCAGGCCTCCTGAAGCCGTGAGACGGCGCCGTCGTCGTCGCTGCCGGTTGCCGTGATGCCGGCCAACGTCTCCCGCAGGTTGCGAACCGTGAGCGGTTCGCTCTCCCCCGCCGCCGGCAGGGCCGCCGGCACCTGGGCACTGCCCAGCACGTTGAACACCAGCACCGAGAAATGGCTGGCGATGGCGCGGCCGCTCTCGCTCACCAGGGTGGGCACCGGCACGCCGTGGGGCTCACAGCACTCCCGCACCGTGGCCACCACATCGTTGGCGTAGTTCTGCAGCGAATAGTTGGTGGATGCGGCCGAGGCCGTGCGGCTGCCGTCGTAATCAACCCCCAGGCCGCCCCCCACATCCAGATAACCCATGGGGGCCCCCAGCTTGGTGAGCTCCACGTAGATCTGTCCCGCCTCCTGCAGGGCGTCCTTGAGCACGGCGATGTCGTTGATCTGGCTGCCCACGTGGAAGTGCAGCAGCCGCAGATCCTGCAGCAGGTCTGCGTCCCGCAGGGCCTCCACCGTGGCCAGCAGATCGGGGATCGAGAGGCCGAATTTGGCCTTGTCGCCCACGGAGCTGCCCCAGCGGCCGCTGCTGCGGCTGGAGAGCTTGGCGCGGATGCCGATGAACGGTGCCGCCCCCAGGGCGCGGCTGGCTTCGATGATCCGCTGCACCTCATCGGCCTGCTCGATCACCACCACCGGCTGGCGCCCCAGGCGACGGGCCAGGATCGCCGTTTCGATGTAGCGCTGATCCTTGTAGCCGTTGCAGATCAGCAGCGCCTCGGGGTCATCGATCAGCGATAGGGCGATCAGCAGCTCCGCTTTGCTGCCGGCCTCGAGGCCGAAGTGCCAGCGGCGGCCGCAGGCCACCAGCTCCTCCACCACATGGCGCTGCTGGTTGCACTTCACCGGGAACACGCCCTGGTAGCGGCCGCCATAGCCGTACTGGGCGATGGCCCGCTCGAAGGCGGCGTGCAGCCGCTCCAGCCGGTCTTCGAGGATGTCGTCGAAGCGGATCAGCAGCGGCAGCCCCAAGTTGCGCCCCTGCAGCCCCTGCACCAGCTCCAGCAGATCGAGGCTGCCGCCCCGCTCCCCCTGGGGCTGCACGCTGATGTGGCCGCGGCCGTTCACCGAGAAGTAGGGCTCCCCCCAGCGGTCGAGCCCGTAGAGGGCGGCGCTGTCGGCGGTGGTCCAGCTGGTCAAGGCAGGGTCGGGGATCACGGCACCACTGTGCTTGCCAATCGGCGCCTCCGCCGCGGACGATGGGCCGGATCTGACCGTTTTTTGCCATGGCCGCCGAACGCACTTTCGTTGCCATCAAGCCCGACGGCGTGCAGCGCGGCCTCGTGGGGGAGATCCTGGGCCGCTTTGAGCGCAAGGGCTTCAAGCTCGTGGGCCTCAAGCAGCTCACCCCCAGCCGTGAGCTGGCTGAAAGCCACTACGGCGTGCACCGCGAGCGCCCCTTTTTCGCTGGCCTGGTGGAGTTCATCACCTCCGGCCCCGTGGTGGCCATGGTGTGGGAAGGCGACGGCGTGATCGCCAGCGCCCGCAAGCTGATCGGCGCCACCAAGCCCCTGGAGGCGGAGCCCGGCACCATCCGTGGCGACCTGGCCGTCAACATCGGCCGCAATGTGATCCACGGCTCCGACGCCCCCGAAACGGCCCAGTTCGAAATCGGGCTGTGGTTCCAGCCCTCCGAACTGAGCGACTGGACCCCCGCCGATCAGGTGTGGCGCACCGAGGGCTGAGTCAGCCCGCCGGCGCCCCAGGGGCCCCGGCACTCGCTCCAAACCGCCCCCAGTGGAACGCCTCCAGCAGGCTCCGCTGGGGGCTTTGCAGTGTCTGGGCCATGGCCCCATCCAGCAGCTGGGCGGTGATCGCCGCCAGCAGCACGCCGTTGCGGTGGTGGCCGCAGGCCAGCCACAGCCCCTCCAGGGATGAGGCCCCCAGCAGCGGCCCCTCATCCGGGGTGCAGGGGCGGAACCCCCACCAGCGCTCCATCGGTGGCCATTGGCTGGCCTCGGGCAACAGGGCGGCGATGCCCGCCTGCAGCTGCCGTTGGCCGTCGGGGGTGAGCCCTTCCCGGAAGCCCGCCTCCGGTTCGCTGGTGGCCCCCACCACCAGCAGGCCGTCCTCCCGCGGCACCAGATAGGTGCCGGGGCCGAAGATCACCCGCCGCAGGGCCTCGCGGGGCCCCTGCAGCGACAACATCTGCCCCTTCACCGGATGGATCGGCAGTTCCGGCAGCAGCTGGCTGCTCCAGGCGCCACAGCAGAGCACCGCCTCGCTGGTGACCAGCTGTTGCAGCTCCCCCTCGGCGTTGCGCAGCTGCACCCCCTGCAGTCGCCCGCCCTGGCGCTGCAGCTCCAGCACCTCCACCCCCTCCTGGAAGCGCACCCCCAGCCCGGCGCAGGCCTGCGCCGGGCTGGG
>Ga0208048_1000467_pt1 | contig 21958 bp, 19 predicted proteins | sample Malawi_45m_30L_FD_184163 | JGI IMG/M metagenome (GOLD analysis project Ga0208048, IMG submission 184163) | Freshwater microbial communities from Lake Malawi, Central Region, Malawi to study Microbial Dark Matter (Phase II) - Malawi_45m_30L... | ecosystem: Environmental > Aquatic > Freshwater >...
GTCCAGAGATTAGGGGTGCCTAGGGTGAATGACGCCGACCGTCCCCGTCAACCTGAGCCTTTTCGACGGACGGCGTTGTTTTCAGTCCGGCGATCGCCTGGTCGGAGAGGCGAGGATTTGTTTGACAGAGCCGCCCCGACCTTGCCTTCATTGGGCTCCTTTCGCACTGCCTGGTAGCTCAGCGGTAGAGCAGGTGACTGTTAATCACTTGGTCGTAGGTTCGATCCCTACCCAGGCAGCCAGAAAGGATTCTTTCCTCCCCCCGGTTACCGGGGTAAGTCCGCTAACCTTCGCCTTGACCATCCGGGGGGTTGCGGGAGGATTCACCTACCATGGGTCAACAGAGCAACAAAGTCATCAAGCGTCGCCGTCGTCGCGCCTACCTCGAGCGCAAGAAGGACCGCGTCAAGATCGCCCGCGCCGCCGCGAGCAAGAAGAAGGCCAAGAAGTGAGCTCGGCGGTGGGCCAGGCCTCGCTGTGGGCCGCGCTCGCTGCGCTGCTCTCCGCAGGTTGCGACACCCCGGCGATCCCGACGGACGAGGTCCCCGGCATCGCCTATGTCAATGAACGCCGCCGTACGGCGGCCGACGCCGCCCGTGCGTCCGACGTGCTGGGCGCCAAGGAAGACCATGGCGCCGACGTCGTCCTCCGCACCGATCCCGCCGCCCGCGGCGGGTATTACTACTACGTCAAGCTTGCGGACGCTCCGCCGGCCGAAGCCCGGCTGATCCTGCAGGTCGTCCGCACGGAGAAAACCGTCGCCGAACGCTACGAATTCCCCGTCCGTCTCCGCCCAGGTTTCCCGTTCGGCGAATACGTGATCGGCCTGACCGGCAAGCAGGCCGGCGAGCCCGGCTGGCGTCCCCTCGCCTGGCGCGTGTCGGTCGTCGATGCCCAAGGCAAGGTGCTGGCCGCCAAGCATAGTTTCCTCTGGGGCACGCCCCGCGACCTCGGCCGTTGAGCCATGGCCGCGGCGGAGTGGACAGGCTGGCGTCCGTTGCGGCTGACCGTTGACGTCCCGGAGGCTTCACTCGGCGAGCAGCTCGACGGCGGGCAGTCGTTTCGCTGGAATCCGACGGACGACGGCGCATGGGTGGGTGTCTTCGGACGCACGGTCGCCATGCTCCGCTCCGGCCCGGCCGGCCTGGAGTGGCGTGGACTGGCCGGCGCGACCGGGACGGAGGCCGCCTTGCGCGCCTATCTGGACGCGGAAGGCGCGCAGGCCGGGCTCGCCGCCGACCTGCCTTGGCGCTCCGATGCGGTACTGGCCGCGGCGAGGAAAGCCTTCCCGGGCCTGCGCATCCTGCGCCAGGACCCGCACGAGACGCTCATCGGCTTCCTGTGCAGCTCCAACAAGCGCATCCTGCAGATCCGCGTGATGGTCGCTGGCCTCGCGGATAAGCTCGGTGAGCCGCTCGGCGGCGGTTTCCACGCCCTGCCGGACTGGGCCGTCTTGGCGGCGGCGGATGACGCCGTCCTGAAGTCCTGCTCCTTGGGTTATCGGGCCGCCTTCCTGCGCGGCACCGCGCGGCGTCTGCTCGCCCGCCCGCGCTGGGCCGAAGAGTTCGCCGCGTTGGACACCCCCGCCTTGTTCGCCGAACTCCGGGCCTTGCCGGGCGTCGGCCCCAAGGTCGCCGCCTGCGTCGCGCTCTTTGGTTTCGGTCGACTGGAAAGTTTCCCGGTCGACACCTGGGTCGTGCAGGCGCTCGCCGACGCGTATGGTCTGCGCGGCTGGAAGCCGGCGCAGCTGGAGCAGTTCGGACGGGCGCACTTCGGGTCCGCCGCCGGCCTCGCGCAGCAATATCTCTTCTCCGCCGCCCGTCACGGGCGGCTGATCACGCCCCCGTCGGAGCCGCCTCGCCCCAGGTCGCGGCGAGCACGTCCGGCGTGAGCGCTGCGGCCGGCGCGCCGGCCGCGAGGAGCCGGCCTTCGGCCAGCACCACCACGCTGTCGGCCGAGCGCGCGTAGCCGAGGTCATGCGTCGCCACCACGGCCGCGCCGCCTGCCTGGGTGAAGCGGCGGATCTCGGTCGCGACCAGCGCCCGCCGTGTGAGGTCGAGCGAAGCGGCCGGCTCGTCGAGCAGCAGCACGGAGCCGAACGGATCGGCGAGCGTGGCGAAGGTCATCGCGAGGTGCGCGGCTTTCTGCTCTCCGCCGGAGAGCGCGGACAGCCGTCGGTCCGCCAGGTCGGCGAGCCCGAGCCGCGCCAGCGTCGCGGCGAAGGCGTCCGGTGAGCCGGCGATGTCGCCGAGGTCGCGGACGAGGAAGTCCCAGGCGCAGGCAGGTTTCTGCGCGGCATAGGCCCGGCGGCCCGCGTTGGTCAGCGCGGAGGCCGTCCGCGGGTCGCGGCCGGCGACGCGGAGTCCGCCGGTCGAGCCGGTCAGGCCGGCCAGCGCGCGCAGGAGCGTCGTCTTGCCGGCGCCGTTGGGGCCGACCACGGCGACGACCTGGCCCGGCTCCGCCAGCAGGGAGACGCCGTCGAGGATGCGGCGGCCGCCGAGTTCCACGGCGAGCGCGACCGCTTCGGCCAGCGGCTCACTCATGGCGCCCCCTGGCTATCCAGATGAACAGCGGCGCGCCGAGCACCGCGGTGACGGCGGCCGCGGACAGCGGCGCCTGCGGCCAGAGTCCGCGCCCGAGCGTGTCGGCGCCGAGCAGCAGGATCCCGCCGAGCAAGGCCGAGCCGGGCAGCGCCGACGCATGGCGCGGGCCGAAGATCTTCCGTGCCAGGTGCGGCGCGAGGAGGCCGATGAACGCGACCTGGCCCACGAGGCAGGTCGCGGCCGCCGCGGCCAGCGCCGTCAGCAGCACCGCGTCGCGGCGGGCGCCGCCCACGTCGATCCCGCCGGCGTGGGCGGCGTCTTCGCCGAAGGCGAGCAGGTCGAGCGCGCGGGCCGAGGGCAGGAGCAGCAAGGTCGCGCCGACGCACAGCAGGATGGGCAGCCAGGCGAGTTCGAACGTCGCCATCCCCAGCCAGTCGCCGAAGGCGCCGTTGGTCAGCAGTTCGCGCGATTCGCCGCTGCGCGCGGCGATCACCAGCGTGCCGGCGGCGGTGAAGGCGTTGAGACCGAGTCCCGTCAGGAGCAGCCGGGCGGACGAGCCGCCGCGGCCGCACAACACCAGCACGGCGGAGGTCCCGAGCGCGCCGCCGAAAGCCGCCGCCGGGAGCAACCAGGCGCGCTGCCAGGCGGCTTCCGGCGCCACGCCCAGCAGCAGCGCGATCCCGAAGAGGGCGCCGCCGAACACCCCCGTCAGCCCCGGGTCGGCCAGCGGGTTGCGGAACACGCCCTGCTGCGCGGCGCCGCCGACGCCGAGCGCCAGTCCGGCGGCGAGGGCCGCGAGCACACGGGGCGCGCGCAGGAGGGCCCGAGCTCCGCCGTCACCCCAGCCGAGGCCTTGGGCGCCCACGGCCAGGGCCATGGCGACGAGCGCCACGAGGCCGACGAGTCCGGCCAAGGTCGCGCGCGTCGGCGTCATCAGCGGCCGAGTTCGTTGAGCAGGTCGCCCAGCGGGTTACGACGCCGTTGCGGCGCGGCTTGGCCGTTCGGAGCGGACTGCGGGGCTTGACCGGTCTGGCCGGCCGGGCCCGCCGCGGGCGCGTTGCGGACGCGGTCGACGGCGGCCTGAAGCTTCTCCACGAGGTCGGTGCGGATCTGGTTCAGCGAGCCGGTCACGTTGACGCCGGGGCCGTCGGTCAAGCCGTCGGTCGGCGAGGGTCCGGCGCCGAAACCGAGCGCCTGGAAGTAGTCCGCGAATTCGCCGGCGCCGCGCAGCTGCGTCGTGAAGGCCATGGGCCAGTCGGCGAAGCCAGCCTTGGGGTCGACGTTGATGCCGCCCTTGGCCGAGAGCTGGAGCGTCTCGCTGCGGATGTCCGCCATCTCGAGCTTGACGGTGCCGGTGGCGAGCCGGGTTGCCTTGATGGTCGCCGACGTGTAGGCGAATTCGGCGACGGCCTTCTGGAGCTTGGCGGCCGCCGACATCGCGGCGCCGATGCGGGCGATCTTCTCGCCCTGCTGCTGGTTCTTGGTGAGCGCGCCGGCGATCAGCGCGAGCCCGCCGAGGGTCTCGCCGATGTCGCCCGCCTTGTTGGCCGACAGCGACATTTTGCTGTTCTTGTCGCCGAAGGCGCGGATGACCCCGCCGCGGGAGGTGAGCTGCGCGTCGGCCTGGAGACGGCCGAGGATTTCGCCCGGCGTGCCGCTCACGCCGGTGACGGCGACGGCGGCGTCGCCTTTGCCTTGGAGGAAATCCTTCACGGCGGGGACCGCCTGCGCGACCTCGCCGAAGTTGAACTGGGTCAGGCTCAAGGTGCCGGCGAGGACGTAGGGTCCGTTGCTCGTGGTCGGCTGGAAGGCCAGCTGGCCGCGCCCGCTGAGCGCGCCTTCGGCGAGGCGGCCGGTAAGCTGGCTCAGGCGCAGGCCGTTCGGCTGGGCGTCGGCGCGGACGACGAGCCCCTCGGCCTTGATGCCGTAGGCCTTGGCGGCGCCGATGGCGAGTTCGAGGGCGCCGGTGTGACCGGCCCAGAACGGCGTCCGGTCCGGCGCCGGCGGCGTCGGGGGCGTCTCGGTGGGCGGTTCGTCGGACTTCGGGAGCAGCGAGAGCACGTCGTCGACGTCGATGTTGTCGACGGTGACCTTGGCCTGCCAGTCGGTCTTCGTGCCCGTCGTGCGTTGCGTGAGGGTGAACTTGCCCGCGCTGACCTGCGCGGCCTGCAGGCGGAAACCGCCTTCGGCGTCGAGCCCGTCGGCCTTGGGCGCGTAACGACCGGTGACGGTCGCCTGCGCGATGCGGCCTTCGCTCTGACGCAGCCCGACCTCGCTGACCTCGAGCGAGACCTTGATCTCGCCGTCCTGCGCGCGGTCGGCGCTGGCGCGGTAGCGGCCGCCGGTGACGACGCCGAGCGGGCCCGCGAAAGGCTGTTCGGCCAGCGCGCCGAGATCGCCTTGCAGGCGGAGGGTCGTGCCGGCTTCGCCGAGCCCGACCACGATGTCACCTTCCGCGAGGCCGCGGCTCTGGTTCTTCAGCGAGGCCTGCTTGAACCCCACGAGGATCGCGCGTTCGCCGACGAAAAGGTCGAGGCTGGCGGCGAGGTCGCATTCCTTGACCCAAGGCTTGCCGGCCCAGCTCACGCTGGTCTGGGCGAACGCGAGCGGCGCGCCTTCGGTCCGGACGAAGAGGCCTTCGCGGCTGAAGCCGGCCACGAGGTCGGCGCGCTTCAGGTCGCCGGAGAGCTTGAGGCCCGGGACCACCGCGGCGAGGGACTCGAGCGGCAGGTCGCGCGCGGTGGCTTCGACGAGCACGCCCGTGGGACGGGCGCCGGCGGTCGGCAGCGGCTGGCGCAGTTTCAGGGCGAGCAGGTCGCGGCCTTGCCGGAGGATGCGCGCCTCGGCGGTGGCGACGACGGGGGCCTGGCCGGCGGCGCGCTGCACGGAGGCCTTCGCGCTGACGCGGATGCCTTTGAGTTTGTCCACGGGCAGGTCTTCCCAGTTCGGTTGCGAAGCCAGTTCGACGATGCCCACGTCGACGTCGGCGAGGGCCGTCCAGGCGCCGTCGGCGCCAGGGCGGAGCGTCAGGTTCCCGCCGGCGATCTCTCCGGCGGCGTAACGCACGCTGAAGGGACCCAGGGCGATCGCGCCGTCGGCGGAGCTGACGGGGAGTTCCGCGTCGATCGCGCGGACCATCGGCCTGCCGGCTTGCTCGAGGGTGACGCCGTGCAGGCTGTGCGTGCGCACGCTGCGCACGACGGGCCGGCCGTCCTTAAAGGAGACGGAGGCTTCTCCCGTCCAGCGACCAGCGGTCGCGATCACGTCCGCGGACGCGAGGAAAGGATTCAGCGCGACGAGGTCGGCGTCGTCGGCGATGACGGTCACGGTCGCGTCATCTGTGTTCGCCGGCAACAGACCGCCTTTCCAGGTCAGGGTCTGCGGGATCGTGATCCTCACGCCGTGGCCGGTGACCGCGAGCCGGTGGACGGCGAAGCCGACGTCGGTGCTCTGCGCGTTCGCCACCAAGCGCCATTCGGCGCGGCTTCCTTTGGGAAGGCGCGGCGAGAGCCGGCCTAGGTCGGCCCAGAGCGCCTTCAGGTCGACGTCGGCCTGCCAGCGGGCTCCCTCCATCTCGCCTTTGGCGGCGCCGATGATGCGGACGTCAGGCAGCTGCTGGCTGAGGATACCGAAGCGCGAGGGGTCGACATCGAGGTCGGCGACGACCGAGGTGCGTCCGGCGAGATGCTCGCCGCGGATCTTCACCGCGGGACGTCCGGCGGCGTCGTTCATCGTGCCCGTGAAAGTGACGCCCGGTTTGCCGGGAACGGAAGCCGCGTCCAGGATGAGGACGACGGTACCGACGGCGGCCGGGCTGGCGTCCTTGGTCGCGAGCTCCAGGCGGAGCGAGGCGAGATCATCGAGGAGCGAGGCGAGCGTGACGCCCTCGGCGCCGAGGGGCCGACGGAACGCGGCCTTCAGGGAGACCTCACCGCGCGGATCCGTGGTCTGCTTGCCGACGACGAAGCCGGGCCAGGCGATGCCGGCGCGGAGGTCGGCGGACCCGCTGGAATCGAAGGCGTCGCCGCGGACGCTGAAGCGCAGCAGCGTGCCGTCCGCGAGACGGACCCGTCCGGTCGCGGCGTAAGGTCCGAGCACGAAGGGCGGCAGGGTGGTCTTCTTCGTCGTCTCGGCGGGAGTAGCTTCGGCCTGGGTGGCGGGTCGGCGTGCGCTCAGGTCGACGTCGATCGTCTTGAGTTCGAGGCGAGGGAGAGCGCAGGTGCCGCCGAGGATCGCGAAGAGATCGGCTTCGCCGCTGAGCGAGGCCGCGACGACCTTGGTGCCGTCGGCGAGCACGAGGTCGATGCCCTCGGCGGAGAATTTGCCGTCGAGGGACGCCTCGACGCGGGTGATGCCGCCCTTGATGCCGGCGTCGGCGAGGATTCCTTTGACGCGAGCGCCGAGGGGTTCGGGACGGAGCTGGGATTCGATCCAGAAAAGGGTGGCTCCGGCGGCGACGGCGACGAGGCCGACGCTCCAGAGGGTGAGGCGGAGAGCGCGGGACATGGGAGGCGGAGGCACATCTTGCCCGGCCGTCCCGGGCGGGCAACAAAAAGCCCGGTGGAATCGCTTCCACCGGGCGGAAAAACCGGACCAGCGGCGTCTGATCAGGCCTGCGGAGCCTGGCCGCCCTGCGGGGGCTTCGGCTTGGTGGCCTGGCCGTCGGCACGCTTGCGGCGCAGGTAGGCCGCCTTCTTCGCCTCGAGGTCCACGTCCATCCGCATGCTGTAGCAGGCGACGGAAGCCTCCTTGGTCTGGCCCACCATGCGGGTTCGGCCGTAGCGAGTCTCCTTAACGGCCATCTCCGCGTCCTCCTCGAGGAGCTGCTTGAGGTATTCGATCTTCTGCTTGGCCCAGTCCGAGAGACCCGGGCGCTTCAGCAGTTCCTCGAAGCCCAGCTTGGCTTCGGCGAACTTGTGGGCGCGGGTGAGCGCCTCGATGGCCTCCATCTTCTCGGCGACGATTGCCTCGTCGATCAGGGCGGCCACGTCGGCGTCGACCGGCAGCACCGAGAACGCGGCGAGGTCGAGTTCCGGGAGGGCGATGAGCTCGGGACCGAACTTGACCGCGTCGCCGTCCTTCGTGACGGCTTCGAAGTTCACGGCTGCGAGGGCGTCGGGCTTGGCGCCGGCGCCGATCTTGAGTTCGACGACCGCGACGAGCGAGGCGTCCCAGGGCAGGGTGCCGAGCTTACGGCTGCGGGCGGCGCCGTGTTCGAGGACCTCGCCGACCAGGCGGGCCTGCACGTCGCTGCCGCCCTGCACGCTGACCTTGACCTGGCGCAGGTAGGAGTTGGACAGGATGGCGAACTGTTCTTCGAAGGCCTCGTCGAGGTCGTCGGCGGTCTGGCCGAAGTTGGCGACGCCTTCGCCGGCGGTCGCCATGCCGGTCATGAGCGATTCGTTGAAGCCATGGCCGAGGCCGACGGTGGAGGTCGTGATGCCGGCGCCGGCGGCCTTGGTGACGCGGGCGAAGATTTCCTGCTCGTTCACGAGCCCCTGGTTGGCCTGGCCGTCGCTGAGCAGGATGACGCGGGCGATGCGGTCCTTGCGGGTGAAGGGCGCGAGCTGCTTCACGGCTTCTTCCCAGCCGCCGAAGAGGTCGGTGGACCCGCGGGCGTCGATCGACCGGATGCGCTGGACGAGCGTGGCGCGATCCGTGACCGCCGTGAGCGGTTGGACGACTTCGACATGGCTGTCGAAGGCCACGATGGCGACGCGGTCGTCGCTGCGCAGGCCGTTAACGATGCGGACGGCGCTTTCGAGGGCGGCCTCGAGCGGGCGGCCGGACATCGAGCCCGAGCGGTCGATGACGAGGGCGAGGTCGAGCGGGGCGCGGGGAGTGGCGACGACGTCAGCCGGCTGGCTGGGGGCGACGAGGCGGACGAGGACATGCGTCGCTTCGGAGGCGGCGCGGAGAAAGCCCTTCTTGAGGGGCAGGATTTCGATTTTGGGTTGGTTCATGGGAGGAATCATCCCCACCACCATGCCCCAGGTTCCTATACTGTCAACACCTAAAAAGATGCCAACTAAAAACTACCATCAAACTAATACTGTCATAATCATAAATACTTCTTCATCAGTGCTTTGCTGAAATTTTCGGCGATTTCTAGCAGTTCTTCTTTGGTCGGGGTCACGCGGCTATCGATATTGAAGTGGGCTTCGCACCAGTGGGTCAGCCTGACTTTGGTCCACCTTTCGGTCTTGGGTTCATCGCCGCAAGAGGTCGGATTAAAGGCCAATAGCTGATCGAGCAGGCTGCGGGCGGCCGGGCTGAGGTCGTCGCGGGCCAGTTCCTTTTTTATCATCAGGCGGAGAGCGTCGGCGGGCGATTCATTGCTTTCGGCGACCTGCTTCATCTGCTGCACCATGGCGAAGCTGGCTTTGCGGGCGGGCTTGTAAGCGGGTGCGGGGGATTCGGCCATTTCGTCGCGTTGGGAGTAGGCGATCGGTGATTTGGCTCGGTGCACGCCGGGTTCTTCGAGCCCGGTCCGAAACTCGCGAAACTCGCCGCTGGCCGTCTCGGCGCTGGAGCGGGTCCGGAAGAAGAGCTTTTCCGCCTCGGTGGGCATGGCCAATTCGTCGATCAGCTTGTTGAGGCTGCTGATCTCCTCGTTCTGCAGGAGCAGGGTGCGTATCCGGTCCAGGTCCCAGCCGCGCTCGGCGAGCAGGCGGGCGAGGAGGAGCTGGCGGACCTGCAGCTGGCCGAAGAGCCGTTGGCGGCCGTCGTCGGGGGCTTTCTCCGGGCGGCTCAGGAGTTTCTGGTAGGCATAGAAGCGGACCAGTCGCTCGGAGGAGCGGTGCCGCTCGCCATAGCCGAGTTCGGCCAGTTTCTCGGACACGAAAGCGGCAAGCTCCTCGGCGGTACCTTGGAAGTCCCGGTCGTTCAGTTGGGCGGAGATTTTGAGCATGGCGGGCGAATGGAGACATTTTGGTGTCAGTATCTGGAAGTTGGCAATTCCATAGTATATTCAGCCCCTGTTAAGAAATCCCCCCAAGAAGCAGGCCGCCCGTTATCGGACGGCCTGAGGCCCGGCTTCCCTGGAGGGGAGGCTCAAGAGTTGTAGCTGTAACCTTCTTCGCCGTGGTCCGAGATATCGAGTCCGCGGGCCTCTTCCTCTTCGGTCGGTCGGAGGCCGATGAGGGCCTTCACGAGGTAGGCGAGGATCGCCGTGGCGACCAAGGAGAGCACGAGGGTCACGCCGACCGCCTTGAGCTGCTCGGTGAGGAGGGTCTTGCCCACGATGTCCTTGAGGTTGGTGTTCAGGTTGCCGTTGACGTCGGCGGTGGCGCAGACGCCCGTCAGGATGGCGCCCAAGGTGCCGCCCACGGCGTGGACGCCGAAGGTGTCGAGGGCGTCGTCGTAGCCGAGCTTGGACTTCAGGTAGACCACCGCGAGGAAGGGCACCACTCCGGCGAGCACGCCGATGAGGACGGCGGAGCTGGCGGTCACGAAGCCCGCGGCGGGCGTCACCACCACGAGGCCGGCGACGGCTCCGGAGCAGAGGCCCAGGATGCTGGCGCGCTTGCGGAGGATCCACTCGAGGGCTCCCCAGGTGAAGGCGGCGATGCCTGCGGCGAGGGTCGTGGTCATGAAGGCCTGGGCGGCGACGCCGTCGGCGGAGAGGGCCGAGCCGGCGTTGAAGCCGTACCAACCTACCCAGAGCATGCTGGTACCGATGGCGCAGAGCACCATGCTGTGCGGCGTCATGGCCTTCTTGCCGAAACCGATACGCGGGCCGAGGATGATGCAGAGGAGGAGCGCGGACCATCCCGAGGTCATGTGGACGACCGTGCCGCCGGCGAAGTCGATCGACTTGATTGAGGCCTTGGCGTTCCAGACACCGTTCATCTCGCCGGTGATGCCCCAGATGTGGTGGGCCATCGGGAAGTAGACGAGGAACATCCATCCGGCCATGAAGAGCATGACCGCGGAGAACTTCATGCGCTCGGCGATGGCGCCCACGATCAGGGCGGGAGTGATGATCGCGAACATCAGCTGGAACATCGAGAACACGTTCTGGGAGATCCAGTAGGCGTAGTCTCCGTTGGGGCCGGCTCCGACGCCGTTGAGGAAGAAGAATTCGCTTCCGCCGAAGACCTTGCCGAGGGCGGTTCCGTCGAAGCTCTTGCCGAAGACCAGGGAGTAGCCGAAGGCCCACCAGAGGATGGTGACCAGTCCTGCGAGGCCGAAGCACTGCGCGACGACGGAAAGCACGTTCTTCGAACGCACCAGACCCCCGTAGAAGAGGAACAGTCCAGGAAGGGTCATGAAGAGCACCAAGGCCGCGCAGACCATGATGAAGGCGTTGTGTCCGGGGCCCGGGGAGGCGGCGATCGGACCGGCGGCGACCTTGTCATCGCCCGCCTTGGGGCCGACGTTGTTCACATAGGCCTCCAGGTCACCGACCCTCTGTTCGAGCGAGGCGGCGGCGGGGGCTGGTTTAGCTTCAGCGGGAGTGGTCTGCTGTCCCGCAAGGGGGGAGGTCAGCGCGCTGAGGGTGAGGAGGAGGAGGGAGGAGAGGATTCTCATGGTGGGTCAACCCCCATGCCTGCATTAAGCGTGCCAAGGCTGATTTTAAGCAGCACTAAGTAAAAAGGGCCGTCTCTCGGCGGCCCTTTGGGGAATTTCTGTGATTAAAGCCCGGTTTGGACGGCTTATTTGAATTCCGGGTAGGCTTCGTTGCCGTGCTCGGCCAGGTCCAGGCCTTCGGTTTCTTCTTCAGGGCTCACGCGCAGGCCCATGACGGCCTTGATGATCTGGAAGAGGATGTAGGCGAAGACGAAGGTGAAGGCGCCGATGGCCCCGACGCCGATGAGCTGACTGATGAACTGACTCATGCCGGCCTTGGCGCCGAAGATCCCGACGCACAGGGTGCCCCAGATGCCGCAGACCAGGTGGACGGAGAGCGCTCCGACGGGGTCATCTAGCTTGAGCTTGTCGAACATCCCGACCGCCAAGACGACGATGATGCCTGAAGAGAGGCCGATGATGATCGAGGAATTCATGTTCATCTGGTCGGCGCCTGCCGTGATGCCTACGAGACCGGCGAGGATACCGTTCAGAACCATCGAGAGGTCCGGCTTCTTCTGGGTTAACCAAGAAGTGACCATGGCGCCGATGGCACCAGCCGACGCCGCGATGCAGGTCGTGACCAGCGTGAGGGAGACGAGGCTCGGGTCAGCGGAGAGGACCGAGCCGCCGTTGAAGCCGAACCAACCGAGCCAGAGCAGGAAGACGCCGATCGTGGCGAGGGGCATGCTGTGCCCGGGCACCGGCATCGCTTTGCCGTCGCGGTAGCGACCGAGACGGGGTCCGAGGATCATGACGCCTGCCAGGGCGCCCCAGCCTCCCACCGAGTGGACAAGGGTCGAACCGGCGAAATCGTAGAACGGGGTGGCCATGGTGTTGAGCCAGCCGTTGCCCCACTTCCACATGCCTGTCATCGGGTAACAGATGGCGACGAACACGGTCGAGAACACCAGGAAGCTGGAGAGCTTGATGCGCTCGGCGACGGCGCCGGAGACGATCGTGGCGGCGGTGGCGGCGAACATCGCCTGGAAGAGGAAGTCGGTCCAGTAAGTGTAACCCGCGTTATAGACGTCCGTCAGGGCGGCGACGTCATCGGTGACCGTAACGCCGAAGCCGGAAAAACCGAACCACTTACCCGCGAAATCGGGGCCGGGGTACATCAGGTTGAACCCGATGACCGCATAGGTGAGGATTCCGATGCAAGGGATGAGGGTGTTCTTGAACAGGATGTTTACCGTGTTCTTCGAGCGGGTCAGGCCCGTCTCGACGGTCGCAAAACCGAGATGCATGATGAAGACCAAGGCTGCCGAGAGCATCATCCAAGTGTTGTTGACGGTGAACGTCGAATAACCGGGCGATTCCTTGAAGGCCGCGAAATCCTTGTACTTTGGCGCTGGCGCGGCGGCCGGGGCGGCGGCGGCGGCCGGCGTGGCGACGGCGGGTTCGGGAGCGTTCTGTGCTGGCGACAGGTAAGGCACCGCCGCGAGGGCGAGAATCGTGAGAGTTCGAAGCAGGGATTTCATGGCGGAGATGATTACGCAACCCCCGTGCCAACCCCGGCGATTCCCTTTTTGCTCCTGATTGTGCTTAAATTCAGCCTTATCCCTTCGCCTTCGGTGCTCTTTTAAAAGCACCCCTTCGGAGGATTCAGTGAAAAAGACGTTTAATTCGCGTTACAACCTTCTTCGCCGTGATCGGCGATGCCCAAGTCCTGCGCTTCGGCTTCTTCCGACGGGCGAAGTCCGATGGCGGCGGCGACCAGCTTCGCGATGATCCAGGTCATGACGAGCCAGTAGACGATGCAAAGCAGTACGGCGATGAGCTGGCCTTTCAACAGGCCTTTGGCGACGAGCACGCAGAGGAGCAGGGCGGACCAGCCCTAGGTCATGTGCACGACGATACCGCCCGCGAAGTTCGCGGCCTTGAACGCGGCGTCGGCGGTGGCGATCCCCGAGAAGTCGCCGGTGGCGCCCCAGATGGCGTGCGCGACGGGGTAACAGACGAGCATCGTCCACAGGAAGGAGAAGAGCATCAAGGCGGAGGATGTCATGCGCCCGGCGATCGCCCCGATGATCAGCGCCGGCGTGATCGCCGCGAACATGGCCTGGAAGAGGGCGAAGGTCGCGGAAGAGATACCGGCTGCGTAGGCGGCGTCAGGCGAGAAGCCGAGTCCGGCGAAACCGAGGTGCTCGCTGCCGCCGAAGACATGGCCGAGGGGGCCGCCCGAGAAGTCCTTGCCGAAGACTAAGCTGTAACCGAAGGCCCACCCAATCAGGATGCCCATGGCGGTCAGCATCAGGCAATGCGCCGCGACGGAGAGCACGTTCTCGCCGCGGACGAGTCCGCCGGAGTCCGCCCGAGAAGAGGAACGGCCTTGGGATGCACATCATCAGGACCAAGCCGGTGCTGATGTGGACCCAGACATTGTCGGCGGTGTTCAGGGAGGAGATGATAGAAATAGGCATAGTGCGTTTTATTAAGCAAAAAGAGTGCCATAAAATAACCATTAGCGCCAAACCGCTTGCTTTTGCGCCTTTTTCGAGAATATTAGCGTTTGTTGATTAAAACCCTGCATAAAGTTGGGCATGTAGCCTTGGTTATGTCGTTCCTGCTGTCCTCGCCGGATGCACTCGGTCAGGCCCAGCGCAAGCCTTGGTTGCTGATGGCGGACGGGCAGTATCGGGACGCCGACGTCATTTCCCACTCTGGCGGCGTGACGGGGTCTTTCGGACGTTCCCGTTCCGGCCTCGAGCTGATCTACCAGGATGCCGATCGGGCCGTCGACTTAGAGTGGTATCGCTATGGGCATCGCTTCAGCGGCGCCGTCGCCGGGACCGATCGTGCCTACGGCGACGCGCAGGACCTGGTCCTTTCGGGCTTCCGCGAATGGCGTCTGACGGACAAATACGCGGGGCAGCTGATCTATGGTCTGGAGCTCGCCGCCGAAGAATCGGTCGGCCTGGCCGATGGCTTCCGCTGGGGCCTGGGCGGCGCGCTGCGCTGGCAGCCCGACGAGGAGACCGACGTCGCGCTCGGGCTGATGCTGCAGGACCGCTTCGAGAATTCGATCCTGCCGGTCCCTTATGTGAAGGCTTTCTGGCGTCCGTGCCGTTACGCGGAAATCGAGGTCCGGGCCACGGGCTTGCAGAACGGCGTCATCTTCCGTGGTTTTCCTCTGGGCGACCGCTCTACGACCGTCGACCTCTCGGTGGCCTACGAGACCCTCAACTTCCGCCTCACCGACGCCGCCTACGGCAGCCGTGCCGTGGTCGTCGGCGAAGTGCCGATTCGCCTCGGGCTCATGCAGTTCCTCGAGTCGTCCGGGACCTGGTTCGTGCGCGCGCAGGCCGAGTGGGTGCCGTTCGCGCGCCATAGCTTCAAGCATGGCGGCGAGACGCAGGGCGCGTTCCAGCCAGGCGCGACCTGGGGTCTGGGCGGACGCGTGGGCGCCCGCTTCTGACCGGGGCGCGCCGGACGCCGGCAGGCTCCGGGCTTTCAGGCGGCGACCGCGCCCAAGACTTCGTCGCGTCGGCGGATCGCCAGCTCAAGGTCATGGGTGCGCAGCGAGCGCCGGACGCGACGCTTGGTAAAGTCCGCGAGGTGCTCGGTGTAGTGCAGCCACCACGTCCCGTTGTTGTTCCAGAGGTGGTGCAGGCGGTTGGCCTCGCTGACGCGGATGGACAGCTTGGCGGAGGCGGGACGGGCGGTGGTGTCTTGGGTGTTGATCATGGTGGGCGGCGGTGAAAAGGGCGCGCAACACGATCAATCCCTAGGGACTGTGTTTTTAGCCTTTCGGCTCTCATCTCGGCGCCTTGCGGCTCCGATGACCACCGTGGCCCGGAAGGGCTCGGTTGGTGCAGGTCCGGCTTTCGCCCGTCCTGCTCGTGATGCGACTGACTGATGAACTGATCCTCATCATGGGCCGGCCGCCGTCGTAAGGCAAGCGAGACCTGCGGCGCAGAGTGTCATAAAAACGGGTCAGGCGGGCTTGCCTGCGCCCGGCCGACCGCCACGCTGGCTTCCGATGGGTTTCTTCCGTTTCCGCAAGGTCATCCCGCTCGGCCGCTTCCTCCGCCTCAACCTCTCGAAGACCGGGACGTCGCTTTCCGTCGGCCGGCCTGGCGCGACCGTCAACGTGCGCAAGGACCGCGTCGACGGCACGGTGGGGATTCCCGGCAGCGGACTCTCTTACAAGGAGCGTCTCGCCAACCGCGGGTGCGCGTCGGTCCTGATGATCGCGCTCGCGCTCGCGGCGTCGTTCGCCGGGGTGTTCGCCGCCGTGCGTTGAACGCCGTCGCGCGACGTGGCTTGCGCGCCGTCGGCGATCTTCGCCGCAAGTGCCCGGGAAAGGACTCGAACCTTCACGCCTTTAGAGGGCGGCGGATTTTGAGTCCGCTGCGGCTGCCATTTCGCCACCCGGGCGGATTGCGTGCGGTTATTCACTCCGCGCGCGTCGGCGCGCGCAAGAAAAACCGTGCCGTTCATCGCGCGTGGCGTCACGCGCGGATGCGCCCAACAAAAAAAGGCGCTCCAAGCGGAGCGCCTTGAGGCGAGCACCTCGTGGGGGATTACTTGGCGCCGAGGATCGCGTCCTTCGCGGCCTTGGCCACGCGGAATTTCACGACCTTCTTGGCCTTGATCTGGATGGTCTCGCCGGTGGCCGGGTTGCGACCAAGGCGCGCCTTGCGTTGGACGAGGACGAGCTTGCCGAGGCCTGGGAGCGTGAAGGAGTTTTTCGCGTTCTTGTAGGCGAGGTTGGCGATGATCTCGAGGATCGCGGTGGCCTGCTTCTTGCTGATCTCAGCTTTTTCGGCGATGGCACCGGCGACTTGGGACTTGGTGAGGGCTTTGGACATGTTGTTTTTGGGTGGGTTGTGCAGTGATGCGGATGTATTTAGTAGCGAACCGCGCGCTGAAAACCAGCGAAAAATAAGGGTGGGGCGAAGGTTTCTTTCGACCCCCTCCTCGTCGGTAAAAAATCTTTTGCATGCGTCCGCCTTCCGACTTAGGTATGAGGCTTACCCATAAGCCATGAGTTCCCGCCCGTCCGCCGCCCTCCTTTTCACGTTCCTCCTCGGGATGACTTCCGCCTGCGCGCAGGACGCGGTCGTCTCCCTGAAGCCCGCGTTCCAGGATATTAAGTTCAGCCTGCCGGTCGCCTTGGCTCCGCTCCCGGAGAGCAAGGACGTCGTTTTCGTGATCGAGAAGGGCGACCCGGCTCCGGGCGCCTCCGCGGACAAGAAGAAGAAAGGGGGCGACTTCCTCGGCGGCAAGGTCCAGATGATCTCGGGTCTGGCCGCGGGCAAGCCGGTCAAGACAGAGGTGTTCCAGCTCAATCCCAAGGATGGTAAGTTCGACGCCGCCGGGGAGTGCGGCTTCCTTGGTTTCGCGGTCCACCCCAAGTACAAAGAAAATAAGCAAGTCTTTGTTTATTATAGCCTTAGGATAGATGGTAAGCTCCATCAGCGTGTGTCTCGTTTCCTGCTTTCGAGCGTCCAGCCTTTCAAGGTCGACCCCCATTCCGAGCAGCCTTTCATCACCCAGCTCGACCCGGCTCCCAACCACAACGGAGGTGACCTGCACTTCGGCCCCGACGGCTACCTCTACATCAGCTGCGGCGACGGAGGTTCCAGCGGCGATGCCTTCGACACGGGCGGCTACATCAACAAGGGTTTCCATGCCGCGGTCTACCGGATCGATGTAGACAAGAAGGCCGGCAACCCCGCCCCTAACCCTCACGCCTCGGTCGTCACGGACGCCCAGGCCCAAGCCTTCTACGCCGTACCCGCCGACAACCCCTTCCTGAAGGCGACCTCCCATCGTGGTCGTGACCTCGCCCCCGGCTCCGTCCGGACCGAGACCTGGGCCACCGGCCTGCGTAACGCCTGGCGCTTCTCCTTCGACCCCCGGACCGGCGCCTGCTTCGCCGGCGACGTCGGTCAGGGCCTCTATGAGGAAATCGACATCCTGGTGGCCGGCGGCGACTACGGGTGGCATGACGTCGAAGGTTTCCATCTCTTCAACCAGAAGGACTCGGGCGGCAAGAAGGCCAAGCCGGCGCTCGCGCCCGCTTCTGATTTCAAGGCCCCCATCCATGAGTATGACCGTAAGCTCGGCAACTCCGTGACCGGCGGCGTCGTCTGCCGCGGCGAGCGCGTCCCCGCCATCGCCGGCGCGTACGTCTTCGGTGACTTCGCCTCCGGGCGGATCTTCGCCCTGCGCGAGAACGCCGGCAACTGGAAGTCCGCGGAGATCGCCCGCGACGCCACCGTCGCCGGTTTCGGCCATGATCCTAGCAACGGCGACGTGCTCGTCGCCTCGCTCTCCGGTCAGGTCAAGCGCATCGTCCGCAAGTGAGACGATGCTATCCCGCCGTTCGCTGCTGGGGCTCTCCGGTTCGCTGATGGCGGGGTCGATGCTGCGCCCCTTGCTCGCGGCGACGACCTCGCCCAAGGCTCCCGCTTTCAGTCTGTTCACGAAGCATCTCGTCGGCCTGCCTTATGATCAGCTCGCCGAGACCGTGGCGGAGCTCGGATTCAAGGGCGTCGAAGCGCCGGTCCGCAAGGGCGGGCACGTCGAGCCCGCGCGCGTCGAAGAGGATCTGCCGAAGCTCGCCGAGGCTTTCAAGAAATGCGGCGTGGCGATCACGCTGATGACGACCGACATCAACACGGTCAATCAGGACGACCGTACCGAGCAGGTGCTTCGCGCCGGCGCGGCGCTCGGCATCCCGAGCTACCGCATGAAGTGGTACCCTTACGCCGCCGACAGGTCGCCGTGGGCGCAGCTCGATGAGATCAAGCCGCGGCTCCGCGACCTCGTCGCGCTCAGCCGCGAGGTCCGCATCCTGCCGGGCTACCAGAATCACTCCGGCGCCAAGTATGTCGGCGCCGGCATCTGGGACATGGCGATGCTGATGAAGGATTACCGGCCCGACGAACTGTCCTGGAACTTCGACTTCTTCCACGCGATGGTCGAGGGCGGGCTCTCCTGGCCCAATGAACTGACCCTGGCGCGACCCCACGTCTCCATGGTCTATTTCAAGAGCTTCCAGTGGCAGGGCAGGGTACCGGTCGGTTGCCCGTTGTCCGAAGGCACCGTGGGCAAGGACTCGGTGGCCTTGCTCCGCAAGTCCGGCTACGCCGGCCCGGTCTGCCTGCACGTCGAATACCTGAAGGGCAAGGTCACGGATCCCGGCGCCCTCCAGGCCGCCGTCCAGGCCACCCGCAAGGATTTCGCCACCCTTAAGGGGTGGTGGGCCTGAGCCGGGCATCGGGCGGACCGCCCCCTCAAAGATGGTCTGGAACTTGCCGGGTCAGGTGATGTAGTAACCTTGTCCCCATCATGCATCGCTCCGCCTTGTTCCTTTTCGCCGCCGCCTCGTTGGTCGCGGCGCCCAAGTCCGCCCCGGCCCCGGCCGCCCAGCCGGCGCCCGAGCCTTACCAGCCCTCCGAAGGCGGCTCGCTCCCGGCCGGCCTCTTCCAGCTGCCCGAAGGCCTCGAGGTCACGCTCTGGGCCCGTTCGCCGATGCTCGCCAATCCGACGAACATCGATTTCGACGCCCAAGGCCGCCTCTGGGTCAACGAAGGCGTGAACTACCGCATTTACAACAAAGGCGGCAAGCGTCGCCCCGAGGGCGACCGCGTGATCGTGCTCAGCGACACCAAGGGCCAAGGCTTCGCCGACTCCGTCCAGACGTTCGTGCAGAACCCTGACTGGACGTCGCCGCTCGGCATCGCCGTCATCGACAACGTCATCTACGTCTCTCACGCGCCGTCGATCACGAAGTTCACGGACGTGAACCGCGACGGCAGGTTCGACGCCGCCGTCGACAAGCAGGAGACCTTCCTCACCGGTTTCGGGGGCCAGGACCATGACCATTCCCTCCACGCCGTGGTCGCCGGTCCCGACGGCAAGCTTTACATCAACTCCGGTAACTGCGGCGCCGTCGTGACCGACAAGTCGGGCAAGGTCTTTCGTATCACGAGCGGTTACTTGGACGAACGCGGCGGCAAGTGGCCCTTCGACGCTCGCGCCAACATCGGCGCCAAGAGCGACGACGGCTTCGTCTGGTCCTCGGGTTTCTCCGGCCGCCTCAACGCCGACGGCACCGGCCTCGAGATCCTCGGCAACGGCTATCGCAACAGCTTCGAGAGCTTCCCGTCCTCCCTCGGCGACCTGTTCCAAGGCGACAACGACGACTCTCAGAGCTGCCGCACCTCCTTCATCCTCGAATACGGCACGGCAGGTTACACCACGCCGACGGGCGCCGGCTACGGTTCCGTCCGTCGCTCGGGCCAACCGATGCCCCGCGCTCACTGGCGCCAGGACGACCCCGACACCATGGACGTCGGCGACGTCTACGGCGGCGGCTCGCCCACCGGCATCACCGTCTACGAGAACGGCGCCCTCGGCGCGGCCTGGGCCGGCACGCTCCTCAACTGCGAGCCTTCCCGCAACACGGTCCTCGCCTACAAGCTGACGCCGCAGAAGGGCACCTACGCCCTCAATGAGTCCACCCGCAAGGACCTCATCACCTCCAATCCCGCCCGCGAATTCGTCGGCACCGACTTCAAGAAGATCTCCGCCGAGGAAGCCGCCAAGCCCAACGAGCGTATCCTCTTCCGCCCCTCCGATGTCGCCGTCGGACCCGACGGCGCGATCTACGTCGCCGACTGGTATGACTCCCGCGTCGGCGGCCACCAGACCCTTGACGACACCTGCACCGGCGCGATCTACCGCATCGCCCCGAAGGGCTTCAAGTCCGTCATCCCCAAGGTCGACGTCTCGACGCCCGAGGGCGCCGCCGCCGTGCTGCGCAATCCGGCCGTCAATGTCCGTCACCTCGGCTTCAACGCCCTGAAGGGCTTCGGCGCCAAGTCCCTGCCGGCCGTCACGGAGATCCTCCGCGACGCCAATCCTTACGTCGCCGCCCGCGGTGTCTGGCTCCTGCCTCACCTCGGCGAGGAGGGCGTCGCCCGCGTCAAAGCTCTTCTCAAGGATCCGAATCCCTCGCTGCGTCGCCTGGCCTTCCAGTCGCTGCGCCGCGCCGGCCATGACACCCTCGGCATCGCCGCCGAGCTCGCCGCCGACGCCGATGCCGCCGTCCGTCGCGACGTCGCGACCTCGCTCCACGCCGTCCCGGCCGACAAGGCCGTGCCGATCCTGATCACGCTCGCGAAGCGCCTCGATGTCACGGACAAGAATTCCGTCGCCGCCTTCGGCATCGGCTCCGCCAACAAGCAGGATGCCGTCTGGGACGCCGTGAAGACGGCGCTCGCCAAGGACGGCGCCGAAGCCTGGTCTCCCGAAGTCGAGCGCATCGCCTGGCTCCTCCACCCGGCCACCGCGGTGCCCGAGTTCCTCGCCCGCGCTTCGTCCGCCAAGGTCTCGCAGGCTTCCCGCACCCTCGCCGTCGAGTCGCTCTCGTTCGTTGACAGCAAGGAAGCCGCCCTCGCGATGATCAGGCTTTGCGCCGACGGTTCTCCCTCGGCCTCCGAGGCCAAGTGCTGGGCCTTGATGCGTATGACCGGCCTCTGGTCAGCCTATGAAATCCGCGCCGAACTCAAGAACGCCGGCGTGTACGATGCCAAGAAGGTCGCCGTGAACGCCATCGAGGTGCCGGAGGCCCCGGCCGGGACCTACACGGAGCAGGACGTCCTCGCCAAGACCGGCGACGCCGCCAAGGGCGCCGCCCTCGCCCAGCGCTGCATCATGTGCCACCAGCTCAACGGCAATGGTCCGGCCTACGGTCCAGAGCTCAAGGGCTGGGCCGCCCGCCAGAGCCGCGAAGCCCTCGTCCGGGCCATCGTCAACCCCTCGGCGGACATCGCCTTGGGCTACGAAGGCGTCTCCCTCAAGCTGAGGGCCGGCGGCCGGATTGACGGACGCCTCCAGTCCAACAATGACCCGATCGTCATCACGTCGACCGGCGGGGTCACCCAGCTCGTGCCCAAGGAACGCGTCGCCGGCGGCCAGGCCAAGATGACTCGCTCCCTCATGATGTCGGGCGAACAGCTGGGCCTCAGCGCCCAGGATGTGGCCGATATCGCCGCCTACCTCGCCACCTATCAGTAAGCCGGGGGCCTAAAAGCGGGTTTCTAGCGGGGGTTTCCACCAGGGAACCCCCCTTTAATTTACCGCTTGCTTCCAGGGTTGGTATTATCAGGTTTGACCCTCCTTTCCCTGAGCGAGGCACGGCCGCATGACGCGGGTCCGCGACTCACTGGGCACCAAAAGACCTCATACCAACATGAAGCAGCTCACCCTTAACGTCACCAGCCGCACCGCCAAAGGACGCGGCCCCGCCCGCCGCCTTCGTGTCGAGGGTTCCATCCCCGCCATCATCTACGGCAAGTCTGGCAACCAGAGCGTCGCCGTGAAGCAGGAAGCCTTCCGTGACCTCATGCGCGCCAAGGGCGCCGCCGCCTCCCTCATCAACCTGGACGTCGACGGCAAGAAGATGCTCTCCCTCATCAAGGAGTTCCAGCGCCACCCGATCACCCAGAAGTTCCTCCATATCGACATCATGGAGATCGACCCGAGCGCCCCGATGACCGCCGCCATCCCGGTGCGCGCCATCGGCGAAGCCCACGGCGTCAAGACCGACGGCGGCACGCTCGCCATCGTCTCCCAGACCATCAACGTCCGCTGTCTCCCGAAGGACCTCCCTGAGTTCATCGAGATCGACGTCACCGAGCTCAAGGTCAACGAGTCCATCCACGTCGGCGAGGTCAAGGCGCCGGCCGGCATCACCTTCCCGGGCGACCCCAAGCGCGTCGTCATCGTCTGCTCCGAGATGGCCGAAGAAGAAGCCGCTCCCGAGGCGACTCCCGCCGCCGACGCCGTTCCTGCGGCCGCCGAAGGCGCCGCCGCTCCTGCGG
>Ga0208048_1000469_pt1 | contig 21941 bp, 35 predicted proteins | sample Malawi_45m_30L_FD_184163 | JGI IMG/M metagenome (GOLD analysis project Ga0208048, IMG submission 184163) | Freshwater microbial communities from Lake Malawi, Central Region, Malawi to study Microbial Dark Matter (Phase II) - Malawi_45m_30L... | ecosystem: Environmental > Aquatic > Freshwater >...
ATCTAGAGGTGGATGTGTCTACAAAGATCAACCATTCAGTAGTGACGCTAAATTGTTTAAAAATGAATACCATACTTGGGACAGAGGATACTGGCAATCAAGTAATAGTTTTTTCATTTTTGAGAAGAGGTTATAAATAAACTTGAACGAATTTTTGTGGGTATAGAGTGGCAACACGCAAAATATCTGATTTAACGTTATTAACAGATGTATCAAGTTCCGATACACTACTTCTTCTCGATAATTCCGATCCAACAGATCGTAATAAGAGAACGAATGTTGGCAGCATTTTCAAGTCTGTACCAAGCGGAACTGCAAATGATCCAGGATTTCGGTTTGAGTTAAAAACAAACACTGGAGTATTTTCAACAACTCAAGGTCAGATTGGTCTTGCACTTGGAGATTCTAAATTAAATCTTCAAAAGGTTGGAACTTCTCTCGTTGTAGCTGCACAAGACTCTACTGATTCAAACTTAGATTTTACAATCCAAGCACAAGGTACTGGATTCATTCGTTTTGCATCTCCAATTGCAATTACTGATACTCTTTTTGCACTTCCAAACACCTCAGATGTAACAAAGAGAATTAATTTTAGCGCCGCTCAAATTGCACCTGGAACCATAAGAACGTTTGTTTTCCCAGATCCAGGTCAAACTGACACTGTAGTTACTCAAACAGCTACACAAACTCTCACAAATAAAACGTTCTCAAACGCAGCATTTACTGGTACAACCAGTATCTTGAATATTACAGTTACTGGTAACACAACTTTAGGTGATGATAGTGCAGACTCATTCACAATTAACGCGACATCTCAATTTGCGGCTGCTGCAACATTCCAAAATGCTGTACAAGTTAACTCAACTCTTGGAGTTACTGGTGATGTAACCCTTGGTGGTCACCTTTCTCTAGTTGATAACAAGCAACTCAGAATCGGAACAGGCAGTGATTTAGTTGCTAAGCATGATGGAACTCAATCATTCCTCACAAATATCACTGGTGGATTATTTGTTGAGTCAAATTCGATCACTATCAGATCAGTAACAGGATCAGAAAAGTATTTTGCAGCAACTGTAAACGGTGGCACTGAGTTATACTATAATAATGTAAAAACATTTGAAACCACAGCAACTGGTGCAACTCTTACTGGAGCATTAAGCACAACTGGTAATGTTTCTGCTGGTGGAGATGTCAGTGGATCTGATGCAACCTTTACTCAAGATCTGTTAGTCAACGGTAATGGTCGAGTTGGCGCAAATAACTCATTTAGATTTGGTATTGGTAGAGCAGCAACTGCATATAACCTAGAAGTTGCAGGTGATATATACTTTGAGGGGGATACACTGATCGGTGGATTCTCTGGTGGTGATGGTTTTGTTATTCAAAAACGTGAAGCTGCTATTAACTTTGATGTACGTGATAATCTTGGAAACGTACAAATTCGTGTCGATACAATCGGTCGTCTGGGAATAGGAAAAACGCCTGGTGATCCTCTTGATGTTCTCGGTGATGGTAATATTGATGGTGATTTTACAGTAGCTGTTACTGATGCTATTAATGATCTCGGTGGTAAAATCTATGCAAGAAAAATTATATTGACCGACCCAGTTACTTCGCAAACTACCACAATCGATGCCACAAGTTCAGGTGGCGGCGGTGGTGTAAGTAGAGCAAAAGTGTTCTTCCACGCATACTCCTAATTTCTAAAAATCATGGCAAACGGTTTACTAGCTCAATATACTCCAACGGTGACAAAGCACACCAACCTTAGGTTGGCTACAGGTACATCATCTACGAGTACATATTTCCCAATTTACAGTTGCCCTGGATCCACACTAACAAGTGGCACTCTCAGAATTGCCAACGATACTGGTGCAGCTGCTTCTGTAGACGTTGCCATCGTTGAGTATACTGATGCTCTTCAACTTGATGTACCAGGTAATCAACCATCTGGAACATATTTCAGTAATTACTCACTGAGTGGTAATGCAACTTCTTTTGTTATTGAAGGATCAACTTGGAACTCTACTGGATTTGCTCCAGACGAAGTTGTGACCTGGACAAATACAAATATTGTAAACCCTGCAACTGGCAACAATACTCACACTGGAAAAGTGAGACGTTGGGATCAAGCAACCACAAAACTGTGGTTATATGATATGTCACATCCAAGGGCATTCGAACCTGCTGCTCCCGCAAATACCACTTTCACTGGAGCTGGTGGTGGAATCATTTATGCTGGTCCATCATATGCTGGAACTGCAGTAACTACAGGATTTGAAGGTTTGATTAGATACTATGATGCAACTTCAGGTGTCGTATATCTGAATAATCCAGAGACTGCTAACAACCTTGATTTTCAAAGATTAGGTGCTCTCGGTGGCGGAGTATCTGGAGAAAGAAGAAGTTCACTGAATGGTGCTTGTTATGTAACTATAACTCATACTAATCTGAAGTTTGCTCCATGGACAAATACAGTTACTCGTCGTAATGCTGTAACTGGAGCTTCAACTACTCCAACAACAGAAATTGTTGATGATAATGGAGTAGAACTCTTAGTTGCCAGCGTTGCATCTGTGAAAGTAGATAACTATATTGTAAGACAAAAATCTGTATCTGATAATGCGACACTTGAAGTGACTGGTATTGTGCTCGGTCAATATCAACATCTGTATGTTGCTTGCTCCGCAGCGGTGAATTGTAGTTTTGTTGGTTTTGAAGAAGCAATTTCCGTAACACCTTACTAATAACTTAGAGAATCTAAATGGCACTCACCAGACTTAAGAACGTCTTTACATCAAAGACGGGGCGTTGCTTATATGTTAACCCAGACGATTTCGATGCATCGGATTCGTTTGATAATAGAGGTAATTCGCCTAACCGACCATTTAAGTCGATCCAAAGGGCACTGCTTGAAGCATCTAGATTCTCGTATAGAACTGGTCAATATAACGACGCATTTGAATCATTTACTATCATCCTGTATCCAGGTGAATATGTAATTGATAACCGTCCAGGAACAAATACAATCGGTCAAGCATTTTTGCCAGCAGATATCTCTACATTAAGCTCGGCAACTAACTTTGATCTGCAGAATCCTGACGGAACACCTAACCCAAACAACGTTCTTTATAGATTCAACTCTGTTGAAGGCGGTGTTATCGTACCTAGAGGTACATCTCTGGTCGGTATGGACCTAAGAAAAACTAAGATTCGTCCATTATATGTTCCAGATCCTGCAGCTGGCGCTATCGGTAGAACTGCAATCTGGCGTGTAACTGGTGGTTGCTATTTCTGGCAATTCTCCTTCTTTGATGGTCCTCAGTCTGGTGTTTATAAAGACCCAGCACAGCCTGCAGCATCTTCTCCACCTTCATATTCTCACCACAAACTGACTTGTTTTGAATATGCTGATGGTAGAAATGTTCAGTCTGGTATTAATGGAACGAATGCAAGTCCATTAACTGTAACTGACCTTGACCTTTACTATCAAAAAGTTGCAAAAGCTTTCGCAGACATTCCCGACACGACTGGTGTTCTTGCAGCGGATGAACTTCAATCCAGGGTTGAAGAAAATCGTATTGTTGGTCCTAATACTTCGGGTCCTATCTCCGTTACTTCTGTTGTTACTGACTTCGTTTCCAGTAATGTTTTCACTACAACAGCAGAAGTTACAACAGCAACACCACATGGATTCTCAGTAGGAACTCCTGTTCTTATGGAAGGAATCACTGGAACTGAAGCATCAAGATTTAATGGATCCTTCTTTATCAGTGAGATTCCAACTCCAACTCAATTTAGATATATTATCAAAGATCCTGGTACTGGAGCTCCATCTGGCAACCCAACTGCTACAGGTGCAACAGTTAAAGTAGAGATCGATAACGTAGACTCTGCATCTCCATATGTCTTCAACATCTCCCTTCGTTCTACTTGGGGAATCTGCGGTATGCACGCAGATGGTAACAAAGCAACAGGATTTAAATCCATGGTTGTTGCTCAGTTCACTGGTGTTTCTCTCCAGAAAGACGATAACGCATTTATCAAGTGGGACGGTGCCAATTATATTGCTGGTGGTCACACCGATGGAGATGCCATTTATAAAGCAACGTATAGAAACTTCCACATTAAGTGCTCAAACGATTCTGTTATTCAGGCAGTTTCGGTCTTCGCCGTTGGTTTCGCTGATCACTTCGTAGCTCAAAGTGGTGGCGACCAGTCAATTACCAACTCAAACTCTAACTTTGGATCCTGTGCTTTGAGAGCAAAAGGATACAAATCAGCACCATTTACCCAAGATAAAGCTGGTACGATCACCCATATTGTGCCACCTAAAAAACTTGGAAGAACATATGATCAAATTGCTGGATATACCTTTGCAGTTACTCAGAATAATGTTACTGCAACTCCAACTCCAGCAAATGCTAATCATGGAATTGCTGTTGGTGACTATGTAAGATTTGCAACGATTGACTCTGGTGAATCTTATTATGTGAGTTCAGTCAACCCAACTAGCGGTGTTCTTACTCTGAACAGAGGATATAGAGGAACAACTTCTGCATCTACAACTGGATTCTTAGGAACAATTGATGAGATTCCAGTTGGATATGTTGCATTTGATGTACAAAAAGTACAATACCAATCTTCTGTTGGTAATAAAACATGGTCCGCATCTGCTAGCTTTAATGCTGCAGGTGGAGAGCATTCTTGTATTTACAACGGAAATGCATATTATTCTGCACAGTTAGCAGCTTCATCTGGTTCAGTTCAGGCTGGTGCAGTTGCTCCTACGCATACATCAGGAACTGTATCTGATGGAAATATTGCCTGGGCATATATTGGTCCAGTTAATACTAGATTGTATCTGTATGGTTATACATCTCAAGCTACTAAACCACCCTACAGATTGCAAGGTTTTAATTTAGGTGCAAGAAAGCAAGATATTCTTTATGTAACCCTGATTGATTCTTCAAATTCTTCTACACCAACAATTTATGCGGCATTAATTACACCAGATGGTAGCACTACACCAGCAGATTCTGTATTTACTAATGTAACTCAGCAGCAATTTATTCCTGGTGATCCTGGACATCCCCTACAATTTGACACGGAACTTGATAACTGGTATGTAAGAGTTACTGCTGCTACATCTGGATCTTCATCTGTATCTGCAACAACTGGATATGCTGGTATTCATGAGCACCTAGCATCAGATAGTTTTTATACAAACTCACTGTTCACTGGAGCTGGATTCCTTCGCCGTATTCCAGATAATAGATCTTCAAGAGACAGAACCTATCGTGTACGTTACGTTGTAGACAGTGCTGCAGCAACTCTGCAAAGAGATCCTATTAATGGATATATCGTTCAAACAAGAAACGTACCAACTGGGCAATCATACAGCAACACATATTACATCTATGATATTGAAAAAGTACAGACCTTAATCAAGGGTGTACAGAATGGTATCTACTATATGACACTGTTGAACGGTAGTATTTCACCTACCGATTCAAATGTTAGCTCATTTGGATTCTCTCAGAATATTAATGATCTTTATCCAAACCTTGATAAGGATAATCCAACTGAAGATCCATTATCTGCTACATCTATAGCAAGTAATGTTACGATTGGATTGGTAACAACCACAGATGGATCTAACAATCAAGACAAGTCAAGATCCATCACTAAAGAAATTATCAGTGAGTATATTACTGAGCAAAGAAATAACTATACTAACTACACAACAACTAATCCAGCAACTGCAGGATTCATCACACTTGAAGCTCGCGATGGAGAAGCAGCAGAATTAGATCTTTCTCTTCGTATGATTCCAGTTAATTCAACTGGTGGTACAGAAACAGAACTTCGTCGTCCATCAATTCTGAGATCAGGTAACCACACATTTGAGTATGTTGGTTTTGGTCCTGGTAACTATTCAACTGGTCTGCCATCTGTACAGAACAGAGTTCTTACTGACGAGGAAGTTCTTCTCGCTCAGTCACAGAAAGAAGAAGGTGGTATTGCTTTCTATTCTGGTCTGAACTCTAACGGTGACCTGTTCATCGGTAACACAAGAATTAGCTCGGTTACTGGTGAAGAAGCAAACTTAGATACACCAACTCTGTCTATTGTTGGTGAGACTGCAAACCTACGTCCTACCTTCGACGAGATTATCGTTCGCGATAAGATTACGGTTGAATCACAAACTCTAGAGTCTGACTTCAAAGGTAAGTTACTTGTTCGTGGTGAGACAACAGTTCAAAATAATCTGACTGTTAATGACATCACGATTGGCGGTGCATCTGAATCATCTAAAAACGTTGACGTTGTTGCAGCGACTCCTAGTATTGGCGCAGCTGCTAACACAGGTGACTGGAAACTGTTAGAAAACATCACTCGTGGTCAATATCTTGGTTGGTATTGGACTGGTGCTGATTGGGTTAAGTTTGGTCTTTCTGATACTGGAAACATGGCTGTTTCTGGTGGATCTGGTTCTAGTGATGCGACTGGAGATCTGCAACTCAAGAATGGTTTAGGTCTTGATATTCAGAATACTGGCACACTAAACGTTAACAGCGGTGCTACAACTCTTGGTGGGTCACTCTCAGTCACAGGTACAACATCTCTGACTGGTAACGTTACTCTGACTGGTGATCTTGCTGTAAATGGTGGAGATATTACTACTACAGCAACTACATTTAATTTTGTGAATGCAAATGCAACTACAGTTAATATTGCAAATGCATCTACATCACTGACTCTTGGAGCTACAACTGGAACTGCTACAATTAGAAATGCTACTACTGCATTAACTGGTGCTCTGACTGTAGGATCAAATGCTACAATTACAGGGGATCTTACTGTTTCTGGTGGAGATATTACAGTTGGTTCAAGTGCATTTATTAATGATAACTCTGGAACATGCACACTGAAGAATATTGATGCTCTTGATGCTACCACTGAGGCAACAATCGAAGCAGCAATTGATACTCTCAGTAACCTTACATCTGTTGGTACACTTACAACTGGTGTTTGGAATGCATCGATTATTGCTAGAAACTACGGTGGCACTGGAATTGATACGTCAACCCTTGCAAATGGTCAGTTACTGATTGGTGCTTCTTCAGGATTTGCTCTTGCAACTCTGAGTGCTTCTACTGGTATTAGTATTACTAACGCCGCAAACTCTATTACCATCAACAATACTGGTGTTCAATCATATGCTATCTCTGGATTTGCAGGTGCATCAGTTAATGCATCGACAGGGGCAGTTACTCTTACTGTTGGTTCCAGCTCTAATGCATATGGAAGCAGAACAATCAGCACAGGTACACCAACTGGCGGAAGCGATGGTGACATCTGGTATAGATACTGATAGGTTGAATTGAATTATGGCAAATCCATACGATAATTATGAAGCAGATGTCCTGAATGGGCATCTTGCTGTAAGAACTGGAGGAGGATATCAGAATCTCCAGGATGTTTATGTAAAGAGTGGTGGCTCGTGGTTAAGAGCTAAGGAAGTTTATATTAAGTCTGGTGGAACTTGGAGATCCATTCATGAAGGAGATCATTTCAAATTTAAAGCAACACTCAGTACAAATAATACTAATGGATTTAATCTGAGTTCCTGGTTGTCTGGACAAGGATGGAATGGATCTCAAGCAGTTAAAGGTGTTGTTCAAGTTAACTGCTATCAAGGTGGATCAACAGGAATGAATGTCGGTGCACTTCCAGCAGACTCTAGAGTTTTTGTTAGAATATCTGCAAACAATCGCATTCAAGGTCCAGGTGGTAATGGTGGAACTCGTGGATGTGGGAATGGTGCAGCAGGCGGCACAGCTTTGTATACTCGTACTCCAGTAGCTATCAACAACCAAGGTGCTATGTTTGGTGGCGGCGGTGGTGGAGGAGGTGGTAATAATGGAACCTGTTCTGCAACTGGAACTTATTATTATGGATGCATGAAAGGTGGTACTTGTTCTGGGCAGTATACTTATTACTATGGAGTAAATGGTGCTGGTGGGGGTGGCGGCGCTGGATATCCTGCTGGATCTGGCGTTGACGGCGGTGGAAATGGAAATGCTGACGCTGCTGGCGGCGGTGGTGGTGGATCTGGATGTGGATCTGCTGGTGGTGGAAATGGTGGAAACCCAGGACAAGATGGAGTTTCTTCATCATGTTCTGGTGGAGCTAGAGGTGCATACATAGATGGAGCATCATATGTTTATGATTGGCAAGCCACTGGAGATCGTCGCGGAGCTAGTATCAATTAAGGAGTATTAACGATGTCATTTGACCCACAATTTACTGTTGATGCTTCTCTGGCACCAACATTTACACTTAAAAAATTTAACAAAGAGGATGGAACTTTTGAGATTCACTTCAATTCTCCAGAATTGAAAGCAGACTCGTATCCACCAATTTCTTACAGCGTCAGTAATTTAAAGACTGAAGAAGAAGAACCTGTTCTATTTCAGATTGCTCAGATTGTATTCTGGCAAGTTGAGCAAATTAAAAAGCAAGAAGCAGATAAGAGAGGAACTGTCGCTGCCATCACAGGATTGATGAACACAGAGCTTAGTGTTTCTCCTGATGATATGAACAGACATAGAGAAAGAATGTTCAAGAAGAATGTTACAACTGTTGAACCAGTATTGAACGTGATGCAAGTTGTCAACGTTCATAATGAAGATGATTTTAATGCACAATTTGAAGCAGCATCTGCTGCAGCTGCGGAGGAAGAATGACACTTGATCTTACTCAGATAAAAGATGCAAGAATCGCTGAGTACACTTTCGGTAGGACAATCCTCAAAGATGGTTTAAATGTATTCAGTTGTACGGATGCACATAACGGTAAAAGAATTTTTGGAAATGATCCAGATCCTCTGAAAGAGATTGTACTTGACAGTCAAACACAGATAGTGGTAGAATGGATCAACGAACATCCTGGTGGAGTTGTTGATCAGCAACAAGAAGTAATCTTTGGTCTTGGTGAGAATAGCTTTCAAGTTCACCACAGAACTGTGATGTTTGGTTCTACATGGAGAAGTGACTCACTGAAACCAGCAACAAAATCTTTAATCTATCATGCTGGCACATTCACTCATTTTAGAGCTACTGGACTGGCAAGAATGACATCATTAGAAGATAAAGGTGTCGCAGCTTGTTCTGGATTTGAGAGTAGAGCAGCAACAAATAGAAAAATTATCCACGTAGATGGAAATTCTAAGTTTACCCCCACATCTGTAGGTTCTATTCTTGTTCCTATGTTTGATGGATGGTATCACAAAACTAAGATGCCACAGCATTTTCCATTTTTGGTAACTGAACCAGAAGAAGTTACGATTACTTTGGACTCTCCTGGTATTGTGATTGAATTCACAAAAGAAGAACCAGATGTGGTAAGATTCACTAGAGAATGGCTCGATCAGGTAGAAAGAGGACTTATTGAAATAACCGACAGAACTTATGGATAACATGGTGACAATCCGTGATTGTCTTGATGACATCACGGTTCTTTATTATTCTGGATGCAACCAGGGATTTAAATTTATAGGTGATGATCCAGAGGAAGATAAGTTTTATATAAAGCAGGATCATATTGATAGACTGTTTGAGAAATATCCTGAGTTTCTTCACGCATTTCCACAAGACTATTTGCGTAGATTCTATGCACACAGTCGCTGTTTGCTATTCGCGAATGGCGTATGGTTGAGTGAAACAGCTGGTCAGGTTCATGCTCTACGCTATAGACCTGGGACACATTTAAGTTTCCGCATGTCTGGAATCACGAGATTCACAGCTCTAACTAATAATGCGTCTGCAATCTGTGTTGGTGTTGATCCAACAGCGAAAAACATCACATGTAGACAACGTAGAGTCATAAAAGTTGAAGATAGTATTAATTTTGCGCCAGTCAGCACGAAATCTATTATCATTCCAACAGAGGCTTGTACATATGGTAGAGTTGAATTCCTACCAGGATCCTTGTTCTATTCCAAAAACGAGGAAACTGTGCTAAAATTTCACAAACCAGGGTACATAATTGAGTACACTAAGGAAAAGATGGACATCAATTCCGTACTTGATGACTATGCCAATCAGTATTTCAACAAAAAAACGGAAGTAATTGAGCGTACAAAATGGACCGCATCAAACGAAAGCATTTAGATAGAGAGCAATTTCAAGAACTTCTTGATATTGTAGAGTATTATGATCCAGATCATCCATTAGCTGACTGGTTAAGACACGCATTTTGCATGAATGATGGAGATAGCACGATTGCAGTGAGCTCTTTAGCTGGTCATACCATTCTTCAGTGGCATTTGAATGAGTTTGATGAGGAAGATGAAGCTAATTATGAGTCCTGGTTTGGTGATGGAGAGGAGGAATGGGATTTTGAGTGACTGTGCCAGTTTGGAAAGTGGCACACGCTCTTGGCACAGGTGGCAGAATCCCCTATACTATTCATATCAACACGGGATTCCCCATGACCGCCACCTTTGCCCAGTTCCAAGCAGAGCAGGATGCCCGCAACACCATCCAGTTGAACGTAATCAAGTGGTGCTGGATGCTTACCGACGCGCTTCGTCAGAACTACGTTGAGCATTCTGTGCGTGGTCACAAGCGTTCTATTGAGAATCTCAATTATACTTACGACACCACTGACTCTGTTCAGACTAAGTATCACGAAGCATGTATTGCTGACCTTCAGAGTGGTCGCTGCCCCATCGATTATGTGATCGAGAGCGGCAAGAAGTACCACAAGATCATCTTTGTTGATGGTGGTGGCTCCCGTTCTGTTCACGCTTTTGTGGATAAGAAGACTGGTGAAGTCTACAAATCCGCATCTTGGAAAGCACCTGCCAAGGGTGTGCGCTACGATCTCCGTCTCATTAAGGATCGTGAATATCTGCTGGAAAATGCAGATTGGTCTGGTGGATACCTGTATGCTCGTTGAGACGCCTCACAGACGCTCCTAGACACCTCTCAGATCATGACTGAATCTCGTACCTGTTCCAAGTGTGGCAAGACCTTCCCTCTCTCAGAGGAGTTCTTTGCCCGCAATCAATCCACTAATACGGGTGGAGACAAATACTATCGTCCTGAGTGCAAAGAATGCACGAAGAAAGAGTCTAAAGGTAAGAGCGAAGCTTACAAGTTAGCAGGTAAGCCAAAGCGCCCTCCTCTTGGAACTCCGTGTGATAATTGTGGTCGCACGGATAGAAAGCTCGTTTTCGATCACGATCACTATACTTTCCACCATCGTGGTTGGTTGTGTGACAACTGTAACCGCAGTATTGGTATGCTTGGTGATACAGTTGCTGGTCTTGAGCAAGCATTAGAATATCTCAAGCGCACTCGCAGTTCGTGAGTGCGCGTTTTTCCCCTTTTATTATCATGACTAGATCTTTAGTTACTCTTGTTGAACTGGATACGCAACAGCTTCAGTTTATTATTGACGTGCTCTGGGGTCATGACCCTAAAGACACTAGGAAACTGGCGGAGCAGCATCGTGTGAAGGAGACCGACCTGGTGTGCCACTTGTGTAAGTGTCTCAACGATGCCCTTGCCGAGCTCGACTGACGCTATACTACTAAGGTAATCGACGGACACCGCTCATGTGGGACGAAATCCAAGACATGCCTGGCGAGATCTTCGACATCAGCGACGAGGATCGTGAGGAGATGGCAAAAGTATTTGCTATGTCTGAAGAAGAGTATGAGGAATATTGGAATTCATGAAGGTCCTTTTTGTAATTTCTGGAGTTTGGTTTCTTCACTGGTTATGTCTACTTCCCTCTCGTTTTCAGGATCTAATTGCCGCAAGTGCATCACATCCATCGCTGCTGAATGGTACATCTCTCGATATATTGGAAGTCGCTACAAGATTTCAATAGACTTCGTTGCCCGTGGTCTAGCTCGCGAGGGAATGTATGGATGCTGCAGTATCATAGACTCTTGTTCTCGCCCTCGTGAGTTTCTTGTGGAGATTCACAATCGCCTTGACATCAATACATATCTTGAGGTATTATTTCATGAGTTGATTCACGTCAAGCAGCGTGTTCTCCGTGAGCATGTTACCAAGTACAACAAGCAGTATTGGTATTCCCGCATCGTATCTGATGATACTGCATATGAGGATGAGCCTTGGGAAGTAGAAGCACACGGAACCGAATCTAAAATCTACAAGGAATTTATCAAATGGTGCGAAGAGTTAATGTTGCCGAATACTATTACGAGCCCGAATCCGTTTTCAAATCGCTTGTGTATGAATTAGGTGATTACAACAACAGGCAGTCTAGCCTCCAGTGCGATGTTACTAACTGGACCATTCACATTCTTGCACCCCTATGGGAATTAACTGAGCACATTAATGTCCTTGCCAATCAGATGTTGATGGACAGGCATGGATGTGTTGAAGTTTGTGAGATGTGGGGAGCTGTGTATCGTACTGGTGATTATGCCGTGATTCATCAGCACCCAGATCCAAACTATGTGCAGTCATTCTGTTATTATATTGACTGCTGTGACCAGTGTGCTCCGCTGATCTTTCCTGATCCAGAGCGCCCCTGGTTGCCCCCCGCGAACGTGGTCACCCCTACAGTAGGAAAGTTGGTGTTCTTCAGCCCCACCGATCTCCATTATGTGCCACCGCACACCTGTGACCATGACCGCGTGATCATTTCTGGAAACATCCAGAGATCCTAACAAAATGTGACAGGGGCTTGGCATCCCCACCCAAAGTTGCTATACTGTCTACAGATCAGTCAAGCGCACTGCTAAAACTGATCAAAAATGCACCTTTGCTATTATTAATCATGGTAAAATTTGTTAAGTTGAGCACCCCTTCCACCGCCCCTAAGGTTGAGTGGTTTAATGCACTTGAGCTCCCTGAGGGGAACTCCTATCGTGTTGTTCGTCGCGAGATTCGTGAGCTCAGCACCATTCTGAATACGGATGATGATGGTCACGAGCGTAATGTTGTTCGTTCCACTGGCACCGATCAGAAGAATAAGGACGCTCTCAAGAACAGCATCACTGTAAAAGGTGTGCTTGTTGATGCACAGCCTCCGTTCATCTTTGAGAACGGTAAGTTGCTCGATGGTTTCACTCGTTATCAAGCTCTGATTGAGCTTCAGTATGCTCGCTGGATCTTCAACGTGGTTGAAGTGAAGGATGGTTTTACTACCGATGATGTGGTGAATGAAGTTGGTCTTGGTGCCAACGATCACCCCCCTAGCAAGTCAGCTAACATCGATGATTTCCGCAAGCGTCTCGCCGCTTGGATTGGGCGTCATGATGAGATCCCTGCATACGAAGAATGTGTGCGTTGGGTTAACAGCATCTCCCACTCTTTCACTCAGCAGCAAGTTACTAACCTCTGTGAGAGTGTGATCGCCAGTGCAGTTGCAGCTGCATCGATGGAGTCGTTTGATGCTAGCAAGACGAAGAACTATGCCCGAAAGATCCTCTCTAAGGGCACTAACGTCATCGCCTTGAATGCAAGCGGTAACAGCACTTACTTCCGTCGTACTGCTGTTGAATGTCTGGAAGCTCTCTACGCTGGTAAGAACAGCGAAGTTATTGGATTCCTGCAGAATATTACTGCAGAAAATGCTCCTGAAGCTCGTCGTTCTGCTGCTGAGTTTGCTGCATATTTCAACGCTTGTTTTGAGAAGGCATTTGAGATGCGTTTTCGTGACAGCAACTTCAAGTTGTTTAATCTTGTGGGATTTGTTCCTCAGATTCTTGATGTTGAGGAGGGTGATGATCTGATTCAGGCTTGATTTTAAAGTTGTTTTTGTTGAACTTTCAGTGTGCCAGTCCGTCAACTGGCACAGAGCGCCCCTTCGGGGGCGCTTTTGCTTTTATAATGTATTCATACGCGATGTCCCTTGTGCCCCTGACTCTCCGCTCTCACCAGCAGCGTGCTCTCGATGCACTGATCAAAGCTGCGTTCGGTCAAGTTATTGTTCCTACTGGTGGTGGTAAGACTCTTGTTATGATTCTCGACGCTGTACGTCGTCTTCAAGAATCTACCACCCCACAAACTATTGTAGTCTGTGCTCCTCGCATTCTCCTCGCTAATCAGTTGTCTGAGGAGTTTCTTGAGCACATCACTAACGCTGAAGTTCTTCATGTTCACAGCGGTGAGACTCATCACCTGAGCACCACTAAGATCCAAGAGATCCAGTGTCACCATGCTGTGTGTAAGACTGCAGGTCTGCATCAGATTATCTTTACCACCTACAATTCTCTGCGTCGCATCAACGAAGCAGGTATTCAGGTTGACGTTGCATACTTTGACGAAGCACACAACGCTACTCGTCGCCACTTCTTTCCTGAGGTAGCTAACTGCAACGCCAAGAACTATTACTATTTCACTGCCACACCTAAGCACTCTAACAATCCCTTCGGTCGTGGTATGAACAACCGTATTGTGTTCGGTCCTGTTCTTGAGTCTGTGCCTGCTCCTGAGTTGATTCAGAATGGTAGCATCGTAGCTCCCACTGTGCTGACCCATGTGGTCGATCTTGAGCGCCAGACGGGTCTGTACGCTGCTGACAACGATCGTGCCACCCTGCTGGACATCATCGACTCTCTGGACCCTGAGAGCGCCTCTAAGGTGCTTGTGGCAGCGCCCAACACTCGTGTGCTGTGGCGGATGCTCAGCAACACCAACGTGATCGCAGAGTTCCACAAGCGTGGTTATGATGTGCTGCACATCACCAGCAAGCACGGTGCTTACATCAACAAGACCAAAGTTGGTCGCGAAGAGTTCTTTGAGACTCTGACTGCCTGGGGTAAAGATGTGAATCGTAAGTTCATTATGTTCCACTACAGCATCTTGTCTGAAGGTATCAACGTGCCTGGTCTGACTCACTGTGTTCTTCTGCGCCAGCTTCCTATTGTTGAGATGGCACAGACGATCGGTCGTGTGATTCGTATGGACAGCAACGACGCTGCAGATATTGCTGCTGGCAAGATTCCCGCAGGTTCTTTCGGTCTCTATCGTAAGAGCACTGGGTTTGTGACTGTTCCCATCTATTCTAATCACGGCAAAGGTATTGCCAAGCGTCTGCAAGATGTGGTAGACTGTATCTTTGTTAAGGGTATCCCCGCTATCTCCTTCGTTTGATAAATATGTTTACGGAACAAAGTGTCTACCGATGAGTGAACTCAGAGTCAATAAAATAGCTGTCAATACTGATCCAAGTATTGAAATTGCATCTCCCATGAATGTTACTAATTCAGGAACGGCTGGTATGCCAATTCCTGTTGGTACAACTGCTCAAAGGCATTCGACTCCAACAAAGGGAATGTTGAGATGGAACTCAACATATGATGGGTTAGAAGTGTGGACTGGAACAACATGGTTTACTTTACTGAATGGTGGTATTGGAACAGTCAACAACCCAGCTCCTAATGGCGTAGCTCTCAAAGCACTTGGACTTCCAAGTGGAGTTTATTACATCAAGCCAACTAATGAAGCTTCATACCAGATGTATGTGGATAATGACAGAAACGGTGGTGGATGGGTATTGTGCGCCAGAGTGACAACTGCATCTTGTCAAGCTCATATCAATAATGGATCAGTAGGGTTAGGTGGTAATCTTGGACCAAGAACGGGAGATAGTACAACCACAAAAATGAGTGACGATTGGATGAATGCACTCAGATCATCTTCAACTTACTCTGGATCTACAGCTTTCTGGATGGAAGCTACTGGGTTTGGTAAAAATGTATTCATTTCATCTGCAGCAACAGTAAATTTGGTTAGCAGTGCTTCTACTAATAATGAAAGAACTCGTATTAGTACGACATATGAAGGATCCTTGTCTGATCGAGATCCCAACACTGGAACGAGAGGGTTTGGGGATCATCATACCTCAAGTGGCACTTATTTCGCTTGGGGTAGACACCCCGAAGATGGAAACAACTGTGGATTCAGAGAAGATACTAATGGATCTTCTAGTGGTTTCTTGTGGGTAAAGTAAATTTGCAATTTTTTATATTATGAATCCAGACATTCAACGTTATTTTGACTACTCTTACGATGAGAGTGGTAATCTTCATGTCACAATCGCAGCTCCATTTGTTAAAGAATTAAAGTGGGACTCATCAGACTTGGAGATTTCATTTGGTGGGATCAGGCGTATGAACGACTGGGGCTCCGACCCCACGATTACAATTCATGCAAACAAACAGTACGTACATCCCTGGGAAAAATATCATGCACAGCAGCAATCCGACCCTACTTAAAGACAAAGTTCTTGCACAGCCTGTGATTATAGGTGATGGAACGTGGGCAATCTTCCCATTTCCGTATGAGAAACCTAAATGCTGGATCATCCTGCATGATGGGAAGCAATTTGAAGAGAAGCGAACCCTTGCAGCTGCGATGAAGGTTGTCAAGCAGCACTGTGCCAGATTGAAAAGTGGTACAAAAGGCAAGTCCAAGGGCAAATTGCCTGTATAATACATGTATCGACGCGATTCCTATGAATCTCTCACCCAAATACGTCGCAGCATTCGTGCTAGGATTTGCTGCGATTCTCGGTTGGAATGCATTCCTAATTGTTAGGGATGCAAAGTTGTTCAAAGCATACTATCATCAAAAAGCACAGCAAGAATACTGTGCTGCCTTCACTTATCATCCTGATTGCCCTAACAACAAATGACTTACGAAGCTAAGATTAAAGTACAATTTGACAGCAAGTGGACGTACACTGGTGCGTATTCTGATGATGACATGCTGCCTGAGGAGCATATCACCATGGAGATTCCTGCTGAGGATCTGAACACTACTCAAGTGTTCCGTTTCTTCAGTAACTTCATGCGTGCTATTGGTCACAGTGATCTCAACGTTATGAAGGGTGCATGTGGCACTGCATTCAGTGACTGGAACAGCAAAGAAGATATGCGTAAGGTAGCAGAAGAGTACGATCTTGTGCTTGTTGAAGATCTCTCTGCAAAGATCGATGAGGCAGTCAATCTTCAGAAAGAATTGGATCAGGACTGGGCAAATATTGTTGCAACTCAAGATCCATTCTGGAAGAAGCAATTTGAGACTCTCAAGGAGAGATTGGTGAATGAGTTTGATTTCACTGCTGAAGCTGTAGACAATCTGCTTACCTGACATGGATTACCAGCATTCACATACTCCACCCAAAGGATACAGTTATGAGGCTACTCCCTTTAAGCGTAATGTTATTGCAATCTGGATTCGTCATCATCGTCGGTATGATTACAATCTTGGTGATGAGGTCCGTAGTATCTGGGGATTCTACGACACCAAGACCAAGACATACTATTCAGCAGTCAGCGCCAGTATCATCGGAGAACCTGTTAGTCTAGATCAGACTACACCATACTCAGCAACGATTCCAAAAGAAAATGTTTCTGTTTGAGTATGTGATCTGTGGCATGAATATTGCATGTCATCTAGACAATATCCGCAGTCATGCGAGACCAAAATATCCTCCTGATGTAGCACAGATGTGTCAGTATTTTGAGGATAACAATTCACAGCTGCCAGACTATTGTAAATGGCAGGAGGATCCACCACCAAAACCCAAAAGACGAGGAGACATTTAATCATGGCACTATCACAATCTGTAGAAGAATCACTGAAGGAAGCAGAAGCATCGTTGCGTAATGCACTAGCCTATGCTGCTCGACAAGAGCGCCCGTTGGTGTGTAGTGTGATTGCAGATCTGATTTCACGAATTGAATCGCTGCAGAGCACTGACGCTATTCTGGACAGGATAGAGAACCGCAAATCTGGTGACAGTGGATTCTTTGGTACATTCTTCAACAAAGACGAATGACTGTGCCAGTTTGACAGGTGGCACAGGCTGCCCAGACCAGACCCCATTTGACCCTATACTAACTTCAGTTCAAACAAACCACATGGCAACTCGTTCTCGCATCGGTATCGAGCTCAAGAATGGTTCTGTGCTCTCTGTGTATCACCACTGGGATGGTTATCCTGAGTGGCTGGGTCGCATTCTGACCACTCATTACAACACTCGCTCTCTTGTTTCTGAGTTGATTGATGGTGGTGACATGTCTTGCTGCTGGACTGATGATCGCTTTGATGATAGCAAAGTGCAGGGTGTGTATGGTCCAGAATACTATTCTCAGCGTGGTGAAGATTGCCCCCCTCGTCATGATGCTGATCTTGCACAGTATCTGACTGAAGGTGCAGAAGAGTTTGCTTATCTCTTTACGAGGCAAGGAGAATGGATCTGTTATGACACCTGCTCCTGGCATGATTCTTACATGGAGTCTGTTGAGATTCCTGCTGCTGCTCTGGCAGTTTGAGAACTGGCACAGGGGGCTTGCCTGCCCCCTCCAAATGCCCTATACTGTATTCAGTTCAAACAAGGACATGCGTCTTCAATCCACCACTGGCACCATGGTCGTGGACTATTTCCCGATCAAGAATAGCTCTCAGTTCTTTTTCAAAGTGCTGAAGTTTCAAGGTGTAGATACCATGAGCACCAGAGTCATCACGAAGAAAGATTTCTGGCGTGAATGTGACGAGCGTATTGGTATCGGTTACGAGGTTGTTGATTTCAATCTCGATGCTGTTGATGTTAATCCTATGAACGGAGCGTGCTGATGATGGTCACCACTGGTCTTTATGTGATTGGCGCTTTTGTCATCACTTCTTTTCTCACTCTTTTCTATCTTGAGGATCGCGACAAATGAAAATCCCTGACTATTCACAAGACAAGATCGACTACATGAGTACGTCTGATCTGCACAAGAACATCAAAGGTGTCAAAGCTGCTCTGAAGATGGATCATCTGTATGATAGTGATGAATTGCACTATCTGAAGCGTACATTACGCAATCTAAGAGAAGAGCGTGCATGGAGGAGGAAAGGTAATGGCTTCGGCAACTGAGAAATTACTGATTACTCAGATGGCAAGAATTTCTGCAGTGATTGACACTGCAGATCTTCTAGAGTATAATGACTATGTGAAGAACGCTGCCTACAAGATCTTCTATGAATACAAGCGACAGCTCTCCCTCGAATGCAACCGAAAAGAACCTGAGCCCCTTTCATGAAGGGCAAATTGTAGAATGGAAAGGTTACACCTGTGCCATCAATCACATCGATCACAAGTACATCGTCTTACGTCTGAATAATGGTTCATTACCCCTCGTCTTTCGTGAACACTGGAACAGCATTCACGGGCTGGACAAATAGTTATCCGTATCCCATGTACGACATCTATCATGAAGTATGCCGTTATCTTGAAGAGGAAGAAGAAACACTCAAAGATCAGTACGCAGAAGTTGATCTTCTTTTCTCTAGAGGACGCATCCCATTACGAAGAACAAATCCGCCAGCACGACTCAAAAGTTATTCACACTGAACTTCATCCTGTATTCTCATGAAAACCATCATTACTGCTCTTGACAAAGAATTGACCATTAACATCTTCAAGAAGAGGAAGGGTATCTATTGGTCCTATGATGGTGTCGAAGAGCTGTCCTATGGTCCATTCAATAATGACCAGCAAGCAATCAACGATGCCAAGCTTTATTCTCAATATGGTACAACCACAAAGCACCTTCTTACGACCTGAAGATGTACACCCGAAACTCTATCTGTTAGAACAACTATTCCCTGTTATTCAGAAGGAATGGCAACAAGCAAAAGACAAGATAGAGTTTCGTGATTTCACATCCTATCAAGCACAGACTATAGGGAATGAAGGTCAAGGATATGAAATTAATCACATGTCTTACTTCACTGCACCTAAAGTCAATAACGATACGAAATGGGGTCTAGCACCATTATACTTTCAAGGTGATGTATTCAATCCTAATGCAGTACACATGCCTAAGACATGTAGAATACTGAGAGAGATTGAAGCATTAAGGTATAGTGGTTTTACTGTATTGTATCCGTCAGCATCGTTAGGTTGGCACTATGATCCTGAACCAGGTCCTGATGTTATTAACGTGAGAGTACAGTTACCAGTAGAATCTACAGGTGAGAGTATACTTGAACTGAAGAACGAATCTAGAGTACAAGTAGAAGGAAAGCTCTGTTGTTTTACCTCTGGTAGCTTGCATAGAGTCGTAAACCATGGGAACGCGGAGAGATTTAGTCTCATTCTGGACTATTTGCGGAGGCGTTCTCAGTAAATGCGCTTATTGAGTCTCAATAAAGACTTTTATTGATTCTCAATTAGGTTATATTATTGAGAATTAAAAAACGTGTTAAAAAATGTAGTTGTGTGAGCTAAGTAGCGGAGACGTTTGAGATTGTCTAGGTGCCTGCACTTCTCCGTGAGATCCTTCGAGTGCTTTGGTATCTAAGCCCGAAGTCTATCGAAAAGTCAAGCAGTACTGTGACACTTTCTGAACTGTCACAGGGTCTCCGAGATTCTCCGAGTGCTGCCCTTATAATTACTTCGTACACATCTGGAGAGAGATGCCCAGAACTGCTAAAACCTACGAGTTTGACTTCACAGGAGTCAGCTCTGCCATCGATTACGTAACAGTGCAAGGTTCCAACGTTACCGTACAATTTGTAGGAAACGACAAGACCTACGAGTTTACTTGGAAGCCTGCAAGTTCTAAGCTTGTGACAAAGCTGGAAGAATTGCAGAAAGATCCTGAAAGTTTCTCACTTGGGAAATTTTATAACGAATCTCTGAAAAACGGAGATTTACTGCAAAAAACTGTAAACTGATCAAAAAAGGCTAAAACTAAAAAAATGGCTAAAACCTGGAATAATCGTGGAAAAGGTAGAAACTCTTCCTTTTCTCAGAAGAAGAAAGAGTATGCTAACTATCTCGATCTTGCTCAGAGTGGTTACTTAGATAGGGTAAGTAACTCTAAGAGGATTAAGAATGTTGATCTAGACTTCGATGAGGATGATTATAGCTATGAAGAGTGAATCACCCTATTTCGATAAGTACCAGGTGCTCATCGAAAAGTATACTGATGTTGGTCTAGATGCTGAGGAGAGTATAGATCTGGTGCAGCATATGCTGGACACCGATCTAGTTAACTCATACCCTGAGTTTGAGTTACTTTGCCAGTACTATGTTCTGGAGGGTTTGTGTTACGAAGTCGGCGTGAGTTCCTAACACTTATCTACCCTTACATATCCAACTGAATATTGCAATAGCCCCTGTGCCACTTTTCGAACTGGCACAGGGTTTGTTGTTTGGTGCTCATGATCATGTAATGTATACATGTTCTAAAGAATTCCATGAAAGACGTTCGCATTCGGGTTGAAACTTACGACGGTTTGTGTACCATATGGTATGAGCGTTCAAAGTTAAAGAATGCCTGCGATGTTATCAGCAAGCGTGTATACAATCAATTGTGTGGTTTGAATATTAAAGAGGTCTCGGTCGATCTTGTGCCGCCAGCTGTGACAGTTTAGGAAGTGGCACAGACCCCCTAGACTTCCCCCCTGATCAGTGCAATACTAAGGCATACCAAACGAAACGACATGCAAACCCACACGCTTCACCTCGGTCGCAACATCCCCGACGCTGGCAAGGTTACTGAGCAGATGTGGAAGCAATTCCTGCAGGATACTGTATGCCTGCTCATGCCATGCTGCACCATTCAAGATGGCATCGGTATCTGGAAAGGTGAGATCGAAGAGACCAAGATCATCAGCGTTACTGTTGACGAGCGTTCGATCGCCAGCATAGCTATGATCGACAATCTCAAGGCAGTTGGTGATGAGTGGAAGCGCCAATTCCGTCAGGAGGCAGTTATGCTTACCACCACGCAAGTTTCTGATCTCGTGTTCGCCTGAACCATGCAATTCCAAGTTACTTCCATCGAGTATGATTTCACTGGTTCTGAAGATGAGATCACATCTGCTGAGATGAATGACATCATCGAGGATACAGTAGGACACATCTGGGAGGCAGATGATGAA
>Ga0208048_1000471_pt1 | contig 21915 bp, 4 predicted proteins | sample Malawi_45m_30L_FD_184163 | JGI IMG/M metagenome (GOLD analysis project Ga0208048, IMG submission 184163) | Freshwater microbial communities from Lake Malawi, Central Region, Malawi to study Microbial Dark Matter (Phase II) - Malawi_45m_30L... | ecosystem: Environmental > Aquatic > Freshwater >...
ATTAAAGCCTTCAAAGAAAGCGAATACGCCTCTCGTGAAAATTCCAGCAGTTGGAAAAACAAATTGCATACCTGAAAATTTCACTTCGATAATTAACTAATTTTACACTCCAAATTAGGCATATGAATTTACATGAATATCAAGGCAAGAGTATTTTAAAGAGTTATGGCGTCGCCATTCAAGAGGGAGTGGTGGTAGAAAGTGTTTCTGAAGCCCTTTCGGCGGCAAAACAACTCACCGAACAAACAGGTACGTCTTGGTATGTTGTCAAGGCACAAATTCATGCGGGTGGAAGGGGGAAAGGAACTGTCCAAGAGACAGGTTCACGAGGAGTGGTTCTGGCCAAAGGAATTGAAGAAATTGAGGAAAAGGTACAAGGAATTTTAGGAGGCCATTTAGTAACGCTTCAAACAAGTGGGAAAGGGAAAAAAGTAAATAAAGTTCTTATTGCCCAAGACGTATATTATCCTGGAGAATCAGCAACCAGCGAATTTTATATGTCGGTGCTTTTGGATCGTGAGCAAGGGCGCAATGTAATTGTCTACTCCACAGAAGGGGGAATGAATATTGAAGATGTTGCAGAACATACGCCGGAAAAAATTCACAAGGAATTTGTGGACCCCAGAGTGGGTTTGCAGGGATTTCAAATCCGAAAGATTGCCTTTAATTTGGGCCTAAGTGGAGAAGCATTCAAGCAAATGACCAAGTTTGTTTCCTCGCTTTATAGGGCTTATGAGGGAACGGATGCATCCATGTTTGAAATTAATCCTGTATTTAAAACTTCGGATAACAAGATTATTGCGGTGGATGCCAAGGTAAGCTTAGATGGAAATGGCCTACTTCGCCACCCGGACTATGCTGCTATGCGCGACAAAACCGAAGAAGATCCGGCGGAGGTTGAAGCAGATGAAGCGGGTCTGAGCTTTGTGAAATTGGACGGAAATGTCGGGTGTATGGTCAATGGGGCAGGACTGGCCATGGCAACCATGGATATTATTAAATTATCGGGGGGTAATCCGGCAAATTTCTTAGACGTGGGTGGAACAGCTAATGCGGAGCGAGTAGAAAAAGCGTTTCACATCATTTTAAAAGACCCCAATGTGAAAGCCATTTTGGTGAATATTTTCGGAGGAATTGTTCGTTGCGACCGCGTGGCACAAGGGATTGTGGATGCCTACAAAAACATCGGTAGCATACCCGTCCCAATCATTGTTCGTTTGCAAGGGACCAACGCCGAAGAAGCTAAAAAGCTCATTGACGAGTCTGGGCTTAACGTGCATTCTGCGGTGCTGTTGCAAGAGGCTGCCGATAAAGTAAAAGAAGTCTTGGCGTAGGTGCCTTCGGTGGCTTTGGAATAACTGGAAAAGCACCTTGTTTGCCTTAAGACGTAAATTCGTTTTCTATGTCTGTGTGTCTTTTTTTGCAACGATATTTGTAAAAAGTTCTGGGTTCAGGCTACCGTTTTATGCTTATCTTCGTATTTCCATTGGTGTTATGAAAGAGCGTTTTATAAGCTTACTATTCCTGCTATTTCATGTTGCGTTTGCCTACTCTCAGAATGCAACATTTACAAGTTCCCCTGCTGCTAATAATAATGTACTCAGTTTATGCGCAGGTTCTCAAGTTCTTTTTACGAATACGACCGCAGGCGTTAGTTCGATCAGTTGGACGTTTCAAGGAGGTAATCCGGCTTCGAGCAATTCCGTCGGTCCTCATGTAGTAACATTCGCAAATGCGGGGACATACACTGTTTCATTGAGTGTTAATTCCGGTCCTGCAACGACCATGCAAGTGGTGATTCAAGCGTCCAATCCTTCGCCGAATTTAAATCTTCTGTTGGATAACACTTGTGGTGGTGGTTTTGGTACCTCAACCTTCAATAATGTTACTTATTTTACTTCTTGTGCAAATCCATTTAATGGGGACCAATTGTGTTTATATTCCAATACAAGTTCAACAAATGCGAACAGTATACACACCATTAATTGGGGCGATGGGACAAGTAATTCGTATACAGGCAATAATATTCCTGTAGGCGATGCGAATTTTCAACACGGTTATAACGCTGCTGGAACCACCTATTTAACCTATAGTGTGCAGCAAAATAATAACTCCTGTATCAAATCTCAAATTTTATTACTCTATACTGGTGCGAATCCTACAGCAACCATATCGCCGGGGGGAATTCCAACGTTGTGTAATCCCGGAAGTGTGTTGTACAATATTATTCCCGGTGGTCAAAATACTCCCGGAACTACCTACACCATTGCGATCAACGACGGAGGCTCGTACACCTACAATCACCCTCCTCCGGCATCTGTTACGCACAACTTTAATTTGGTTTCATGCGGAACCACTTCAGTAATTAACGGGGTTACGTATCCAAATTCGTTTCAAGCATCCATTACCTGTTCTAATGCCTGCGGATCTTCTTCGAGTGCCATTGGGCCCATAAACATTCAAAGTGCTCCGGATGCTATTATGTCGACAACTCCGAGTTTGAGCCCATATAATAACAAGGTCTGTCAGGGGAGCAACGTTACCTTCAACGATGTGTCAACCCCTGGTACCAACATTAATATCCAAGGAAATGCCAACGCAAGCCCCCCAATACCTCCTTATTCATGCAATAATTTGTACAAAAGAATTTGGAAACTATACGGTCCATCTGGGCCCATTTATTCAAGTAATGCGAATGTCACCATTTCTGGGTCAATAGGTTCAGGCAATTTGCCCAACGTGAATTTGACAGCCCCAGGAGGTTGGACAAATGGTGCTCAGAATATAAATCTTACTTTTTTGCTGCCAGGAAACTATAAGGTGACGTTATACGTAGGTGGACTTGCTTACAATCCTTGTGGCGTTGATTCAGCGGTCACGAATATTTGCGTTACGCCAGACTTTCAAGTCAATATTACTTCACCATTTGACTCGGCCTGTGCCCCTGCCACAGGACTTTTCCAAAACAATTCAACTCCTGCGCAGTGTAATCTGAATAATGTTTCGGCATGGTCGGTGTCTACCTCTAATCCAAATCAGTGCGGTCAACCGGCTTGGGCTTACAATAACAACACCAATGCTCAATCATTTAACGCCTCTATTTCCTTTACTGGGCCTGGGGTATATACCATACAATTAACGAATAGTTTGAGTACACCCGTATTTTCTAACACAAACCCTTTAGGTTGTCAGCCGAAAAGCACCACCACCCAAGTCACGATAAAAGCACCTCCTTTAATCAATTTAAATGCACTAGGGGCAATTTGTTTAGGCTCTCCATTCAATCCTTCGGCCACAGTCAATAATTGCTATTCAAATCAAACGCCAACCTATTCGTGGAATTTTAATCCTAATAACGATATTCCTGCGGCTAATCTGCCATCCCCAACCAGTTCCAATTCCTTAAATCCTGGAACAATTACCTACCCAAACCCCGGAACTTTTCCTTATACTTTCACAGCAACTAACGAGTGCGGTCCAACGACTATCAATCAGAACATCATAGTTCAAAACCCTGCCTCGGTAAATCCTGGTTCTTATGGTCCTTTTTGTACTAATTCCCCCGTCGCACTCAATGGAATTGTAACCGGAGGGGTCGCCAATGGTTACTGGACGGCGAGTGTTGCTGGAGGAAGTTTTAATCCAATTGGAAGTGGTGGAGCGAACACGGGAACATTGAATTCTACCTATACTCCACCTAATAATTTTACCGGAAGCATTGTATTAACCCTAACCTCGGTTCAGCCTCCTGCACCTTGTCCCGTGGTTACCGGGCAAACAACCGTAGTTTTTGATCCAAATGCATGGGCAAACGCGAGTACCTATCCTAACGGAGTTTGCTCTGGCCAGGCTATCGCATTAAATGGCACTTTTGGAGGGGCTGCCTCAAGCATTACCTGGTCTTCGAATGTTGGGGGAACCTTTTCAAATCCTAGTTCACCTACCTCTACCTGGACGCCTCCTGCTGGATTTACTGGGAACGCCACACTAACCTTGACTACCAACGATCCTGCGGGTCCATGTACCCCTGCGACCTCAACCGCGGTTATTCTGGTTAAACCTCTCCCGGTTGCCACTTCACCTGCTTCAGTTGGACCGATATGCTCCGGAGCTAATGCCGTTATCAGCGTATCGTCGAGCATCAACCCTACTAGCTTTGCTTGGGCCGCTACCATCCCGGCTGGGGTAGTAGGTACGGCAAGCGGTAATTTATCCACGGGAAGTAATACAGCCACACTTACTACTCCATTAACCAATAACACCAATGCTCCGCAAACCGTAATTTATGTTTTTACCCCATCAGCCAATGGCTGTCCGGGGATTCCGGATACAACATCCATCATCGTTCAACCAGTAGCTACTGTAGGGCCATTTAATCCTATCACAGTATGTCCTGGTGCAACAATAACACCCCCTGCTTTTGTGTCGAATCCCAACGGAGCCTCATTTTCATGGAACAATGGAAATGTGCTCATCGGTTTAGGAGGCTCAGGGAATGGTCAAATTTCTCCATGGGTTGCCCCCGTAAATACCAACAATAATACCCCTGGAACAATAACTGGGACGGTAACAGTTACGCCAACGTTTAATAATTGCCAAGGTACTCCGGCTTCTTTTCTGGTAACCATTAATCCAACTCCGACCATTACAAATAACAACCTTTCGCAAACCATTTGCTCCGGAGCATCAACGGCAGCGGTTGTTTGGACTCCAAATGCTGCCGGAACAACTTATGCGTGGACAGGCACCTCGAGTACGCCAAACATTACGGGTTTTCCAACTCCAGGAAACGGTAATTTACCTCTAATGACGCTAACAAATAGCGGAAATACTCCAGGAACGGTGATCTACAGTGTCACTCCAACTCGAAATGGGTGCAATGGTCCTTCCATCAACTACACCATCAACGTTAATCCAATTCCGACATTAACCCTATCGCCAAACCAAACGATTTGTGGGGGTCAAACTACTGCGGTTTCTGCCCATACGAATTCGGTTGCAGGAGGAGCTTTTACCTATGGGATCCAAAGTCCGGCCACTATACCGGCAACGGTTACAGGGTACCCAACCAATGGAAACGGACAGGTACCTGCAGCAACGATCAATAATTCTGGAACGACTCCTTACACTCTGAATTATACGGTTACACCCACAGCGAATAATTGCAATGGTGCGACTGGAGTATATTCCATTACCGTTAACCCTGCTCCGGTAACCACCTTCTCACAAGGAAATCAAACCCTTTGTACTGGTCAAAATACCCTTGCCGTGAATTTAAGCAGTACCACACCTGGGGTGAGTTTCGCTTGGAGTTTACAAGGTGCGGTTCCTGCTGGACTGGGTAATTTTAATCCCACTTCCGGAACCTCGAGTATTCCGATTTACACGAACTTGACCAATAATACTACGGCTCCAATTACAGTAACGCTTCAAGCGCAAGCAACGACTTCAGGTCCGGCGCAATGTCCTGGTTCACTAGCAAATTACACGATTACAGTGAATCCTTCGCCAATTGCGGCCGCCAATTTTGTAAGTAACGATACGGTTTGCAGTGGCCAAAACATCAACATCGCCTTGAGCTCAACCACTGCAGGTACGACTTTTACGTGGACCGCCTCGAATGGGGCGGGGGTTTCGGGTGGTCAAAATTCAGCCGCTCCATCCGCTACCATAAATCAGGCGCTCTCGAACATTTCAAATGCTGTTGGAAACGTTACCTATACCATTACTCCAAGTGCCTCCGCATGTTCAGGATCTCCCATCCAAATGCTCGCTTTTGTGAATCCTGTTGCAACGGTAGGCCCATTTAGTCCGATTACTGTTTGTCCTGGTGCAACCATAACGCCCCCTGCTTTTGTCTCGAACCCCAATGGAGCCTCCTTTTCATGGACTAACGGGAACGCGCAAATTGGAATTGGGGGTTCTGGCAATGGTCAAATATCCCCTTGGATAGCGCCTTCAAACACCAACAACAGTTCTCCCGGCACCCTGTTAGGAAACATTACAGTTACCCCAACCTTTAATAATTGTCCTGGAACCCCAGCCTCATTTGTCGTAACTATCAATCCAACTCCTACGATCACGAATAACCCATTAACACAATCGGTGTGCTCAGGAGCCAGTAACTCGCTTGTTTCATGGACACCTAATAACCTCGGAATTTCCTTTGCGTGGACGGGTTCAGCGAGCACGCCAAATATTACCGGATTTACAACACCGGGAACCGGGAATTTAACGCCAATGCCCTTGACCAACAGTGGAAATACCCCCGGTACAGTCACTTACACAGTAACCCCAACTCGAAATGGTTGCACTGGCCCACCAGTTACCTATACCATTACCGTCAATCCAACTCCCGTATTAACGCTTTCTGCGAATCAAACCATTTGCGGTGGTCAAACAACGTTGGTATCTGCTAACACAAACTCGGTGGCGGGTGGGGGCTTTACGTATGCACTTCAAAATGCAGCTTCGATTCCTGCAACCATAACCGGTTTTCCAACCAGTGGAAACGGTCAGATTCCAGCAGCTACAATTAACAATGCGGGGGCGAATCCCTTTACATTAAACTACACCGTAACTCCAACGGCCAACAATTGCAACGGAACTACAGCAACCTATTCCATAACCGTAAACCCAGCTCCGGTGACGACTTTTGCGGTAGCGAATCAGTCCATTTGCAGCGGATCGAATTCGGTGGCAGTTACCTTGAATTCCGCGACAAATAACGTTACTTTTGCTTGGCAAGCAACGGCTCCGGCGGGCGTTTCCAATGTAAATCCAGTAAGTGGAAGTGGAAATATTCCTGTGTTTTCGAACCTCACCAATGGAACCAACACCATTCAAACGGTTCAATTCACGGCAACGGCGTCCACGGTGGGAACGGTTTGTGCCGGAATTCCTGCAACCTACACGATTTCTATTATTCCTATTCCCGTGGCCAATCCTATTAACAATTCCACGGTTTGCAACAATACAGCGGTTCCTGCAACTCCTTTGAGTTCCAATGTTGCAAGTGCGACCTATGTTTGGGCCATGAATCCTGCGGTTGGGTTGGCTCCTGCAAACGGCTCAGCGGCAACCATTCCTGGATTTAATGCTTCGATTAACGTTTCCAATCCTGTGATTTCAACGGTAACGATTACCCCTACGGTCACCAGTGGTGGAACCGCCTGCGCAGGAGCACCCATAACGTACACGGTCACGGTTAATCCGATTCCGAGCGTTACAGCGATTGCGGCTCAGGTGATTTGTGCCGGTACCACGAGCAATGCCATTTCCATTTCAGGACCCGTGAACGGGGCAGTTTATACTTGGGCCAACAACAATACGAATACCGGTTTGGGTGCTTCGGGTTCGGCAGTTATTCCCTCGGTTATCGGAACCAACTCCACCAATTCACCGATTTCCAGTACGGTTAGCATTACGCCAACCTATACCAACAATGCGGTAACCTGTACTGGTACCAACAGCACTTACACTTTTACGGTTAACCCGATTCCAACGGTAAGCGCCTTGCCCAATCAACAGGTATGCTCAGGGAATACAGTAACCTTAAATTTTACTTCTCCCAACAACATTGCAGGTACCGTTTATAACTGGACCAATGACAATACCTCCATTGGTTTAGGTGCGAGTGGGGTAGGGAACATTAGTTTTAGCTCTACGAATGCGACCAACGGATCCATCACCGCAAATTTGGTGATTACTCCTGCTTTCAGCAATGGAGGGGTGGCTTGTCCCGGCGTTCCCGATACGGTTCAAATAACGGTGTTGCCAACTCCTGTTGCAACCGCATTAACTCCCCAAGTTCTTTGCGCTACCAACAGCAGTACGGCTGTGAATTTAATGGCAGCCCCAGCAGGCTCGGTATTTACATGGACCAACTCGAATCCTTCCATCGGTTTAGCAGCCTCGGGCAACGGAAATATTCCCGTATTTACGGCGACCAATAACGGAACGGCGCCAATTTTCGGTACTATTTCAGCCACGCCATCGCTTACCACCAATGGACAAGCCTGTCCGGGGGCACCTGTGAGCACCCAATTCACGGTCAACCCGAATCCCGTTATGAATTCGCCGGCTTCTGGTAATTATTGTCACGGAAGCAATGCTGCGTACAATTTTACCTCCAACATTGCCAACGGTGTCACTTACGCTTGGACCAATACCAACACCTCCATAGGCTTGGGGGCATCAGGTTCAGGTAACCTGGGATTTGTGGCCCAAAATGTAACTTTAGCGCCAATTAGCGGAACTATCAATGTCATTCCAACCTTTACTGCCAACGGGTTAGCTTGTCCTGGATCTGCCCAAACCTTCACTATTCAGGTGATTCCAAATCCAACGGTGAATGCACAAGCCAATATTACCTTGTGTACGGGACAACAATCCACGGCAATTTCCTTTACGAGCCCTGTAGCAGGGACTACATTTGCTTGGACGAATGCCAATACGAACATCGGCTTAGGGGCCAGTGGATCCAATACCGTACCTGTATTCACGGCTACGAATTCAAGCAACAGCGCAACGCTCACCTCTCAGGTATCTGTAACTTCTTCCCTTATGGTGAACAATGTCACGTGCACAGGTGCTCCCATGCTGTTCAATATTACGGTCAACCCCAATACTACCGTGAATGCGGTCAACAGTCTAACCCTGTGCGCAGGGGCAACAACGTCGCAAATTGCGTTTGCAGGAACCGGCAACTCGTATACTTGGGTGAATTCCAACCCATCCATAGGGTTGTTGGGCAACGGCACGGGCACAATTGCCCCGTTTGTCGTTACCAATGGTGGAGTAGCACCAATTACAGGCAATATCACGGTGACCTCGGTATTTACTGGAGGAGGCATTTCGTGCAACGGAGCTACCACCAATTTCTCGATAACGGTCAATCCAACACCAACGGTAACTGCGCCGGCTAATGTTACGTTGTGTAACGGCGCCACGAGCAGTGCTATCGCGCTCACAGGAACGGGTACCGCCTACAATTGGACCAATTCAACTCCGGGTATTGGTCTTGCAGCCTCTGGTTCAGGGAACATTCCATCGTTCGTAGCGGTGAACAATACGGCCAATCCGATTACCGCAACCATCAACATTACACCGGTGTATGCCAACAATAATGTCAGCTGTCCTGGAACGGTTCAGTCGTTTACGATTACCGTCAACCCAGCACCGCAAGTGACGTTCAATGTTCCGAGTCAAACGATTTGTTCTGGAACCAGTTCTTCGTTGGTGAACATTTCCTCCTCAACGCCGGGAGCGGTTATCTCTTGGACGGCTACGACGGTGCCAGCAGCAATTTCCGGGGTGAATACGGCAAGCGGGGGCAATTCCATTCCTTCATTTACCCTATTAAGCAATAGTTTGAGCGCACAAACCGTTCAATTTACGGTCAACGTGGCTACGGGTGGAGCCGTTGCATGTCCGGGGGGAGGGGTTACGTATAATATTACCGTGAATCCGGCACCGACCATGGCTACTGCGGCTAGCCAAGTTTTGTGCCATAATACGGCAACTACCGCGGTGACCTTTACTGGAAATGCGAACGTTTACAATTGGTCGAATAATACGACCTCCATTGGATTAGCGGCCTCTGGCAATGGTAATATCGCCTCGTTTACCGCTTTGAATAACACCGCAAATGTGGTTACAGCGACGGTAACCGTTACGCCCCAATTCCTCAATAATAACGTAGGTTGTAACGGAGTTCCTACCACCTTTACAATCACCGTTAACCCAACACCCACCACCAACGCAATTGCCAATCAAACCTATTGCAACGGATCCAATTCCACGGCGCTAGCCATTGCAGGAACGGGATCCTCTTACGCTTGGACGAATAGCAACCAATCCATAGGATTAGCCGCATCGGGTTCAAACACGGTACCTGTATTTGCGGCAACCAACGCTACCAATGCTCCGATAAGCGGAACCATAACCATCACGCCAACCTTTACCAATGCTGGGGTGTCGTGTACCGGTCAAACTTCTAGCTATACCATCACGGTGAATCCGACTCCTTCGGTAAACGCCGTAGCCAATCAAACGGTGTGCAACAATGCCTCAACGAACCTCATTCCGTTCTCCGGTAATGCCACTTCCTATAACTGGACGAATAGCAATACCTCCATAGGACTTGCAGCATCTGGAACAGGAAACATTGGGATATTTACGGCCATTAACGCAAGCAATTCGATTCCATCTACGGCTACGGTTACGGTTACACCGGTCTTTACCAACAACAACGTGGCGTGCCCAGGAAACCCCGTTACGTTTACGTTCACTGTTAATCCTACGCCCATTGTTGCTGCGCCTGCCAACCAAGTAGTTTGTAACGGGGCTTCTACGACCTTGGTATCCTTCAACGGAACAGGAACCCAATACAATTGGAGCAATAATACCACGAGCATTGGTTTAGTGGCATCCGGTTCAGGAAACATTAATGCCTTTACTGCCGCTAACGCGACGGTGAATCCCGTGGTAGCGCAAATCAGTGTGGTGCCGGTTTTCAGTGGCAACAACCTGAACTGTTCTGGCACTCCTCAGTCCTTCTCTATCACGGTGAATCCTTCCCCTTCGGCAGTTCCACCCGGAAACCAAGTAGTCTGCAACGGTCAACCCGTTGCTGCCATAAATTTCACAGGAACAGCGACTTCCTATAGCTGGACCAATAACCTGACCAGTATAGGGCTAGTGGCGAGTGGAAATGGCAACATCGCGAGTTTCAATGCGGTGAATAATACCAACGCCCCGGTAACAGCAACGGTGGTGGTTCAACCTATTTTCACCGGAGCCAATTTGAATTGTCCAGGAGTGTCTCAAACCTTTACCATTGTGGTGAATCCAACGCCGACTATGGGAGCCTTAACCAGTCAGGTATTATGCGCAGGAACCTCCACTGCGGCGATCAATTTTACCGGAACCGCTACGAATTACGCTTGGACCAACAACACTCCAGGTATTGGGCTTGCTGCTTCAGGCAACGGTAACATTGCTTCTTTTGTTGCGGCTAATGCCAGTAATTCAACCGCTTTAACCTCCACGATAAGTGTTACACCTCAGTTTGTGAATGCGGGAGTTACCTGCGCTGGTACTGTTCAGCAAATGACCATTGTGGTAAATCCAACGCCAGTGATCACAGCGAATCCAAACCTGACCTATTGCAATGGAACTCAGTCAGCGCTCATTTCATTCACAGGAACCGGAAATTCTTTTTCCTGGACGAACAGCAATACGGCCATTGGTTTAGGCGCTTCGGGCAATGGAAACATTGCTCCTTTTGCGACCACTAATCCCGGAGTCAGTGCCATAAGCGGTACCGTAGCCGTTACTCCAATCTTTACGGGGAATGGAATCAGCTGCAATGGAATTCCGAACAATTTCTCGATCACGGTCAATCCAACACCTACGGTGGCGGCGATCAACAATCAAGTCGTGTGCAACGGATCTTCAACGGCGGCCATTGCTTTTTCGGGAACGGTGCCTTCTACCGCATTCAACTGGACCAACAGCGCTACCTCCATCGGTTTGGCGGCCTCGGGAACTGGAAATATTGCAGCATTCAATGCCGTGAACAACGGAAATAATCCGGTGATTGCCCAAATCAACGTTACGCCGGTCTACACCAACAACAACGTGGTTTGTTCAGGGACGGTTCAAACCTTTAGCATTACCGTGAATGCCACGCCAACGGTCAATTTTAGCTTGGCTAACCAAACCATTTGCTCTCAAGGGGCTTCGAGTACGGTGAATATTACTTCCCCAACCAACGCAGCTGTTATTTCTTGGACGGCTACTACAGTTCCTGCCGCGATAACGGGCTTGAATCAAAACAGCGGTAGCTCGACCATTCCCGCTTTCACCCTTGTAAACAGCGCGTCAACGGCACAAACGGTGCAAATCAGCGCATCGGCTACGACTCCAGGTAACGTAGCATGTCCGGGTGGTGGAACGATTTACACCATTACGGTGAATCCAACGCCTGCGGTAACAGCGCCTGCGAACCAAGTGGTGTGCCATAACTCCAACACGGCTGCGGTTGCCTTCTCGGGTACGGGAACCTCCTACACTTGGACCAATACCTTAACATCGGTTGGCCTAGCAGCGAGCGGAACCGGAAATATTGCCGCGTTTGCCGCCATTAATCCTTCAAATTCGGCCATCGTTACCTCCACGGTTACCGTTACTCCACAATTCACCAACAACAACGTTACCTGTCCGGGAAGTGCGCAAACCTTTACCATAACAGTGAATCCGATTCCAGTGGTTACCGCACTTTCAAGCAGCACCTTTTGTAACGGTACGAACAGCTCTTTGATTACAATAAATGGTACAGGCACCTCTTATGCGTGGACCAATTCGAATACGGCCATCGGTTTAGGTAGCTCCGGGTCGGGAAACATTGCTCCGTTCCCTGCTACGAATCCTGGGTCAACGCCGCTAACAGCCACCATTGGAGTTATTCCATCCTTTACCAACGCGGGAGTAACATGCGCGGGCAGTAATTCGAATTCAACCATTACGGTAAACCCTACGCCAAGCGTCAATGCTGTCAATAACCAAGTGATTTGCCACAATAGCAATACCGCCGCCATTGTGTTCAGCGGAACAGGGACTTCCTACAACTGGACCAATACCACACCGTCTATTGGATTGGCTAATTCCTCAGTGGGGAACATCGCTTCCTTTACCGGGACCAATGTCAGCAATTCTACGCCAATAGTTGCAACGGTTACGGTTACTCCTCAATACCTCAATAACGGCGTTACTTGTGCAGGATCCAGCTCGAATTTCACGATTACGGTAAATCCTTTACCAACGGCCAACATACCATCAAGCCAAACCTTGTGTAATGGCGCGACAACCGCTCAAATTTCCTTTACCGGTACAGGAACATCGTATAATTGGACGAATAGCATCGCAACCATTGGAATAGGAGCTTCGGGTACGGGCAACATTAATCCCTTTACTGCGGTGAATAATGCGATAAACCCGGTTACTGCCCAATTAACCGTGACCCCTGTATTTACGGGAAATGGGGTGAGTTGTTCTGGTGCTCCCCAGAATTTCAGCATTACCATCAACCCAACTCCAACGGTTCAACTTCCATCGAACCAGGTTATTTGCAACGGTAATTTGACCCAGCCAGTGAATTTTTCGGGAAATGGCACATCGTACAGTTGGAATAATAGCAACACCGCCATAGGTTTAGCAGCCTCCGGAAATGGCAACATCGCCGCATTTACCTCAACTAATGCTGGGCAAGTGCCCATCTCAGGAACCATATCCGTTATGCCGAATTTTGCCGGAGGAAATGCAAGCTGTCCGGGTTCGCCACAATCCTTCACCATTACGGTTAATCCTACGCCCAGTCTTGATCCATTAACCAGCCAGGTCGTTTGCAACAATTCTCCGACGCAAGCGGTTGTTTTTTCAGGTACCGGAACGTCTTATGTTTGGGCCAACAATACGGTGGGTATAGGATTGGGGGCTTCTGGCAATGGTAATATCGCCGCCTTTACCGCTACGAATGCTAGCAACGCAAACCCTCTAGTAGGAACCTTGACGGTTACACCGCAGTACTTGAATGGCGGGCTAACATGTTCAGGCAACAGCCAACAAATGACGATTACTGTGAATCCAACTCCGGTGGTAAATCCAATCAACAACGTAACCGTTTGTAATCAGTCGAACACGCCCGTGGTTAATTTTGCAGGAACGGGGACCACCTACAATTGGACCAATAACAACAACACCATTGGCTTGGTTCCGTCGGGTACCGGTTTGTCTTTGGCGTCGTTTCAAGCAACCAACGCAAGTGCCCAAAGCGTGAATGCCCTGGTGACCGTTACGCCTCAGTTTACAGCGAACGGTGTCACTTGTACTGGAAGCAATACCACGTTTACCATTTTTGTAAGCCCAACTCCGACAGTAACTGCACCGAATAATCAAATCGTTTGTAACGGTTCCCCAACGGCTGCGGTGAATTTCAACGGTGCCGTAGCGAATACAACCTATAATTGGACAAACAGCATAGCAACCATCGGTATTCCGGCCACGGGTAGTGGCAATATTGCGGCGTTCAATGCCGTGAATAATGGAAATGCAGCGCAATTCGCACAGGTTACCATCACCCCAACCTTTATTCAAAACACCGTTTCTTGTCCGGGAGCTCCACAAAGCTTCACGTATCAAATCAATCCTACACCGAGTGTCACGAATCCGGGATCGCAATACATTTGTGCCAACAGTACTACCCAGCTGCTAAATTTTACGGGAACAGGAACCCAGTATCAATGGACCGCAGCTAATCCTGCGATTGGAATTGCTGCCTCAGGAAACAACAGCGTTGCGCCTTTTACCGGGATGAACGCTACCAATGCTGTGGTATCATCCACCGTGACGGTGACGCCTGTTTTCTTTCAAGGCATTTCGTGTCCGGGACAAGCTCAAACGTTCACGCACTATGTGCTTCCCATACCATCGGTAGCGCCGATCAATAACCAAAGTTACTGCCCTCAAGTCGCTGTGCCGGCGACACCGATTAACGGTTCGGGAACCTCCTACAATTGGACCAATTCCAACACATCCATTGGCTTGGTGGCGAGCGGCAGTAATACCGTCAACGCCTTCAATGCAACGAATCCTGGAACACAGCCTTTGATCGGAAATGTGGTCATTACCCCAATATTTACCTTCCAGGGTCAGAGCTGCAACGGTCCTCAAGGAGGCTATTCGGTTACGGTAAATCCGATACCGTATGTGAATCCACTCAACGATACGGTCATATGCAACAATCAAACCTTAGCAATCAATATTGGAACGAATATCCCATCGAACATAGCGTGGTTCGCCACCCAGAACAACAACGTCAATGGTGAATTAACCACTACACAAACGTCGAATAGCATCAATGATTCATTGACCAATACCAGCAGTGTACCTCAATTCGTGACCTACACCATTACACCAACCACCGCAGCAGGCTGCGTGGGTCCGGATTCCTTTGTGGTGGTTCAGGTGCAACCCGATGTGCTGTTGAACATTCCTCAGAGTTTGGAAATTTGCAGCGGCTCGGGCGTCAATGCCGTATTGTCGGCCAACATTCCTTCAACTTTCTCGTGGTTTTGTACCGTTAACAATCCGAACGTGACTGGAGAGTCCATCCTAACCAATACCGGTGGGGTAATCAACGATGTGCTTGTAAATACCTCAAACCAGAATCAAGTGGTGGTGTATGCGGTTACACCTACTTCGGTACAAGGCAATTGTACGGGGCCATCGCAAACCATTACGGTGATTGTCAAACCTCCATTAGCTTTGTTGAATCAAGACACTGTCACGATTTGCAGCAATGGAAACGTGAATTTGAACTTGGTGGCCAACACGGCGGTCACCTTCAACTGGTATGCAGACCCGAACGTGAACGTTCAAGGCGAGACTACCGCATTAACCATATCGTCTCAAATCAACGATCAGTTGATTAATTCCACAGGTGTTGTTCAAACGGTGCAATACCATGTTATCGGAACGTCGGTGGTGAACGGATGCAGCAGTCCGATTATTCCGATTTGGGTGTTTGTTAACCCAACGCCCGCGGTTTTACCTAATCCTGATTTGAACCTTTGTCATAACCAATGGCAACCTCAGTTGCTATTCAGCGGCACGGCTGCCGGTGCTTCCTACGCTTGGAATGCTTCGGGTGCAAACGTAGGTGCGCCTGCTGGGGGTATCGATTCACTGAATGCTTTTGTAGCCAATAATCCGGGCTTTGCTCCAATAAGCTCCGCGGTGGTGGTTTCTCCTATATTCACTTTCAACGGGGTAAGTTGTCCTGGAGCCAAAGACACCTTCCAAATTGTTGTAAATCCTGAACCATCGGTATTTCCTTTGAACAACCTCATCCTCTGTCATGGAACGAATTCTGCTGTGGTACCTATTCTTGGACCCATCGGAGGAACTACGTTTAATTGGGTCAATTCCAATGCTGCGGTAGGGCTTGGATCATCGGGTACCGGAAATATTCCCGTTTTTGTTGCGACTAACCCAACCCAATCACCCATCCAATCCACGGTTACTGTGACGCCTTATTTCGTCAATGGAAATGTGCAATGTCCCGGACAAACCACCTCTTTTGCCGTGATCGTAAACCCTGCTCCGACGGTTGATACGGTTAACTTGGCGATATGTCCCGACCAAAATGTCGCTTATACCCTGAATGCGGATTTGCCGAGTACCTTTACTTGGTATGCGACGCCTAATCCTTTGGTGATCAATGAGACCTCGAATCCGGTTCAAAGTTCGAGTACGATCAACGATAATTTGGTCCAAACCACCAATGCACCTCAAACGGTGCAATACAATGTAACAGCTACTACCGTAGCGCACGGATGCGTTGGAAGTGGTATTGTGAACGTGGTAGTGAATCCATGGCCGACAATCGCTTTCACCACGCTGAATCCCCCTTATTGCGATCTGACCCCAATAACTTTCCAAAACAACTCAGTTGGATTATACGACTACCTTTGGCAATTTGGAGACGGAAGCAATAGTTACGCGGCTAATCCAATTCATCAATTCCTTTCGGCCGGCACTTATAATGTTACGCTCACAGCTACCAATCCGTTTACGGGATGCAGCGACAGTGTTGTGCAGCCAGTGAGCATTTCACCGAGTCCAAATCCCGGGTTTAGTTACTCGGACTCAATTGGTTGTGGGCTTCTTGACGTGGTATATACTGCCGATATTTACAACCCTTCATGGATTTATCAATGGAATTTTGGTAATGGAACAATTACGCAACAAGTAGGTCAGGTTGGTTATCAGTATCTGATTAATGGCTGTTACGATGTGAGCTTGACCGTAACGAATCCAGTGGGGTGTACCGCAACATTAACCTATTCAGATATCGCGTGTGTTTACGATAGCCCGGTTGCGTTAATAGCGGCCAACCCTACATGGGTTACGACTCTGAACCCCTTGGTGGAATTCACGAACAACTCAGAAAACGCTTCCTCTTATGAATGGAATTTTGGAGATGGGTCCTATGGTTACGGTTTCGAACCAACGCACCTATTTCCATCCGTGGCCGCAGATTACTTAGTATCGATGACGGCCATGAATGAGGTAGGTTGCAGCGATACCGCTTATGTGAGCATCCACGTAGAAGAGAACCTGATATACTATGTTCCGAATACCTTCACCCCCAATGATGACGAAAAAAATCAAGTTTTTAAACCGATATTATCACAAGGATATAAAGCAGGAACTTATTTGTTCAGAATTTACAACCGCTGGGGAGAGTTGATTTTTGAGTCCAGAGACCTAGAAATTGGATGGGATGGAGACTATGGTCCAAACGGCACCAATTGCCAAACGGGAACCTATACATGGGTCTTGAATTTCCAGGTCTTGCAAACGCAAGAGGACAAGGAATTTGTGGGCCACGTGAATTTGATTAAGTAAGGATACCAACGGGTGCGCCCTTTGATGCGTCCGCCGCAGGCGGACTACTCGGTTACCGGCACCCAAGGTTTAAGCCCTCCTCACACCACCAGATCCTTTCCACACTTGAAATGCCCTTCGGGGCATTCTTTTTTTCCGTGCAAGCCGCACGGACGGCAAGCAAGCCCACTGACTTCTTTGACCTCCGAATCATCCGATAAGGGACCAAAGCCAAAGTCGGTAACCGTAGAGCAAAAAAACGCCGTTACAGGGGCGTTCACCGCTGAAGCGAAATGTAAAGGACCCGAATCGTTGACATAATTTCGCACCGCTCCCTTCATGAGGGCGATCGATTCCATGAGCGAAAGTTGACCTGCCAAATTCACGGTTCGTCCTGTACTTTGTGTGCAGATGGTTTCGCACAATGTATGGTCACTTGGTCCGCCCAATAGGTAGATCACATGATCTTGTTTTTTTGAAAGGTCCACCCATTGCTCCATTGGAAGTTGCTTAGTTCCCCACACCGAGGCAGGCGCGAAACACACGTAAGGTTCCTGTTGATAGGCCTGAACTTTTTGCCGTGCGTTTTCACTTGGAAATAAACTCGGTTTGGCCTTTCGTTCAATGCCCAAAGCTGATACCAAGGTGAAATTTCGGTCGGTTTCGTGGATGCCTTGCATGACCGGATGGGGCAGTCGTAGATTGTAAAACCGCGACCATGGATTTTTATCAAAGCCCACCAAAGTTTTGCCTCGACTCAATACGGCAAGGAGACCAGAAGAAAAGAACCGGTGTATGTTGATGATATGGCTGTATTTTTCCCTGCGATTCTCGCGAATTAAGCGCGTTATTTCCCGCCATTTTCGCCGCTTGTCAAAGGTTTTCACCTTCCCGATGGAGGGATGATCCAACAACAAGGTTTCATGTCCCTTTTTTACCAATACGTCAACCGTTGCTGTGGGAATCTGCTCTTTAATGGAATTGATCAAGCTGGTTGCTAAAACCACATCGCCCAAAAAAGCGGTTTGTATGACGAGCACTTTAGCGTCCTTATCGAATAACATAGACCTCACCTCGTTTGATGTATTGATTTCCTGCTGCGTCGTAAAACTCCATGACGTAAATGTACATATCGTTGGGAACCAACTCGTCTTTTGCCCCGTATTTGCCGTTCCACCCTTGGTTAAAGTCGGTGGTTTGAAATACGATATTGCTCCAGCGGTTCATGATTGTCATGGTAAATTTGGTGGGGTCTACGTTGATAGCAACGGGTTTGAAAACGGCATTTATACCGTCGGGCACGATGGAATTAGGGATATGAATGATTGGCGGATAGATCAAACAGATTTCATTGCTTCGGCATTGCTCTTGGATTCCGTAATTGTTCAGTATTTCGTGCGCCTCCACCACGTAGCAAATTTGACCGGGAAAATCCCCTGAGTTTACGCTGTCTTCATAACTGAATTGCCCGGGGGGCAGTGTTGCGATCAAGGACAGGGTTCCTCCTGCATCTTCGCGGTAAATCTCGTAATGGTCCACCCCAACTTCAAAACCGAGGTAGGGAGTCCAGTTGAGGGTATTGATTTGTTGTTCGCTCATAGCAAACCCTTGGCATAAAATGGTGGTTGCGGCATTGGAAGCTTCACCCACCGTTCCACAAGTGTCGATGTAGCGCGAACGGTAGGTATTGGTTTGGTTTTGGACGTCGGCACCGAGGTCGGTATAACTGGCATAGTTGCTACTCACGTTCGCCGTACCGATTACGCTAAAATTCCCTGGACTGGTTTCCTTTTCAATTTGTACTTGCTGGATACCAGCATTTTGGTCCACGTATACTCGCACGTCTACATCGGTTCCGTTGACACTGGCCGCGCTTAGGTAATGGTAGGCCGGTTGTCCGGGTAAGGGCACCACAAACGTAAACGGGTTCGATAAGACACTGTTTCCATTGCTCAGGTAAGCACGAACATATAAGGTGTAGGTATTTCCGCCGAGCACGTTTACGCTCGCATTCAGTGCGGTGGTATTTCCCAAGGGAACAAGGGCACCGTTTTCCAAAGAAAGTATTTCAAATCCGCTAACCGACCATCCTTGGTAGTTGCTCCAAGTTAAATCGATGGACTGGTTGCAGGCATTTACCCCGCCGTTCAATAAGACCGTTCTGTTAAGAGGGGCTTTTCCCGAGGTTTGATAGGTAATTGGAACCGCGTTCGTAAAACACGAATCGAAGGCTGCCACAGAAAAGGTAAAGGGCCCAGGACCTGACGGAAGATAGGTGTAACTCGTATTGTTAATTCCCCAAACGGTATCAATTTCATACAGCACGCCGTTACCATCGAGGGTGTAAATTACATAACCATAGGTGTCGGGTTGGCTGTTTTGATTCCAGGTTAAGACCACGTTTCCGCTTGTGGGATCGAATCCTACTCCTTGTATGGAAGGAATAAGCGGAGTGAGCATGTCTTCAAAGGTTCCGGAAGGCATGTTGGACTGAAATACGCAGTTGTTGAAGGGATAGGTGATTTGGTAATGCAATACGCCGTTGCAGATACGAACCGTGTCTTTGTAGAAGGTGGTTCCTAAAGGAACACTGTCGTACAGTATCCAGGGACCGTTGTCGATTTGTTGGTAAATGTAGTATTGTCCACCGCTGGGGTTCGAGCTGGGAGCGTTCCATTGAAGGACCGCAGTTCCGTTCAAGGGGTTGGTTAATTGCAGTACGATGGGCCTTAAAGTATCGCTGAATTTTAGGATGCTACCGTTGCACCCTGAAACGACCCCTAGGTAAAAATCTTGATTGGCTTGGGCTTCGGGAATGGAATAGGAGGTGGTGTTGATGGAATTAAGGGTGGCAATGTTGCCGCTTTGCAAGGAGTATATGTTGTACGAAACGAAGCTGTTTTGCGGATTTGCCACGGCATTCCAGCTGAGGGTATAGTTCCCGTTATTGAACCCAATGCAGTTAAGGCTGGGCGCTGGGATAATACCTGGATTTTTTAGGATGATTTCCACCGTGGAATAGGTGATTTTAGGAACTTGGCAGTAATTGTCTTGAGCTTTAAACACGAAGTAAAACGGTACCGATTCGGCGGCTACGCCGAAGGAATTGATCATGTGGTCGCAATCGGTTTGCCACGTGAATGCGACATTCGCTTGTCCTTGTCCGCTTGCAGGTAATCCATTGGTGAAGGCGCAGGGTTCAATACCACATCCGGTTGGAAGGGTGAAATTGGAACCAAACATGGGGCCGGTAGCACTGATGGTTACGGTTTGTCCGGCGCCGTTTTGCAAAAATCCGTTATCCGAGGCGATGACGTTGAAATTCACCAAGGTACCCGCGTCGACCGTGGTGGAAAAACTTCCTCCAGCAAAAGGAGGCGTAAAGGTCGGGGCGTTGTTCGGTTGGCATGGCACCACGCTTAATTGCATTTCCCGTTCCACGCGCGAAATCAGTTGGCCCATGCGGTAGGAAGATACGCGGATTTTTATGACAAAATTTCCGGCCAAGGTGGAGGTAAAGGATAGTTCTCCGCTTTGCGGATTGAGTTGCGCGGGAATGCTTCCTGCACTCTGTGCAGCACCCGGAGTGGGGGAGGTGAAGGAAAATCCTGGGTCGAAAGGTACTGGAGCTGGATTGGTTGGAGGGTTGAAACTGCCTTGCGGAAAATTATTCAGCGGCGTGGCAAATTCTATGAAAAGGGAGTCTTGGTCGGGATCCACAGCATTCATGTTGTAAACGAAGGGGTCGCCGACGCAACTAACGAAGTAAGGAGCTTGTTGAAACTGCGGGGAATTGTCTTGGCAACCGCTGTTGCCGCCAATCGCGAACATGGTGGCAGAGATGGTCATTCCGTAGGTTGAAGGATTGTTGAGGTTGGTAATTGCATTGGATCGTGCAAAGTTCTCGTAGGTGAAAATCCAACCCTGGCTAGGCGGTGTGCCTGCCATCATGATTTCGCTAGAACGGTATAAAACCCTTTCATTGGCACCAATTCCGTTACCACCGTTCGAGCCTATTCCGCAATCAAGGGGCTGAGGACCACCGGAAACTTGCGTACACGAGGGAGAAATATCCGTACGAGAGATGAAATTGACGTTAATATTGGTGAGTGTAGGGTGGTTCCAAACGCGTAAATTTTCCGATAAAACATTGACTTCGGCGCCGTTGCAATCCCGGTAAAACACCAATTCGAAAATGTAGCCTCCGTTTCCTCCACAACGCCAGGTGATTTCTCCTCCCATGACATGGGAAGCTTTCGCCACGCTGATGACGGTAAAAAGGTAGAAAATAACCAAGAAACACCTCATGCGCGCGAAAAAACGTAAAGCTTCATATTAAATTGTACGAAAAGTGAATAAAGAAGTTGCTATCCCGCCGTAATCACCAACATTTCTTCTGAATTCAAATGTTTAAAGGCGGTTAATTGAATTTCTTCAGGGGTAATTTCCAACAAGGTCTTCAAT
>Ga0208048_1000477_pt1 | contig 21760 bp, 20 predicted proteins | sample Malawi_45m_30L_FD_184163 | JGI IMG/M metagenome (GOLD analysis project Ga0208048, IMG submission 184163) | Freshwater microbial communities from Lake Malawi, Central Region, Malawi to study Microbial Dark Matter (Phase II) - Malawi_45m_30L... | ecosystem: Environmental > Aquatic > Freshwater >...
GGTCCGCGCCTGTGCCCGGTCGCTGCCGCTGATGCCCGGCGCCAAGGCCGCGACCGAACAGGATTTGCGCACCGAACACCTCGGGCTCATCCTCAACGTGAAGATCGTCGCCGGCCTCGCCGAAGCGGTCGCCCACGTCGAGGACTACGGCTCGCACCACTCCGACGCCATCATCACGGCCGACGGAGCCGCCGCCCGCGCCTTCCTGGCCCAGATCGACAGCGCCTGCGTCTACTGGAACGCCAGCACCCGGTTCACCGACGGCGGCGAGTTCGGCTTCGGGGCCGAAGTGGGCATCTCCACGGACCGCCTTCACGCCCGCGGACCCATGGGGATCCGCGAATTGACCACCTGGAAGTTCGAAATCGTCGGCCAAGGACAGGTTAGGGGTTAATTGGGGTCGGTTTTCCGTTTGACAGCCCCCCCTCCAAAAACCTTTGTTACCCTTCCTTTTGGCTATCGGGGTGGTAGCTCAGTTGGTTAGAGCGCCGCACTGTCACTGCGGAGGTCACGGGTTCGAGTCCCGCCCATCCCGCCAGCCAAAAGGGTTTACTTTCCGACCAGTCCGCCGGTCAGGAAATGACTGCCCGGACGCCGTCATCCGCCCGCCACCTCGCCCCGGCGGGACTGTGCATCCTTTTTGCTTCCCCCTCCCTGCCGAGTGGACAGAAATCACTCACCCATGAGCAAGAAAGTCCTGATCATCGGCGCCGGCGGCGTCGGCAACGTCGTCGCCCACAAGTGCGCCATGGACGCCGAGTCCTTCTCGGAAGTCATGCTGGCCTCCCGCAACGAGAACAAGTGCAAGGCCATCGCCGCCGACGTCAAGGCCGCCACGGGCCGGACGATCCGCACCGCCGCCCTCGACGCGGATGACGTCAAGGCCACGGTCGCCCTGATCAGGTCCTTCGGCGCCGACCTGCTCATCAACGTCGCCCTGCCCTACCAGGACCTCCCCCTGATGGACGCCTGCCTCCACGCCGGCATCCACTACGTCGACACGGCCAACTACGAGCCGCCGCACCTCGCGAAGTTCGAATACTCCTGGCAGTGGGCCTATCGCGAACGCTTCCAGAAGGCCGGCCTCACCGCCCTCCTCGGCTCGGGCTTCGACCCCGGCGTGACCAACGTCTTCTGCGCCTACGCGCAGAAGCACCTCTTCGACTCGATCGAGACGATCGATATCATGGACGCCAACGCCGGTGACCACGGCTACAAGTTCGCCACCAACTTCAACCCGGAGATCAACATCCGCGAGATCACCCAGCGCGGCCGCTTCTGGGAGAAAGGCGAATGGAAGGAGACCGACCCGCTCTCCGTGAAGTGGGTGTACGACTACCCGGTGGTCGGCCCGAAGGACAGCTACCTGCTCTACCACGAGGAGCTGGAATCCCTCGCCCTCAACATCAAGGGCCTGAAGCGCATCCGCTTCTTCATGACCTTCTCCGAGAACTACCTCACGCACCTGCGCGTGCTCGAGAACGTGGGCATGACCCGCATCGATCCGATCGACTTCCAGGGCCATCAGGTCGTCCCGATCCAGTTCCTGAAGGCGCTGCTGCCCGACCCCGCCTCCCTCGGCCCGCGCACCAAGGGCAAGACCTGCATCGGCTGCGAGATCACGGGCGTCAAGGGCGGCAAGCCCCGCAAGGTCTTCATCTACAACGTCTGCGACCACCAGGAATGCTACGCCGAGGTGAAGTCTCAGGCGATCAGCTACACGACCGGCGTCCCGGCCGCCATCGGCGGCGCGATGCTCGCCGGCGGCCGGTGGCTCAAGCCCGGCGTCTGGAACATGGAGGAGATGGACCCGGACCCGTTCATGGCCGAGCTCAACCAGCGCGGCCTGCCCTGGCACGTGAAGGAACTGCCGGTCGCCTGACCGGTCCGCCGAAGCCCGCTGCGAGGCGGGCTTTTCGTTTGCGCCGTCCCCCGACGCTTCCAATTTCAACGCCGTGTCCGACGCCCTCACCGATGCCTTCCGGAAAGTGGACCTAAGCCAGGTCCCGAGCCCTTGCCATGTCCTCCATCGCGGCCTGCTGGAACAGAACCTCCGCATCCTGCGTTCCGTGATGGAACGTTCAGGCGCCAAGGTCCTCCTCGCGCTCAAGGGCTTCGCGCAGTTCAGCGAAGCGAGGCTGATCTCGAAGTACCTCGTAGGTACGACCGCCAGCGGCATTCACGAGGCGCTCCTCGGCCGCGAAGAATTCGGCGGCGAAGTCCACGCCTACTCGCCGGCCTTCAAGGACGAGGAGTTCGCCCGACTGCTCCGCGTCGCCGACCACATCTCGTTCAACTCGCCCACGCAGTGGAAGCGCCACAAGGCCGCCGCGCTGGCCTCCGGCCGCAAGATCTCCTTCGGCCTGCGCGTCAACCCGGAGCACGCCGAGGTCGATGTCGAACTCTATAACCCCTGCATCGCGGGTTCCCGCCTCGGCACGCTCCGTTCCGAGATCAAGTCGGCCGACGACCTCGCCGGCCTCGAGGGCCTCCACTTCCACACGATGTGCCAGCAGGGCTCCGACGTGCTCGAACGCACGGTCGCGGCCTTCGAGTCGAAGTTCGGCGATTTCATCCCCCAGCTGAAGTGGGTCAACTTCGGCGGCGGCCACCACATCACCCGCGAAGGCTACGACCTCGAACGTCTGATCCGGGTCATCACGGGCTTCCGCGAGCGCTGGGGTCAGCACATCCGGGTCTACCTCGAGCCAGGCGAAGCCATCGGCATCGGCACCGGCGTCCTGGTGGGCACGGTCCTCGACCTCGTCCATAACGGCGTCGACATCGCCATCATCGACGTCTCCGCGACCTGCCACATGCCGGACACCTTGGAGATGCCCTACCGGGCCGACATCATGGACGCCGACCTGCCGGGCAAGCTGCCGCACACCTACCGCCTCGGCAGCGTGACCTGCCTCGCCGGGGACGTCATCGGCGACTACTCCTTCGCCACGCCGCTCCAGATCGGCCAGCGCCTGGTCTTCATGGACATGTCCCACTACACGTTCGTGAAGAACACCACCTTCAACGGGGTGCCCCTGCCGGCGATCGCCAGCTTCGATCCGGCGGCCGGTCAGGTCCAGCTCGTCCGCCGCTTCGGCTACGCTGATTACAAGAACCGCCTGTCCTGAGCAGGGCTAGGTCTTGACCCCGGGGGCACCGGCGGGCAACATCGGTCGCAACAGAACACATGAAGACTCGCGAAATCATCCTCCTCCTGCTGGCGGTCGCCTTCGGCGCCATCGCCATCGTCACGTGGAACGGCGAAGAAGAGGCCAAGAAACTGACCGAACTGGCGCGCGCCGAACTGGCGAAAACCAAGGATGAGGCCGCCAAGGCCGCCGCCGCCGCCAAGGCCGCCCAGGAAAAAGCCGCCACTGACCTCGCCAAGGCCAAGGCTGACGCCGAAGCCGCCGCCCAGCAAGCCGCCGCCGCCAAGGCCGCCGCCGCCCAGACGGTCGCCGCTATGGCCAAGGCCAAGGAAGACGCCGCCAAGGCCGCCCAGAAGGCCGGCGAACTGGAAAAGGCCAAGAACGCCGCCGCCGTCCTCATCAACGAACTCAACGCCGAACTCGCCAATCTCCGTAACGGCTCCGAAGTGAAGGAAGCCATCGCCCAGCGCAAGAAGGCCGAAGCCGACCTCGAAGCCGCCTCCGCCGCCCTTCGCGAGGCGAACATCAAGCTGGCCGCCGCCCTCGCCCGCATCGCCGAGCTGGAAGAAGAGAACCGCCGCCTCCGCGAGCAGACCCGCGGTACGCCCAACGCCTCGCCCAACTACCGCGTGCTCTGAGCCCCGGCCGGAGCCGACCGATCAGCCCGGCCGCTTGGTCGGGCTTTTTCGTGCCCGACCGAGGACGCGCCGAAGCTTCGTCAGCAACGCCGGCCGCGCCTTCGCCCTGAGTTCATGCTCCCAGAGCCGCAGGACGCGCCAGCCGGCGCGGCGCAGGCGCCGCGTGTCGCGCAGGTCGCGCGCCCGGTTCCGCCGGAACTTCGCCCGCCAGAAAGCGGCGTTGCCCTTGGGCTTGGCGCCGTGCCGAGGGCAGCCATGCCAGAAACAGCCGTCGACGAACACCGCGATCCGCCGGACCGCGAACACGAAGTCCGGGCGCACCCGGAAACGCTCGCCGTCGACGCCGCCACCGACCGCCCGCTGGCGCCGCCATCCCGACCAGCCCTGCGCCCGCAGCAGCCTGGCCAAGGCCGCCTCGGTCGTGACGTTGCCGCGTCCGCGGACCTTGGCCATCAAGGCGCTGCGTTCGGCGCGGGTGTAGATGTCCGCCATGCCTTATCATGGATATGAAAAAGCCCTGACCGCAAGGTCCGGACTGGTCGGCGACTCCGCCAACGAAGGAGGGCCGGCTGCCCAGCCGGCCCTCCGAAGCACATCCTACGGACTTTGGTCTTAGTAGTTGAACTGGAGCTGCAGGGCGAGACGACGGGAGCCGGCGATGACCACGGGGTTTGCCGCGACGCTGTTGGAGCGCTCATCGGCGATCGTGTACTGGAGCTGCAACTCGACTTCCTTGCGCCACTGCCATTCGAAACCGAGGTCGATCTCGTTGACGACCATCTTAGGAGCGTTGGCGGCGAACTTGCGGGCGCCGTCGAAGTAGTTCCAGCGGACGTAAGGGAGGAACTCGGACTGCTCGCCGTACTTGTGGCGGTAGTTGACCATGACGTAGCCGCCCTGGAGGGTCTCGGTGCCGATGGCGGTGCGGGCACCGTTCAGCTGAGGGCCACGGCCGGTGGTCCACTCGGCCTCGATGCCCCAAGGCTGAGGATACATGATGAAGGTGGCGGCCGCACGCTGATCCTTGAAGCCGTCGGTGATGTTGACGCCGCTTCCGGAGAGGGTGTTGGTGTTGGTTCTGATATTTGCAGCAGAAGTGCCACCGGCGACACCGGAGACGGTGGTATCGGCGGTCGTGACCATGAAGCGTCCGGCGTAAGCCATGACACCAGCCTCATACATCTGTCCGGAGGCGGAAACCCAAGGCTTGCTGTAGCGAATGAGGCTGTGCACTTCGCCGTTGGTGTCACGACGGTTGAGGCCTTGGCCGCTGTAGACGCCGACGGTGAAGACGCCATAGTCACCGGAACCCTTGTAGCCGTCCTTCACGAGGCTCTTGAAGAGGGCGCGGTCCTCGGTGTTGGCGTACATGTAGTAGAGACCCTGGTCGCGTTCGCCTTCGACCGCGGAGTTCAGGGCTTCCGGACGCTCCATCTGGAGTCGGTTCTGGGAAGACTGGAGGTTCACCCAGCCGTACGGGACCTTGGAGACGCCGATACGGACGCGGTGCTCCTTGGCCTCGTCGAGGGCGATGTCGGCGTAGATGTCGCGGGTCTGGTAACCCAAGGCGCCCGACGAGGCCCCGGTGTCGACGCTGGCGGCGACATCGAACTGCGTGTAGAGGTAGACGCGTCCGAAGTCGCCGGCGATCTTGAAACGGCCTCGGCGGATGATGAGAGACTCAGCGGCAGAGACGGAACGGTCGGCCGGCAGACCACCGGTGAGGTAGGCCCTGTCGTTCATCTGCTCGGTGTGACGGACCTGGGTGTAGCCGTCGATCGACATCTTCTCGTACCAGGGCGTCTCCTTGGGGCCGGAACGCAGGTTGGCGATGGCGGCCTGCTCGAGCGCCTGCGCGCGCTCTTCGGCGGTGATGATCCCCTTCTTGACCAGGAGGTCGAGGGCGGGATTCCGCTCGGCGGCGGCGGCGGCGGTGAACGCGCAGCCGAGGGTGGCGGCGGCGGCGAGGAACTGCTTGATGCGTGGGTTCATGAGAAGATGCGAATGCGACGACATCCTCTCATGCGATTGTTACGGTCTCGTGGCTAACGGGGTAAGACCCCGTAACACCCCTACGGGTGACTTAGCCCAGGAAAGGGGCCAGACCGGCGAAAACATCCCTGAAAACAGGGGTCCAGCCCAACTCCGCTCGAACCCGCCCCGTCGCCACGATCCGGCTGGGCTGCGTGCGCCCCCCCTTCGCGACCCGCGGACCCGCCGGCGCGGACGGATCGAAGACGGGCGAGGCCTGCCCTAGTCGTTCCGCGATCCAGCAGGCGAGCTCCGCCTTCGTCACCGGACGGCCGTCGCCGACGTTGTAGACCCGCGCGCTGGCCGGCCCCGCGACGAGCGCGGCGAGGATCGACGACGCGGCGTCATCACGGTGGAGATAATTGATGTAATGATCGAAGCGTCCGCCGACGACGTTCTCTCCGCGACGCAGCTGGTCGACCAGATGATGACGGCCGGGCCCGTAGAGTCCGCCGAAGCGCAGCACACGGGCCTTGGCGAAACCGGAACCCAAGACCGCCCGCTCGCCGCCGAGGATGGCGTCCGCGGTCGGGGCCCCGCCGACCACGCTCTCTTCGTCGACGATGCGTCCGTCGTCCTGACGATACACGCCGGTGGAGCTGGTGAACACGAAGGCTTGCGCGCCGACCTCGCCGGCCCAGGCGAGCGCGCGCTTCACGCCGACGTCGTAGGCCAGCGCGTAGGCCTCCGGCCCGCCGCCGCCGGTGCTCGCGGCGTAGACGACCGCGTCGAAACGCGCCGGCAAGGCCGACCAGTCGCCGGCCTGGAGATCGAAGGCCTCCGCGCCGATGCCTTCGGCGCGCAGTTTGTCGCGCGAGGCCTCGGAACGGACGACGCCGAGGACATCGTGTCCGGCCGCCGTCGCCTGACGGGCGAATTCGGCGCCGACATAACCGCAACCCAGGATGGCGATCTTCATGGTGGGCGGAATTCCCCCGGAAGATAAGAGGCGACCCACTCCGCCGGCGTCGAGCCCGACCTGGCCGAAAGCAGGTGGAGGAGTTCGGCGGCGTCCGCGGCCGCCTGCGCGCGCGGCTCGGTTCCTTCGACGCAGGCCCGTAGACGGGCGGCGAGCGCGACGGGCTCGCAGGCGCCTTGCAGGTATTCCGGCCAGGCCTGCCGCCTGAGGAGGATGTTCGCGATGCCGAGATGGTCGACGCGCCCGGCGATGAGGTAACGGCCCATCACCCAGGTCAGCGGATTGGCCCGATAGACGACGGCGCCCGGGATGCCGGCCAGCGCCACGGTGAGCGACATGGTGCCCGAGCTGACCAGCGCGGCGCAACCGGCCGCAGGGCCTTCGGAGACGGGTCGCAGGTCGATGCCCTTGGCTTCCTCGCCGTACTCGGCGAGCAGACGATAAAGTTCGGCATGCACTTCGCCGCCGGTGTGCAGGACGAGCGCGCGGCGCTTGGGATGATTGCGTCGGAAAAGCGAAAAGGCCTCGACCAAGGCCGGGAAGATCTTCCGGACGGGCTTGGGTCGGCTCCCCGGCAGGAGCAGCACGGGGCCGTCCGGATCATGCCGCAGGCCGGGGACGTGGTCCTGCTCCGCGAAGGGATGGCCCACGAAGCGCGCGTCCAGCTTGGTGTCGGCGTACACCTCCGTCTCGAAGGGGAAGATCGTGCCCACGCCGTCCAGGTCGCGCGCCATGGAGAAACGACGCTTCGGCTTCCAGGCCCAGAGCTGCGGGCTGACGTACTGGATGACGGCGGTCTCGCCGAAGCCGGCGCGGGACAGCCCGGCCTTGCGCAGTTCGTTCGCGAGCCGGAGGTTGAGTCCGGGATAGTCCACGAGGACCACGACCTTAGGCGTCCACTGCTTGGTCCACGTGACCATGCGGCCGAAGAGCCGGCGATAGAATGGGTAAGCCGATAGGATCTCGACGATACCCACGGCCGAGAAGGTCGTCATGTCGAAGAGCAGCTGGGCGCCCGCGCCGCGCAGCTGCGGGCCGCCGAACGCGGCGACGCGCAGGCCGGGCCGGGCCTTCAGCAGTTCCGCGACGACCTTCGCGGCATGCTGGTCGCCCGAATGCTCGCCGGCCACGACGAGGACGTCGACCTCGCCCCCGCGGGGCCGGTCGAAGCTCGCCGGGATGGCCGGGAACGCGCTCATCGGCGCGCCATGCCGGCGCGGATCTGCTCGGTGATCTGGATGGCCACCGCCAGCGCGGTCCGGCCGAGCTCGCCGCTGACCTTCGGGCTCTTGCGGTCGCGGACGCACGCGGTGAAGGAGGCGAGTTCGATGGCGAGGGGCTCGCCCTTCTCGATCGGGATCTCCTCCTTGGCGAAGCCGCCTTCGGCGGCCGGGTCGACGCGCACGGTGTGGCCCTTCTGGCCCATGAAGTCGATGGAGAGGTAGCCGCCGGTCTGGAAGACGCGGATCTCGCGGTTCTTCTTCAGCGAGACGCGGCTGGCGCTCAGGTTGGCGACGCAGCCGTTCTTGAAAGCCAGGCGGGCGTTGGCGATGTCCTCGGTCTTGGTCACGACCGAGACGCCGACGGCGTCGATGCGCTCGACCGGGGAGTTCGCGAGCTGGAGGACGATGCCGATGTCGTGGATCATCAGGTCCAGCACGACGCCGACCTCGGTGCCGCGCGGGGTGAAGGGCGCGAGGCGCTCGGCGGTGATGTAACGGGCGGCGGTGACGGCCTTCTCGAGATAGGACATCACGGGGTTGTAATGCTCGATATGGCCGACCTGGACGATGCGGTCGGCCTTGGCGGCGGCCTCGAGGATCCGGGAGGCCTCCTCGAGGGTGACGCAGATCGGCTTCTCGATGAGCAGGTGCACGCCCTTGGCCAGCAGCGGCAGCGCGACGGCGGCGTGATGGTTCGTCGGGACGACGACGCTGACGGCGTCGCAGTGCGCCGCCATCTCGTCGAGGGCAAGGAAGCGGCGGCATCCGTGCTTGGCGCAGATCTCGGCCGCCCGGGCGTCGTTCGGCTCGAAGATGCCGGCGAGCTCGGCGTCGGGCAAGGTCGAGTAGATGCGGGCGTGGTGCTGGCCGAGCGAACCCGTGCCGGCCACCCCGCAGCGGATACGCTTAGCGGTCATGGGCCGAGACTCCCTCGGCCGACGGCTTCCTTCAATCCGAAAACCCGCCGGTCCCGACCTCGAACCCGAGAGCGTCCTTCGCCCGCCTGCAGCGGACGAGGCTGCCCCCGGGGATCTCGCCGGCGAGCATGGCCCGGGCGAGCGCGGTCTCGACCTCGCGCTGAAGGTAACGACGCAAGGAGCGCGCGCCGTAGACGGGGTCGAAGCCGACTGCGGCGAACGACGGCCGGAGCGAAGGGGTCTCGGCGAGCGCGAGCAGCACGTGCTCGCCCGACACGAAGTCGTCCTTCATCGTCTCGGCCTCGGCTTTGGCCTTGAGCAGGAGCGCGTGCGTCTCGGAGGAAAGTCCGGGCTGACCCGCGGCCTGCGCGAGCTTCGGCAGGCGGGCGAGCTGGCCGGCGACGGCGGCGGACAGCGCCTCGCTCTGCGCCTGCCGCAAGGCTTCGGCGGTCTTCTCGGTCAGGTTGCCGTAAGGAGTGGTCATGCCGGACTTGACGCACCGGGCGTTCCAAAGCCGCGCCGGCGATTCCGGGCTTGAAACCAAGCTGAAACCAGAGACTGGCGTGACGCGCTCGCGACATTGCGTCCCGCGGGCGACGAGTTGTTGCTCCGCTCGTCAATCTCGAAAAGACGCCGGCCGACGGACTCCCTTGTTGCCCAAGCCCCGGTCCCGAAGATAGAAAGAGGGCATGACGCCCGACGCAATGCTGGCGACCTTGGAGCGCCTCCTCGACGACCCTTCGCCGATCGTCCGTCAAGCCGTGCTCGCCAAGCTCAAGGCCGCCGGGCTCCCGGGCGTGCTCTGGCTGGAAACCCTGACCAAAGACGGGGCCCTGGCCGCCCACGCCCAGCTGCTACTCGCCGACCTCCGCACCCCGGAGGCCGCCGCCCACGCCTTCCTGGCCCACGTCCGCGACGCCCATTGCGACCTCGAGGAAGCCTGCCTCCTGCTCGAGCGCGCGACCGACCCGGCGCTCGCCGACGACGCGTACTCCGCCGAACTCGACCGCCTCGCCGAACGCACGCGCGAGCTCATCGCCGAGCCGCTTGACGTCCGCGGCAAATGCCGTCTGCTCTGCCGCGTGATCTTCGGCGAGGAGGGCTACCGAGGCGCTCAGGAAAGCTTCGCCATCCCGGCCTCCTCCCTGCTCTCCCAGGTGATCCGTAGCCGACGCGGCATCCCGATCTCGCTCTGCCTGATCTTCCTCCTCGTGGCGCGCCGACTCGACCTGCCCGTCGAGCCCGTCGGCCTGCCCGGCCGCTTCATGGTCGGTATCTTCCGCGGCCGCGAGCCGTTGTACGTCGACTGCTACGAGGGCGGCGCCTTCCGCACCCGCGCGGAGGTCCAGCTCCTGCTGCTCGACAATCAACTGCCCGCTGACGAGGCGTTTCTCCGGCCGGTGACGACGCACCAGACGCTCGCCCGTTGCTGCCGTAACCTCGTCTCGCAGTTCGAGGCGCAGGGCGACGACCGCAGCAGCCGCCTCTTCCTGAGCTTCGTGCACGCCCTGGAACAGTCCGATGAGCGCGCCTGACACCCTCACGCCGGCATCCCTGCGGACGGCCGTCTTCGCGCCCGGCCAGCTCGGCGTGCTCGGCGATCCGATCGCGCATTCGCTCAGCCCGGCGATGCACGGCGCGGCCCTGGCGCAACTCGTCGCCGCGTACCCGCGCCTCGCCGGCGTGCGTTACCATCGCCTGCACATCCGCGCCGAGGAGCTGCCGGAGGCGCTGACCCTCCTGCACGCGAAGGGCTTCGCCGGCGTCAACCTGACCGTCCCGCACAAGGTCCAGGCGCTGGGGCTCATCGAGACGCTTTCGCCCGAGGCCCGCCGCGCCGAATCGGTGAACACGCTCGTGCGCACGCCGACCGGCTGGGCCGGCCACACGACTGACGGCCAGGGGTTCCTCGAGGCTCTGCGCGAACGCACCGGCGGCACGACGAAAGGCCGTCCGGTGATCCTGCTCGGCTCCGGCGGCGCCGCCCGGGCCGTCGCCGCCGCCTGCCTCGCCGACGGCTGCGCCTCGCTCCACCTGCACAACCGCGACGCGGCCAAGGCCGCCGCGCTGGCCGCCGCGCTCGGCGAGCCCCGCGTGCGCGCCGCGGGGCTCGCCGACATCCAGGCCTCGCCCGACGCGGTGATCGTCAACTGCACGACGCTCGGCCTGAAGCCGACGGACGCCTCCCCCTTCCCGGCCGGGCTCCTCGCGCCCGGCCAGTTCGTCTTCGACACGACCTACGGCGCCGCGCCCTCGCGTCTGCTCCAGGACGCCGCCGAACGCGGCGTCGCCGGCTGCGACGGACGTCCGATGCTCCGCTGGCAGGGATCGCTCGCCTTCCGCCTCTGGCACGGCATGCTGCCTCCCGACGCCCCGATGCGCGCCGCGCTCGGCGAGTCCGCCCCCTGACCATGACGCTCGCCGACCTCCAGAACTTCGCCCAACTGCATCCCGGGTTCGCCGCGCTGATCGCGGGCGCCTTCGGAGCCTGCGTAGGCAGTTTCCTCAACGTCTGCATCCATCGCCTGCCCAAGGGCAAGTCGATCGTGATCCCGGGCTCGCGTTGCGCCTGCGGCGAACCGATCCCTTTCTGGTACAATATCCCGCTCTTCGGCTGGCTCACCCTGCGCGGCCGGGCGCATTGCTGCGGGGCGGCCATCTCCGTCCGCTATCCGCTCGTCGAGCTGATCACCGCCCTGTTCTTCGTCGCCGCGTGGACCTACCTGCCGGCGGCCAAGGCCGCCGTCGGCTGCGTCTACCTTTCGTTGCTCGTGGTCCTCGCCGGCTGCGACCTCGACGACATGATGGTTCCCGACGCGCCCAACTTCGCGCTGGTCGGCACCGGCCTGATCGCGGCCATGCTCGTGCCCTCCCTGCACGGCGAGACCGCGCACGCGATCGAAGCCGTGAACCGTTTCCGGGCGCTGATGGACGCCCTTCTGGGCATCGCCGCCGGGACCGCCTTGGTCTGGTGGATCCGGACCATCGGGTCCGTCCTCGCCGGCCGCGAGGCCATGGGTGAGGCGGACATCATCCTCTGCGCCGGGGTGGGAGCCTATTGCGGCTGGCAAGGGGCGGTTTTCTGCCTTTTCGGGGGGTCGGTCGTCGGGGTCGTCACGGCCCTCCCTGGACTCATCCAGGCCAAAATCAAAGGGGAAGAATACGCCGGCGTGGTGCCGTTCGTGCCCAGCATGGCCGTCGCCGGGGCGATTTGGTTCTTCCGTGGCCCCGAGCTGGTGGTCCTTTGGCGGAACTGGACGGCCTCGTGAGTGGTTCTGACTTGTCAGCCCCCTCCCCCCCGCCAATGTTCGGAGCTCACCCCATTATGAAGCAGCTCGCCCTTGCTACCTTGATCGCGTCCGCCGCCCTGGTCGGTTGCACGACCTACGACACCCCTTACCACGGTAAGAACGTCTCGATGGAACCCTCCCATAATTTCCTCGGTATCGTGACCATCGAGTCGGGCTCCTACAAACAATCAGACCGTGCCACCATCGGCGCCAACATGACCGAGTTCTACGGCCGCCGCATCACCTCCGGCGATCGCGTGACCCTGTTCTGGGGCGCGCTGACCCTGACCGACTACTAACCTGGCAACTAGCCCTTGCAGAAGCCCCGGTTTCGGGGCTTCTTCATTTCCAGGCCATGAACGTCCACGGAAGCAATGTCGCCCGCCATCTCCGGATCGCGGCCACCGAGCGTCCGGATGCGCCGGCCACGAAGTCGCCGGTAGCGGTCCATCCGACCGTCGGAGCCAAGCATGAAGTCCGCACCTTCCGACAACTCGACCAAGAGACCGATGCCGCGGCCCGCGCCTTCGCGGATGCCGGCATCACGGCGGGCACGCGGGTGCTCCTGGCGGTCCAGCCCGGGCACGACCTGATTGTCACGATGTTCGCCCTGCTCAAGCTAGGGGCCGCACCGGTCGCGATCGACCCCGGCATGGGTTGGTCGACTTTCCTGGGCTGCGTCCGTCGCTCCCGCCCGGCGGCGATCGTCGGCGTCCGCGCGGCCACCCTGCTCAGCCGCCTGCCCTTCGCGGCCTTCCGCTCGCTCCGCGTCCGCGTGACCGTCGGCGGCTCCGCCTGGCGCCGAGCCCTCGCCACGACCCCGGCGGTGCCTCGTCCGCTGGCCGAAGTCGGCTCCGACACGCTCGCGGCGATCCTGTTCACGTCCGGCTCCACCGGCGCCCCGAAAGGCGTCTGCTACACGCACGGGATGTTCGACGCGCAGATCGAGCTGGTCCGCGCGACCTACGACATCCGCCCAGGCGAGACGGACATGGCGATGCTGCCGCTCTTCGCCCTCTTCAACCCGGCCCTCGGCACGACCACGGTCACGCCCCTGCTCGACCCATCCAAGCCCCTCGCCGCCGATCCCGCCCCGCTCGTGGCGGCGCTCCGCGCGGAAAAAGTCACGTGCTCCTTCGGGTCGCCCGCCATCTGGGGCAAGATCGCCGACCATTGCGAAGCCCGCGGGCTGAAGCTGCCCGACCTGCGCCGCTTGCTCATCGCCGGCGCGCCGGTCTCAGCCGAGCTTCTCGCCAAGCTCCGCGTCATCGCGCCGCACTGCGTCACCCACACGCCCTACGGCGCGACGGAATGCCTGCCGGTCACGACCATCGCGGCCGATGAGCTCCTCGGGGAAGCCCGCCAAGCCGCCCTCCGCGGGCACGGCACCTGCGTCGGCCGCCCGGTGAGCGGCGTCGAGATACGCGTGATCCGCGAGCAGGACGGACCGATCGCCGGTCTCGCCGAGGCGACCCCCTGCGCCGTCGGCGAGACCGGGGAGATCATCGCGACAGGCCCGAGCGTCACCCGTGAATACGACGGCCTGACGGAAGCCACCCGCGCGGCTAAAATCGCTGACGGCGGACGTGTCTGGCATCGCATGGGCGACCTGGGCAGGCTCGATGCGGAGGGACGGCTGTCCTTCTTGGGTCGGTGCGCAGAAAAAGTCCGCACGCCCGAGGGCGGCCTGCCCACGGAATCCCTCGAGCCGGCCTTCCGCCAGCACCCGCAGGTCTGCCGCTGCGCGCTGATCGGCCTCGGCGAAGCTCCCTTCCAGGTCCCGGCGCTCGTGGTCGAACCGCGTGCCGGCGCCTTCCCCGCGGACGACGCCGCCCGTGAGCGGTTCATCGCCGAACTCCGCGACCTGGCCCGCGTCAACCCGCAGGCCGCCCGCGTGAAACACGTCGTCTTCCAACGCGCCCTGCCGGTCGACGTCCGCCACAACGCCAAGATCCACCGCCTCCAGCTCGCCCAAGAGTGGACCAAGCGCCTCGCCCGATGAACAATCCTCTCGTCCTCGTGACCGGTGGCGCCGGCTTCCTCGGCCAAGCGGTCGTGCGACGCTGCCTCGCCCGCGGCTACCGCGTCCGCGTGTTCGGTCGCACCCCGCCCGCCGGCGAGTTCGCGCGTCAGGTCGAATTCCATCATGGCGACCTCGGCGACCGCGCGGCGGTCGACGCCGCCGTGAAAGGCTGTGACTACGTCTTCCACGTGGCCGCCAAGGCCGGCATGTGGGGCCCGTGGGAAGATTACTTGCGCAGCAACGTCGCCGGCACCTCGCACGTCGTCGACGCCTGCGAGTCCCATGGCGTGCGCGCCTTGGTGCACACGAGCACCCCGAGCGTCGTCTTCAACGGCGAGGCCTTCCGCGGCGCCGACGAGTCCCTGCCCTATGGCGACAACTGGCTCTGCGCCTATGCGGAGACGAAGGCGGTCGCCGAAGCGGTCGCCCTCAAGGCCGCGTCGGAGCAGCTCAAGGTCTGCGCGCTGCGGCCGCACCTGATCTGGGGCCCGGGCGACCCGCATCTCTTCCCGCGCGTCCTCGCCCAGGCCCGCGCCGGCCGGCTCCGCATCGTCGGCGACGGCCGGAATCAGGTCGACGTCACGCACGTGGACACCGCGGCCGACGCGCACCTCGGCGCGCTGGACGCGCTCCTCGCCGGACGCGCCAACGGCCAGGCCTACTTCCTCTCGCAGGGCGAACCCGTGAAGCTCTGGGAGTTCATCAACCGCCTGCTCGTCGGCGCGGGTGAAAAGCCCGTCACCCGCCGGATCAGCCAACGCTCGGCCTACTGGCTCGGCGCGCTGCTCGAAGGCGTCTGGTCGCTCTTCCGCCTCAAAGGCGAACCGCCCATGACCCGCTTCGTCGCCGTCGAGCTCGCCAAGGACCATTGGTACGACGTCTCGGCCGCGCGCCGTGACCTCGGCCTGAAGCCCGCCGTGGACACCTGGGCCGAACTCGACCGCCTCGCGGCGACCTTGCGGACGAAATAAACGGTTAGCTTGCCCCGAGGCGGCTTTCGCCGCATCCCTCACCCCATGCCCGCCGACGGACTCCAGCCTGACAAAAGCTTCATCGTCACGATGAGGACCTGGTTCGACCAGACCGACGGCCTCGGCGTCCTCCACCACTCGCACTACGCGCTGCTGATGGAGCGCGCCCAGAAGACCATGTTCGTGGCGATGATGGGCAAGGACACGCTCGATCCGGCGGTCGCCCCCGACGTCTACGTGGTCGTCCGCGACATCGACCTGCACTACCTCGCGCCGATCCGCCCGGAGTGTGACGTAAAGCTGGTCATGATCGTCCGCAAGGTCCGCGCCGCCGGCCTCACGGTCGACTTCGAATTCCGCAGCGCCGACTTCGCCGTCCTGCATGCCAAGGCCTCTCGCACCGTCTGCCGCCTGGACGGCACGACCCATCAGCCCGCCGCCTGGAGCGACGAGTTCAGGGCGAGGCATGAGGCCCTTGTCAGGGCTTGAGGGAAGAGGACTGAGTCGAGGGCAACGTGGAGGACTGCATGGAGGGCTGAATGGACGCGACGCACCCAGCCCATGTCTTTTGTATTTTAATCCACCCAGTCCTCTACTTCTTCGCAAGCGCCCCACAGATCCCACACGTCTTCCCGTCGCACCCTCTGGCGGTGCAGTGCTCGCGGCCGTAGAAGATGATGCGCAGGTGCAGCTGATTCCAGCTGTCCGCGGGGAAGAGACGCTTGAGGTCCTTCTCGACCTGTTCGACGGACTTGCCAGGACTGAGCTTCCAACGCTTGGCCAGCCGGTGGATGTGGGTGTCCACCGGGAAGGCCGGGACGCCGAAGGCCTGCGCCATCACGACCGAGGCGGTCTTGTGGCCCACGCCGGGGAGCTCCTCGAGCTCCTCGAAAGTCCGCGGGACGACGCCACCGTGCTTGGCCATGAGCAGCTTGCCCAGGCCGACGAGGGCCTTGGACTTCTGCGGAGCGAGCCCGAGCTGGCGGATTAGCGTGAGCACCCGGGCATCGCTCATCTTGGCCATCTTCGCCGGCGTGCCCGCTTCGGCGAAGAGCGCCGGCGTGACTTCGTTGACCTTCTTGTCGGTGCACTGGGCGGAAAGCACCACCGCGACCAAGAGCGTGAAGGCGTCCGTATGGTCGAGCGGCACGGGCGTCTCCGGATAGAGCTTAGCGAGCTCCTTGCCCACGTAGTCGGCGCGTTCCTGCTTGGTCATGGGCCGACCATGGTCGCCATGCCGCGGATGGCAACGCGCCTCGGTCCGCGGACTTATTCACAAGTTTCAGCAGGAGTTGCCAAGTCTTATGCCGAAACCCTGATTCTCTAATACCCCCACCCTCCCTTGGTGGGCGGTTGCGACGCCCGTTTTCTCCTTCAAAAACATAGGCACTTAAATGGCCCAGCTGCCCTACGATCCGTCCAAGATCTCCCGCGAACTCGCCCGCCACTACATCCCGGCGACCGAAGCAGAAATCCAGGCGATGTTCGCCGCCGTCGGCTCGAAGGATTTCCCGGGCATGTACGCGCACATCGACCGCGCGGTGCAGTTCGCCGCCCCCCAGGACCTCCCCGAGGAACTCAGCTATCAGGCCCTCGCCGACCGCATGGAGGGGCTCTCGCGCAAGAATTCCGTGAAGACCGCGTTCCTGGGCGACGGCCTCCAGGCCTACCGCACGCACGAGATCGTCGGCCATGTCTGTTCGATCCGCAACCTGACGACCTCCTACACGCCCTATCAGCCCGAGCGGTCCCAAGGCACGCTGATCACGCACTGGATCTACCAGTCCACGCTCGCCCAGCTGACCGGCTTCGAGGCCGTCAACTCCTCGCTCTACGACCGCGCCAGCGCGCTCTTCGAAGCCTCCGTCTGCGCCGTGCGCATGGCCGACGCCGAAGCCAACACCGTCCTCGTCGCCGGCAACCTCCTGCCGGCCGACCTCGAAGTCCTGCGCACGCACGTCGCCGACACCTCGGTGAAGCTGGAATTCCTCGCCCCCGAGGACGCCACCGGCCGCCTCTCCGCCGACGGCATCGCCGCCGCCGCCGCGCGCCTCGGCAAGCAGCTCGCCGCCGTGATCTTCCCGCAGGTCAACGCCCTCGGCCTCCTCGAGGACGTCGACGCCCTGACCGACGCCTGCGCCGACGCCGGCGTGAAGTCCATCGCGGTCATCGACCCGATGCTCCTCGCCACCGGCGGCCTCAAGGCTCCCGCGCAGTACGGCCGCGAGGGCGCCGACATCCTGGTCGGCGAAGGCCAGCACCTCGCCATCGGCGCCAACTTCGGCGGTCCCGGCCTCGGCATCTTCGCCGTCCGCCACCACGCCGACAAGAAGAGCGAAGTCCGCGAGACCCCCGGCCGCTTCGTCGGGAAGGCCAAGGACAACGCCGGCCGCGACTGCATCGTGATGGTGATGTCCACCCGCGAGCAGCACATCCGCAAGGACAAGGCCACGTCCAACATCTGCTCCAACCAGGCCTTCATCGCCACCCTCGCCGGCGCCGCCATCCTCGCCCGCGGCGAAGCCGGCATGGCCGCCAGCTGCGTCGCCGGCCGCGACCAAGCCCGCCGCGCCGCGGCGAAGCTCCACAACATCCCCGGCCTCAAGGTGTGCTACGCCGACCAGGCCTTCTGGAACGAGTTCAGCCTGATGCTGCCCGAGCCCGCCGCCGCCGTCATCGCCAAGGGCTGCGCCGCCGGCCTGCACGTGGGTGTCGACATCACCGGCCGCACGCCCTGCCGTTGCCCGCTGCTCAAGGTCTCCTTCAGCGACCTCCAGACCGCCGCCGACACCGACAAGCTCGTCGCCTTCTTCGAAGGCCTCTACGGACAGTCCGCCGGCGCGAAGCTTCTCGCCGAAGTCCCGGCCGCCCTGCGCCGCTCCGCCGCCGTCGGCCTGCCCTCTTTCCCGCTCGCCGAACTGAAGGCCTATTACGCGAAACTCGGCGAACTCAACGTCTCGCCCGACACCGGCTGCTTCCCGCTCGGTTCGTGCACGATGAAGTATAACCCGCACATCAACGACTGGGCCGCCGGTCTGCCGGGCTTCACCGGCCTGCACCCGCAGGCGCCGGCCGAAGACGCGCAGGGCTCGCTGGAGCTCCTCTGGCAGATCCAGGAATGGCTCCGCAAGATCACCGGCCTCGCCGGTCTGACGACCCAGCCGGTCGCCGGCGCCCAGGGCGAACTCGTCGGCCTCAAGCTCTTCCAGGCCTACCACCGCCACCACGGCCAGCACCGCGACATCATCCTGATCCCGTCGACGGCCCACGGCACGAACTTCGCCACCGCGACGACCGCCGGTTACGTCACCAAGCGCAATCCCGACGGCTCGCCCTCGGGCATCGTGCTCCTCAAGTCCGCTCCCGACGGTCGCGTCGACCAGGCCGACTTCGCCGCGAAGATCGCCGAGTTCGGTCCGCGCATCGCGGGCATGATGGTGACCAACCCGAACACCTCGGGCATCTTCGAGACCGACTTCAAGAAGATGGCCGACGAGATCCACCGGGTAGGCGGCCTCGTCTACATGGACGGGGCCAACATGAACGCCATCGCGGGCTGGGTGAACCTCGGCGCCCTCGGCGTCGACGCGGTCCATAACAACCTGCACAAGACCTGGACCGTCCCGCACGGTGGCGGCGGCCCCGGCGACGGCATCGTGGCCGTATCCGAGCGCCTCGTCGACTTCCTCCCCGGCTTCCAGATCGAGAAGCGCGGCGACACCTACGTGGCCGTGAAGCCGAAGCTCAGCATCGGCTCTTTCCACCGCCATTGGGGCAACTTCGCCCACAAGGTGCGCGTCTACACCTACCTGCAGCGTCTCGGCCGGGAAGGCGTCCGCCGCATGGCCGCGATGTCCGTCCTCTCCAGCCGCTACCTGTTCTCGCGGCTCGGCCAGTCCTTCCCGTCCCTGCCCGCGGCGGCCGACGGCGTGCCCCGCATGCATGAGTTCATCCTCACGCTCACGGAAGAGGACTTCAAGCGCATCGAGGCCGCCGGCATCCCGCGCGCAGGCATCATCGCCCGCGTCGGCAAGCTCTTCCTCGACTTCGGCTTCCACGCCCCGACCGTCGCCTTCCCCGAGGTCTTCGGCCTGATGGTCGAGCCGACGGAGTCCTACACGAAGACCGAGCTGGATCGTTTCGCCGAGGTCGTGCTGGCCATCGGCGAGCTCATCCGCACGAACCCGGAGGTCCTCAGGTCGACCCCGCGCTTCACGCCGGTGGACCGCGTCGACGAAGTCGGCGCGAACCGCAACCTCGTCCTCAGCGAACACCTCACGGAACTCCCGCGGATCAACGAGAACCGCCTCTCGCCCGTCCTGCTCAACGCGATGCCCGTCGCCGAGATCAAGCAGCGCGTGCTGGCGACGGTCTGAACGGCTACTCGGCTTCGATGAACCGGCCGCGGGAGATCGCGGCATAGGCGCCTGTCGCCAGCGCCGCCGCGCCGCAGAACCAGAAGACCTCCCCGGAAGTGAGTCCCAGCCAGACCGAAGCCAGCCACTGCACGCCGGCGGCGCCGAGGATGCCGACGAAGCTCTGGACGTTCGCGGCGCCCTGGACGGCGCCCTTGTCCTCCGGCGCCGGACGATGCTGCAACACGGCGGCGATCGGGACGATGAAGAGGCCGGCGAAGAAGCCCAGCCCGACGAGGCTGACGACGAAGCCGGTCAGGCCGACGCCGGCCAGACCGAGCGGGACCGCGCACAGCGCCAGACCGGCAGCGCCGGCCGGGACGAGCCGGTATTCGATGCGCCCCCGGGAAGCATAACCGGCGGTGACGCTGCCGAAGCCGATCCCGAGGGCGAGCGAGAGCGTGAGATAAGCGTTCTGGGACTTGCTCAGCGCCAGCACGTCCTGCGCATGGATGACGAGGTTCATCTGCACCAACGCGGCCACGAAGAAGAAGCCGGCGTTGCCCCAGCTGGCCCGCCAGAGATCCCGGTCCAGGCGCATGAGCCGCAGACGGGCCCAGAGGTCGGTCACGGGATTGATGCGCGGGACACAGGACGGGTTAGCCGCCGGCACGGGCGTGATGCCCCGGCTGCAGGCCCAGCCGAGCACGGCCAGCGCGGCGAGCAGGAGACCGGACATCTCCTGCCGGCCGGCGAACGCCTCCGCCAGGAAGCCGGACGCCGCGATGCCGAAGATGATGCCGAGGAACGTCAGCAGCTCGAAGATCCCGTTGCCCCACGAGAGCCGTTCGTGCGGGAGCAGCTCCGGCAGGGTGCCATACTTCGACGGCGCGAAGATCGCGCTATGACAGCCCATGAGGAACACGGCGGTGAGCTGCAACCACACCGACTCGAAAGCCAGGGCCGCCGCCGCGAACAGCATGATGCCCACCTCGGCCTGCTTCACCGCGCGCATGACCGCGGCCTTGCTGAACCGGTCCGCCAGCCAACCGCCGAGCATCGAGAACAAGATGAACGGGGCGGCGAAGAGTCCGCCCGCGAGCGCGACGTAAGCATTGCGCTGCTCGACGGGCATGGCGCTGCCGAGGACGAGCAAGATGACGAGGTTCTTGAGAGCGTTGTCGCTGAACGCGGTCTGGAACTGGGTCGCCATCAGGCTCCAGAAACCGCGCTTCCAGTCGGGGTGATCAGGGGCGACGTCCATGCCGGATGTCATGCCGACCGCCCCCGGACGGCAAACCTATTGAGGCCTCAGCCGCGGAGCTCGGCGAACAGTTCCACCGCCGACTCGGCCTTGTTCAGGATGTAGACGTGATAACCGGGCGCCCCGCGGGCGAGCAGGCCGCGGGCCTGACGGACGGCCCAGGAGACGCCGACCTTGCGCTGGGCTTCTTCGTCCGGACCGCAGGCTTCGAGCTCGCGCACCAACGCGTCCGGGATCCGCGCCTTGCAGAAGCCGCAGAAGGTGCGCGCCTGCTTCAAGGAGAGCACCGGCATGATGCCCGGAAGGATCGGCACGGTCACCCCGGCCGTGCGGGCACGGTCGACGAAGCGGTAATAGTCCTCGTTATCGAGGAAGAGCTGGGTGGTGACGAAGTCCGCGCCGGCCGAGACCTTGGCGGCGAGGAAACGGATGTCCGCGAGGTCGTCCGTGGCGTCGGGGTGACGCTCCGGGAAGCCGGCGACGCCGACGGCGAAACGGCCCGGACGGGCGGCGCCGATGAGGCGGACGAGGCCTTCCGCATGGGCGAAGCCTTCGGGGTGCGCGACGAAATCCTTACGGCCCTTGGGCGGATCGCCGCGGAGGGCGAGGATGCCGGAGAAACCGGCCCGGTCATACTGCTCGATGATCGCGGAGAGCTCCGCCCGGGGATGGCCGACGCAGGTGAGGTGGCCGATCAGGGGGATGCCCATCTTCACGAGCTCCGCGCCGTAGGTGATCGTGGTGTCGCGGGAAGTCCCGCCGGCCCCGTAGGTCAGGGAGGCGAAATCGATGCCGAGGGGCTTCAACGTCGCGGCGACCTTGAGCATGCGCGCGCCGCCTTCCGCGTCCTTGGGCGGGAAGAACTCCACCGACACCGTGGGGCGCACGGGATTGCGGAGAGCGGTGATGAGCTGGGAGCGGGACATCTGAAGTATCCTCTTATCCAGATATGAAGATGTAAGTCAAGACCCGAAGGA
>Ga0208048_1000478_pt1 | contig 21758 bp, 15 predicted proteins | sample Malawi_45m_30L_FD_184163 | JGI IMG/M metagenome (GOLD analysis project Ga0208048, IMG submission 184163) | Freshwater microbial communities from Lake Malawi, Central Region, Malawi to study Microbial Dark Matter (Phase II) - Malawi_45m_30L... | ecosystem: Environmental > Aquatic > Freshwater >...
GGAGATGCAGAATGCCGCCGGATACACGCTGACGCTGAACCTGAACAACTATAACCAGACCTTGAAGCATTTGCAGTCGACGGCGGGGGCGACGGCGGCCAACACCAAGGTATCGTTGGGCAGCGGCACCTTGACGGTGGGAGACGCTTCGAACCGGACGTTCGGCGGAGAGATCAGCGGCTCGGGGGGTGTGGTGAAGACCGGCTCCGGAAGTTGGACCCTGAACTCGGCCAATACCTACTCAGGCGGAACGGTCGTGACTGCCGGATCGTTGATCCTCGGCGCCAATGGTTCAATCGGGAGTAGCAGTGTGCTTGATGTTGCCAGCAGCGCGACGCTTAACGTATCCGCCGTCTCCGGCGGTTTTGTCGTCGGCAGCAGCCAGACTTTGAGGGGCAGTGGAACAGTCGTGGGCAACACCACGATCAACGGTATTCTGGATCCGGGCACCACGGGGACGAACGGGCCTATCACCGTGGCGGGCAACCTGACCGTCCAAGCGGGCGGCTCGGTTAACCTCACCATCGACAGTTTGGCAGCCTACGATCGTGTCGCCGGTGCTTCCTCCATCACGGTCAATGGAGCAATCAATGTGGCGGCCACCACCAATTACTCGCCCGGCGCGGGGAATACTTTCCAAATCTTCAACACCAACATCGGGGGCGCCCCGACGCTCAACCTGACTCCGTTGGCCGATACCAGCTTTGTCTGGGTGACCAATGGTTTCACCAGCACCGGACAAATCAGCGTGACAAATTCCGCTCCCGCTTTGACGCCTTACGGCGGTTGGCTGACAAACTACCCCTCGTTGACCGGAACCAACACCAACGGGTTGGCCGATCCTGATGGAGACGGTTTCAACAACAACATGGAGTTTGCCTTTGACGGGAATCCCACGGTGGGAACTCCGGCTCTCCTCACCGCGGCGAGTTCCGCTGGCAATGCGGTTTTCTCGTTCGTGGCTAGCACGAATACCAATGCTTTGTCCTATACCGTGCAATCGACAACGAATCTGACCACCGGATCGTGGTCTGATGACACCAATGCGACGGTTTCCATCACCAACTCGGCCAACCAAACGAACCCACCCATCCTTCTTGCTCCGGCCTATGTGCGCCGTGAATTCACGGTGCCCGCCACCAACAATGCATTCTATCGCGTCCGGTCGACAATCCTGCCCTGATCCCACCTCTGAAGGGCGTCATCTCGCTGCCTACCACGAGCGATGAAGCAATTGCCGAGGCGCACATTTATCAAAGCCGGATGTGCCGGCTTGCTCGCATCTGCTAAGAGTTTCACCTTGAGCAGCGCGCGCGCCGCAACGCCGGACGAAGCTGCCACCGGCGATTCGCACTCATCTCCTCTCTCTACAAAATTCACTCACTTGAAAAGTGAGTTTGATCGTCTCCTGCAATCAGGTTCGACTACGAAAGCGCTGCATTTGGCCATGGGGCTGAGGTCTGCCGTTTTCAGCGAGGACAGCGAGGAGAGTGCAAGAATGTATCTTTTCAGGAATTTCTTCGCCCCGCTGGATCGCTATTACAAAATTCAATACCAAGCTTATGACTTTGAAGCCGTCGACTACGACATGAGCGAGTTCCACGCGACGCGCAGCTTCTTGCGCGGCCCCCTGCCAGGTTGCCAGGACCTCATGGCGGGCAACTATGTTTCCGTGCTCGGCGCAGCCCAACTTTTCGGTCGTTTTCACAAGACAACTTTCCCCTTTTTGATGGCGGAAGGGGGCGCCAACACACCGGTGCTGAATTTCAGTCTCGGTGGTGCGGGCCCCGATTATTTCTCCGATGATTTGTTCATCTCTTCCGTGAATCACGGACGCGGTTGTGTTTTGCAGGTGCTCAGTGGTCGTTCGGCAGGGACGAGGCTGTATCCGGGAATGAGGATGACGCGCAGGGCCGGCTCTGCGTCGGACATGGAGGACCGGCTCGATATCTATGCCCGCCTCTGGTCGGAAAATCCAGGGCTGGCTCGCGAAGAGATCAGAAGCTGCCAGGCTTCATACATGGAAAGGATGACAAATCTTATTGCTTCGATCCGCGTCCCGATTGTCCTGGTGTGGATTTCAACACGTCACCCGGAAGACTGGTCGCTGGAAGGAATAGAGTCCGGCAGAGTTGAGGAGTTTGGCGCGTTTCCTCACCTTGTGGACCAAGAGATGTGGAACGGCCTGAAATCCCAAGTCGCCGAGAGTGCAGTTATTCTTGATGAATCCACCCGCAAAACTTTTGCCAACGAATTCACCGGCAAACCTTGTCCGATATTCAAGTGGACGGCTGACGGCACGGTCATGTGGTCGGATTCCTATTACCCCAGCCAAGACCTGCATGGCAAAGTCGCCAGCGTTCTTACGGAGTGGCTAAAGGGCCTCTCTTGAACAGGAGAGGCAATCGGCAATCTTCACGTGCCAAGTCCTGCTGGGCCTGGATGGACTCGGTTCAACTGCTCGACTCGACTACATCTATGAGCCCCGCGCGGAAAGCCTTGCCGACCGCACCGCTGCGGTCCGGGGATTTCAGCTTTTTGAGCAGCCGGCCCGCAAAAGTCTTCACGGTGTGGATGCTTATCGAAAGCTCTTCGGCGATTTCTTTGTTCGCCAGTCCTCGGGCGAAGCCGTCGAGCACCTGCAATTCCCGGCTCGTCAAGTGCAGGCTGTGATCGCCCGACTCCGTGTAATGATTGCCAAAATAGGATTGGCCGCGCACGACATTGCGGATGATGCGTCCCAAATTGCCCGCTTCGTCGGCCAGCGAAATGAAGCCGTGGGCACCATATTTCACGGCTTGGTGCAACTCATAAGGGGACGGCGCGAAGCTCATAACGATCACGCGAACAGCCGGATGGGACAAGCGCACATGCTTCAACGTGTCAAGGCCGCCCAAACGATTCAGCCGCGTGTCAAGCAGCACAACGTCAGGAGCAAATTTCCGTATCATCGCCAAAGCTTGCGCCCCTGAAGAGGTTCTTGCGGCGATGTGTATTCCAGGATCACTAGCGAAGGCCATCTCCAGCCCTTGGCGGATCAGGTTGGACCGCTCCGCCACGACCAATTGGAGGGGCCGGCCGCCGTTTCCGCAATGGCGCGCCCCAATTCTGTCGCGACCGCGAGGCGGTGCGGCTAATGTGTCAGTGGATGACGCCATTGTTCGCCACCTCACCGGGTCGGAATTTTCTTATTGCCTTCATTGGATGTGCGCTCGCAACGTTGCCAGCGCTCCCCGAAGGTCGCCGGCCTGCAGCAGGTTGAAGATCTGTAAGTGTTCCGCGTAGCTTTCGAGCAGGTCGCGGTGCCGGGAGTAGGGCAAGGCCAGCGTGGTCATCAGAGGGCGCCAAACGACCGACAACGAATTCTCCGCGTGTTGGGCTACAAGAAATTGGTGGAAGTCGATATCCTGCGAAATAACGGATGGTAGGTCGTTCATCTCCGCCGCTACGCGGAAGTGCCTCAATATTTTGTCCAACTCGCGGAATGTTTCGGGGGTCCAATGTGCGAAGGATGACTTCAACGCCGTGCATTCAATGGACCTTCTCATTTTCAGGAGAAGGTTGCGGTCCCCGGTCCGGTTGAAGTCATCCACGGATGCTCCTCGGTTAGAATCCATGCGGAGATAGCCTTCTTTGGTCAGTTCAAGAAGCGCGTCACGGATCGGGGTTCTACTGACTTGGAACGTCTCGGCAAGGGTATCTTCTTTGAGTCGCGCGCCATTAGCCCACTCGCCAGCGAGGATGCGGGCGCGCAGCTGGCCGGCGATCTGTTTTTTTACGGGTGCGTGAACCATGTGTTTGCTCCTCTCAAAGCCGTTTTGACGTTTCGCTTTCGTGACCCGAAAGCTTCATCGGCAACTTTTCGTTGCTTGATGCCAACTGCACTACGCACGTGTTGGGTCGTGGGGTGGCAGGTTGCATATTGCATACAATAGACATTGACTCAGCATCCGGCAAGTGGCAATTTTCATCAATGCAAACTCAGGTCGAGCTGGTCCGAGAAAAGGATTTTGTCACCATCCGCTTGGAGGCCCCTTTCGGTAAACCTCCCACGCTTGATATCTCGGTTCTCGAGGACATGGGCTTAGCCCTCACCAGCTTGGAGAGCAGATCTCCCAAAGCCGTCGTGCTCGCCAGCGCCTCGGAGAAATACTTTTGTGTGGGGGCCAACGTGAGTGCCCTCAAAGATCTTAACCGGGACAACATCGCTGCTTGGCTGGAACTCGGCCACCGCGTCTTCAACCAAATCGAGGACCTGCCTTGCCCTGTGTTTGCCAAGGTCGATGGCTACGCGATGGGCGGAGGCTTGGAATTGGCGTTGGCGTCGGATTGCATCATCAGCACTCCCCATGCGACTTTCGCCCAAAGTGAAGCGACTTTGGGCTTCGTCCCAGGTTGGGGTGGAACGTTTCGTCTGGCCGATAAAATCGGCGCGGCACGAGCCAAAGAGCTTTTTTTCTCGTCTCGCCACATACGTGGTGATGAGGCCTACGCGATCGGTCTGGTTGATTTGCTGGCCGAAGCGGGCAGCCTTGATGAACGACTTGATGAATTGCTCCGGGCGGTGGAGGGAAACAGCGCTTGCGCCTGTCGAAATTTCAAGACGATGGTCAATGCACACCGCTCGTTTGGTCGCAGAGCATCGCTGGAGAGCGAGGTCGCCGCATCTGAGAGGTGTTTGGACTCACCCGACACGAAGCAGCGGGTGCAGGCATTCTTGAACCGCAAGCGCACCCGCGCAGGTTCACTTGCTGCGTCGCATCAGGGGGGCGGCCAGCCGCTGGTGGCCTGACTTTGAAGCTGAATTACCGGAGGACCCATGAGTAACACTAGAATAACCGGCAGTCGTGAAGCCTTGCACGGACTGCGCATCCTTGACTTCTCCCATGTTTACCAAGGGCCTGTTGGCACGCAGTTGCTGGCCGACTACGGGGCAGATGTCGTCAAAGTGGAGCGCCCGGGTGCCGGGGATTGGAGTCGCTCTTGGGGTCCGTTCGCCAAGGATGTCTCGCTCCCGTTCGCCAATCTCAACCGCAACAAACGCTCATTGGCTGTGGATATGAGAACACCGGAAGGAAAAGCGCTCGTGCGCAAGCTCGTCGAGCGTTCAGACGTCCTCGTTCACAATTTTCGCAAAGGGGTGATGGAGAAACTCGGTTTCGGCTATGAGGAGATGGCTGCCCTTAATCAGGGACTCGTCTACGCTTGGAGCAGCGGGTGGGGCGACCACGGGCCCTCCGCCGACCGAGGACGTGGCGGCCATGACATGATGGCTCGTGCCGAGGGCGGTTGGTTTCATCAGCCCGATTCGTCAAAAGCGCCGATCGCTGGAGGGGTCAGTATCGATTACTGCGCCGGCTTGAATCTCATGATCGGCATTCTTATGGCTCTCTATCACCGCGAGCGCACCGGGCGCGGTCAGCTTCTGACCACCGACCTGCTGAGCGTGGCTTTCCACGCTCATGCATGGGAGGGAGCATCCGAGCTCAACGCCGAATTTATCGACCGCCCTGCAACCATCGGCGGCACGGAGGCCGCCATTGACCGGGCCTTCGCCACGGCGGACGGTTACATCGAAATTTCACCGGTTTTTTCCGACAACGCGCTGCGTGACATCTCCACAGCCATCGGCCTCGCCGATCTCTCGAACGACCCGCGCTTTGATAACGAGAGTAACCAGATGCTGAACCGAGCGGAGCTCAACGCCGAACTGGCCGCTGCATTTCGGACAAAGACGACGGGGGAATGGCTGCCGGAACTGGAAGCTGCCGGTGTTTTCTGCGCGCGCGTTCAGGCCTTCCGTGAAGCCATGCACGACCCGCAGATCCGTGCCAACCAAATGGTGGTCCAGATGACCCATCCCCGCGCGGGCACCATGAATTTGCTCGGTAACCCTATCCGGCTCAAATCAACCCCCCCGAGCCTTCGGCAACCGCCGCCGGAGTTAGGAGAGCACTCCCGCGAAATCGCGGCTGAGGCGGGCTATTCGGACGAAGAGATTGAAAGTCTGATTAACAACAAGATCCTCCCATGACATCCACCCAACTCCCCAGCCAGCCCACTGCTTACGCGCATTTTATCGACGGAAAGAGCATAGTAGGGACCGTCGGCGTCCGGATCGAACGACGCAGCCCCGGGCACACCGGAACTGTCGTCAGCACTTATGCGGATGGCACAACCGAAGAAGCGCGAATGGCAATCGCCGCGGCGCGCAAAGCGTTTGATGATGGCCCATGGCCGCATAGTAGCGGTGCCGAAAGGCAGAGTGTCCTGCTGCGCGTGGCTGCTCTTATTCGCGCGCACAAAGAGGAACTTGCGCTCGTCGAATGTCTCGAGAGCGGGAAGCCCATTTCCCAAGCCCGCGATGAAATGGACTGGGCGGCCGGCATCTGGGATTACGCGGCCGCGCTGGCCCGGCACCTTCACGGCGAGACAACCAACACGCTCGGCTCCTCCCTCCTCGGGCTCACTCTGCGTGAGCCGGTTGGCGTGTGTGCCCTGATCACTCCGTGGAATTTTCCGCTCCTCATCATCAGCCAGAAACTTCCTTTCGCGCTCGCCGCCGGTTGCACTTGTGTCGTCAAGCCGAGCGAATTCACCAGCGGAACCACTGTTCGCCTGGCCGCCCTGCTCAAGGAGGCGGGTTTGCCCGACGGGGTTTGCAATGTGGTGACAGGCCACGGCGATCCTGTCGGCGAAACCTTCGTGACCAGTCCACATGTGGATATGGTCAGCTTCACCGGATCGACAGCTGTTGGTCGACGGATTGCGGAAAAAGCGGGTGCGACGCTGAAGAAGGTTTCGCTCGAGCTTGGGGGAAAAAACCCTCAGCTAATTTTTGCCGACGCGGACCTTGATGCGGTGGTGGACGCGGTTGTCCACGGCGTTTTCTTCAACATGGGCGAATGCTGCAACAGCGGCAGCCGCATCTTGGTGGAGGAAGCTGTGGCAGATGATCTGGTCGAAAAGATCATTGCGGCCAGCCGCTCGATCCGCATGGGCGACCCGCTGGATCCCGCGGTCAAGGTTGGCGCAATCATCAACGAAGCCCAGCAGCGCAAGATTCTCGGCTATATCCAAGAGGCCCGGTCTGAAGGAGCCAGTGTCCCGCTCGGTGGCGGAGCGGTCGATAGTTCGGGTCTGTTCGTCGAATTGACTGTCCTCGACAAAGTGAGACCGGAAATGCGTGTGGCCTCAGGCGAGGTGTTTGGTCCGGTGCTCACAGTGTTGCGGTTCACCACCGAGGAGGAAGCTCTTTCCATCGCCAATGGAACGGATTACGGGCTGAGCGCATCGGTTTGGACCCGAGACTTCGATTGTGCGCTGCGGCTCAGCCGACGCATTGCGGCCGGCACTGTCTGGATCAACACCTTTCTGGATGGCGCCCCGGAGCTGCCGTTCGGAGGATACAAGCAGAGCGGGCTGGGTCGCGAACTCGGTCCGCACAGTGTCTTGGACTTCACTGAAACCAAAACCGTGACCATGCGGCTCGGGCCCTACCAAAACAAATGGCTCTGAGGCTTAAACCGTGAGTGCGCTTCTCGTGATTGTTGCCATCTTTGCCTGGGGCCTCTGGCTCTACCCGGCCCGCATGGTCGAGTCGGCGGGCCATGATCAAGTTCTGTTTTTCGCAACGGCGGGGAATCTTTTGTTTGTGTTTTCGGTGATCTTGTTGTCAGGACAGTCCATAGCGGTGGCCTCGGATTGGCTGGCACCCACCGCTTCGGGTGCGCTCTGGAGTTTGGGGGGCGCTTTTGCCTTCGCTGCAGTCCAGTTCGTCGGACCTCCTGTAGCAATGTCCATCTGGGCACCAATCAACATAATCGTTGCTGTGACCATTGGCGGCTTATTTTTCGGGGAGTGGCAAGGTCTCGGTGTCGACGCAGCGGCCCGCCGCGCTTTCGCGCTATGTCTCTTGGTTGCCGGCCTGCTGGTCATTGTTGGATGGTCGGGAAAAGCTCGCGCGATCTCCGCAGGTCATTGGTCCCGCGGCGTCGCGTGTGCCTTGGCGGCGGGTCTGCTATGGGGCCTCTACCTCGTGCCCATCCAGCAAGCTGACATTCCGGCACGGCTTTCTCTCCTGCCTATGGCCTGCGGGATGTTTTTCGTCTCCGCCAGCTTCCTTCTCATTCGTCGGCACAGCGCCAGCAATTTCCCGACGCGGTTCGCTTGGCTGTGGCTATGCGGCTCCGGCTTGCTCTGGGGTCTCGGCAATGTTGCCTGCCTGCTCCTTATCGAGAGGATAGGTTTAGGTTCGGCCTTTGCCCTATGCCAGGCTGCCCTGGCCATCAATGCGTTGGCTGGTGTGTTTGTCCTGCGCGACCGGTCCGCGGCCTACACTCCTCCGCGCCGGCTCTTGACCGGTTGCGGCCTCGTGCTCTCCGGCGGAGCGCTCATCGGCACCACACTCAAATGAAGTCAAAAGCCAACTCAGCCGCCGATGGACGGCACCGTAGTTCTCCAAAAGCTCAAGCTGATTAGTCGGACCGAATTTCACAATGAACAGCACAACTGCCAAAGAAGTAAAAATCTCCATTCCCACATACCGCGTTGGCAAGCCAATGCCGTGGCCCGTCTATTACGATCGTAGACAGAATCAGGGCTGCAGCGGTCGCGTGTATCCAAATCCGATCTTCGAGGAAATCGAAGAACACCCGACGGATGTTGAATACACCGCGATTATTTTGGAAAACGAATTCATTGAAGTCACAGTGTTGCCGGAAATCGGCGGGCGGATCTACTCAGCTGTGGACAAAGCAAACGGTTACGATTTCGTGTATCGCAACCGGGTCATAAAACCAGCCCTGATCGGCCTGCTTGGCCCTTGGGCTTCCGGAGGCATAGAGTTCAACTGGCCCATACACCACCGCCCATCGACGTTTTTTTCGCTGAATTGGAAGATCCAAGCCCGTCCTGACGGGGGCCAGACCGTCTGGATCGGCGAGCATGAACCGCTGCACCGAATGAAGTCGACCCTCGGCATCTCCGTTTTGCCGAACGCTTCCACCTTGGAGTGCGAGGTGCGATTATTCAACCGCACACCGGCAGTGCAGACCTTTCTCTGGTGGGCGAATGTTGCTGTGTCCGTCAACGACAACTACCAAGTGATTTTTCCACCGGATGTTGTTTGTGTGAACGACCATTCCAAGCGCGCCATGCTGCCATGGCCCATAGCCAAGGGACCCTACGGTTTGTACTCGGGCTATGAGTTCCGAGAGGACAAGGACATTTCGTGGGTGAAAAATTTTCCGCTGCCCGGAAGCTGCTTTGTCAACAAGACATCCTACGACTTCTTCGCCGGTTATGACCACGGCGTGAAGGCAGGTATAGTCTATGTGGCTGACCACCACATATCCACCGGCAAGAAATTTTTTTACTGGGGAGAGAACAAGTTTGCCAAGGCGTGGGAGCGAAATCTGACAGACAGCGACGGGCCCTATATCGAATTGATGGCGGGTGCTTACACCGACAACCAGCCGGACTTCAGCTTCCTGCAGCCGCAGGAAGCACGGGTGTTCAAGCAAACCTGGTTTCCCGTCAGGGGATTGCCCGCCATAAAAAACGCGAATGCCTCCGCAGCCGTCAGCCTTGGCCGCTGCGAGAACGGGGAAATCGCACTTGTGGTTGCGGTCACGCGGAGCGTTGCGCGCGCGAAGGTCATCCTCCAGCAGGGTGACCATGTCCTCCTTGACCAGCAAATATCTCTGAACCCTGACGCTCCCTATGAAGTCCGTATCACGCCGGCGGTGACCGGTGGAAGCACGGAGGAAGCTCTGTATTTCCAATTGCGCGAGGAGAGCGGGGCAGAGCTGCTTTCCTACCGCGAGGCTCCACGTGTCGAAGCGTCTCTACCGCCGTTGTATACGGAACCGCCTTGCCCGGAGGAATGCCGATCCAACGACAGCCTTTATCGCACCGGGCGTTTCGTCGAGCAGAACCGCCACGCAACCCTTGATGCCGTTGCTTACTGGACCGAGGCGCTCCGTCGCGACCCCAGTGATGTCCGGTGTCTGACGGCGCTTGGTCGATTCTGGTTCACCAAGGGTCACGCCGAAATGGCAACCGAATACCTGCGCCGCGCCATCGACATTCAACTGGAACTGACGCCAAACCCCGAGGATGGCGAAGCTCTATACTATCTCGGTCAGACGCACTTGCTCCGCGGAAAAGTAGACGAAGCCTACGACTGTTTCTACAAAGCCACTTGGAATTTCGCGTGGCAGTCCGCCTCATTCCAGGCACTGGCCGAAATCGATTGTCGCCGCGGCGATTTTCGCAAAGCGCTGCTTCATGCCGATCGTTGCTTGGAGGGCAATTTCAGAAACTTGCGCGTGCGCAATCTCAAGGCTCTGGCCCTACGCTCGCTTGGTCTGCCGGCAGAGGCTTTGGCTATGACGGCCGAAACCCTCGATCTGGACCCCATGGATTTTCGCGCCATGTGCGAACGGATGCTGGCCAACGAAGCCGCGGTAGCGACCGAGCGGAACGCGGACGGAGAGCAAGAACGCACGTGGTTTCTCCGCGACGTGCCCACGGTTCTTGATGTGGCAGTCGAGTATCTCGACGTGGGCGCGGAAACGGATGTCCTTCGATTGCTTCGCGAGGCGCTGGCCGCCCAAGACGCTGCGCCTGCCAAGTCCCCAATGATTTGGTATTTTGCGTCCTATCTCAACCATCGCTTGGGCAACCAGCAGTTAGCCCTCGGCCAACTCCATCAGGCCGAAAGCCTTCCTCCGGATCTCTGCTTCCCCTCGCGCCACGCAGAGGCCGTTATACTCGAGCACGCGATCCAGCAGGGTGGCGGGCACCGGGCGCATTCCTATCTGGCCAGCTATCTGTACGAAAACCGCCGCCGTGACGAAGCCATTGAGCACTGGGAAACGGCCACGCGGCTCGAGCCGGGCTGCGCGTTATATTGGCGAAACCTGGGTATTGCCCTGCACAACCACCGCCGCAACAACGCAGGGGCAATCCACGCTTTTCAGATGGCTTTGGAAGCCGATCCGCATAATGCGAGGCTTTTAGTGGAATGGGACCAACTGGCGGCTCGCACCGGCGCCACCCCCGCAGAGCGTTACAGCAAGCTCAAGGAGAGTATCGGGCTGATCACGAAGCGGGATGATCTTGTCCTGGCGTGGGCCCGCCTCAACACAGCCCTAGGCCATGCGGAGGAGGCTGTGCGCAGCTTGGAACGTCACCACTTTCACCCTTGGGAGTGCACGATGGGAGAAGCGCCGACTGCCTACTTCCAAGCCAAGATAATGCTTGGTTTCCAGCACCTGGCCGCGGAGTCCGCCGCGCTCGCTAAAGAGACATTCATGAGTGCCTGTGCGTATCCGGTCAATCTTGCTGAAGATGACTACGGAAATATCAATGACCCGATGCGTTTGTATTGCGCGGGCTTTGCCTGCAAGCAGGCGGGAGAAAATGCGGAGGCCGTCCGATTGTTCGAGGCGGCTATCGCCGCTCGGGTGGAACTGCCGGTGACCTTTTCGGAGATCAACGCGGGCACCTATTATCGTGCTAGGGCGCTTTTCCAACTTGGTCGCACCGATGAGTCGCGTGAGAGCTTGCGCAAATTGCTCAACTACGCCCGGAACGAATATCGGCCGCAGGGCCATCTACCCGCGGCTGTCCAGTCAGTGTTCTTCCAGGACGAAGACCTCGACCTCAGAGTGCGCATTGAAAAAACGTTTCTCGAGGGCCTGGCTCTGATGGGGCTGGGTGAGCAAAAGGATGGGGCGGCGAAACTGGCTTCGGTGTTGCACGATGCGCCGCTACATTTCGGCGCTGCCGCCGCACTGGGGGAATGGTCAGCCGACCATGCGATGGCATGAAAACAAAACGAAGTGGAGTCAGGCTTTACTCTCGTGACGGATTCACACTCATCGAGTTGCTCGTCGTCATTGCCATTATCGCGGTTCTGGGGACATTGGCGTTCGGTTTTGTCAAAAATGCCTACAAACAGGGGTTGCGCGCTAAATGCGCAGGCAATTTGAAAACGTTAGGCGTTGGCGTGCTCAGTTACGCCCAAGACAATGACGGAAAGCTCCCGACGCGCTCACAATTTCAAAATGGAGTCAAGTTAACCTGGGCCGATATCGCGGTGTCCTACCTTGACGGAACACCAACCAAAGCTATGAGTCTGGCGCAGTCGAAGAATTACGGCTGCCCCTGCACCGTCTGCACCGATGCCGTGAGGATGGCGTGGAATCTTCCCGGTTGGTCGATTGGTTACGGTATCAACCCCAATTTCGAGGATTGGGATCCGCCTAATAGCAGGCCGGCCGCTCAGGTCCGCTTGGCGGCTGTTTCAAGACCGAGTCAAGTGATTTACGCCGCAGACGCTGCCGTCAAACAGAACTGTCAAACTGTAGGTTTTCTATATTATTGGGGCAAATATCGGGCAGTGCGGACAAGCAACGGCGTCTTGACTCCTATTCCGGGCCGCTTCAGCGAGGCAAATGCAGACAAGGCAATTGACGAGGCGGCATGGCAGGAGTCCGAGGGCTCGATGTTTGAAGAGCGTTTGCCGGGTTGGGAATCCGCCGATTCGCTCATCGGACGTCCCGTGGACGCTCGCCACAATGGTTTGATCAACTGGCTTTTCGTGGATGGTCATGTTGAAACGCTCCGTCCGGAGCAAATCAAAGAGAGGAATATTTTTTGGTTTTACTGACTGCCATGGACCTCACGCGTGCACATTTAAGTATCCATCCCGCTGGGGCAAGCGGGCGCATCGTCTCATGATCTGCGCGGATCCAAAAGCCACGCTTGACTCCGCTGCGGACGCAGCGCGCCGCGTTTTCGAGGTCTCCGCACCGAAAATCGCTGCTTTGCAGAAGCGCTGGAAAGATGCGGATGGAACTCCCGTGTATACGGTTGAAGGCCGTTACACTTCACGCGGATGGACGGAGTGGACGCAGGGGTTCCAGTTTGGCGCTGCCATTTTGCAATTCGACGCGACGGGCGACCAAGAGATGCTGCGCGTCGGGCGCGAAGGCACGCTCAAGCTTATGGCGCCGCACGTCACGCACGTCGGTGTGCATGACCACGGGTTCAACAACGTGAGCACCTACGGCAACCTGCGGCGGTTGCTGCGCGAAGGACGGCTGCCGGGGAATGAATGGGAGGGTCATTTCTACGATCTCGCGCTCAAGGCCAGCGGCGCGGTGCAGGCGGCGCGCTGGACTCAGCTCACGCCGGAACTCGGGTATGTTTATTCCTTCAACGGGCCTCACTCGCTCTTTTCCGACACGATCCGCACGATGCGTGCCTTGGCCGTGGCGCATCTGCTCGGCCACCGGTTGATGGGGGAAAATGACAAGGCTGTGTCGTTGCTCGGGCGTATCATCCAGCACGCGGACACGACCTCGCGCTTCAATGTGTATTTAGGCAAAGCACGCGACATCTACGATGTGCGGGGACGCGTGGTACACGAGTCGGTCTTCAACACCAACGACGGCAATTACCGGTGTCCGAGTTCGCAACAAGGCTACTCGCCTTTCACCACGTGGACCCGCGGACACGCGTGGGTGCTCTGCGGCTACCCCGAGCAGCTCGAATTTCTCGAGACCTTGCCGGCCGAGGAATTCGCTCCCTACGGCGGCAAAGATGCCGTGCTGGCCCGTTTCCTCGAGACGGCCCGGGCTGCGGCCGATTTCTATCTCGAGCACACGCCGACCGACGGCATTCCTTATTGGGACACGGGCGCGCCGGGACTGGCCATGATGGGTGACTACCTCGGCCGCCCGGCAGAACCGTTCAACGACCACGAACCGGTCGACAGCTCCGCCGCGGCTATTTCCGCGCAGGGTCTGCTGCGGCTGGGGCGCTGGCTGGATAGCCACGGCGAAGCGGAGGACGGTCGCAAATACACGTCGGCGGGTCTCACGACGGCCAAGACGCTATTTGCCGAGCCGTATTTGAGCAGCGATCCGGAACACGAGGGCCTTTTGCTGCATACCGTCTATCACCGTCCGAACGGCTGGGACCACATTCCGGCCGGACGCCAGGTGCCATGCGGAGAGGCCGCGATGTGGGGAGACTACCACGCCCGCGAATTGGCCCTCTATCTCTTGCGACTTTCCGGCAACGGACCCTATCTGACTTTTTTCTGATGATTCCGACTGCACCTGATCAACGCTGTTTGCGTCCGCACCCTAAGCCACTGCGGGAAACGTTTAGAGGCAAGACGTAAGGACCCATCTATGAAGACTCTGCATCTCCGACCCCAGACCAGCGTCCGCTTCGACGAGATTTCTCTCGGCGAGGTCATGCTCCGCCTCGATCCAGGCGAGGGTCGTATCCGATCGGCACGGCAGTTCCGGGTGTGGGAAGGCGGGGGAGAATACAATGTGGCCCGCGGTTTGCGGCGCTGTTTCGGTCTGCGCACCGCGCTGATCTCCGCCTTCGCCGACAACGACATCGGGCGCCTGCTCGAGGATTTCATCCTGCAGGGCGGTGTCGATCTCTCGCTCGTCAAATGGGCACCCTACGACGGCATCGGCCGCACGGTGCGTAACGGGCTCAACTTCACCGAGCGCGGTTTCGGTGTGCGCGGAGCGGTCGGGGTGTCCGACCGCGGGCTCACCGCCGCATCGCAGCTCAAGCCGGGAGACTTCGATTGGGATGAAATTTTCGGCCGGATCGGGACGCGCTGGTTCCACACCGGCGGGATCTTCGCCGCTTTGAGCGAGAGCGCGGCTGAACTGGTCGTCGAAGCGACCGCCAAGGCGCGTGAGCACGGGGTGGTCGTGTCTTACGACCTCAATTACCGTCCGTCCCTCTGGAAATCGATCGGCGGACAGGACAAAGCCCGCGAGGTCAATCGCCGCATCGCGCGCAATGTCGATGTGATGATCGGCAACGAGGAGGATTTCACCGCCTGCCTCGGACTCGAGGTCGAAGGTGCCGATCACAACCTGACGAACCTCGAGGTCGACAGCTTCAAGAAAATGATCACGCGGGCCGTCGCGGAATATCCGAATTTCAAAGCCGTGGCCACGACGCTCCGTGCGGTGCGCAGCGCGACGCTCAACGACTGGGGTGCTGTCTGCTGGGCGGGCGGCAAGTTTTACGAAGCACAACACCGTCCGGGTCTCGAGATCATGGACCGCGTGGGTGGGGGGGACAGTTTCGCCTCTGGACTCATCTACGGATTTCTTTCGGATGCCGACCCGCAAACCGCCGTTGACTACGGAGCGGCCCACGGGGCGCTGGCCATGACCACACCCGGCGACACCTCGATGGCGTCGCTGGCCGAGGTGAAAAAACTCGCGGGCGGCGGCGGCGCGCGCGTCGAACGCTGAAGCACCATGAGCCAACCGCTTTTCCATCGGACTCTGGCCGACAAAGTTGCCGGCGCCGGAGTCGTGGCGGTGCTGGTTATCGACGACGCCAACGACGCGGTGCCGCTGGCGCGCGCATTGTTGGCCGGCGGGGTCGATGTGATGGAGTTGACCCTGCGCACGCCTGCCGCTCTCGAAGCATTGCGCGCGATCCGGGGCGACGTGCCGGAAATGACCGCCGGGATCGGCACGATTCTGACCGTCGACCAATTGCAAGCCGCGCGTGAGGCCGGGGCGGCCTTCGGAGTTTCGCCCGGTTGCAATCCGCGCCTGCTGGCGGCGGCCCGCGAGGCGGAATTTTCCTTCGGACCGGGTATCGCCACGCCGAGCGACATTGAAGCGGCGCTGGAGCACGGGGCCAAGTTGCTGAAATTTTTTCCTGCCGAGCAGCTCGGCGGCTTGCCCTACCTGCGCGCCATGGCCGCGCCCTACGCACACCTTGGTCTGCGATACATCCCGTTAGGTGGACTTAACGCAGCCAATGCTGGCAGTTACCTGAGCGATCCACTCATCGCTGCGATCGGCGGTTCGTGGATCGCCCCGCGCGAGCTTGTCAGGGCTCGCAACTGGGAGGAAATCACCCGCAATGCCCGCGTCGCACGCAGCATGGTTCGTTCGGGGCAGACGGATTCGCTACGAAACCAAGAAATGCCGCTGCGAAAGATGACGCTATGATGATCCGAACGGGAGCTCCGGCGACCATGACGGTATGGGAAGCTCCGCCAAACCGGCTGGAAAAAACCGCATCGAAAGCGACCATTTCACGACGAGATTCAATGTCGCGCTTTTGGGCGACTTGGCAGCTGCTTCTCCCGCGAGTAAAAAGGATCGTTTCTGTCGGTAAGTCGGCATCTCACCCCATAGGCCACTTTTTTGTTTCGGCCCCTCCGTCTCTCCTGCACACGAATTGATATGAAAACACCGCGTCACCCTGGAAAAATGCTACTCGCTTCGATAGTCTTGTCGCCGCGCTGGTTTGGCAGATGCTTAAGCTTACTTTGCCTTGTTATGGCATGTTCGCAGCTTCGAGCGGCCGATGCCGATCTGGTCGGGCACTACGTCGGAGGTCAGACGGTTGGCACCACCTTGAAAGACGTGTCGGGGGCCAACGCCGACATGGAATTGGTTGGAGCTGCCCAGCCCGAAACCACGGAGGAAAATCCGGCCATCGTGTTCGACGGGTCAAGCAATTTCCTTAGATCGAAGCAGCCCGTGTCAAATTTGCCGGACTTCACGTTTATGGTCTGGGTCAAACCGCGCAACGTGGAAGAAGCATGGGGAACCGGTGCAGCGAATCGTTGCGTAATCCTCTGGAGTGAGTCGCTCTTGCTCACATTCAACGGCGGACGATTGTTGTTTCAAGAACTGGTCTCCGGCCCCGGTCTCTATAAATCCTTGTCGGATGTCTCCATGTTTCAAAACGACACATGGTATCACATCGCGCTGTCCAAAAATGGCACGGAAATCAAGCTTTACGTCAATGGTGAGATGACCACCTCCGGGGACCTTCCGGAATTCGGGCAGGCGGTTTTGGCCGACCGGGGGAGGATCATGATTGGTAACCATAATGAAGAACGATTTTCGGGAGAAATGAATGATATCAAAGTCTTCCGGCAAGCCTTGGCTCCGGAGATGATCGCCGAGGAATTCACGGCAACCTCGGCAAACTATCCGCGATGAGTTCCAAGGCTGAATTTGTGCCCGCAAGTGCTTTATCTGCCGCGGATCACGACACGGATGGCAAACCGCTCGGCTGCCAAACGGATTTGCTCGTCGATCCGGTTGATCCGCTCCAGTGTCGATTAGAATCTGATTCTCCTGCTCCTCTGCACGGGGCGGAATGGTATCGCTTCACAGAGGAATCCGACCGGATTGTCTACGCCCTCCCGGAGGGCTCGCTGGCCACGGCACGCTACATTGTCACCCAGATGTTCCTTGACGACGACAAAGGCGTGACCTTCCAGTATGAATTTCTCGATAAAAATGGTGTTTCGTCGCACACCTACTTCTACTGCGTCCCGCGCTGCGAGTTTCTTTTCCGCTTTCCTTTAAGCTTGCTCGACATGGAGCGCGTCAATGTGCCTCGTGAAGGCGGGCGGGGGGCGCTTTGGATTCACGGTCCCATCATCAGCGCAGCTGACGTGGTGGAAATTCGCCTGACGCGGAAAAAGAAGGGGGATCTTCGGCAGAGATTTTGCGTGACGCCACTAACCATCACATCCGGGGATGTCCCGGAAATGGTTGCCCCGAGTCTGCCTCACGGTCCGATACTCGATGATCTCGGACAATACCGGCTGTCGAAGTGGCCGGGGAAAACAAATTCAGAGGCCGCTCTGTCGGCCTCGCTGCGCGCGCAGTCCGAGCAAAGCACGCGCAAAGTCTGGCCTCGCTCTTACTCGCGCTACGGGGGCCATCTTTCCCGCAAAATCAATGGATCAGGCTTCTTCAGGACCCACCATGACGGTAAGCGGTGGTGGCTGGTCGATCCTGATGGTCATTTGTTTTTTTCGGTTGGCCCGAACAACTGGAGCCCAGTCGTGGACAGTCCCGTGGACAACCTGGAGCATGCCTACGAGCAACTCCCCGGGAATGGCACCACGGAAGTGCCGGCTCAGTCCATCTACTCGGGGCTTCCGGTGGCCGATAGGCTTTTTCCGAGAAGGTTCACCACCTCTCTGCACTTCCATCCCGATCCCAAGCACATTGACTACCGCGATGTTCTTCCGGCCCGAAGGCGGACGAATATGGTGAACTTTCTTGCCACCAACTTGGCAAAAGTGTTCGGGGCGGCCAAATGGAGGGAAAGATGGAAAGACATAGCTGCGGCGGGTCTCCGGGAGATCGGTTTCAATACGGTCGCGAATTGGTCGGATTGGCAGGCGGCGGAAAAATGCAACATTCCCTTCGTCCGTTCGCTGGACTTTTCCGAATCCCTGGCAACGCCCACGGTCTATTTGCATTTTCCGGACGTTTACCACCCGCAATTTCCAGAGGACGCCGCGCGTGTAGCCGAACAACTAGCAGAGACAAAAAACTCACCTTTGCTCATAGGTTACTTTATCGATAACGAACCAAAATGGCTGCCCCCCAGTTACCCCCCGGCACAAGGCATGCTGTTGTCGTCTGTAAAGTGTCACACTCGCGTTGAGTTGGCGCAGTTTCTGCGAAGAAAATACGACAGCAACGCCGCCTTGCAGGCTGCTTGGCAAGCCGACATCTGCTTCGATGATGTCGCGGACGGAGAGTGGGTATGGTCTTTGAGCGCGCAAGCCGTCTTGGACCTGCAGGACTTCAGCGGAGTCATGCTTCGCGAGTTGCTCACCGTCTTCGACCGCGAGTGTAAAAAAGTGGATCCGAACCACCTGAATCTCGGGATCAGGGTGTGGCGTCAGCACTTGCCTGATTGGTTCACGGACAACTTGTGCGGCGTGGACGTCCATAGTCTCAACGTTTACGACCGCGAGTTGGAAGTCGGCGTGGTAAACGCGATAAGCAAAAAGATCGGAGTGCCGGTGTTGGTAGGCGAGTTCCACTTCGGGGCGCTCGATGTGGGACTCCCGCAGGGTGGCGTCGTTACCGTGCACACGCAACGCGAGCGGGCGCAGGCTTATCAGACCTATGTGGAAAATGCGGCGGCGTGTCCTTCATGTGTAGGCGTTCACTGGTACACCATGTACGACCAATCGGCCTTGGGCAGGCTTGATGGAGAAAACTTCAACATCGGCTTTTATGATGTGTGCCATTCGCTTTACGAGGATCTCGCGACCGCAGCGCGGGAGACGCATGAGCGAATCTACGAGATAGCAGATGGCCGAACAAAGCCGACCCAAGCCAGACCTCCCATGTTCCGCTGAAGCTTTTTTTGCCACCATATTTGTGAAAACAACCTTTGCTTTGATTCTTCTCGGCGTGGCTCTGGCAGCACTGCTGCTCGTTCTCATGTTCCGTAAGCAGCCTCCGGACCTGCAGGAGGAAGTGCGCCCCACAGCGGCCTCGCAGCAACCGGCATTCCCTTTGCTCGATTTCGCAAGTCCGGGCGATGCGATCGAGATTGTGCCCAAGGATGCTCAGTATCGGATCGTTGCCAGCGAAACCGGTGCAGCCAGCATGGAGGTCACACCGGGATATGAAAGCGAATGGCCGGGAATCGGACTGCTTCGCCGCGGCGGGTGGAACCTGTCGTCATTCGGTCGTATCGAAATCCCATTAACCAATACTTCCGATTTGCCTGTTCTGGTCAAATGCCGAATTGACAGCGCTTCCGCGGGTGGGGCAACGGCATATACCGTAAGTAGCAATTTCGAAATCCTACTGGAAGGCCGCGCGCAAGGCGTTATGCAGATCCCTCTTTGGCCTGTGCCGCAAGGCGCTGTGAACTCAAAGAGTAAGTTCCCCGGGTTGCATGGCATTCCCTTTTACCAGAGCGAGCCGATCAACGCCGCGAACATCAAAGAAATTGTCATCTGGACCCGGCGCAGCGAAGAGAAAGTGCAATACGGGATGCAGGCTCCAGTCGCTGTCGGCGAACCGCTCCCGGATCCCGTGCAGAGCGATGTGTTTCCGCTGGTCGATAGATTCGGCCAGTTCAAGCACAGCGATTGGCCCGGAAAAATCGTTGAGAGTGAGGATCTCGTCTCCAACAGAAAAAAGGAGGAGGTCGAGTTGGCCAAGTATCCCATGCCGCCCGATTGGAACATTTACGGCGGCTGGAAGCAGGGGCCCCAATTTGAATCCACAGGCTTTTTTCGGACGATCAAACACGATGGCAAATGGTATTTGCTCGATCCGGGCGGCCAGCTGTTTTTCTCGATTGGGATGAATGCCGTGCGCTTCACAGATGCCACCATTTTGAATGATCGGGAGCATTGGTTCGAGGCGTTGCCGGAAGACCAGAAGTTTTACGGCGAGTTTACACCCAATTTCACCGGGCGGGAATATGCTTACGACAAAGTGCAGTGCCGGACGGTGAATCTGGCCATGTTGAATGCATCCTTGAAATACGGGGGTGATTGGCAGAAGGAGTTTATCGACCGCGCCTTGCAACGGCTTGCCAGCTGGGGCATCAACACGGTGGGCGCGTGGAGCGCTTACGCCATCTACGATCTTCGTCGGACTCCCTACACATTCGCATTCAGCATACAAAGCCCCCCCATCGAAGGGACGTCCGGATTTTGGGGCAAATTTGCGGATGTTTTTCATCCGGATTGGATCCCGAATATCGAGAAAACAGTCCGCCAGGATCCTTTTCCCTCAACCGCCAACGACCCGCTCTGCATCGGGTATTTTGTCGACAATGAACTCTCTTGGAAGGATGACCTGTCGATCGGTCTGGGTGCCCTGACTTCGCCCTCGACCCAACCCGCCAAACGAGAGTTTGTCAACTTACTCATGGGCAAATACGGAACGATTGCCGAACTGAATGCCACTTGGAAGAGCAACTACAAAAGCTGGGACGATCTCTTAGAACGACGTGAAGCACCGGGAACCGACGGCGCCGCTGTTGATCTGCGCCTGTTCTACAAGGTTTTCGCGGAAAGATATTTCCAGACGATTCGTGATGTCCTCCGCGCAGCGGCTCCCAACCACCTCTATCTCGGATGCCGTTTCTCCGAATATTCCGCTAACGAGACCGCGGTAAAAATAGCGGCGAAATACTGCGATGTGGTTAGCATTAACATCTACACGGCCACGCCCCGGGCAAGGGGAACGATGATTTCGTGGGCTGGCGACAAGCCTGTTATAATCGGGGAGTTTCACTTTGGCGCTCTGGATCGGGGATTATTCCATCCGGGGCTAGTCCCGGTTGCCTCACAGGGTGAACGCGCGAATGCCTATCGCCGCTACGTCACGGACTGCCTTAAAAGTCCGGTTATCGTCGGCTGCCATTGGTTCTTGTATCAGGACGAACCGCTGACGGGGCGCATCTATGATGGTGAGAACTACCAGATCGGTTTCGTCGATATAGCCGATACACCTTACCAGGAGACAGTCGAAGCGAGCCGGGCTGTCGCGGCAGATATGTATGACGTGCGAGCTTCCGGTAGTGAGGCCCGCTAGGATGAACACATTCCTGTTCCTCGCATGAGTGCGCCCGAGCCACCGATGCGCCCTCTAAGGCGATTTCCGCCCCGACAGGTCTTGGGCTTCCTGCTGCCGAACTTCCTCGGTTTCTTCCTCTTCACGCTTTTTCCGGTGGTGTTGTCCCTCGGAATGGCCTTTACCAACTGGACACTCAAGCCGTCTGTGCCGCTGGAGTTTGTCGGGCTTCGTAATTTCGAGGATGCACTGGGATTCACCGCGCTCGAGGCGGCACGTCCGCTGGTCATGATCGGCTACTGCGGCAGCGCTTTGCTGATTCTGGCCGGAACGACGGGCGCGGCATGGCTGGTGCTGAGCAAGGCATCGAGC